>Ga0209278_1001777_pt1 | contig 12692 bp, 13 predicted proteins | sample JI81BgreenDNA_FD_187504 | JGI IMG/M metagenome (GOLD analysis project Ga0209278, IMG submission 187504) | Wastewater effluent complex algal communities from Wisconsin, to seasonally profile nutrient transformation and Carbon sequestration -... | ecosystem: Engineered > WWTP > Effluent > Algae... | reverse complement strand
GGCGGGTCTTGGCGTGGCGATCCTTGGATCGGCCTATATGATGATCGTGGTTCTCGTGCTTTCTTTGCCTGTCGGGGTGGCGGCTTCTATCTATCTTGAGGAATTGGCCCCCAAGAACCGCTGGACGGACATTGTCGAGATCAACATCGCCAATCTCGCGGCGGTGCCGGCCATTGTTTACGGCATCCTTGCGCTGGCCCTGTTCATCAACATCGCGGGGTTGCCGCAATCTGCGCCCATCGTGGGTGGGCTTGTGCTGACGCTGATGACGCTGCCCACGATCATCATCGCCACGCGCGCCAGCTTGAAGGCGGTGCCGCCGTCGATCCGTGACGCGGCGCTGGGGGTTGGTGCAAGCCGGATGCAGACCATCTTCCACCATGTGCTGCCGCTTGCCATGCCGGGTATCCTGACCGGAACTATCCTTGGCCTTGCGCGGGCGCTTGGGGAATCCGCGCCGCTGCTGCTGATCGGGATGGTGGCTTTCGTGCGGGATTTCCCGGAAGCCCCCCCCGCCGGGTTCTTTGACCCTGCCTCGGCCCTGCCGGTGCAGGTCTATAGCTGGACCCAGCGCGCCGATCCGGCCTTTGCGGAACGTGCCTCGGGTGCCATCCTCGTGCTTCTGGCCTTCCTTCTGGTCATGAATGCCGTCGCCATCATCCTGCGCCGCCGGTTCGAGCGGCGCTGGTAAGGAGAGCCTGCCATGAATGACATGCGTCTGACGGAGAGAGTCGTGACAGAGACCGCCAAGATCACCGCCCGGGGCGTGCAGGTCCATTACGGGACGAACCATGCGTTGAAGGATGTCGATGTCGATATCCTCGACAAGACCGTGACGGCCTTCATCGGGCCGTCGGGTTGCGGCAAGTCGACCTTCCTGCGCTGTCTGAACAGGATGAACGACACCGTGGCGAGCGCCCGCGTGACAGGGCGGATCGAGATGGACGGGCAGGATATCTATGATCCGCGCGTCGATCCGGTTCAGTTGCGCGCCAAGGTGGGAATGGTGTTCCAGAAGCCGAACCCCTTTCCCAAGTCGATCTATGACAATGTGGCCTATGGGCCGAAGATTCATGGTCTGGCGCGGGGCAAGGCGGAACTGGACGAGATCGTTGAGCGGTCGCTGCGCAAGGCGGCGCTCTGGAATGAGGTGAAGGACCGGCTTACGGCACCGGGCACGGGGCTTTCGGGCGGGCAGCAGCAGCGGCTGTGCATCGCGCGTGCGGTGGCCACGTCGCCGGAGGTTTTGCTGATGGATGAACCCTGTTCGGCGCTGGACCCCATCGCCACGGCGCAGGTGGAAGAGTTGATCGATGAATTGCGGGCGCAGTTTTCCGTGGTGATCGTGACGCATTCGATGCAGCAGGCGGCACGGGTCAGCCAGCGCACGGCGTTCTTCCACCTTGGCCATTTGGTGGAGTATGGCGAGACGGGCCATATCTTCACCAACCCCAACGACCCGCGCACCGAAGCCTATATCACCGGCCGTATCGGCTGACGGAGAGAGACATGTCCCAATCCCATATTCTTTCCGCCTTCGACCGCGATCTTGAATCCATCCAGGCCATGGTCATGCGGATGGGCGGGCTGGTGGAGGCCGCCATCCTTGACGCCGCCGAGGCGCTGGAGACGCGCGACGAAGAGGTGGCGCAGCGCGTGCGGGCGGGCGACAAGGCCATCGATGCGCTGGAGGAACAGATCAACGCGGAATGTGCGCGGGTGATCGCCATCCGCGCCCCTGCGGCATCGGACCTGCGGACGGTGCTCACGGTGATGAAGATTGCGGCCAATCTGGAACGCTGTGGCGATTATGCCAAGAACCTTGCCAAGCGGTCGATGGTTCTTGCGCAGATGACGGCGCTGCCGGGTTCCACCGGGTCGATCCGGCGTATGGCGAAACAGGTGACGCTGCTTTTGAAGGATGCGCTGGATGCCTATATCGCCCGCGATGCGGTGCTGGCCGAGGATGTGCGGCAGCGCGACCACGAGGTGGATCAGATGTACAATGCGCTGTTCCGCGAATTGCTGACCCATATGATGGAAGACCCGCGCAACATCACCCCTGCGATGCATCTGCATTTCATCGCAAAGAACATCGAACGGGTGGGCGACCATGCCACGGCGGTGGCCGAGCAGGTGATCTATCTGGTCACGGGGCAATTGCCGGGCGACGCGCGGCCCAAGGTCGACAGCACGCTGGCCGGTCCCTCCGCATGACGGTGCGCCCTTCGGTTCTGCTGGTGGAGGATGAGCCCGCGCAGCGCGAGGTTCTGGCCTACAACCTTGCCGCCGAGGGGTTCGAAGTCTTGCAGGCCACGACAGGGGCCGAGGCCGAGGTGATGGTCGCGGAAGCGGCTCCCGATGTGATCCTGCTGGATTGGATGCTGCCGGAGCTTTCGGGCATCGAGCTTTGCCGTCGTCTGAAGATGCGGCCCGAGACGCGCGGGATCCCGGTCGTGATGATCTCGGCCCGTGGCGAGGAGGTGGATCGCGTGCGGGGGTTGGAGACTGGGGCGGATGATTACGTGGTGAAGCCCTATTCCATGGTGGAGTTGATGGCGCGGGTGCGGGTGCAGTTGCGCCGGGTGCGGCCTGCGACTGTGGGTCTGGTGCTGGAACATGGCGATATCCGGCTGGACACGGAGACGCATCGCGTGCAGCGCGCGACCGGCGAGGTGCGGTTGGGGCCTACGGAGTTCCGGCTTCTTGCCTGTTTCATGGAAAGGCCGGGGCGTGTCTTCACCCGCGAGGCGCTGCTGGATCGGGTCTGGGGGCGCGACATCTATGTGGAAACCCGGACCGTGGATGTGCATGTGGGCCGTCTGCGCAAGGCGCTGACCGAGGCGGGGGGCGAGGACCCGATCCGCACGGTGCGCGGTTCGGGCTATGCGCTGGGGTAGGGCGGGGTTCACCCCGCCGCGCGGTCAAAGCCGGGCGATGCGTTCGGTGAGCAGGGCGTAGAACCCGTCAGAATCGATGCCGCCGATGAACAGTGCATTTGCGGGACGCTTCGTCACGCCCCACCAATCCGCCACTGTCATCCCCAGCGTCAACTCGGACTGGGTTTCGATTTCCACATTTATGTGGCGACCGGTGAAGAGGTCCGGGCGCAGAAGATAGGCGATCACGCAGGGATCGTGCAGGGGGGCACCTTCGCTGCCGTATTTTTGCATGTCGAAGCGTTCGAAGAAATCGGTCCATTCGGCGACCATGCGCCCAGCCTCGTTGCCGATGGCGCGGAAGGCCTCAACCCGTGCGCGCGTGGTCAGGGCCTTGTGGGTGACATCCAGCGGCATGACGACCAGCGGCACGCCAGAGCGGAAGACGATGGCCGCGGCTTCTGGGTCGACATAAATGTTGAATTCGGCGGCGGGGGTGATGTTGCCAACTTCGAAATAGGCCCCGCCCATCAGGACGATCTGCTGCACGCGCCCCACGATATCGGGGGCCTTTTCGAAGGCGGTGGCGATGTTCGTAAGGGGGCCGAGCGGACAGAGTGTCACCGTATGCGCTGGCTCGCGGCGAAGGGTTTCGATGATGAATTCCACTGCATGCCCCTCTTCCAGCGGCATGACCGGATCGGACATCTGGGGGCCATCGAGCCCCGTCTTTCCATGCACATGCTCTGCCGTCACGAGCTTGCGCCGCATGGGGCGGTCGCACCCCGCGAAGACGCGCACATTCGGTTTCCCGGCCAGTTCGCAGATGATGCGGGCATTCTTCTGGGTCAGCGGCAGGGGCACATTCCCGGCGACGGCGGTGATGCCGAGCACCTCGATCTCTTCCGGGCTGGCAAGTGCGAGGAGGATCGCCACGGCATCATCCTGCCCCGGATCGGTGTCGATGATGATCTTGCGTGCCTGCGCCATGCCCGATAATACCCCTTGGTTCGTTCAATGCGACTTAAGTCTGAACGACCGCACCTAATCGCAACTGTGACTTTTTGTCCAGATGGTCAAAGTGAAAGGGGCCTCCTGCCGGAAGCCCCTCTGCGAAGGTTCGCGTTGACTGCAGCGTCAGCCGTCGAAATTGACTTCCTCGATAAGCTTCAGCGCATCGGGGCGCAGCTTGGCCACGTCGGTCAGCGGGATCGAGTCCTGTGTGAACTCGCCCCAGCTTTGCACGAGGGCAGAGCGCGCGACGCCCGGTTTCACAGGGTATTCGTGGTTGGTTTCGGCATAGATGCGCTGTGCCTCGTCCGATGCCAGCCATTCCATGAACTTCAACGCGTTCTCGCGGTTCGGGGCGGCCTTCGTCATGGCGACGCCCGACACGTTCAGGTGCGTGCCGTCACCTTCGAAGGTCGGGAAGACGATCCGCACGGCTTCGGCCGCTTCCTTCTGTTCCGGGTCGTTCAGCATCTGGCCGATATAGTAGGTGTTGCCGATGGCGATGTCGCATTCCCCGGCGGCGATGGCCTTGACCTGATCGCGGTCGCCCCCGTCGGGCTTGCGCGCGAGGTTGGCCTTCACGCCTTCGAGCCAAGCCTTTGCGGCCTCGGGGCCGTGATGGGCGATGACGGCGGCGGTGAGGGCGACGTTGTAGTCGTTGGTGCCCGAGCGGATGCAGATGCGGCCTTTCCATTTCGGATCGGCCAGATCTTCATAGGTGGTCACTTCGCCTTCGGCCACGCGGTCCTTGCTGGCATAGACGATGCGGGCGCGGCTGGTCAGGCCGAACCAATGGTCATCGGCATCGCGCAGCGTGGCGGGGATGTTCGCCTCCAGCACGTCGGATTGTACCGGCTGTGTCACGCCTGCTTCGACGACTTGCGTCAGGCGCGCGATATCGACGGTGAGGACGAGGTCGGCGGGCGAGCGGTCGCCCTCGGCGACGAGGCGTTCGGCCATGCCTTTGTCGACGAAGGCCACATTGACGGTGATGCCGGTTTCGGCGGTGAAGGCATCGACCAGCGGCTGGATCAGTTCGGGCTGGCGATGGGAATAGACGTTGATTTCATCCGCAAGGGCGGGAAGTGCGGTGGAGGCACAGGCGAGGGCCAGAAAGGAAAGGCGCATCGTCATTTGCTTGAGTCCTTTTGTCGGAATTTGCCCCTGTCGTAAAACCTACTATTTCACTCAGGTCAATACCCGACTGAAACAATAAAATTTGTGAACAGCACAGGGCCGGATCAGCCCTTTGCCTTTTCCTCCTCTTTCGCGCGGTTCCACAGGGCATCCATTTCTGCCAGATCGCTGTCGGCGGGTCGTTTTCCGGTCTCTGCCAGCCAATCCTCGATACGGGCGAAGCGGCGGGTGAATTTGGCATTGGCGCGGCGCAGGGCGGCCTCGGGGTCGACCTGCAGGTGGCGGGCGAGATTGGCCATGACGAAGAGAAGGTCACCGAATTCCTCCTCCACCTCATCCTGCGTCAGGTCGGCGCGGGCCTCCACCAGTTCGGCGGCCTCTTCGGTGATCTTTGCCACCACCTCATCGGTCGAGGGCCAATCGAAGCCGACCCGGGCGGCCCGCTTCTGCAACTTGACGGCGCGGGTCAGGGCGGGCAGGCCAAGCGCAACGCCGTCGAGGACGCGCGCGGGGCCGCGTTCGGCGGCCTTCAGACGTTCCCAATCCTCGGTTTGCTGGGCGGCGGACTTGTCGCGGCTTTCGGTGCCGAAGACATGGGGGTGGCGGGCAACCATCTTGTCGCTGATCGCGCGGGTGACATCGTCGAAGTCGAAATGTCCGGCCTCTTCCGCCATGCGGGCGTGATAGACGACCTGAAAGAGCAGATCGCCCAATTCTCCGCGCAGGTCGGCCCAGTCCTGCCGTTCGATCGCATCGGCCACCTCATGCGCCTCTTCCAGCGTATAGGGGGCGATGGAGGCGAAGTCCTGTTCGATATCCCAAGGGCAGCCCGTCGCCGGATCGCGCAGACGGCGCATGATTTCCAGCAGGCGGGGAAGGCCGCCTTCGGGATCGGTGATCAACTTGTCGCCGGTCGTTGCGTCACTGTCGGTTCCGCCCATTGCAGCCCCCTTCGAATTCGGATTTGATCAAAGGCCGTCACGACCAAGGAAACCATGATGCCCGTCCTGAACCGTATCGCCGCTTATGCCGAGGAAATGAAGGGCTGGCGACGTCATCTCCATGCCCATCCCGAACTCGGCTTCGATTGCCACGATACGGCGGCCTTCATCGTGGACCGGTTGCGCGAGATCGGTGCTGACGAGATTCATACCGGGATCGCGAAGACGGGGATTGTGGCGATCCTGAAGGGGCAAGGGGCGGATACGCCGGATGCGCCGGTGATCGGTCTGCGGGCCGACATGGATGCGCTGCCCATTCACGAGATCACGGGGGCGGAACACGCCTCGACCATTCCCGGCAAGATGCATGCCTGCGGGCATGACGGCCATGTGGCCATGCTATTGGGGGCGGCCAAGTATCTGGCGGAAACGCGGCGTTTCGCAGGGCGGGTGGCGCTGCTGTTCCAGCCTGCAGAAGAGGATGGCGGCGGCGGCGAGGTCATGGTGAAGGAAGGGGTGATGGACCGGTTCGGGATCGGGCAGGTCTATGGCATCCACAATGCGCCGAATGTCGAATTCGGCCATTTCCACACCAATGGCGGGGCTCTGATGGCGTCTGTCGACACGGCCTTCGTCTATATCACCGGCAAGGGCGGGCATGGCGCGAACCCGCATGAATGCATCGACCCCGTGGTGGCGGTGGTCGCCATGGTGCAGGCGATACAGACCATCATCCCGCGCAACGTCTATGCGCTGGACGAGGCGGTGATTTCCGTCACGCAGATTCATACCGGGACCGCATCGAACATCATCCCGGAAGAGGCGATGTTCTGCGCCACGATCCGCTGTTTCAACCCCGAGGTGCGTGTGCTTTTGAAACGGCGCATCCACGAGATCGTCGAAGGCCATGCGCTGGCCTTCAACGTGACGGCGCGGGTTGATTACGACTGGGGCTATCCTGCCACGATCAACGAGGCGGCGGCGGCCTCCTTCGCGGCCGATGTGGCGCGCGAGGTTTCGGGCGAGGCGGCGGTGAACGACAAGGCCAATCGTGAGATGGGGTCGGAGGATTTCTCTTATATGCTGGAGGCGCGACCGGGGGCCTATCTCTTCCTTGGCACCGGGCCGGGGGCAGGGTTGCACCATCCTGCCTATGATTTCAACGATGAGGCTGCGCCCATCGGGGCAAGCTTCTTCGCCCGGCTGGTGGAACGCGCGCAGCCTGCGCTGTGACCTTGGTGTGAATGTGAGAAGGGGCAGGGAGGATGGCCTCTCTGCCCCTTTTTCATTCCTGCTTCGTCACGGTCACTTCAACGCGGCGGTGACGATCACTTCGACCTTGTAGTCGGGCGTTGCAAGCTTTGCCTCGCCGGTGGCGCGGGCGGGAGTATGGCCCTGCGGGACCCAAGCGTCCCAGACGGCGTTCATCTCGGCGAAGGTGGAGATGTCGGCCAGCCAGATCTGGGCGGAAAGGATGCGGGTCTTGTCAGTGCCAGCCTCTGCGAGGATGCGGTCCACCTCGGCAAGGCAGGTGCGGGTCTGGTCGGCGACGCTGTCGCCGGGATTGCCTACCTGGCCTGCCAGCCAGACGATGCCGTTGTAGCAGACGGCTTCGGACATGCGGGCACCGACCCCGATGCGCTTGATCTCGGACATTGGAAAACCTCCTGTTTGACTGCCGCGCTGTTAGCGCAGGGGGCAAGGAAAGGAAAGCGGCAGCGGTTTGCCGATCCGGCGCGAGGGGATGGGCGGAGATCGGCCATACATCCATGCGGTCGGGTTGGCAGCGGATGGGGACCATGGCAGGGGGCGCGCAACGTCAACAACAAGGCTTTCCCCGATGCGCCGCGCCCTACTTTCCCTGTTGCTTGCCGCCACCGTGGTCTCTGTCGCACTGCCCGCCGCCGCACAGACGCCGCGTGAGGCGAAGGGGTTCCTTGCGCTTTTCGCCGCGCCGCGGGCGCAGGCCGAGGGGGCGGAACGGGCCGCGGTGAAGGCCGCCGTCCAGGCGGCCATGGCCGAACCGCAGCGGGGGCGCATCTGGTGCGTGCCCTTCGCGCGCAGGGTCAGCGGGGTGGAATTGCGGGGAAACGCCAAGACATGGTGGGATCAGGCCAAGGGCCGCTATCACCGCAGCAAGGAACCGCGCGTCGGCGCCGTGATGGCCTTTGCCGCCAGCAGGGCGATGCCCAAGGGTCATGTCGCCGTGGTGTCCAAGGTGATCAGCGACCGCGAGGTGCTGGTGGATCAGGCGAATTGGGAAAGGAACCGGATCACGCTAGATACGCTGGTTGTGGACGTTTCGGCCAAAGGCGATTGGTCGGCGGTGCGCGTGGCCAATGCGGGCGGCACATTGGGCAGAGTGAACCCTGTGAAGGGCTTTATCCATGAGTGAGGGGATGGAGCGGGTGAAGGGAATCGAACCCTCGTCATCAGCTTGGGAAGCTGCGGCTCTACCATTGAGCTACACCCGCGTTGGGGATGAGGTAAGCGATGCGCCGGGCGACGTCAAGCACCCTCGGGCGATGCAAGGAACCACTGTGCCGCAGCCATCGCCGCGTGGTCGTTGAGGATGTCCCAGGGTGCCTCGCCGATGCCGTGAAGGGCACCGGCCCAGTCCATGCCGAGCCATTCGATGGAGCGTTGCAGCATCGCCTCGGTCAGGTCGGGCACGGACGGATCAGGGTCTGCGCGGGCGGTGATCAGGTGGATGCGCTTGCCCTTCGCCCAATCGGCAAAGCCCGTCTGCGGCGCATCGAGCCAGCCGGACCAGTGATCCAGCAGCAGTTTGGCAGGGGCGGGCAGGGCATACCAGTAGATCGGGGCCACGAAGACGATGTCGGTCGAGGCGCGCATCGCCTGCAGGATGTCGTCCAAGGGGCCTTGAGGCATCTCATGGCCCGGTCGCAGGTCGCGATAGGGGGGAAGCGGGGGATCGGTCAGGTCGATCCATTGCACGGGATCATTGACGGATGCCGCCGCCGCGCGCGCCAGAAGCAGCGCATTGCCTTCGGGGCGGGCGGAGGAGGTGAGGAACAGGAACCGACGCGTCATCCGCGCAGGAAACGGGCTGCCGCCAGATTCGACAAGGGGAGAGCGGGCTTGCGCCGCGCTCTCCCCCTGCCTCGCCGCGGGAGCACTTGGTGTTGGGGACAGGAAAAGTCACCCCGTGGCGATGGCTGCGCGGGCGGGGCAGTGACGGCCCCGACCCGCGCCTGTTGCCTGCGCGATCACATCGCGGGCAGCAGAACCGTGTCGATGGAATGGATCACGCCATTCGACTGCTTCACATCGGCGATCTCCACCGTTGCGATATTGCCTTGGCCGTCCTTGATCTTGATGGCGTCGCCTTCGACCATCGCGGTGAATTCGCAACCGCCCACCGTTGCGATCGTGTGCATGCCACCATCATCGGCGATCATCTTGTTGATGTCGGCGGCCATCGCATTGGCGGCGACCACATGGCAGGTCAGGATCTTCACCAGTTGATCCTTGTTCTCGGGCTTCAGCAGGGTTTCCACCGTGCCGGCCGGCAGCTTTTCGAAGGCGGCATTAGTGGGGGCAAAGACGGTGAAGGGGCCTTCGCCCTGCAGGGTTTCCACAAGACCGGCCGCCTGCACGGCGGCGACGAGGGTGGTGTGATCCTTCGAGTTCACCGCGTTCTCGACGATGTTCTTGTCAGAGAACATGGGGGCACCGCCCACCATCGGGTTTTCGCTGCCGTCCGAGGCGGCGAAGGCCATGCCGGAGGCGAGGATCAGGGCGGAAAAGGCGTAACCGAGTTTCATGTCGTTTCTCCCGTTGTGAGGCAGTCCATCTGCCTTGCGGGGGAAGCTACGGGGCGGCTTTGCCGTAAGTTTCAGAGACGGCCTATCACAGGTCCGTGATCGTGCCTGCGGCAAGGACCGGCCCTGTGGGCGCACCGGTCGGTGAACCACCTTGCGGTTCAAGCGACACGGCGAGGGTCCAGCCGCCGGGGGCCTCGGGGTAGGGGACTGTCAGGCTGTCGCCCGGCATGAGGCCGAGCGAGACCGGGGCAGCATCGGGCGCAATGATCCAGACTTCCTGCACCTGCCCTTCTGGCGCGGCGCTGCCTGCGACGCGGGTGATGGTCAACGCCTGCCCGTCGAAGCGTGCTTCGAAGCGGAGCGGCGACGTGGCCTCGCCCAATGTGGCGATGACGGGTGCGGCAGGAGGCGGCAGCAGGAGGAAGGCCGCGCCCGCGGCGACGGCGGCAGCGGTGAGCGCACCGAAGAGCCAGCCGAAGATCGGACGACGGACCGGTTTCGCCGGTGTCGGGAAGAGCCGCGCCTCGATCTGCGGCAGCAGGTCGGGGGCGGGCGCATCCGCGTAGGCGTCGTTCAACGGGGCAAGACGGTCTTCCCATGCGGTGACCAGCGCGGCGAAGGCGGTGTCGTTCTTCAACCGTGTCTCGACCGCCAGACGGTCGGTCAAAGACAGCACGCCCAGCACATATTCACCCGCCAGCGCGTCGTCCTCTTCCAGCGGGGTCAGGGGGATGTCGTCGGTCGTCATGCGTCCAGACACTCCCTCAGCCTGAGCAGCCCACGGCGCAGCCACGTGCGCATGGTGTTCAGGGGAACATCGTGTTGCGCGGCGAGGTCCTGATAGGACAGTCCCCGCAGATAGGCCCCGCGTACGGCATCGGCCCGGTCGGGTTCCAGCGTTTCGAAGCAATCGGCGATGCGCCCCGCCTCGCCTTTGGCGATCATGCGCGTTTCTGCGGTGGGGGCTGTGTCGCGGACCCGGTCCAGCAGATCCCCATCGTCATCGCCGCGCGCGGCATCGTCGGGACGGGCGCGCAGGCGGTCGATGGCGTGGTTGCGGGTGATGGCGATCAGCCAGGTCATGCCGCGCCCCTTCGTCGCGTCAAAGCGCCCGGCACGCAGCCAGACGCGGGTGAAAACTTCCTGCAAGGCCTCTTCGGCCTCGGCCCGGTTACCAAGGATACGCAGCAGCACGCCCATAAGTTTCGCCGAGGTCTGGGAATAGAGCGTGCGGAAGGCCGCGCGGTCCTGCTGGGCCACCCGGGAAAGAAGCTCTGCTACCGGGTCTTCGGTCATCGCCATCCTGTCGCGCTGAGGCGGATCATAGCCCGTCAGGCGGGGAAGGAAAGCCCGGATCAGCCGCGCCGACGCCTGCGCCCCTCGGACCCCGCGCCGCCTGAGTTGAAGCTGACATCGGGCAGGGTGACCACGGCGGAGAGTTCGGGGAAGGGGTCGGTGGCGTGCGGAATAGCGTTGGCGTTGACGAAATGTTCCTGGAATTTCGGCTCGATGGCGGTTTCGACCTTGTGGATCTGATGGACCGTCGCCTCGATCTGATCGCGCGCCGCGACGTTGCAGAGCGCGATGCGTGCGCCCGTTCCGGCGGCGTTTCCGGCGCTGGTGACCCTGTCGAGCGGGACGTCGGGGATCATGCCCAGAACCATGGCGTGTTTCGGGCTGATATGCGCGCCGAAAGCCCCGGCGAGGGTGACGCGGTCGACTTTCTCTACGCCCATCTCGTCCATCAGCAGGCGCGCCCCGGCGTAGAGTGCGGATTTGGCAAGCTGGATCGCGCGGATGTCGCCCTGCGTCACCATGATGCGCGGCCCGCCTTCAAGGCTGCCGTCATGCAGGATGTAGCTGTGGGTGCGCCCTTCGGGCGTGCAGCGCCATGTGCCGGTCTGTTCGGGGCTGCCGATCAGGCCGCCCGCATCCAGAAGGCCCGCCATGCGCAGTTCGGCCACCGCCTCGATGATGCCGGAACCGCAGATGCCGGTGATGCCGGTCTGTTTGGTCGCCTCTGCAAAGCCTGCTTCGTCGGACCACAGATCGCAGCCGATCACGCGGAAGCGCGGGTCCTTGGTGACAGGGTCGATTTCCACCCGTTCGATGGCCCCCGGTGCTGCACGCTGGCCGGAGGAGATCTGTGCCCCCTCGAAGGCCGGGCCGGTGGGGGAGGAACAGGCAAGGACGCGGGTCTGGTTGCCAAGCAGGATTTCGGCATTGGTGCCGACATCGACGATCAGGACCATGTCCTTGGATTTGTTGGGTTCTTCCGACAATGCCACGGCGGCGGCATCGGCGCCGACATGGCCCGCGATGCAGGGCAGGACATAGACGCGCGCGGCGCGGTTGAGGTTCGTGAGGTCCAGATCGCGGGCATCCAGCGAGAGCGATCCGGAGGTTGCCAGTGCGAAGGGTGCCTGTCCCAGTTCCACCGGATCGATTCCTAGAAGCAGGTGGTGCATCACGGGATTACAGACGAAAACCACCTCGTAGATCGCGGATGCGTCCACCTGTGCCTCGGCCGCGATGGATGCGGCCAGTGCGTTGATCGCCTCGCGCACGGCGCGCGTCATTTCCACATCGCCGCCGGGGTTCATCATGGCGTAGGAGACGCGGGACATGAGGTCTTCGCCGAAGCGGATCTGCGGGTTCATCAGGCCGGAGGAGGACAGAACGGAGCCGTCCTTCAGGTCGCAGAGATGGGCCGCGATGGTGGTGGAGCCGAGGTCGATGGCAAGGCCGTAAAGCCCGCCGTCATGGAAGCCCGGCCAGAGGTCGAGAATGCGGGGCGCGGCATCGTGGTTGCCCTTGTGCAGGGCGACGGTCACCTTGAATTCCCCTTTGCGCAGAACGGGTTGCAGGCGGCGCAGGAGGGCGAGGTCGGCCACCACATCCTCGACCTGCCATTGGTCGCGCAAGGCGATGGCGAG
>Ga0209278_1001774_pt1 | contig 12702 bp, 13 predicted proteins | sample JI81BgreenDNA_FD_187504 | JGI IMG/M metagenome (GOLD analysis project Ga0209278, IMG submission 187504) | Wastewater effluent complex algal communities from Wisconsin, to seasonally profile nutrient transformation and Carbon sequestration -... | ecosystem: Engineered > WWTP > Effluent > Algae... | reverse complement strand
TCGCTGTAATCCCGCCCCAGCAAATCCTGCTGCCGCTCAGCAAACCCATCAACCGCAGCCGTGACGCCCGCCAGCCGCCGCGCAACCGCCTCCAGCGCCTGCTCAAGCGGGATTTCGTCGAACGTGGGATCAGGCGTAGCATCGTCCATCCCGCATAGCTACATCCCCATGCCGAGCCCGCGCGAGAGCCCGAGCGATTTCTGGAGGTCCTGAGACAGCGTTTTCGTGCTCATAGCGTCCAGCCCCAGCTGCGGACGGCGGTTTGCCAGCACCGACTCAAGCTGCGGATCGCGCTCCAGCCCCTTAGCCATGCCAACGAGCGATGCCCTAACCTTGTCCGAAGCCGCTGCGCTGCCATTCTTTCGTAGCGCCCGATACTGCTGTGACTGCCGCTGCCACTGATCGACAAACGCATCTGCTCGCCGCTCATTGGCAGCGGCAACACGCTGCGCCTCGATGCGCAGCTTTGCCTGCTGCTCCATCGCCTGGATGGCGCGATCGGTCTTCCCCTTCACAGCTTCAGGGATCAGGCTCAGATCCCGGTTCACGGCCTTGCGCAGGTCGCCAAAGCTGTCAGGCCTCAGCGCATTGAGCTCCGCCCCGGCCTTGTCCAGCGCGGTGCGCTGCGATGCCAGCGGCTGAAGCCCCTTGTCGCGCATGGCGACAATGTCCTGCGCCACCCGCGCGAACCGCTGCACCGCCTTGTCGAACACCTGCTTGTCGGTCGCCTGTTCGGGCAGAGCGATTTTCGTTCTGGTCTGCGCGACTGGCTCGCGTTGCGGCGCGGCGGTCTTGCCCTTGAGCAGATCGGCAAGATGGCCGTTGTGACTGACCTTGAGCCCGATATGAGCCTCCCGCTGCGGCTTCTCGACGTCGGCTGACTTCTCCGGCTGAAGGGCGTAATCGCTCGCCATATCCTTGCCCCGCTCCCGGCTGAGCGTGCGGGTGAGCGCCTTGCGATCGGCAAAGTCATCCTTGCCATAATGCAGATCGACCTGGGTCCGGTGGCGCGACAACGCGACATAGGCCCCATGGCTGTCCATGCCCGGCGTCGCCAGCAGCTTGACCTGGTCCACGGTCATGCCCTGGGCCTTATGGATGGTAGCGGCATAGCCATGATCAAGATGCGCATAGTCCTTGAGATCAAACGCCACCGCCTTGCCATCGTCCAGCTTGACCGACATGCGCAGCGCATTGACGCTTTCCACTGTGCCGAGCGATCCGTTTTTCACACCCAGCGAACGTTCGTTCTTCAGGAACATGATCCGGTCTCCGTCTGCAAACATCCGCGCGCCGCGCTCGACCCTGAGCGCAATGTCCTCTCCCAGATCGCCGCTCGCGCGAACCTTCTCGCGCACCGCTTCATTGAGCGCGCGGACATCGTCATTGGTGTGCGTGAGGATGATCCGGCTGGCATCGGGTTTTGCCTGCCGGTCGCGATCCCAGGCATCGACAAGCGCGGCGCGCGCAGCTTCCCGAGTTTCCGCAACGTGGATGTTGTTGGACTGCTCATAGCGGCTTAGCGCTTCACCGGTCCTGCCGGTCGCCAGCTCACGCGTTGCCTCACGCTGCCAGTCGATCTGCTGCCGCCGGATCGATGCGATCTCGATCGCTCCATGCCGCTCCGCCGCAGCGCGGAACGCAGCGCCTGCCTCGATCGCCTGAAGCTGCTGTGGATCGCCGACCATCACGACCTTGGCACCGGCGCGCTCGGCTTCCGATATCACGCGCTCCATCTGCCGGGTGCCCAGCATGCCCGCCTCGTCGATGACGAGTATGTGTTTGCTGGTCAGCTGCTCCCTACCCTGCGCCCATTGATGCTCCAGGCTGGCGAGTGTGCGTGACGGGATGCGTGACCCATGCTCCAGCCCTTCGGCTGCAATGCCGGACAGGGCTGCACCCTGCACCGTATAGCCAGCACGCACCCATGCCTCGCGCGCTACCCCCAGCATCGCGCTTTTCCCCGTTCCGGCATATCCGATGACATTGCTGACGCCCCTGGCCGATGTCACATGCTCCAGCGCCCCGCGCTGCTCAGCCGACAGGTCCATGCCGCGCGTTTTCGCGTTCTGCAGAGCGAGCTCGCGATAGCGATCGGCCACCGCATGGCTGCGCCGCGCTTCGAGCCGGATGGTTGCACGCTCAAGCCGCTGTTCGGTCTCCAGCATGTCGCGCGAGGTGAACCGGTCATTGTCCTTGCCGTCCTTGCCAAGGGCGATGAGCTCTGGCGCGTTCTTCACAGCCGACATCACGGCATCGAACTGCTCCTTGTCCGCACTGTGCCGGTGCGCAAACATCGCAAGGTCACGCGTTGTGAACGTCGCCTGCTGGTGGGTGATCGCGCTGAGCGCAATGTTCGGATCGGCGATGATCTTCTCGCCGTTCGATCGCGCGATATCGACATGCTCGGCGAGCCGCTCGGGCGAAAGCCCTTCGCCCGCCATGCGCGAGGCCGCTGCGCCGATCTTTGACTGTGGCTCCAGGTCGATGCCCTGTGCTGCCAGCGAGCGGTGATCGATCCGAGCATCGATATCGAGCTCGGCCATGCGCTGGTTGGCATGCGTGGCCCATGCCTCGCGCCAATGGGTGAGCAGCTCGGTCCGGTTCCAGTCGCGCACCTTGGGACCGAATGCAGCAACACCATCCTCGCCAACCACGATCTCGCGCATGGTCAGCATGACATGCGCGTGTGGCTTGGCCTCGCCATCTGCGCCGATGTCCCAGTGCACATTGAGATCGGCGATCATGCCCCGATCGACAAACTCGGCTTTGACAAAGTCGCGGGCCAGCTCGATCGCTTGTTGCTGCGTCATCTCCCTTGGCAGAGCAAACTCGATCTCCCGCGCCAGCTGGGCGTCCTTGCGCACCTCTGCCGCCTCGACATCGTTCCATAGCTTTTCGCGGTCCTGCCATGCCTCGTTGGCCCCTTCGGGCAGCAGGACCTCGCTGTGGACGACACCGGCTTTGTTGGTGAAGTCATGCGTGCGCCCGAGCCGGTCATCGTGCAGCCGCTCGGCGGCCCGATAGGCGGCAGCAGCGAGCGCAGACGATCCGGCTGCGCGGGAGATGGTTTTGGCCGAGAAGTGATAGATCGCCATGGCGATGTACCATTTACGGCATTTAGCGCGCGTCGGCACGACGTATAAGCGCGCCCTCCACCGATCTGGTCGCTGTAGATTTGACGGGGTCTCACGATGACCCAGCCTGTTGTCTGCGGGATGGGAGAGGGATAGCTGGTTAGTCCTTCACCGACAACGAAGGATCAAACCCCATGCGCAAACCCAGAGATTACGACGCCGAACTTCAGGCCCTCAGCGACAAGGCCAAGCAGCTCCGATCCCGAAAGCAGACACAGCTCGGCGAACTGGTCATCGCCACCGGTGCCGACACTCTCGGGACCGAAGTTCTCGCTGGCGTCCTGCTCGCCGCGATTGGCAACGATGATCCGTCACGAAAGGAGGCCTGGCGCAAACGCGGCGCTGCGTTCTTTCAGGGCAATGCCAATGCTCGCCAATCAGCTGGCAAGGACATTGGCGGCGCACAAGCGATCGATCCAGGCGCGCAACCGGCTGCTGGCACACAGGGCACGGCATGACATGCGCGAGTGGAGAGTGAAGCGTCGCGAACGGACGCGCCAACTGATCGAGCTGGGCGGCCTCGTCGCGAAGGCAGAGCTGATCGATCTCACCGATGACGATCGCGCGGTCATCCTCGGGCTACTGATCGAAGCTGCGGCAAAGCTCAGAGGCGACAACCGCGATCAGCAGCTGTTGCTCTGGCGCAGACGCGGCGCGCGGGCGTTTGCAGAATCAGTTGGCGCAGGCAAAACGATCGCGCATAGGCTCGTCCCATGACGGGGGACATCAATCAACTGGTGCTGCGCGTTCTCGAACGCGCACCGCAATGGGTGCGGCAGGATTTGCTATCGAGCGATCCGATCGTCCGGGCGCGCGCCGAGGAGACGCTGGCGGCGATGATCAGCAGCGCTCTCGCGGAAAGTTAGGCCTCCGATTCCGACAACGGATCGATCTGACTTTTCGGCGCAAGCGATCCTCACTTGCCGCGCGCTTTCTTTGGCCGACCACGACCGTTTTTGCCGAGCCCGATTTGCATTGCCAGCTCGCGGCGGCGCGCGGCGTAGTTGGGCGAGACCATCGGATAGTCTTTGGGCAGGTTCCACTTCGCGCGGTATTCCTCGGGCGTCATGTTGAACTTGGTGCGTAGGTAGCTCTTGAGCATTTTGACCTGCTTGCCGTCCTCAAGGCAGACCAGATAGTCGGGCTTGATCGAGGCGCGGACCGATACCGCCGGCTTCTGCTCGGGCTGCGGCTCGGGTTCCGGTGCTTCGCCAAGGCCGGAAAGCGAAGCGTGGACGCTGCCGATCAGCGTAACGAGATCGGATATCGAGACGCTGTTGTTGCTGACATGAGCGGCGACAATGTCGGCGGTCAGCGCCACGAGAGTATCTGTATCTTCCATCGATCGACCCTTTCGATTGCTAATTATGCATGGACCTTCTGTTCGAGCGTCGCGATGCGCTCCGAACAGATAGAATGAACGGCGCGGCCCAGCTCTTCGACGCAGCCGCAGAGCCAGAGCAGCTCGTCTTCGGTGATGCGATAGTGCTTCGAATAGCGGGCCTTCACATAGGCCTCTTTGAGCTTCTCGAAGCGCGCGCGATCGATACGCGTGTCGCGCGGCCAGGCATCGACCAGCCGCATATCGATGCGCTCGGCCTGGGTACGCAGGAAACCAAGATTGTGGACGTGCGGCGTGTAGAAGGTGCAGACCAGCAATACGCCGTGGTAGAGAGTTTCGGTCGTCTGATGCATCAGGAATGCAGCTTCCTTGTGGAAGCCCTGCGCGATCGCATCCTGCGTCAGTTTGAATTTGCGCTGAGCGGCGGGCAACCACTCATCATTGTATTCGCGGGCCATGGCTAACGCCTGTGCGGGCGTCTTGGGCTTGGGCGTGTGCAGCTCGCGGTCGTCAGCCTCGTGCAAGGCGATACCGTCTTTCGCCACATCCATGAAGAAATACCGGCCATGGGCGAGGCCGTCGTTCACCTCCTGCAAGGTGTGAACGATGAAGTTGACCGGTGTGTGCAGAGTCCGGTCGATGGCAAGCTCGCGGATCAGTCGGTCTTCGAGCTTCAGCCAGTAATCCACGCGTTCGGTCAGCCTCTTGTCGTTGACAATGATCAGCAGATCGAAGTCGGAGCGATAGCCTTTGGCCGTGTGCGGCTCATCGACCCAGCCGCCGCGCGCATAGCTGCCGTAGAGGATCAGCTTCTCGATCCGGCCCTTCTTCTTCCACTTGTTCGTGGCGAGCGCCAGCGCGTCTTCGAACTCCTCGAAGATGATCTGCTTCACGCGCTCAAGCTCGCGCTGCTTGTTGGCAGGAAGATGATCGATATCGGTGCGCATGACTTCAGCCACCCTGTAGAGATGACAGACACTTGGCAAGGTCGAAGGCGGCCCTCATCGCCAGAACTGCCACCACTTGTGGTGGCGTTCGTGCATGTGGCGGTCGAGGATGCGCAAGGCGGCGGCAAAGTGACGCTCGACCTCGGTAACGCTGATGGCGTGCAGCGCAGCGACCTCACTATAGCTGAGCTCATCGACACGGATGGCGAGAAATATCTCGCGCTGCATCGGCGACATATGATCGACGGCACGCTCGGCGCGGCGCAGCTGTAGCCGCTGCGCTCGGGAAAGAGGCGCGTTCACGCTTCCTCTCCCGAAAAAGCCAGCAGATAATCGGCCGCCTTGCTGGCTGCGCTGGCAGCACGGAAGATCGCCTTCTCGTCGTCGCGGAGGACGGTGAGCCAGGATGCGATGTAATCGCTGTGCCGAACTGTAGGCGTAATGCCGAGCGACGCACAGGTAAACGCGGCTGCCATCTCGGCGACCAGCTCTTCACGGGCGTAAGGCTGCGAACCAAAGCTGCCCTTCTGATCGCGGTCGAGACGGCTTACATGGCCGGTCCAGTGGCCCAGTTCGTGCAGCGCGGTTCGATACCAGTTGATCGGCTCACGATAGGCGGCCTGCGGAGGCACCTGCACGAAATCATGGATCGGGCTGTAGAAGGCGGCATCGCCGCCAATGTTGAACGTCGCACCGCTGTTCTTAATGACCGCATCGGCAGATGCGATCGCGAGCACGGGATCGGTCGCAACCGGGGCTGAAGTCATGTCTTCGGGCAGACCTTCGCACTGATCGACATTGAACACGGTGAACCGCTTGAGGAAAGCAACGGTGCGGGCCTCGCGCTCTTCGCCCCTCGCCTGTTCGGCCTCGCCCTTCGGTGTGAACCGGTCGGCATAGCAGACGGTCGTCCCCTTCTCGCCCTTGCGGACATTACCGCCTGCGGCCTGTGCCTGACGATAGGTCAGCCAGCGCTGAGAACCGTAGCCCTTGCAGACAACCTCGGCCCAGAGGATCAGGACATTGATGCCAGAATACCGCCGGTCGGTTGCTGCGTTGTGCGGCATGGTGCAACCGCAAAGCGATGTATCCCAGGGCTGCACCCAGGGAAGACGTCCCTCCTCAAGCTCGGCGATGATGCGTGACGTGACCTCGCTGTAGAGGCTCTGTCGGATAGTGCTGTGTTCCATGTTCCTTGTCTCCTTCCCACCGTAACCCGGCCCGGGAGGGGCGCTGGGGGGCGGCGAGAGATCGCAGGGCGGCCACGCTGCAACGGACAACGCGCATGCCGTAGGCACCGGAACGGAGTGTAGGACCCGCAACGCGGGTTGCGCGCTGGCCTGGCGTGGCCAGAGGCGATTGACGGCCCCCAGTGTCCCGCCCGAGCGGGGCAAACGCCGCCGCGCAGCGGCGTCCGCAGACGCGCTGCCAGAGCGCTGAAGCATCAGGAGACACCGTGAGCAGAAATAATCTGCTTACGCTGCTGCATCCCACAACAGACGCGCAGCGCTCCCCGGCCCCATTGCCTGCGAAGCACCCGCATGCCGTTCGATTGACGCAACGCGGCACATCGCCAATCTCATCGCAGGCAGGGGCAGATCACATCACCGGATGGAGACAAAAGCCATGGCATCCCATGAACCCGACAGGTTCCTGAGGCTCAATACCGTGCTCGATCGCACCGGGCTCTCACGTGCGACGCTCTACCGCAAGATCCAGGCGGGGACGTTCCCAAAGCAGATCAAGATCGCCGAGCGATGCTGTGGCTGGCGGGAATCGGCCATCGAGGAATGGCTGCGGAACCCGATGTTCTATGAGATCGACGATTAAGCACGCTGACTTGGCTGGGGCCGTCAAAACTGACAGCACTATATGCGGATCGAATTGACTGGACCTGTCGTCCGTGGTGCAAACGGCGATCAATTGGGTGGCAATCATTGAGCGTTGCAACCCGCTACCAGTTCCAATGAGGGACTAACTCCTGCCAAACCCAGCCAATGCGAAAAGCAGATGAACCCTAACATTCTAGCCGCATCGGGTGAGAGATGTCGCGTGCAATCAGGATAACCTGCCAAAAGGGGTACAGTTTTTACTGATACCGATAATCGACAAACGGTCGCCAGAAAGAGCTCTTGCGCTGCGCCCAACACAACGATATTGTTGGGTTATGATCCCAGCCTTGATTACTCCCGAAAGCGGGTTGCCAGGCGTCCTGCCGCCAGGAGTGCACGAAACAACCTTAAGCGATCTAAGGGCCGCCTTTGGCTGGTCGCTCCGCCGAAAATGGCTTCTCGAAGGGCTTGACATTGCGCTGACTGACCTTCTCCGAGCTGATTGCCGACGGATCTATATGGGTGGAGGGTTCGTTACCAGCGCTGACGATCCTGACGATTACGACGGCTGCTGGGATCCCGTTGGAGTGAACCGAAAAATGCTCCATCGGATGTATCACGAAATGCCCACGATGAAGATAGCTCAGAAGGCTCACCATCGGGGAGAGCTTTGGATGGGCAATCATCAGATCCCAGGTTTTGATTCAGCAATAAAGTTTTTTCAGATCGATACGCGGCGGGGGATCACGAAGAAAGGAATTCTGGCGATCTCGATCGCCTAGTGCACATGGGACCAAAGATGATCAGCAACTTTAGGCAGTATAGCCTGACAAAGAAAGCGCTTGAAGACTTGACCGAGTCTCTCAGCGCACTTCGAGAAATCGATAGTGCCGCAGCAGGAATTGACCCTTTGCTGACGGAGGCACATCGCCGCTCGTTGAAGCTTCAAATTCAGGACCTATCCGAGCAGGTACGTGACTACGAGCAATTGGCGACGGGTGAAATAGAAAGCATTAATGTCGAATCATTCGAAGATGTAGGATCACGGCTTATTTCTGCCCGGATTGCAAATGGATGGTCTCAGAGTGAACTTGCTCAGCGCCTTGGAATGAAGGAGCAACAAGTCCAGCGCTATGAGAAAGAGCGCTATTCATCGGCCAGTCTCGATCGAATCATTGACATATCTAGAGTTCTTCGCGTCCGCCTGCACGGGAAACTTGAGCGAGAGGATACCACTAAATCTGCAGTCGTTTCCGTGAAAAATTTTCTAGCCGAGATCGATATCTCTTCGTTCCCTTTCGCGGAGATGGTCAGCAAGGGTTGGCTAGATTCCCGTCTCAAGGGCCTGCGCGATGGGGATCGTAAACGCGCAGAAATCCATCGATTCTTCGACGACGCTGGCGTAAAAATGATGTCTCCAATGCTAAACAAGCGAACAGACAAGCCCATTTCTGAGAAGGCCCGATGCTCTCTCTTAGCTTGGCAGACGCAAGTTAGATTGCAGGGCCGCCGTGAATGCTCGAAAATGGCGACATTCCGTGGGATCGAGCCCGCACTTCTCAAATCCCTAGTTCATTTTAGCACTAAGAGTGAAGGTCCAAAGCTAGCGGTAAACGCGCTGAAAGAAATTGGCGTCTGTGTAGTGATCGTTCCTCATTTACAGGGGTCGCTTCTGGATGGAGCGGCTATGCTGCAGGATAATGGTAATCCTTTAATTGGCCTGACTTTGCGAGATGATCGGCTAGACAATTTTTGGTTTGTTCTCTTTCATGAGTTGGGACACATAGCCAAACATCGTTACAGCGGATTAGCCGAGGGATTTTTGGATCAGGAGCTTGACGAAGTGGAAGATAAGCGGGAGATTGAGGCTAACGATTTTGCTCGCAGTGCCTTGATTTCTGATGAGGCTTGGGCACGATCCTTTGTCAGGTTTTCGAATGATCCATCAGACGTTATTGAATTTGCAAATGATTTGGGAATCAGCCCCGCCATTGTAGCTGGTCGCATTAGATTCGAACGCAAGGATTACAAGATATTCAATGGCTTGCTTGAGAGGGGCAGGCTCAAACCACTCTTCGGAGTCTGAATGATGATTAATTGTGTTGAGACTGCCTTATATGCCCCGGTCCTCAAGCTCAAGCTGGGGGAGCTTAAGGCATTGGCAACCTTGCCAAGGCAGGTTGCGAACACCATTCTTCCACTGTTTGATGTGCCTCCCGGGGATATCTGGGATTGGGATAATTTCCGCCTCATCAGTGCATCTGAACATTTGAAAACTTTCGGCTCCCGGCTTCGAGACCATAGGGGTTCTCTGCCAGTTTTTATCGATACATCTCATATCGAAGCCGCAGCTGAAGAAGCCAGATTAGATATACACCCTATGATCGCCCTAACGGAAAGGGCACGCCAAGCAGGCGCGCAAGCATTTCCTGCCGTATCTCTTCGGTCGACCGAAAGTTGCATGGAGGCAGCAAAACGGTTTCTAGGCCGAAATTCTGAGGCGAATTGGCTGCTAAGAGTTCGCTTGCCAGATTTGGATCAACCGGATCTTTCGGGTCGCCTGGATCGCTTGCTATTGTCACTTGGCCGAGGTGCCGAATCCGGAGTTCTCGTCTTCGATGCGCACAATAGTGAAGTTTTTTCAGACGGGTTCGCTGAGCTGATTAAAGACCGAATCAACGAGTTCCCTCTGCTTCACCAATGGGCAAACGTTTTTTTCGCCTCCACGAGTTTTCCCAAGACGCGAAAGCTATCTGTAGGCACGGTGGGGCGGTTTAGCCGATCGGACCGGAAGTTCTTCCGAGAAAACCTCCTCGATAGTCCCGACTTGCTTCGTAATGTTCGGTACGCGGACTATGGCCTCGAGTATCCAGGCAAATTTTCCAAGGGAGGAGGTGTACCTAGGGCGCATTTGCGATTTTCTTCCCCAGAACTTTATCTGATTTCAGAAGGTGAATCGACTAAAGGTAACGGCTTCAAAGCTATAGGCCCGGTCGCCGCACTGCTCTCAAAACAACCGGAGTTCGCTGCTGCACCCGAGAGCGCGGGGAGAACCTTCGTCAAACAGTTAGCCGCAAGAGAGACTAACGGATCACCAACAAGCTGGCGATGGTGCGCAACGGATCATCATATATGCACGACCACAGCCGAAGCTCTTCTGGACGCAGGAATAAAGATCGAAGTTGACTTGTTACCTAAAGCCTCTGAGCAACTAATACTAATCTAAAGTTTTTGGATACTAATTTCATTTTAAGAGAGACTTCTGATTTCGCTTTTTTACAGAAAACCTTTAATTTGAATTTTTTTAAATGAGATTTGCTTCATATTAGGTATCCAGCAACCACTTCAGCCATGACACAAAGTAAGGTAGAAGATATCATTTAATAGACAAGTTGTGCAGGGGATCAGGTTCGCCGCCCTCATTGAGTGTCGCTAAGCCGAGCGCTTGATGCAGATACGGATCGTTTGGCGCCTTCGCCCCTGGCCATGCCCAGCGCAACCATCGTGTCTGAACTTCGACGCTGCCTGACAGGCGGCAGCTTAGCATTCAGTGGATGGCTTGCCGCCAGCCTGATCAATTCGTCTCCCCAAGCTTCCAAAGCGGCAGCCTTCTCCTCGAAATAGTTGTGGCGCTGGTAGACGCCAACGATACCCGCCCTCGATCCAGATACATGATTGAGCACAGCTTCCGTTACCTCCAGACGGACACCAAGCCTTTGAAGTCCAGTTGCAACTGTCCGCCGAAGGTCGTGGAGTGTCCAGTGCTGAACGGAACGTCCCATCTGGGTTTCCATCGCCCGACGAAGGCGCGCCATTGTCTTGCTGAACCCGCTCGGGCCGGTTTCAGCGTTACCACGGGATGCCAGCAGTTTGTCGCTGTCACTGAGCGCCCAGATCTCGTTCAGCAGGTCGATTGCCGGTAAAGCCAGTGGCACAAGATGAGCTATCCCATTCTTCGCGCGACTGGCTGGTATGGTCCAGAGTCCAGCCTCGGAATCGAATTCAGACCGATCCGCACTGAACACCTCGTTCCTGCGTTGCCCCGTCAGCAGCAGCAGCTTGATAGCAGGTCCAAACGGGGGACCCTCTTCGCCGAGAATGTTCCACAGCAATCCCACCTCCCGCACGTCGAGAACCCGGTCGCGCGCCTTAGGCGGTGGCGGACGTCCAGCGTCTCGGCAGGGATTGAACTGCAGTCGTTCCAGTCGGGGCAAAGCCCATCCGTAAAAGGATGAGAACTGGCCAAGGACGCCGCGCGCCATCACAGGAGTCTCTAATGCTATGCTGTCGATGAACCGAGTGATCTCGGCACGCGTGATCGTCTCGGGCATCCGATCCCCGAATTTCGGTAGGATGTGACGGTTGAAAACCCGCTCTATCTCAGCAATTGACCTGCGGTCGGCTTTGGCGGCCCTGTAGTCCGGCCACATGCCACGCAGTGTGCCTGCCGCAGCACCCCGCGTCGGCTTCGGCACGTGCTGATAAGGGTCCCCGCCTGCTTCAATATCGGAAAGCACAATCCGCGCTTTCTTCCGGGCATCCATCAAACCGAACCGGTCGGAATACCTGCCAATGGTGATATTCCGCACGACGCCAGCAACCCGCTTTCGCAAAAGAAACGTTCGTGCGCCAGACGCTCCAACTCTGAGACGCAGCCCAGGGACGATCGCATCTTTGATCTCGATCTGACCTTCAGGGGGCGCTTTCAATCCTCTGATCTTTGCGTCGGTCAGACCCACCGGTTTCGAAGCCATCTGTGCCTCCATGGAGTACCATTTCGGGGTGTTACCTTAGGTAACATTTGACCCGAAATACCCCGATATTCACTGGGACACAGTGACACTCATCTCATTGAAAATCAACGAATTTGAGACAATATGACTTTACTTAGGACCCGCTGATTAGCGCTCTTAATCAGCGGGTCCTAGGTTCGAGCCCTAGTGCGTCCACCAAACTTTTCAGACATTTAGCAACCTAAAGCCCGTCCATAGGTTCGGCCGTGGCTGTCGCGTGGCCATCTGGTCGAGGAACAATAGGCCAATAATGCTTCGCCGGTTTCAGGCCTGAAGCAGCATTGCTCCGTTCGACGCTCGCGGCTGCGGGCTCCACCTCAAGCTGACGCATCACTTCGGCACCTGACCGGACGGCGCCACCGGCGGCATGAGGCTGAAATCCGCACAGCCGAGTGGATGTGATCTGACCAATTCGAGGCTCGACGCAGCCTGCCATCTGCAGCCCTATGGCCGCCTTGCCGCATGGAGCGACCATCAACCGATTGCGCAAATCCGCAAATTTTGTCGGCTGACCAAGAATTTCGCGGTGCTTGGACGGGTCTATGCCCGAAGCAAGGCGGGAGCGTCGGCGATCGCCTATGCCCCCGCTTTTCAGGTTGACACCCTCGTGGCGATCGTATTTGGTCTAACCAATAATCAGGGAGTGGTGCT
>Ga0209278_1001773_pt1 | contig 12710 bp, 17 predicted proteins | sample JI81BgreenDNA_FD_187504 | JGI IMG/M metagenome (GOLD analysis project Ga0209278, IMG submission 187504) | Wastewater effluent complex algal communities from Wisconsin, to seasonally profile nutrient transformation and Carbon sequestration -... | ecosystem: Engineered > WWTP > Effluent > Algae... | reverse complement strand
CGCAGACCAACCCCAATGGCGGCATCGAGCGCGTTGAAGCGCCGATGGCAGTCGCCAAGGTGGCGCTCAAGGATCCGACCACCGGCAAACCGACTCGCGTCGGCTTCGCCGTGGTGGATGGCAAGAAGGTGCGCGTCGCCAAGAAGTCGGGAGCCGTGATCAATGGCTGACAAACTCTCCCCCAAGGACCTTCCGCGCATGCAGGTCCTGTATGCCAACAGCGTTCGTCCCAGGATGATCGAGCTGTTCGGCTACAAGAATCTGATGGAAGTGCCGAAGATCGAAAAGATCGTGCTCAACATGGGCGTCGGCGAGGCCACCCAGGACAAGAAGAAGGTCGAGCAGGCCGCCGGTGAAATGGCGCTGATCGCGGGCCAGCGCCCGGTGATCTGCCGCGCCAAGAAGTCGGTTGCGCAGTTCAAGCTGCGTGAAGGCATGCCGATCGGCTGCAAGGTGACGTTGCGCCGTGAGCGCATGTTCGAATTCCTTGATCGCCTGGTGACCATCGCCCTGCCGCGCGTGAAGGACTTCCGCGGCCTGTCGGCCAAGTCGTTCGATGGTCGTGGCAACTATGCCATGGGCATCAAGGAACAGCTGATCTTCCCGGAGATCAACTATGACCGGATCGAACAGATCCGCGGCATGGACATCATCGTGACGACCACCGCGAAGACCGACGAGGAAGCGCGCGCCCTGCTCGCTCTCTTCGGCTTCCCGTTCATTGGCTACACTCTTGAAAAGAAGGCGGCCTGAGCCATGGCGAAGCTGTCGATGATCAACAAGAACGAGCGTCGCAAGGCGCTGGTGGTGAAATATGCCGGCAAATATGCCGTGCTGAAGGCGATTGCCGCTGACAAGAGCCGTTCCGACGAGGAGCGTTTCCTGGCCCGGCTGAAGATGGCCGAACTGCCGCGCAACGCGAACCCGACCCGGGTGCGCAACCGTTGCGAACTCACCGGCCGTCCGCGTGCCTATTACCGCAAGTTCAAGCTCTCCCGCGTCATGCTCCGCGAACTGGCCAACAAGGGCCTGATTCCCGGTGTGACGAAGTCGAGCTGGTAAGGATAGACCGATGTCGATGTCTGATCCCCTGGGCGATATGCTCACCCGGATCCGCAACGGCCAGCAGGCCCGCAAGGATTCGATCGTCACCCCGGCCTCCAAGCTGCGCGCCCGCGTGCTGGATGTCCTCCAGCGCGAAGGCTATATCCGCGGCTACGCGCCGCTGGCCGATGGCGCCCATCAGAATCTTCGGATCGATCTGAAGTATTTTGAAGGCCGTCCCGCCATCCAGCACCTTGCCCGCGTGTCCAAGCCCGGCCGCCGCGTCTACAGCGGCGCCACCGAGCTGCCGCGCGTCCGCAATGGCCTGGGCATCACCATCGTTTCGACGCCCCAGGGCGTTCTTTCCGACGCGGAAGCGCGCGAAAAGAACGTGGGCGGCGAAATTCTCTGCCAGGTGTTCTGACCATGTCGCGCATCGGAAAGAAGGCTGTCCCGGTTCCGGCCGGCGTTACCGCCACCATCAATGACCGCATCCTGCAGGTGAAGGGCCCGAAGGGCGAGATGTCGATGCCGCTGGTGGATGACATCAGCTACACCATCGATGCCGGCGAGATTGCCGTGCAGCCGGCCAACGACACCAAGCGCGCCCGTGCCTTCTGGGGCATGCAGCGCACGATGGTGGCCAACCTGGTCACCGGTGTCAGCGAAGGCTTCACCAAGGTGCTGGAAATCACCGGCGTTGGTTATCGCGCCTCGGTGCAGGGCAGCAATCTGAAGCTGCAACTGGGCTACAGCCACGACGTTGATTACCCGATCCCTGCCGGCATCACCATCAAGACGCCGGATCAGACGACCGTGGAAATCAGCGGTTCGGACAAGCAGCGCGTTGGCCAGGTGGCCGCCGAGATCCGCCGCTGGCGCAAGCCGGAGCCCTACAAGGGCAAGGGCATCAAGTATCGCGGTGAATATATCTTCCGCAAGGAAGGGAAGAAGAAATGAGCAAGCTCACCCCGTTCGAGCAGCGCCGGCGCCGCGTGCGCACGGCCATCCGCCTCAAGAGCGGCGGCCGTCCGCGGCTGTCGATCCATCGCTCGTCGCAGCATATCTATGCGCAGATCATCGACGACACCAAGGGCATCACCGTTGCGGCCGCCTCCACCCTGGAGAAGGACGTGCGGGGCAGCACTGGTGCCACCACCGATGCAGCCGCCGCCGTTGGCAAGCGCCTTGCGGAACGTGCCAAGGCAGCGGGCGTGTCTGCCGTGGTGTTCGACCGTGGCGGTTTCCTCTTCCATGGCCGCGTGAAGGCGCTGGCCGATGGCGCCCGCGAAGGCGGGCTGGAGTTCTGATATGAGCGATGAGATCGAAGTTGCAGGCGCTGCGGCGCCGGAAGCCGAAGGTCGCGGCCGTGGCCGTGGCCGTGGCGGCGAGCGTGGTCGCGGTGGCAACCGTGGCGGTGGCGAGCGCGGTGAGCGCGGCCAGCGTCGTGGTCGCGAAGCGTCCGGCGAACCGGCCGGCGAGGAGCTGATCGAGAAGCTGGTCCACATCAACCGCGTCTCCAAGACCGTGAAGGGCGGCAAGCGCTTCGGCTTTGCCGCGCTGGTCGTGGTGGGCGACGGCAAGGGCCGCGTTGGCTTTGGCCACGGCAAGGCGCGCGAAGTGCCGGAAGCCATCGCCAAGGCCACTGCCGCCGCCAAGAAGGCGATGGTGCGCGTGCCGCTGCGCGATGGCCGCACCCTGCACCATGATGGTTATGGCCATTTCGGTGCCGGCAAGGTCTATGTTCGTTCGGCAACGCAGGGTACCGGCATCATTGCCGGTGGTCCGATGCGCGCCGTGTTCGAATCGCTGGGCGTTGCCGACGTGGTCACCAAGTCGGTTGGCACCAACAACCCCTACAACATGATCCGCGCCACCTTTGCGGCGCTGACCGGCCAGGTCAGCCCGAAGAGCGTGGCCCAGCGTCGCGGCAAGAAGGTTGCCGATCTGCTGGCCCGCCGTGGCGACGTGTCGGCCAAGGCTGCTGAAGCCGACGCCGAAGCGGTGGCATGAGGAACGAGACCATGGCCAAGCTGAAAGTCACCCAGATCGGTTCGCCGATCCGCCGGGCTCCGAACCAGGAAAAGAACCTGATCGGCCTGGGCCTCAACAAGCTGCACCGCACCCGCGAGCATAATGACACGCCGGAAGTGCGTGGCATGATCGCCAAGGTGGCGCACCTTGTGAAGGTTGAAGAGCTGGCCTGATCCCGGCACATGCCGGCTGACACAGGCCGAATCCCTAGCGCGTAAGCGAAAGCGAGTGCATCACATGACGACCAAACTGAACGACCTTCACGACAACCCCGGTGCCCGCAAGAAGCGCGTGCGCGTCGGCCGCGGCATCGGTTCCGGTGTCGGCAAGACCGCCGGTCGCGGCCAGAAGGGCCAGACCAGCCGTTCGGGCGTTGCCATCAACGGCTTCGAAGGCGGCCAGATGCCGCTGCACATGCGGCTGCCGAAGCGCGGCTTCAACAACATCTTCCGCAAGGATTATGCGGTGCTGAACCTTGGCACCCTGCAGGCCGCGATCGACGCCGGCAAGCTGGACGCCAAGCAGACCATCGACGCCGATGCGCTGGTGAAGGCCAAGGTGCTCACCCACGCTCGCGATGGCGTGCGCCTGCTGGGTGTTGGCGCGCTCACTGCCAAGGTGTCGCTGAAGCTGGCTGGCGCCTCGGCGTCGGCGAAGGCTGCCGTTGAAGCGGCCGGCGGTTCGATCGAACTGCCGCCGCCGCCGGCCGCCCCGCTGAGCCGCGAGGAGCAGAAGGCCGCCCGCGCCGCTGCCCGCGCCGCCAAGGCCGGCAAGTAATCCACGTCTTGGGTCAAACGACCCCATGGCATTTGCGCCGCGTGTCGCCTACATGGAGCCGATACGCGGCGCTTTGCCGTTTTACGAAGCTTTGATCGGGTGTAGGTGCAATGGCGTCAGCCGCCGAACAGATGGCCGCGAACCTGTCGTTCGCGAATTTCTCCAAGGCCACCGAGCTGAAGAAGCGAATCTGGTTCACGCTGGGTGCGCTGGTGGTGTTCCGCCTGATCAGCTTCGTGCCGCTGCCGGGCATCGATCCGCTGGCGCTCTCCAGCCTGTTCGAACAGACCCGTGGCGGCGTGCTCGACTTCTTCAACATGTTTTCCGGCGGCGCGCTGGAACGCATGAGCCTGATCGCGCTGGGTGTCACGCCCTACATCACGGCGTCGATCGTGGTGCAGTTGCTCACCAGCCTCATCCCCAGCTTCATGGCGCTGAAGAAGGAAGGCGAATCCGGTCGCAAGACGCTGAACCAGTACACGCGCTTCGGCACCGTGTTCCTCACCATCCTGCAAGGCTATGGCATTGCCGTCGGCCTTGAAGGCTGGGGCGCCGGCCAGGGTGTGTCTGCCGTCATCGATCCGGGCTGGTTCTTCCGCATCTCCACGGTGATCTCGCTGCTGGGCGGCACCATGTTCCTGATGTGGCTGGGCGAACAGATCACCAGCCGCGGCATCGGCAACGGCATCTCGCTGATCATCATGGCCGGCATCGTGGCCCAGTTGCCGGTGGCGCTGGGCACCATGTTCGAACAGGGCCGCACTGGTGCCATCTCGGCCGGCTTCGTGCTGCTGGTTGCCGTTCTTGCACTGGCCACCATCGCCTTCATCTGCCTGATGGAACGCGCCGTCCGCAAGGTGCTGATCCAGTATCCCAAGCGGCAGGTGGGCAACCGCATGTTCCAGGGGGACAGCAGCTTCCTGCCGCTGAAGATCAACACCTCGGGCGTGATCCCGCCGATCTTTGCCTCGTCGCTGCTGCTGATGCCGCTCACCGTCGCCCAGTTCGCCAGCCAGCAGGGCAACGCCCCGGAATGGCTGACCACGGTGACGACCGCCCTGCAGCATGGCGCGCCGCTCTACATGGTGCTCTATGCCGCCGGCATCATCTTCTTCAGCTTCTTCTACACCGCCGTGGTGTTCAACCCGGACGAGACGGCCGAGAATCTGAAGAAATATGGCGGCTTCGTGCCCGGCATCCGTCCGGGACAGCGCACCGCCGAATATCTTGATTTCGTGCTCACCCGCCTCACGGTGATCGGCGCCGCCTATCTCACCGTGATCTGCCTGCTGCCGGAATTCCTGATCAGCGAACTGAAGGTGCCCTTCTATTTCGGTGGCACCTCGCTGCTGATCGTGGTGAACGTGACGATGGACACGGTGGCCCAGATCCAGAGCCACATGCTGGCCCATCAATATGAGGGACTCATCAAGAAGTCCAAACTCAGGGGGAATCGCCGTTGAACCTCATTCTGCTGGGCCCGCCGGGTGCGGGCAAGGGCACCCAGGCCAGCCGCCTCGTCAAGCAACGCGGCATGGTCCAGCTGTCCACGGGTGACATGCTGCGCGCCGCAGTGGCTGCCGGGACGCCGGTTGGCCTTGCCGCCAAGGCCGTCATGGAATCCGGTGGGCTGGTGTCCGACGATATCGTCAACGGCATCCTGTCGGAACGGCTTGACCAGCCCGACGCCCGCGCCGGCTTCATTCTCGATGGCTATCCCCGCACCGATGTCCAGGCCCACGCGCTGGATGCGATGCTGACCGCCAAGGGCGTGCAGATCGATCATGTGATCGAACTGCTGGTGGACGAGGATGCGCTGGTTGAGCGGATCACCGGCCGTTTCACCTGCGCCAAATGTGGTGAGGGGTATCACGATCGTTTCAAGCTGCCCAAGGTGGCCGACACCTGCGATGTGTGCGGTGCTACCGAGTTCAAGCGCCGCGCCGATGACAACGAGACGACGGTGCGCCAGCGGATGGCGGAATATCGTGCCAAGACGGCGCCGATCATCCCGCATTACGAGGGTCGCGGTATCGTTGCCCGCGTTGACGGCATGGCCAGCATGGATGCAGTGGCGGCCAGCATCGACGCGATCCTCGATCGTTGACCCAAGCGTCGCGCACCGCTTGACATTCGCGCGACTCATCGCTAACGCCGCCACTTCCGCAGCAACGGAAGTATGACCGGCGCCCGCTCGGGCTGTCGGCATATTGCTTTGAGATAGCGGCTCCTTGCCCTGGGCCGCTGTGGAGCGTGAAAGGACCTTATCTGTGGCACGTATTGCGGGTGTAAACATCCCGACCAACAAGCGCGTGGAAATCGCGCTCACCTATATCCACGGCATCGGCCGCACCACGGCCAAGCGTCTCGCCACCGAGCTGGGGTTCCCGCCCGAGCGTCGCGTGCAGGACCTGACCGACGCTGAAATCCTCTCCATCCGCGAGAAGATCGACCGCGAACTCACCGTGGAAGGCGATCTGCGTCGCCAGAACGCGATGAACATCAAGCGGCTGATGGATCTGGCCTGCTATCGCGGCCTGCGTCACCGCAAGGGTCTGCCGGTTCGTGGCCAGCGCACCCACACCAACGCCCGCACCCGCAAGGGCAAGGCCAAGCCGATCGCCGGCAAGAAGAAGTAAGCGCGGTCATCCGCTGCTCTTCTTCACATCAGGTTAGGGACGATATCCAATGGCTCGCGAAGTAGCTCGCATCAAGCGCCGGGAGCGCAAGAACATCACCAGCGGCGTGGCCCACGTCAACGCCAGCTTCAACAACACCATGATCACCATCACCGACGCGCAGGGCAACGCCATTGCCTGGTCGTCGGCCGGTACCATGGGCTTCAAGGGCAGCCGCAAGTCGACGCCGTTCGCGGCCCAGATGGCTGCCGAAGACGCCGGCAAGAAGGCTGCCGAACACGGCGTGCGCACGCTGGAAGTGGAAGTGCGCGGCCCGGGTTCGGGCCGTGAATCGGCGCTGCGTGCCCTGCAGGCGGTGGGCTTCACCATCACGGCCATCCGTGACGTGACCCCGATCCCGCACAACGGCGTGCGTCCGCCGAAGCGTCGTCGCGTCTGATCCGCCTGCCCTGGCGCCGGGCGGCCTGCGTGGCGTCCGGCGTTCAAGACATCCATCGACCAACGGAACGCGCGGGTGACGATCCGCTCCTTCCAAGACCGAGGTGAAACCCGTGGCAGTCATCGCCAAGAACTGGACCGAACTGAAAAAGCCCACCCACCTGGAGCAGCGCCCCAGCGGTGACGGCAGTCACAAGGCGTCCTTCATCGCCGAACCGCTGGAGCGTGGCTTCGGCCTGACGCTGGGCAATGCCCTGCGCCGGGTGCTGCTGTCCTCGCTGCAGGGCGCGGCCGTGACCGCGATCAAGATGGACGGCGCGCTGCACGAGTTTTCCAGCCTGCCGGGCGTGCGCGAAGACGTGACCGACATCGTGCTGAACATCAAGCAGGTCGCCATCCGCATGGCCGGTGATCAGGCCAAGCGTGTGTTTCTGAACGCCACTGGCCCGGGCCCGGTGAGCGCCGGCCAGATCGCCGTGACCGGCGACATGGAGGTGATGAACAAGGATCTGGTGATCTGCAACCTCGATGCCGGCGCCACGCTGAACATGGAACTGACCGTGGAAGCCGGCAAGGGCTATGTCCCGGCCAGCGCCAACCGTCCGGCCGATGCGCCGATCGGCCTGATTCCGGTTGATGCGCTCTACTCCCCGGTGCGCCAGGTCAGCTACAAGGTGGATCCCACCCGCGTTGGCCAGGAACTGGACTATGACAAGCTGACCATCACGGTGGAAACCGATGGCAGCGTCAGCCCGGAAGACTCGCTGGCCTATGCCGCCAAGATCCTGCAGGACCAGCTCCAGCTGTTCGTGAACTTCGAGGAAGCGGCCGTCGCCGCCCCCGTGGCTCACGCCGCCCAGGGCGGTGCCGTGGAAGTGGACGACAGCGCCAGCATCAACCGTTACCTGCTCAAGAAGGTGGACGAGCTGGAGCTTTCGGTGCGTTCGGCCAACTGCCTGAAGAACGACAACATCATCTACATCGGCGATCTGGTGCAGAAGACCGAGAGCGAGATGCTGCGCACACCGAACTTCGGCCGCAAGTCGTTGAACGAGATCAAGGAAGTCCTGTCCCACATGGGCCTGCGGCTTGGCATGGAAATCCCCGGCTGGCCGCCCGAGAACATCGAGGAAATGGCCAAGAAGCTGGAACAGGAGTTCTGAGCAGGGCGGCCGTGACCAGCGCGCAGCGCTGGGATCGGACTCGCGCAAGCTCGGCCGGCGGGTGCCGGCGGCCGCCTCTGCGGCCAACGGCAACCCGTTCGACGTCAGGGCGCGGCCTTGCCGCGACCCGGCTGCCCTCAGGCTCTGAGGGCCTGAACAACAAGGGGCATCTGGCTGGCCCCATCATCAGCCTGGTCCGGGGTACCTCGCACGGCCCCTGAACGAACGGAGAAGACGAAATGCGCCACGGCGTTGCCCACCGCAAACTCGGCCGCACCAGCAGCCATCGCCTCGCGATGCTGCGCAACATGTCGGCCAGCCTGATCAAGCATGAGCAGATCAAGACGACCCTGCCCAAGGCCAAGGAACTGCGTCCCTACATCGAAAAGCTGGTGACGCTGGCAAAGCATGGCGGCCTGTCGAACCGCCGCCTCGCCCACGCTCGCCTGCAGGACGATGCGCAGCTGGTGAAGCTGTTCGACGTGCTGGCTGCGCGCTATGCCGACCGCCAGGGTGGTTATGTCCGTGTCGTCAAGGCCGGCATCCGCCGTTCGGACGCCACGCCGATGGCCATCATCGAGTTCGTGGACCGCGACGTGTCGGCCAAGGGCCAGGATTCGGGTCCGGTCGAGACGTTCGGCGACGACGAATAATCGGGAAGGATCGCGATCATGGCCGACGAGATTGATCTGGGCGCCACGCCCGAGAATGGCTTCGATGGCGGCGACGAGCCGCTGCCGCAGGTCGCGATCCTCACCCAGTATGTGAAGGACCTGTCGTTCGAGAATCCGAACGCGCCGAACAGCCTGCAGGTCCAGGCGCAGCCGCGCATCGACGTCAACGTCGGCGTGAACGCCCGCAAGGTTGCCGACGACGTGTTCGAGGTTGAGCTGAAGATCAGTGCCAAGGCTGATGTCGATGGCAATGCCGCCTTCATGGTGGAGCTGGTCTATGCTGGCCTGTTCGGTCTGAAGCACGTGCCGGACGAGGCGCTGGAGCCCTTCTGCATCATCGAAGGCCCGCGCATCCTGTTCCCGTTCGCGCGCCGCATCATTGCCGATGCCGTGCGCGATGGCGGTTTCCCGCCGCTGATGCTGGATCCGATCGATTTCGGGCAGCTCTATCTCGCCCAGCAACAGCAGGGCCAGGTGGGCAACGCCTGACCTGTTCACCCACTGACGAGACGGGCGGCCCAAGGGTCGCCCGTTTTCGTTTGCGGAGGCTTGCCGACTGGCTGCTTGCACTTTCGGCGCTGACGCTTCATCCCGAACCCAATGTCCCTTATTCGCGCCACCGCCACCATCGGCAGCCTGACGCTCCTGTCACGCATCGCGGGTTTCGTGCGCGATGTCTTGCAGGCCACGTTGCTGGGCGCCGGCATGGCGGCAGACGCGTTCCTGATCGCGCAGCGCCTGCCCAATCTGTTCCGCGCCCTGTTCGCCGAAGGGGCGTTCGCGTCCGCCTTCGTGCCGATGTTCAACCGGCAGGTGGGTGCCGAGGGCGGCCGGCTGGATGGTGCCCGCCGCTTTGCCGAAGATGTGCTGTCGGTGCTGCTGCCGGTGCTGGTGGTCTTCACCGTCGTGATGGTGGTGGCGGCCGGCCCCGTGGTGTGGGCGCTCACCGGCGGCTTCCCCGATGCCAGCCCGGAAAAATTCGCGCTCACCGTTGATTTCACCCGGCTCACCTTTCCCTATCTGGCGCTGATCAGCCTCGTCTCTCTGCTGGGCGGCCTGCTCAACTCGGTCGGGCGCTTTGCGGTCAATGCGGCCGCGCCGATCCTGCTCAACCTGGTGCTGATCGCTGGCCTGCTGTGGTCAGGCGGCGGCGACGAGGTGCGCGCTGGCCGTGTGCAGGCACTGTGCGTGACGCTGGGCGGCGCGGCGCAGCTGGTCTGGCTGATGTGGTCGTGCCGGCGCGCCGGCATCTCGCTCAAGCTGCGCTGGCCGCAACTCACCCCGCAGGTGCGCACCCTGATGCGGCTGATCCTGCCAGCGGCGCTGGGGGCAGGGGCCGTGCAGGTGAACCTGCTGATCTCGACGGCACTGGCGGCACGTTTCCTGGGCGAAGGGGCGGTGTCGTGGCTGTATTATGCCGATCGTCTGAACCAGTTGCCGTTGGGCATCATCGGCATCGGGGTGGGCACTGCGCTGCTGCCCACCATGTCGCGGCTGATTGGCGCTCAGGATGCGCCGGCGGCCATTGCCCAGCAGAACCGCGCCATCGAACTGGTGCTGTTGCTCACCCTGCCGGCGGCGGCGGGGCTGGCGCTGCTGTCGGTGCCGATCATCAACGTGCTGTTCGAACATGGCCAGTTCACCGCTGCCGATACCGCAGCCACGGCCGCGGCGCTGTCGGCCTTTGCGCTGGGCTTGCCGGCCTATGTGCTGATCAAGGTGCTCACCCCCGGATTTCACGCCCGCGGCGATACCGCGACGCCGGTGCGGGTGGCGCTGGGCGCGATGCTGGTGAACCTGGTGGCCAATCTGATCCTGGTGTGGCCGCTGGGCCATGTCGGCATCGCGGTGGGCACGGCGATTTCGGCGTGGAGCAATGCCGGCGTGCTGGCCTGGCTGCTGCTGCGCCGCGGCCAGTTCGCGCTGGATGCGCGGGCCCGGCGCACGCTCCCGCGCTTCGTGCTGGCCACGGCGGCGATGCTGGGCGCGCTGTGGCTGGCCCAACCGCTGCTGGCCGGGTCGTCAACCGCATTGCTGGCGCGCGGGCTTGCACTTGCGCTGTTGCTTGTCACCGGCGGCCTCGCCTATCTGGCGGCGGCACGCGCGCTTGGCCTGTTCACGCTGGCTGGGCTCAAGGCGCAACTGAAACGGAAACGCTGATGAAACGGGTCTTTTCGGGCATCCAGCCCACCGGCAACCTGCACCTGGGCAATTATCTGGGCGCCATTCGCAACTGGGTGCGCATGCAGCATGAGGCGGAGTGCATCTTCAGCGTGGTGGATCTGCACGCCATCACCGTGGCGCAGGATCCGGCCCAACTGCGGCGCGGCATCCATGAAATGGTGGCGGCCCTGATTGCCGCCGGGCTTGATCCGGAACGCTGCGTCCTGTTCCCGCAAAGCCGGGTGCGGGTGCATGCCGAACTGGCGTGGGTGCTGATGTGCACGGCGCGCGTCGGCTGGCTGAACCGCATGACCCAGTTCAAGGAAAAGAGCGGCAAGGACCGCGAGGGCGCCAGCGTGGGCCTCTACACCTATCCGGTGCTGCAGGCGGCCGATATCCTGGCCTACAGGGCCACGCACGTGCCCGTGGGTGAAGACCAGAAGCAGCATCTGGAACTGGCGCGCGACATCGCGATCAAGTTCAACAATGATTTCGGCCCTGCTTTTGGTGGGGAGCTGTTCCCACCGCCCGAACCGGTGATCGAAGGCCCGGCCACGCGCGTGATGAGCCTGCGCGACGGCAGCGCCAAGATGTCCAAGAGCGATCCCAGCGACCAGAGCCGCATCAACCTGACCGACGATGCCGACACCATCGCAGCCAAGGTGAAGCGCGCCAAGTCCGATGCCGATCTGCTGCCCACGGAAGCCGCCGGGCTGGCCGGCCGGCCGGAAGCAACCAACCTCGTCAACCTGATGGCGGCCCTGACGGAACGCAGCGTGGCCGATGTGCTGGCCGATTATGGCGGCAAGGGTTTTGGTGCGTTCAAGCCGGCGCTGGCCGACGTGATGGTGGCGAAACTTGCGCCGATCACCGCGCGCTTCAACGAACTGAAGGATGATGCCACCGCGATCGAGGCGATCTGTGCCCGCGGGGCCGAACGGGCGCGGGCCATTGCCGAACCGGTGCTGGCCGATGTGCATCGCGCCGTGGGCTTCACGGATTGAAATCAGCCGGCCTGCGGCCCATTGTTCATGGTGCAGTCAGTTGCCCGTGGATATGTTTCGGGCTAACATTGCTTTCTCGTAATGTGGAGCACCACAGCATGACCAAGACCAGCCCGAAGCTTCGCCTGATCCTGCCGCTCGCTGCCGCGCTGGCGCTTTCGGCCTGCGTGTCGCCGTTCGAGGCCCGCGTGGCGCGGTTCCAGCAGTTGCCGGCGCCGGCGGGCAACAGCTTCGTGATCGAACCGCGGGACAAGGCCAATGAAGGCGGCCTGGAATTCGCCACCTATGCCAATATTGTCCGCCAGAAACTGATGGCCGCCGGCTTCCAGGAAGCCCCCAGTGCGGACGCTGCCGCGCTTGTTGTCCAGTTGGACTATAATCTTTCCGACCCGCGCGAGAAGGTGCGCACCCGGCCCGGTGTGGGCTGGGGTGGCGGCTTTGGCGGTTGGGGCCCCGGCTTTGGCGGCTGGAACCCCTATTGGGGTTGGGGCGGCTGGGGCGGCGGCTTTGGCGGCTGGGGCCCGGGCTGGGGCGGCTGGGGCGGCGGCAACGACGTCTACAGCGTCACCACCTACAACGCGGTCGTCGCCATGCGCATCAACCGCAAGGCCGACAAGAAGAGCGTGTTCGAAGGTCGCGCCGAAACCGTGAGCAGCAGCAACAACCTGACGCAGCTGGTGCCCAATCTGGTGACAGCGATGTTCACCAACTTCCCCGGCAACAGCGGCGAGACGGTGCGGGTGCGCTTCGATCCGGCCAAGCCGGAAAGGCCAC
>Ga0209278_1001771_pt1 | contig 12719 bp, 9 predicted proteins | sample JI81BgreenDNA_FD_187504 | JGI IMG/M metagenome (GOLD analysis project Ga0209278, IMG submission 187504) | Wastewater effluent complex algal communities from Wisconsin, to seasonally profile nutrient transformation and Carbon sequestration -... | ecosystem: Engineered > WWTP > Effluent > Algae... | reverse complement strand
CCCACTGATCAGCCCAGTGGTATTATAGGTGAGCGCCGCAAGATCTCCGTACGTAACAGATTGCGCTAAGGCCTGAACATTCAACGTCTTCGCCGTGATGCTGGCGGTCAGCCCCGTCGGCTGGCTTAGCGTGTAGTTGCCGGCATCGGCACCGCTCAGCGCATAACCGCTCGCCGTCACTGCCTTATTGGTGCCCACATTGCGGTCACCGAAGCTGCCCGTCGCACCCGCCGTGTTCAGCGTCACCGTGTCGCCACCGATCACCCCGGCACCGAGGCTACCGCCCGACAGCGTCGCCGTCGTCGTGCGGTCGTATTCCTTATCGCTCGCCGTCACGCCGATGATGCTCAGCAGCTTCGCCGTGATGCTGGCGGTCAGCCCCGTCGGCTGGCTTAGCGTGTAGTTGCCTGCATCGGCACCGCTCAGCGCATACCCGCTGGCCATCACTGCCTTGCCCGTGCCCACATTGCGGTCACCGAAGCTACCCGTCGCACCCGCCGTGTTCAGCGTGACCGTGTCGCCACCGATCACCCCGGCACCGAGGCTTCCGCCCGACAGCGTCGCCGTCGTCGTCCGGTCATATTCCTTATCGCTCGCCGTCACGCCGATGATGCTCAGTAGCTTCGCCGTGATGCTGGCGGTCAGCCCCGTCGGCTGGCTCAGCGTGTAGTTGCCGGCATCGGCACCGCTCAGCGCATACCCGCTGGCCGTCACTGCCTTATTGGTGCCCACGTTGCGGTCACCGAAGCTGCCCGTCGCACCCGCCGTGTTCAGCGTCACCGTGTCGCCACCGATCACCCCGGCACCGAGGCTTCCGCCCGACAGCGTCGCCGTCGTCGTGTGGTCATATTCCTTGTCGCTCGCCGTCACGCCGATGATGTTCAGCAGCTTCGCGGTGATGCTGGCGGTCAGCCCCGTCGGCTGGCTTAGCGTGTAGTTGCCGGCATCGGCACCGCTCAGCGCATACCCGCTGGCCGTCACTGCCTTATTGGTGCCCACGTTGCGGTCAGCGAAGCTGCCCGTCGCACCCGCCGTGTTTAGCGTGACCGTGTCGCCACCGATCACCCCGGCACCGAGGCTACCGCCCGACAGCGTCGCCGTCGTCGTGCGGTCGTATTCCTTATCGCTCGCCGTCACGCCGACCACATTCAACGCCCTAGCGAGAATACTGGCGGTAAGGGGGCTGACCGGCCCTGAGATCGTGTAATTGCTCGCATCGGTGCCAGTCAATGTCAGGCCTGCCAGCGTAATGGCCTTATTGGTGCCCACGTTTTTGTTCGCGAACGTACCCGATGCAGCGCCACCGAGACCCACTGTATCCCCAGAGATGATCCCCCCACCGGTGATCGACGCTGTACCGGCCAGCGTGGCGGCAGTGGTGCCGTTATACGTCGTATCCACGCCAGAAAGGCCAGAAATGGTAACGTTTCTGGGGCTGATCGTCAGGGTACCGTTGACGTAATTGATCGTGTATCCATTGCTGGCAGTCGCACCGGCGACGTTAATGGTCCAGCTGCCAGCGCGGTAATTGCCGGAGCTGCTCATGCCCGGGCCACCCGTGAAGGATAATGTCGGGCCACCCGTGATGACCGAGGATGCGCAGCCGTCCGAGCAGGCGAATCCGAACGTTGTGCCCAGCGTGGCGGTGCTGTTGGGGGCAATGCCATAGCCAAGCGATTGGGCCAGCGCGGTGATGGTGATGGTGCCAAGCGGCGCGATGCCCACGGCTAAATTGCGCAGCACGGGGTATGCACCCGCGGCTAGGTACCAGGTGCTGGTGCCCGCAGGGTTGCTGTCAATGTTCCACCCGGCCGCGGTGTAGGTTGCCAGCGTTTGCATCTGCGCCGTGGTTCTTCCCGTTCCACCGCCTGAGCTTGTCGCCACGCCGGTTGTAGTGGTGTCCCAGAAACTGTTCGTAATCGTAGGAGACCCAGAAGGGACTAACCCACCGCTCGTGGGGGCACTTACACTTCCAACAGCGTAGCTGTTAGAGATCGTTAGTGAAACGCCACTACCATAAAGGCCACCAGCGAATCGAGGGCTAGTTACAGTTGCAAATGAGTAAGAATTACTAATGTTTGTGGACGAACTGGAACTACCTACCAGACCACCAGCTCTTGAGTTACTCCCAGTAGCTTGAATTGTACCGCCGGAATAGCTGGACTGAATGGTCGTTCCATCCGCTTCGCCAATCAAGCCACCCGCAGAACCAGTTCCCCGGTTAGAGGTTACCGTTCCAAGATCGTAATAACTATCGCGAATGGTAGCAAAGCCCGACCCAACGAGGCCACCAGCATCGGAATTGGTAGAAGTCACGTTATTGGTCGAGAAACTATTTCGAATTAATGATGTTCCCGATAAGCTAAACTCATCTGAAATGATTCCCCCCGCTGCACTGGTGCCGATGATATTCCCACTGACGGTGCCCAAATTGCTAATGGCGGTATTCCGTGTATAGCCAAACAGTCCGGCAAGGCTTCTATTACTGTAAAGGCCGGAAACCACATGGCCAAAACCTTCGAGTCTGCCGGTAAAAGGGGATGCAGAAGATGCACCGCCGATCGGGGCAAATCCTGACCCACTATTCCAGCCAGAAGTGGCAGAGGCATCGATGTCAGAACCCAGCACGTAATTCCCTGCCAGGTTCCCGTTCATGCCTTGCAGCGTGGTCACCGTCGTGCTGCCTGCCGTGCCAAGGCTATTGATGACGGTGTAGGTCGTGCCCCTAATCAGCAGCGACCCGCTGCCGCTGTAATTGATCTTGCCGGCAAAGGTGCCGGTCGGACCGAATGCCATTTTCAATGCGCCGCTCGAAACGGCAGCATCGCCGCCATTGGCCGTGGCGGGATTCAGCGTAAGGGCTGCCGTGCCGGTTGCGTTCATTTCTTTTTTGACCAGAATATCCCGTGCGGCGGTCATCGTCAGCCGGTTGGCACTCCAGTTCACCGTATCATCCACGATGATATCGCCACTGCCGGCACCACCGCCCGCAGAGGAGAGAATCGTCACGTTACCACCGGTTAGGTTCGTCGTCAGCGTGCTACCGCTGATATCCCCACCACTGGCAGCAATCCGAAAATTCTGGGGATCAAGTAGCCAGGTACCCGCCTCACCATACGCAGCGCGAGTGTCGACGCGAGCGGCATCGCCCACCTGCAATGTAATCTTGCCCGAGCTTTCTACGAAGCCACCATTGCCACCATTGCTTCCGCCACGTGCCGAGACGTTCCCTTCAAACTTCGTGGTATCGTCCGACCACACGATGACTTCGCCACCATCGCCCTGCTCCAACGCATCCGCCGTAATGGTAGCACCGCGTTCAATGGTCGAGGTTTTGGCACGCTGCGTGTCACCCTTCCCTAAATATTCGCCACCAATGCGCACCGTACCACCACCGGTGGCGCCCGATGCATCGATGCTAGCATCACCTGCCATAACGATGCGATCCGCCGTCACCGTAACCTTACCACCGCGCTCACCGCTGGCATGGCCGCGCACCGTCAGGTTGCCACCCAGAGCCACCTCTGAAGCGCCTGATTTAGATGTCGCGTTCGAGCCTTCCGCACCAATGATAATGGTACCATCGCGCTGCCCCACACTGTTCGCATTCAATGCGCCGCTTTGGGCGATCAGCCCATTCACAATATGTTTTCCCGCCGCCGCCGTGAGGGCAATGGTGCCGCCCTCGGCATTGATCGCGCCGGTATTCTTCACCAATTGCGAGCGCACCTGGTCGGACACGGCGACATTCATGAGGCCATCGCCATACATATCCAGCGTCATGGCGTCGCCGCTGGCCAATTGTACCCGGCCAAGCTTCGCGGTGATCACGCCAGAATTCTCCACATGTGGCGCCACGAGGCCCACTAAGCCAGCATTCTTCGCAGTAATACGCCCCTCATTCACAATGCGCGCATTGGCATGGCCGGGCTTATCGAAATGCAACCGGTCGCTGTTCATGAACTGGTCGTTGCCGATATCGGCGGTGCTGGCGATGATCCCGCTTGCATCCACTTGCGCGCCTTGCCCGAATACAATGCCGTTCTGGTTGACAAGGATGAGGCGGCCATTAGCACTCAGAGTGCCGTTGATCACGCTGGGCGCATTGCTATTCACGCGGTTGAGCGTGATGCTGTTGGTCGTTGGCTGGTGGAAGGTCGTGGTTTCGCCCGGCGCAATGTCGAACCCGCGCCAATCGATCACGGCCTTATCGCTTTGCTGATGAATATCAACTGCTTGGCCTGATTCCGAGATCGTCGCCTGCCCTGCACTCACGACGCCGCCATAGGGATTTGCCCACCCCAAGACCGGCACCGTCGTCAGCAAGGCCGCCGTGAGGCAGCTGCTCGTGCATAAAAGATTTTTTAAGCGCATTTGATTCCTAACAAACCGGCGTACAAACACCAGCGTACAGGCAGGGCGTTAACAAACCCTTATCAAAAGCTAAATTTCTTGTTGATTCGAAGTAGAATGCGCGGTCCACTATCATCCTGACCGTAGATAGGAGTGCCCGCCTCCTCAATCAGCGGCCAGGCCAATCCGACATTGCCCTCCAGCCCGGCTTCCGAGGTGGCATGCATGCCCAACCCATAAGAAGAGGCTGCCTGACTGCTTACCTGCCCTGCATTGTCATTCCACACTTTACCAACATCGTAGAACACATAGGGCATCAGCCCAACGAGCGGCATATCACGCCAACGGCCGTAACGGACTTCCATGGCACCCGCGAGGCCATGATCGCCTGTAAATTCCGAGGTATCGTAGGCTCGGCCATAATTCTGGCCTCCATAGCCAAACTCTTCGGATGATAACAGTGAGCCCGAGGCAAGCTGGCCCGAGGCGGAAAGCAACACCGACCAATCGTCAGTAAGCATCTGCAGACGCGCGAGTGATAATTCACCTTTGAGGAAATCGGGTTGTGCATCGCCACGCGACAGGTTCAGATCGTTGACGGAGCTGGCGCCGAGCCCGGGAATGCCGTGGCTGACGATCATACTGACGGTGTTCGAGCCACGCCACCGATCGTTAAGGTCGTAATCAACTATTGCGCGCAGCGCACGAACACGGTCGCGGGTAAAGGCTGTGCCAAGCACATCACTCGAGTTGTTCCGCGCGTCCACCATCGCACCAAGACTGAGATTCGTTTGACGCTGCCGGATCCACTGGTAGTTCAAACGGGCACCGACATACAAGGAATCGCTTTCCAGCTCGAGCGGCTTCAGCGTGTAGCCCGGCTGTGCCTTGACATAATTGCTGAGCAAACTGAGCGTCAGGTCCGGCGCGATGGCCATCTTGTGGTCAAGGGCCAGATAGTTCAACTCATCCGTGGGTAGACTGGTAGAGCCCGATACCGTGGTTTGATGCATGGGCAATATGCTGGCCGAATATGACCCCACCATCTGATTGGGCCCAAGAAAGCGGGATGCATAGTTATCAACGCCTATTTGCGCCATACTGTGTGCTTCACGCGGTTCTAGCTTTAGGGCGACAGCACCGTCAGCAGCCCCCTCCAGCACGGAGAGGGTTCCGCTAACGCGATAGCCCGGCAAATCATTGATGCGTAATAAAAAACTCTCAAGATGCGACGCGGTGATCGGCTTTTCTGCCATTAACCGAGCAATGTGTTGATGGACAATGGATGAGCGATCCTTGCCTTCCGGCAGGTCAACTTTCCCAATGTAGCCCTCGATTACCTTAATAGTAATGATCCCGTTATCAATCTCCTGCGGGGGTAGATAGGCAAGCGAGAGTAGGCAACCTGCCTCATGATAGCGTTTGGTAATGGTATTGGCGATGGTGTAGGCGTCGGCTAAGCTGATCTCACGGTTCAGCGAATGCGTCCACACGCTCGCCAGTTGCCGTTTATTGAATGCTGTAACTCCCTTAAGCCGAATCCCTTTCAGTACGAAGCGAATGTTCTCTGCATCTTCGGGGATGGGGGTAGCTTCAAATAATTCGGCAATGCCGGGATCCCCAACCGCACGCGACTTGGGGGCCAACAGCTCACCTTCGGGCTTGATTCGCCCCACATCGGCAGGCCCAGGAATGGTTTGCGCCTGCACGACAAGCGGCGACAGCATGACGCCTAAGCTTAGCAGAGCAATGCTGCAACGGCCTACCATAAAGCGCGTGCGCTTGCATTCTAAGGGGCGTTTTGTTGTTTTTGATCGGTATGCCTGCATAACGGCCGAATCATACCATAATACCCCTCTCTTGATGGTAAATCCGTCATGAAATCAGCCTATCCCACGGGAAGAAGCGCCCAGCAGTGCCGTAATTGACACACCGTAGCCGCACATCCCATGCCCACGGGAACAGACTGGCTTATTTCACCCCCCCTGCAATATAATGATCGGATATATTGACGGGAATGGAACTTGATTACGTTCCGCAGAAGGTCTGGTACATTCCGGCATCTGCAGCGGGTGGCACGGTGAATGCAGCATGTTCGGGCATGTCAGCATAAGGCTTTTCTAACGCAGCAACGAGGCGCGTTAGCTTTACAATATCTCCCTCCTCTGCCGCTTCCAGCGCTGCCTCCACCTGATGGTTGCGCGGAATAATGGCTGGATTATTGGCCCGCATGAGGCATGCAGAAGATTCCGGCGGTTTGCTGTTACGCGCGCGCCGCGCCATCCATTGCTGACGCCATGCGAGGAAATCATTGTCCTGATACATGCCATGCTCAGGCAGATCACCACAGAGATCACGGAACATCGTTGTGTAGTCGATGTTCTGCTTTTCCATCCAAGCGAGAAGCCCTTGCACGAGCGTCAGGTCGTCTGCTTCTTCGCCAAACAATCCGAGTTTCTTTCGCATACCCGCAAGCCATGCGCGCTGGAACCACCCTGCGAACCGCTCTATGGATGCTTCGGCGATCTCGACCGCCTGCTGCAAGTCTTCATGCAGTAACGGCAAAAGGGTTTCAGCAAAGCGTGCAAGGTTCCATTGGGCAATGGCCGGTTGGTTGCCATAGGCATACCGTCCGTGACGATCGATGGAGCTGAAGACCGTCAGCGGGTCATAGCGATCCATGAAGGCGCAGGGCCCGTAATCAATGGTCTCACCACTGATCGTCATGTTATCGGTATTCATCACCCCGTGAATGAACCCCACATGCATCCACGACGCGATCAGCGTCGCCTGCCGCTGCATCACCGCTTCAAGGAACGCCAGGTAAGACCTCGGCGTACTCTGTAATTCTGGGTAATGGCGCGCCATGGCGTAATCTGCCAATTGCCTCAGTGCCTGCACATCGTTACGCGCCGCGATAAACTCAAACGTTCCCACGCGCAGGTGACTACTAGCAACACGGGTTAGTATTGCGCCTTGCAATAATCCATCGCGCAGTACTGGCTCGCCTGTTGCTACAACTGCAAGACTTCGGGTGGTGGGAATACCCAGTGCGTGCATCGCTTCGCTGATGATATATTCACGCAGCATCGGTCCCAATGCGGCCCTGCCATCACCGCGGCGCGAATAGGGCGTGGGGCCAGAGCCTTTGAATTGGATGTCAAAGCGCTTACCCTCGGGAGTCACCTGTTCGCCGAGCAGATGGGCACGACCATCGCCAAGCATGGTAAAATGGCCGAACTGATGCCCCGCATAGGCCTGGGCCAATGGCTGCGCACCATCAGGAATGATATTCCCTGAAAAAAGCTGTGCGGCCTCCTCAGGCTCTATACCTGAAAGCTGCAATCCCAACGATTGACCCAATGCATGATTCAGCATGACCACGCGTGGTGCCTGCACCGGTGTTGGTACAAGCTTCGTGTAAAATATATCCGGCAGGCGCTGATAACTTGCATCAAAGCGCCAGCCGATACGGCTATCGATCGATAAAGGCATGCAGCAAGCTTAGCCTGACATGGACCCCGAATATAGCAAAACTATCGGCATGCTGCGGCTAAATAGTGCGTGCTGCCCTAACATGTGCCACCAACCGACCTACAAACACCACCCCATCTCGACTTCCCATCATTACCATTTTTTATAGCAACGGTGTTTCGATTTACTTTCAGCAGCGGCGCACTATGTGTAGGTGCAGCCCATAATAAAAACTGACATATTTTTATGCGTGCATTTCCTATCTATGCCTCCAGCTGGAAGGCGTTAGCGTTACTCGCCTCCTGCGGTGGTGGGCTTATCCTGCTTGACCAGTTTCACAGCATACGCACGTATCTCCATTGGTTTGAAGAACATGGTTTGATTGAAACCACCAGCGCGCTGTTCTGGCTGTTGGCCGCGATAACCCCCTGGCGTTATGGGCGCGGCCCTAACCGCCGTTTGGTGGCACTGTTTAGCGCCCTCTTTCTCTGCTTTGCGCTACGCGAATACGACATGCATAAAATGTTTACCAGCCAAGCGCCCTCTTTCTCTGCTTTGCGCTACGCGAATACGACATGCATAAAATGTTTACCAGCCACAGTATGCTGAAGCTCACCTTCTACACGCGCTATGGCTGGCACACCGAGCAATGGGTAAGCCTGCCTGTGGCTTTGCTGGCCATCATGGTGGTGGTGGCAAGCGTGGTGGTGCTATTGCGCTATTGGTGGCGCGGTGGCTGGCGCGAAGCCTCGGGACAAATGCTGCTGATCGGCTGCGCGAGCATGGCTTTTTCCAAGGTGCTGGATCGCTTGCCCTCGGTGTTGCGCAAGGACTACCAACTTGCGTTGAACGAAGGCTTGCGTGAGATGCTTTGGGTCATGGAAGAAGGGCTGGAAATGCTCACCCCGCTCTTGTTTGTGTGGGCCTGGCGGCTTTTACCGAACCTGCTCAGCACCGCCCCCACCCGCTGATTACCCAGCAACCACGCGGCGGCCATTTTTAATGCGATGTTTACGCTCACGCACGCTGCCCCTTGCAGCGCCTTAAGATGCATCATGCCATAAGCGATAGGCAAACCACATCAGAGGAGTCTGTATGAAACGCTTTATACTTAGCGTGACCGTAGCCACCGCCGCGATGGCTGCCGCCATGGAATCACACGCACAAACACTGCTTTACAGCTATCCTGGCACCTCCCATGAAGTGTCAGAAGCCAAGCCGCTGGGCGCCTTCATCGCCGCGCGCATTAAGCATGCAGATGCGAGCGCCTTCAAACAATGGATGGCCAATAGCACGATTCAAAAACCGCTGGATGTGACCAAAGGCTACACGGCATTCGCGGTAGTGAACGATGCGTTCAATGCCAGCGCGCCGGCCCACACGGCAGAGCATTACATTGTTGAGGGGCGGATGGGCCTTAGCACCATGCATGGAAATGCCGACGAGATCACGGCCATCAATGGCGATACGCTGATCCTCTCACGCACCGGTAACAGCTACTACGTGGACGGCATGCGTGTGAATGACGTCATCAAAAATCCAGAAGGCACCATCTACATCGTTGGTGGCATGCGCTCAGCACAGAACATCTAACCATCAACGCACGTTCCATCCTCCATCTTCCTCTTCGCTGCGCCTTCGGGCGCAGTTTTTTTTATGCCGAGACAGTTTATCACTTCTTGATGCATGCGCATCTACTGGCGCATCGTATCCTGAGATACGCTTACGTAACATGATGTGAATGCAGCGCTGCTGCAGTACTAACCATCGATGGAGATTCGATATGATTTACCCACGTACACTCGCAGCATTAGGCTGCTCTCTTTTATTGCTTACAGCCTGCGGTGAAACCAAAGGTGACCGCGCCCTCTCGGGGGCAGGCCTTGGCGCCGCGACCGGTGCGGCCGCAGGTGCCTTAACGGGCGGCAGCGTCGGCACGGGTGCCGTCATCGGCGGTGCCATTGGCGCCGCTGGCGGTGCGCTCACCAACAAAGACGATGTAAATTTCGGCAAACCCGCTTGGCGCTAAGCGTCAGCACATCTTCATAACGTAGGAGTTTTTATGATCAATTGGGCTATTACTTTTTTCCTGCTCGCCATTGTTGCTGCAGTGTTTGGTTTTGGTGGCTTAGCTGGCACATTTGTTAGCATCGCCAAGTTTTTAGCGATCTTGTTTGTAGTGCTGTTCGTAGCCAGCCTGATCTACAGCGCCATCACAGGTCGCCGCGCGAATCCTCCCATCGCGTAAGCGCCTTCATGATCAGAAACGGGCCGCATTGGATATTTCCATTGCGGCCTTTTTTTGCTAAGTAATCTCCATGTATCCAACGGAGTTCTTATGGTCCAAATCACCACCCATTATGAAGGGCAGCTGCGTTGCGTTGCCACGCATGGACCCTCCGGCGTTACACTCGAAACGGATGCGCCGAAAGACAATCACGGGCTCGGCAGTCGTTTCTCGCCGACCGACCTGGTAGCAACGGCACTGGCAACCTGCATCCTCACCACTATGGGGATTGTGGCGCGCCGACTCGACGTGGTCATCGACGGAGCGCAAGCGGACGTCACGAAAGAAATGACAGCAACCCCTACCCGTCGTATTCATGCTATGCCAGTTGTGGTGCGTATGCCCGCCGGCATTGCAGCGGAGCATCGCGCCCTTCTGGAGAAAGCTGCCCTTGGCTGCCCGGTGAAACAGAGCCTGCATGACAGCATTGCCATACCCCTCACGTTCGATTGGCCCTAAGCCACTGTTTTAAATTACCATTTATATTGTGACGGTTGCGTGAATTTTGCACGCAGGCCATGCATCTGCCGCATAAGCCTGCTATGATGCATGCAGATGAGACATGCCGCCTTCAGTTCAACCCATTACACCAACCCGTTGCCAGACGGGGTGGTGCGATCGCTTGAATATGCCCCGGATGGAGAAAAAGCGCGCTTCTTTATTCGGACGAATAGCGCCAAGCACGCCAGCACGGTGAAGCAATGGCTGCATGACACCGAGCTACCCCTGCAGGTGGTATCGCAGACCAACACCGAACAGGGTGCGTTGCTGGTGGCCGAAGGCACCTGCCGCGTCAACGACGTGCTGAGCAGCTTGCATGCCAATGGCGAGTATTTACACGAGCCGACGATCGAACGCGCCAGCGACCCATGGAAATGGCGCGCTATCCTGAGTGCGACCGGGCAGGGTTTCCAGCTCGTATCTGGTCTCAGCAACAAAGAAAGCAAATCCGACGCGAAATCCATGATCGGATTTGCGGCCTTCAACATGACCGCGAACCTGATGAACTGGATCTTCGGCGGCCAAGAGAAGAAAGATCCCAACCAGCTGCGTTACCTGAAACAGCAATTAAATGCGCAGCTTGCCCCCATTGCTGGGGCCAATGCCCTACCCGCGGTGGATGATGCACGCATGGGCAAACGCCCGGCCGAGGATCAGCACAAAACCACCGGCCAGAAAGCGTATGATTTCCTGCAGCGCCACTCGGTGTCCGTCGGTGAGATCGGCTTGCGCGTGGTTGGCTCCACCATGCTGGTATTCTCCGAGCCACTCAAGGGCATCAAAACGCTATGGCAAACCCGCTCGCCAACGGCGGCCTTTCAGGTGGCCAAAAATCCCACCCGCACCTTCTACGCGGGCATTGGCATGCTGGCGGGAAAATTCGTATCGCTGTTGGCTAAGGAGCCAGACCCTTACGGCTCCGAAACACCAAGTCTCTGGCGCAGATTTCAAGAGAAGGTCGCCTTCCCCCTCAGCTCGGTGATTGAGGGTACGGCCACCACCTATATGGGGCTGGACCGCGTGGGCCTCATGGGGCCGCGCGCCAAGAACGATTACCTCGGTGCGGCGGGCAACGCCTCATTCCTCACCGGCTATATCATTCGTTTCCGCGCGCCCTATGGCACGCTGCATGTCGATATGCCGGAGCTTTACGCGCATGTGAGCGATAGCTTGGCTGCCTTACCGCGTGAAAAGATTGCGCCGATACTCGCGCAAACGGCAAATGGCTTAGCCCAGCATTTCGGGCGCGAACACAGCCTTGCAGAAATTTATGGCGGCATCGCCAGCGACCTGCAAAAGCAGCATGGCATTACGTTGGCCGAGCTTGAGAAGGCCGCCTCGCCTTCTGCGTCCGTCGCCTCAGGCGTCGGAACGGTGGTACAGAATATTCAGCACAAAGATCGGATTCAGCCAACGGCGGAACTGGCGCGCAGCGTTAGCTAGCGGGCTTACTTATCGTCACCCATTTTCAGCGCCGCAATGAAGGCGCCTTGCGGAATCTCCACATTGCCCACCTGCCGCATGCGCTTTTTGCCCTTCTTCTGCTTATCCAGCAATTTGCGTTTGCGGCTGATGTCACCGCCATAGCATTTCGCGGTCACATCCTTGCGCATGGCCGAGATGGTCTCACGCGCAATGATCTTGCCGCCGATGGCGGCTTGAATGGCGATCTGGAACAGATGTTTCGGGATCAAATCTTTCAAGCGGCCGCACAGCGCGCGCCCGCGCGGGTCCGCTTGGCTGCGATGCACGATCATGGAAAGCGCATCCACCGCTTCACCATTCACCAGAATGCTCACCTTCACCAGATCGCTCTCGCGGTAGCTGTCGAGGTGGTATTCAAAACTCGCATAGCCTTTGGTGCCACTTTTCAGGCGGTCGTAGAAATCGAAGACCACTTCGTTCAGCGGCAATTTATATTCCACCAGCGCGCGGCTGCCCACATAGGTCAGGTTGGCCTGCTCGCCGCGTTTTTCGGTGCAGAGCGCCAGCACATTGCCGAGATACTCATCGGGCACGAAGATGGTGGCGTGAATCCACGGCTCTTCCATTTTCACGATCTTGGTCACGTCCGGGTAATCGGCGGGGTTGTGCAGCTCATATT
>Ga0209278_1001769_pt1 | contig 12734 bp, 6 predicted proteins | sample JI81BgreenDNA_FD_187504 | JGI IMG/M metagenome (GOLD analysis project Ga0209278, IMG submission 187504) | Wastewater effluent complex algal communities from Wisconsin, to seasonally profile nutrient transformation and Carbon sequestration -... | ecosystem: Engineered > WWTP > Effluent > Algae... | reverse complement strand
GTTGTATTTGGCGCCCGAATGCGTAGCAGGGCAGGCCGCGACCATCGCCAGCGATGTGTATGCGCTGGGCATTCTGCTGTTGCAGATGGTCGTCGGCGACCTGCAGCGCAACATCGATGCGGGTTGGCAGCACGATGTCGGATCCGAGCCGTTGCGCGACCTGATCGCCGCCTGCACCGATGCGCAGACCGAACGCCGCCCGTCTTCTGCGACCGTGTCCGAGCGACTGCGCGCCATCCATGCGAACGCCGATCAGAAGACACCGGATGATGAATCAACCGAAGATTCGTCGCCTGCGGCCGTAATCAATCCACCCGCATCGATCATCGGCCAAACGATCGGCCCGTATCAGGTGCTCGACCAGCTCGGCGAAGGCGGCATGGGCTTGGTGTATCTGGCCGAGCAAACCGAACCGGTGCAGCGCAAGGTCGCGCTGAAGCTGATCAAGACCGGCATGGACAGCAAGCAGGTCCTGGCTCGCTTCGAGGCCGAGCGGCAGGCGCTGGCGCTGATGAATCACGCCAACGTGGCCACGGTCTACGATGCCGGCAGCACGGCGTTGCAGCAGCCGTATTTTGCGATGGAGTATGTGCGCGGTGTGGACATCGCCGCCCATTGCGATCAGTTGGATTTGGACTTCCGCGAACGCATCACGCTGTTTCTTCAAGCCTGCGAAGGCGTGCTGCACGCGCATCAGAAAGGCCTGATCCATCGCGATCTCAAACCCGGCAACATTCTGGTCAGCCGCGCGCAGGACCAGCCGGCGATGGTCAAGATCATCGACTTCGGTGTGGCCAAATCGCTCTCGGGCGTGCTGACGGGCCATGCGGCGCACACGCGACTGGGCAGCTTCGTCGGCACGCCCGCCTACAGCAGCCCGGAGCAAGTCTCCGGGCCGCTGGTGAATGTGGATACGCGTGCGGATATCTATTCGCTGGGCGTGGTGTTGTATCAATTGCTGGCCGGCGTGACGCCCTACAGCGAAGAAGAGTTGAATCGCAAAACCCCCGTTGAACTGGCGCGGCTGTTGAGCGCGGAGCGAGCGCCGAGCCTGCTGACGCGCTTCTCCAGCCTGCGCGTCGAAGACGAAAGCGAGATCGCGAAGCACCGATCGCTGTCGATCGAACAGATGAAAGCGCTGTTGGGCAGCGATCTGTCGTGGATCGTCGGCAAGTGTCTGCAGAGCGACCCGGACGACCGCTACCCGTCGGTGCTGGAACTGGAGAAGGACCTGCGCCGTTGGCTCAACGACCAACCAGTCGAAGCGCGTCCCACGTCGCGGATGTACCGGGTGCGTAAGTTCGTGCGCCGGCATCGGGTTGGAGTCGCGCTGGTCAGCGTGATGACGTTGGCGTTGCTGGCGACGACCACCGCCGCCGTGGTTGGATTCGTGCGCGCCGAAGATGCGTTGAAGGCCGCACGCAAGGCCACAGCCGAGGCGAAGGCGGCCACTGCCGAAGCGGAGATGGCGGCCGATTTCCAGGTCAAGCAGATGCAGTCCATCGACCCGACTGCGATGGGCCTGAGCTTGCGCAGCGCCTTGATCAAGGCCGTCGAGGAAAACGGCCCGGGTCTCGGAGACGATCCGGCTGCCGCTGCGCAGCGCAAGCAGCAACAGGAGACGCTGCTCAAAGGCGTGAACATGACCGATCTGGCGCTGAACCAGCTGGATACCCACTCATTCCAGCCGGCATTGGCGGCGATCAAGAAAGACTTCGGCAAATCCCCGTTGCTGCAGGCGCGCCTGTGGGAGACCATGTCCGAGACCTTGTCAATTTTCGACCGTAATGCGATCGAACCGCAGCGGCTGGCGCTGGCACAACATCGCCGGCTGCTGGGTGCGGACCATCCTTCGACACTCTGGTCATTGTACCGTCTAGGTAACGTGCAATTTCTCATGGGCGAGTACAAAGAAGCGGAAGGCAATTTGCGCGCGGCGACGGCAGGGTTCCGGCGCGTATTGGGCGACGACCATCCGCACACATTGGAATCGATCAAAGCAACTGCTTACAACCTGCAGTTTCAGCGCGAACATGTCATGGCAGAACCCCTGTTTCGTGAAGTGTACGAGCGTCGGCTCCGAACGCTGGGCAACGATGATCCGAACACACTGCATTCGGCACGCGACATGGCTATCGTGTTAATTGGATTAGGAAAGTTTAAGGAAGCGTTGCCTTATGCAGAGGCATCCGTCAACGGTTTTCGCCGAGTACCGCTGAAGTCTGGCGACCATGGGGGGATCGCCGGTGTGATCGCCGCGAAAGATGTCCTCTCTTCACTGTATATGGACCTAGGCAGGTACGCAGAGTCGGAAGCGCTCTCACGAGAGGCGGTCGAAGAAAGCAGTAGGTTGTATGGCGAAAACCATAGGTCGACGATACAGTCGAAAAGAATTTTGGCGGATTCGCTCTATGAGCAGGGCCGGCATTCGGAGGGTGAGATCTACACTCGGCAGGCGCTAGAGAGCGCCCGAGAACTTTACGGCGATGATAATCAAGATGTGCTCTACCTTCGACTCAGCCTTGCAATTACATTGTATGAGCAAGGAAAAAAAGCCGAAGCTGAGTCGATGCTCCGTGACGCCATCGCCGACCATCGGCGGCTGTTTGGGGAGGATAGTATCAACACGATCGATTTCAAGTTCGCTTTGGCGGATGTCCTGAGCGACCGGGGTAAGCTCGATGAAGCGGAAGCAATTTTCACGCAAGTGGTGGCGTCATGGCGCCGTGCTCTCGGAAACGAGAGCCGCGATACCCTGCACGCCATGGGTAATATGGCCAGGGTATTGCGGAAAAAGGGCAAGATCAGCGAAGCGAAAGCCATGCTTCACGATGTGCTGAAAGTGCAGCGCCGGACATTGGGCGACTTGGACGAGGATACATTGGAGTCGATCGGTGAGCTGGCTGCAGTGGCGCGTGCGGAAAGCGATCTTGGACGGGCCGAAACCTTGTTGCGCGAGGCCCTTGCCGGTTATCGCCAAGTGCGTGGCGACAAACATGCGGATACGTTGGACGCCATCGAAACACTGATCGATGTCTTGCGTGAACGCGGTGCGCTGAACGAAGCTGCAGCATTGGCGTCGGAGTTGAAAAAATCCAGGCAGCGCACAGCCAATCCGAAAAAGTAAGTGGACTGGCGTCGAATCCATCAATCAATATTGCAGGCCATTCGCAGAACGGGCGTTGTACGATGGCCCGGAAATACAAAATGATGCAACTGCTCAAACCAACCGTGTCGCCGCCTGAATTCTCATGCGCTGCAAGCAGAATCGCCATTTCTCTCTGGTATGTGGCCTTGATCGTTTTTGGTCTTTCTGGGTAACACGCAGTGTCAGGCTCGCTTCTCTCGAAGCGAACCTGACACCGGTGGACGACCTGCAACGCTGGACGGACTTGTTCAGCCCGCATGCCGCATTCAGTACTGCCAAACGAACGGCGCACCCGTCGGTGTGAGACTGGTGATGACCGCTCCGGTTGGGCTGCTGCCGAAGTACCGATTGGTGCTGACAGAACGGAAACGCGCCGATGTGGCTGTGGCGTTCAGCCTCACCCACCGTTGACTTGCGGTAGCGGAATTGCACGGAGAAGTGGAGACAGCGCCTGTAGCGCTGATGTTCAAGCAACGGCCGGTACCGGTGTTCCTGATCAGAAAGCCGGAGCCGGTGTTGATCTGCGCCCACACCTGCGGATTAATCGCGGCGCCGGTGCAAATTTGCGTCAGGACGGCGCCACCCGCGTTGCCCGCGAGACAACGGCCTGTAGCCGCATTCTTGAGCGTCGACGTCTGTGCCAGGGCAGCCGGCGCATAGGCGGCGAGCCCGCCGGCAAGCATCAGCAGAACGGACGATAGGCCAAGTCTGATTATTGCGTTCATGTTTCAATACTCCATCATTGATTGTGGATATTGCGAGAGAGAAAACGTCGCTTGCGAAACCGGATTCTTGGTGGCGTTTGACAGTTGGTGTTTGACCACGGAGAACCCAATTCCTTCGCTCAGCTTCCGATTGAATCGGCACGCCCTGCAATTCAAAAACAAATTGTGGGTATGCCGATGATGTGCGTTGCCGCACAAACTGCAGGTGCCCCGGTCTTTCCGAATGGGTGCGCCTTTTGATTCGATAAAAAGTTGCGGGTGTTCCGGTCCTTTGGATAGCGATGCGGGTCGATGACATGCTTGATTTCGCGACATGAGCTACCGGTCGCATGCTTGAGCTTGCCCCGACTCCTTTATCGTTATGCAGGGGCCACGGCAGGCACAGGACCCACGAGTTCAACAATGCGGTCGCCGAACTTGATGGTCTGCGGTCGATGCGCGATGTAGATCCGGTGCATGTCGAGCCCGGACAGATTCAGATTCAGCTGTTCTTCCGTTGCCACGTCCAGATCGCTCGTGGACTCGTCCAGCAGCAGTATTTTCGGCCTTCTGTAGAGCGCCCTGGCGATCAGGATGCGCTGCTTCTGCCCGGCGGAAAGCGCCGAGCCCATATCGCCGACGGGCGTGTGATATCCCATCATCATCGATTCGATATCTTCGTGAACACAGGCGACCTTTGCGCACTCTTCGATCCACGCTTGATCGACTTCGGTGTCGAAAAAGGCGATATTGTCGCGAATCGATCCTGCCAACAGGGTGTCGCCCTGCAGTACGCAAGCAAGATGCTTACGCAAAGCGTTGATGTCGATCTCCTCGATCCGCTTTCCATTGAATAGGATCTGTCCGGCGGCCGGTTTATGGATACCGAGGAGCATCTTGGCGATGGTCGTCTTTCCGACGCCGGTTTTACCGGTGATCACCGTGCAGTTGGAGCCGGCGGTCGTAAAACTCAGCCCATCGATCACGTTGTGCGCGAACTCGGAATAGCGAAAGGACACATCGATGAACTGCACGGATGCCGGGCCCTTGGGCTCCTCGCTCGTGGCCGTCGAAGAGGGTGCCTGTACCTCCTCGATATCATCCGACCCAGGAGTTGCCAGATGCGTCAATCCTTCAGGCCGGGTCAGCACGATATCCGCAAGCCGCTCGAAGTGCAGACGCAGCATGCGCACTTGGAAGAAGTACTGGACAAGGCGGCCTGCGCCGGCCATGAACTGGTCCTGATAACTCAGGTAGGCGAACAGCATGCCCACGGTGAACTGACCTTGCGAAATGAGGCGTGCCGCGAGATAGATCGCGATGATGCGCTGGCTGCCGGTGATCAATGAGCCTGCCGTGCCAATCGCGATCCCCATCCATTGGCCCCTGATCTTGATATTGATGGCCTCGATCGACAGGTTCTGCCACGCGGCGCGACGATGATCTGCCCTGCCGGCGAGCTTGATCGGACGGATGCCGCGAATGCTTTCCATGACATTCGAAGAAACCCGTGCATCGGCGACCAGCGCCTCGCGGGCATTGCGCTTGACCATCTCGAAAGTGGCCAACTGCAACAGGGTCAGCGCCACCAGTGCAGCGATCGCGGTCAGGGCCAGCTTCGGGCTGTACAGCCAGATCATTGTCAGTGTGACGATGCTCAACAGACCGTCGAGGATGCTTTCGAGCGCACCTGTGGTGACGGTCCTCTGGATCGCGGACACCGAACCGAAGCGCGACAAGATGTCGCCGATGTGCCGGCGTTCGAAGAAATCCACCGGCAGATGCAATAAATGAGTGAGCACGCGGGACGACCATTGGTAGCTGATGGTCGTCGTCAGATAGGTCACCATCCACGTTCGGATGGTACCGACCGTCAGATTGATCAGCATCAGCAGCGCCATACCGGCCACGATGGTGATGATCAACCGCGAATCCGCAGACGCGAACGCGTTGTCGATCATCCATTGCATCGTCGCTGGCGAGAGCAAAGCGATGATCTGCAAGAACAGCGCCAGCGAGAAGATGTGCGCAAGCGCCCCGGGGATGCCGTCCGTCCGTCCGATGATCGATTTCAGCGTCGGCAGCTTGCGCTCATCGCGAGCGACGAAATTCTGATTCGGCTCGAATTCGACGGCATACCCGGAGAAATGTCCGGATGCCTCGGCATAACCCATCTTGACCACGCCGATCGAAGGATCATGGATCACGATCTTGCGAGCGCTTGCCTTCTTCAGCACCACGAAATGGTTCAGATCCCAATGGAGGACACAGGGTGTCTTGAGGTGACGCAGGGATTCCGGCTCGAGCTTCAGGGCGCGCGAAGACAGGCCGATACGGCCGGCTTGGACGATCATTTGATTCAGGTTCATGCCGTCCTGGGCCGTGCCCAGCCGGCTTCTCATCCCCAAAAGATCGGTGCGCAGGCCGAAGTAGCTGCTGACCATCGCCAAGCAGGCAATGCCGCACTCCGTGACTTCGGTTTGCACGATCGCAGGCAGACGACCCATCGCTTGCCATGGATTGAAGTTGATTTTCGGAAGACCGCCGGAGATGGCCATTGACTCAGGATGCGTGTGCACAGGAGACCCCTCGATAGATTTGCGTGATAGCGTGATGGCGTGATGGCTTGATTGACGATGGATCGAGCACGCGGTCATCCATCGCCGAACAGAGTCTTCAGCGGGTCGAACAGCCACTGGTACATCTTTCGCTTCTGCACGGGAATCTTGATCGACACGGTTTTGCCGAGTAGCGCGCCCTGCACATGCTCGGATGTGTTCGTGTCCAGCGTGATGCTGACTTTATAAGTGCGCGCGGTGATCCCGGTTTGTCTTGAGTAGACTTCCGTCGGCGAAAGCGCGACGGATGAGACGCGCCCCATCAGCCGTCCGCGCGGACTGCCCTTGTAGGCATCCAGCGTCATCGCGATGCGGTCGCCGATCTTGAGCCTCGATTGCGCGGTCGCAGACACCTGGGCCGCGACAGCGAGGTCGCCTTCAGTCGCGATCATGGCGACGTCTTGAAATGTCATGTACGCGTTGCCAACGCTCAAAGGCAATTGGTAAACCACGCCAGTGGTCGGCGATTTGACGACGGAGATTCCGCTATCCGGCCTGGGCTCATCTTCGGCGGGATCGACAAGACCCGGATCGTCGACGAGTCCATCGTCTTCAGACTCAAGACGAATATCGGCCAGCGGCGCTCCCGCCTGCACCCGATCCCCCTCGCGAACATGCAGTTTCGCGATCACGCCATTGTCACTGCCCTTGACGTTTGACAACCCCGCCTCCGTCAGGATCACGGATTGACTGACTTCGGTGGTGGTGTAGCTGCCCAGCGCGAGAAAGCCAATCGTCATCGCGATCAGCAAGAGGGCGGCCAGCGAATACCATCGAAAGGGCAGAGGCACGGCGAGCGTCGTGCTGCCAACCAGAGAACCGGCGCTCTTGGCGACCGCCTCCCCGCGAAAGCCCAGGTCTCGACGCCCGGCCAAGCTCTGCTTCGCGTTCGATGAAGAACCCACTGCCATGTCTGCGTCCGATGTCATGTGTAGCCTCGTTGTTGGTGAGCGTCATCACGCCGTGCGAAGTCAGCAAATCTTTTATGGGATCAGCGCTACAGCGGCACAGGGATGTGCCGATCGGCGATCGATCGCGTACTTGATTTACGAAACGTGAGCAATTCCGAATCCACTTCCTGCTCGCGACTCCCGAACAAGCCCAGCAGGGAGTTGCTCCGTGTTGCCTCAGATGAAAAGCACAGACGGTCGCATCATCGAGCGTTCTGACAGGATGCGAGATCCAAATTCATACCACTATCGTCGAACCCGCGCATCGATATCTCATCCATGTATCTGGAATACTTGGCCAGCGAATTCACGTAACGTCGAGAACTCATCAACTCCAATTTGTTCTCGATGTTGTCCATCGTTGCGGCGAGGTATCCTTTTTCTTGCGGATCGACTTTCTGCAGAAGAACCGCGCCGATCGCGAGCGCGGACACAGGATCCGGTTCGATGCGTATGGATTCGCTCCTGTTCGGCGAAACCCCATGCAGATACACCTCGTACAGCGAGCGCATGGCCCGAAGGTTGCCCAACGACGCGCTTCGCTCCAGCATGGTCACGGCGTTTTCGCGATACTCTCGTTCGTATTCCGTCTGCGCTTCCGGCGGATTCTCCGGCGGCCGCGAATACAGAGCGAAGTGCGCCATCGCAAGCGGATCGCCAAGTTTGGCGGACTGCAGCATACGTACAGCGGTTTCGTTCAGTCGATCCGGCAATAGACCCTTGCACAGCACCGCAGAAATACGAACCGGTTCGGTGATTCGACTGATTTCCGAAATGGCGTAACGCTCTGCAGAAGAACCGCTGTCTGCACGAACGGCGAGATCTGTCCATTCTTGCTCTGAACGGCGCAAGTTTTCGGCCTCATCGCACAGCGCAAGCGCCCTCGACAGCAGGCAGGAAGCGAATCGATCACCCGCATCGGCATCCGCTGCAAGCTGCGCGAACGAGGATTCCAGACTGTGTCCCGGATCACGAGGTCGTGATCCAGCTGCAGTGGAATCAGGCTGTCCTCGAAATGCCGGTTCCGGTGAAGTCTGTTCGCTTCGCGCGCTTGGTGGATGCCAAGCGGATGCGAGCGGCAACGTCTGCACATCGTGTCGCGAATCCGGCCGCTTCCATGCCATGACATACATCAATGCGATAACCGCCAAGAAAAAGACAGACCGAGAGAAAATCCGGCGCCTTTGCGATGTGAATGCGTCTTCACATCGGATGATCCGTTCATACAGCTTCCTGACTCCGAACATGGTCTCCACCGTTCTGGTCATGTTCCGCACTGCGCAATTGAATCCGCTGGCAACAAGGTCGAGCGGACATCACGTCAAGCCCGTGCCGGATGTCCTGCCAAGACTCGTTGCTCAGATTTGCTGCTTAGACTCGACGATGTCGATGCTGCCGCCGCTTCCGCAGATGCTGCGGCAGCATCGATCCGAGCGTGATTGCCAAGTGATGCCACCCGGTCAGGTCAAAGTTCGTTCGGGTCATCAATGATATTCAGGGCAGAGAGATATACCGTACTGTCTGACCTGCTGCTTCCGAGTTCCGCAGCCACTTGGGAGAGGTCATCCCGCGCGCTTGCCGGAGTCGTAGACGCCGAGGCTGCCGCTTGGGCAACGGCACTGACCGTGCTACGGTCGAAATTCGACATCAAGATTTGCCAAGCTTCTTTGCGATTAGAGGGTTTGGCCAACCAATAGCAGAAGCCCATGACGGAACCCAAAATCGACACTGCGGCAGCAGAGATATACATGGCGTCTGCGAAGGTGGCGCCGCCGACGATGCGGCCACCGACCAGATCCAGTTCAGACTGACTCAGCACCAAGATGTCCGCGTGATTTGCATTGCTTTTCATATCAAAACTCCTATTGAAATAAATTCGATGTGGTGTTGTTTCTTCGTCTTTTTCGAATCGTCATTTGCGGCCAGGGAACAACTTGTTCGTTCCGCCCTTGGGTCTGTGCCCACCGTTGTCCGCTGCCCTGCAACCCGAGGTGCGAAATCGCTGATTGACACCGAATCCGCTAAACGGGGAGTTCGTCCTGAGGTCGTTCCCTTCTTTAAGTCCGCCCCAACCGTCGAAGAACAACGCTGAGCTTCCGACGCGAAAGACGAGTTGGTTGTTATCGAAGTATTCGACAACAACCCGCTTTGAATCGAACTCCCCACAATTCCAGCCCGTCTGGATACGGACTCCTGGGGCTTGTCGGGTTACGGATGCTGGCAAACCGACACAGCCGCCGTTCGGCCCAGTCGTCATGTAGTACATAGTCCCTTCATAGTCATGCTTCCACTTGTCTTTCCGCGTGAAGGCGAACTTCGAGGCTTTGTTGGCGTCGCGCGTGTACTTCAATACACCCAATACGGAAGTCGGAGCGGCATCTTTCACATGTCGCAAGTAGTATTTGGTGCCTGTGGTGCTTTGACTGTAGATCTTGCAATTGAAGATCCCATCCTTCGAATCGATAGCGCTCGCCTGACTGGACCAGACACAGAGCGCCGTGATGGCGGTAACAATTGCCTTGCGGCTGATTTGACGTTTCATCGTTCGTTACTCCTTTGGATTGATTAGGTTGAGCGTGTCGCTGCGATCGCCACCCGTGAGTTCCAAGCTACCCTCGCTGTGCTGCGACATTCGCATTTCGGGTGGGGCGAGACGGTTTGCTTCGGTTCCTCCGAGTCGCGACCGCAGTGCAGTTCTAGCACCGGCGACGCATCGATCAACGCTGCAACGGACGGAATGGAGAAGAATGGAAGTTAAGAGAGGGTGAATAAAAATGAATAGATCGCCAGACGAAATAACTGCTTGATTTTTCTGTGTATGGGCGGTCAAAAAGGAGAAAAAAATGAAGTTTGGTTGACCCCGGCAAGGCGTGTGCGCGGCTTCTGGGCCACGAGGGATAGGCATCACCGCGCTTCATTTCCGACGAAGTGAACCCGGCCCTGTTTGGGTGCGCCGTCGATGTGATCTGCCCCAATGTGTGGCTTCGACAGCATCGGTGCGGGTGCCAGGCTCGGCCGAGCCACGACCTGTTTGATCTGACTGGGGGGTCATACGACCCAGGGCGGTTCCGGTACGGGCCAGGACTTGCCTGTTCCACGTGCCGCTTCAACGCTCACGCATCGGGGAACGACGAATGCGGTATTGTTGGAACACGATTGCTTTGATCGACATGTGACGCCGCTCACACAGCCAAGGGCGGCAGATCGACTTCTCATGCAGGTTGGGGGATCGCACTGCTCGTTGAGTGAGCCGCGCCAACGCGTGGTGGATCGCCACGAAAGCATCAACGGCATCCGGGACACCCCACAACATCCCAAGTGCCGGCGCGGGCAGTTATGGTCTATGCGTTGCAAAGCGTTCTACGACATCGGCAGAGCGCATAAGCGCAGGCAGGATCAGGTAAGCCAAGGAGAGACGTCGCTATGAATGAAGCCGCCAGCATCGATGATCGCTACCTGGATCACCCCTACGAGCTCTCGGGGCGGCTGATCGACCCGATCGGCGGGTGGGTGACCTATGCGGGTGAGCGCAACGCGCTCATACGCAAGCATCTGGAAGTCCTGGCTTGTCTGGCCACTGCCGCGCAGGCGATGGTCTCGCGCAAGGCACTCATCGATCAGGTCTGGAACGGCAACGTGTTGGTCGGCGACACCGGGTTGACCAATTCCGTTTACTACCTTCGGCGCGCGCTCCACGACAACGACAGCGACAAACCGCTGATCCGCACCATTCCGCGCCGCGGCTACCAGCTCACGGTCGAAGCGCGCTTGATCGACCGCAGAGCGGATGTCGTGTTCTCCGCAGGCTCAACGGTCATCGGCAAACCGCAGTGGCTTCTGTCGCGCGCATTGGGCAGCAGTCCGATCAGCGAGACCTGGCTTGCGCAGGCGCAGGATGCCGAGGCGCAGGGCATCCAGACGCAGCGCGTGTTCCGCTTTTGCCGCAGCGAGCGGCACCTCCGGCAGTTGCAACGCGAAACCACCGTCATGCGCTACCTGCGCGAAGCGTTGTCGGGTCGCAAGGACATCGTGACCATCCTCGATTGGCAGTTGGAGGAGCCACCGTATTTCCTGGAACTGGACTACGTGCGTCACGGCAGCCTGTGGCAATGGGCGGCAGCGCAGGGCGGGCTGCGTCGCATCACGATGGCGGAACGCATGCGCTTGATCGGGGAAGTCGCCGGCGCGCTGGCGGCGGTGCATGGGGCGAGCGTTGTGCATCGCAACGTCGGCGCTGCGAGCGTCTTCATCGACAGCGATCACGACGACGACCACGGTCGCGTTCACGCCCGACTGGGCGAGTTCGGATGGAGCGATGTGACCGACCGGTCGCAGCTCGCGTCCATGAAGATCACCAGCGCAGGGCTGACCCTGATCGGCGATGAGGGCACCGTCGAGCAGGTCTATCTGGCGCCCGAATGCGCTGCAGGGCAGGCCGCGACAACCGCCAGCGATGTCTACGCGCTGGGCGTGCTGCTGTTGCAGATGGTTGTCGGCGACTTGCAGCGCACGCCGGGTACGCATTGGGAGCGCGATGTCAGTGCCGAGCCGCTGCGCGCACTGATCGCGACCTGCACCGACGCACAGGCGGAACGCCGGCCTTCCGCTGCGCAGGTGTCCGAGCGACTGCGTGCCTTCAATGCGACCGCCGACCAGAACAAGCTGGATGAAGCATCAACCGAGGCTTCGCCGCCTGCGGTTGCATCTGCGGTTGCGGCCGCAGCCGCGGCTACACCCGGTCTGCCCGCATCGATGATCGGCCAGACGATCGGCCCCTACCGGGTCCTCGATCAGCTCGCTGAGGGCGGCATGGGCGCGGTGTATCTGGCCGAGCAAACCGAGCCGGTGCAGCGCAAGGTCGCATTGAAGCTGGTCAAGTCGGGTATGGACAGCAAGCAGGTGCTGGCCCGCTTCGAGGTCGAGCGGCAGGCGCTGGCGCTGATGAACCACGCCAACGTGGCCACGGTCTACGACGCCGGCAGCACGTCCTCGCAACAGCCGTATTTTGCGATGGAATACGTGCGCGGCCTGGACATCGCCACGCATTGCGATCAGTTGGAGATGGATGTCCGCGAACGCATCACGCTGTTTCTTCAGGCCTGCGAAGGCGTGCTGCACGCGCATCAGAAAGGCTTGATCCACCGCGATCTCAAGCCCGCCAACATTCTGGTCAGCCGCGCACATGACCAGCCGGCCACCGTCAAGATCATCGACTTCGGCGTGGCCAAATCGCTCTCGGGCGTGCTGACGGGCCATGCGGCGCACACGCGCCTGGGCAGCTTCGTCGGCACGCCGGTCTACAGCAGCCCGGAGC
>Ga0209278_1001768_pt1 | contig 12739 bp, 12 predicted proteins | sample JI81BgreenDNA_FD_187504 | JGI IMG/M metagenome (GOLD analysis project Ga0209278, IMG submission 187504) | Wastewater effluent complex algal communities from Wisconsin, to seasonally profile nutrient transformation and Carbon sequestration -... | ecosystem: Engineered > WWTP > Effluent > Algae... | reverse complement strand
TGCCAAAATCAGAGCGCGCGCAACGCTGCCACTGACGGGAGCACTGATCCGCAGGCCGAGATAGCCAAGAGTAAGAACTACACCTGGAACGCTTTGATGGGGAACGCTGCCACGCGGCCGAGCACGGGTTACGCCGAGTGGCTGATGACGATGGTCGGCACGATCATCTACATCAAGCCGCAGAGTGACAGCGTTCCGGGGACCTTCCGCTTCATCGCGCCAGCAAGCTGGGACACCTACACCGCGCTTCTCGACGGTACGGCCGTTGCCTCCGCGCAGATCTATCGGTGCGATGCCGGCGGCAGCGATCCTTATGGCTGTCTCAATCCCAACCCGTCGCCTCTGAGTATCAGTCAAAACTCAGCGTACAAGGCGCGGGTGAAGGCGATGATGCAGAGCATCGCCGGGAAGATCAACAGCAACACAGGTCTCTCGAACGATGAGGTCAATCTTCTCGGTCTGTCTTCGATCCCGATCTACAAGATCATGGTCGTGAACGCCGCTTCTCAGTTCGGGCTGAGTGCCGGCGAGCTTGATTCCTTGTCGGAGATCGTCGCGGTCGAAGTGCTTCTTGGGCACATCGATCGCATGCTTGAGGACGTCACGCGTGCTCAGATTGGCATGCAGACGCTCGACCAGGAGAACTTCAATCAGTGGCGGGCGCAGGTCGAGGATGTGCGCAAGCGGCTCGGGCAAAAGCGCGCGGAGATGTCCGGCAGGCTTGGGGACACGTACCAGATCATCCAGCGCAACCAGATGCTCGAGGCGACGCTCAAGAACACCATGAGCCCTCAAATCTCGGCGTCGCTGCGCTTTGGCCGTGGGCTTTCGGCCCAAGGGATCAGGTAGGCTCCGCAGCGTCGGGTTTGAGGGAAGGGCAGCGCAATGCTTGAGGTCTTCACGGTCGGAGGGGGCGAATACATCGTCAATGTCCTCAATGCTGTTGCGGCATGGTCTGGCGGGGGCGGGTTCCGTTCGATGCTCCAGGTCGTGTTCGTGATGGGCCTGATCTACTCGCTTCTGGTGCTCGCCTTCAATTTCGACTGGCGGGCATGGATGAACTGGTTCCTGCAGGCGACCGCCATCTACATGATGCTGCTTGTGCCTACCGTGACCATCAAGGTCACCGATAGGATCGACCCCGGGCTTGCGCCCGCCACTGTCGCCAACGTCCCTTTGGGACTGGGGGTTATGGCGTCCTTCACCAGTCAGTTCGGCGATTGGATGACCCGGACAGCCGAAACTGTGTTCGTCATGCCCGACGCGCTCAGGATGAGCAACAATGGCATCATTTATGGCGCAAGGCTGCTCGAGAAGGCGCAGACCTTTCAGGTCACCGATCCCGTCTTCCGCGCCAATCTTGATGAGCATTTCAAGCAATGCGTGTTTTATGATGTGCTGCTTGGCTTCAAGCCGATGCAGGATCTGACCACCAGCAACAATCTTTGGTCTGCGATTGGCCCGGGAAGCCAGGCGCGGGCGCAGAAATACCTTACCCGCAGCGGTAGCACGGTCACCTCGGCCATCATCCGCTGTGATGTTGCCTATCAGCAGCTCACCAATCAGTGGACCGCCGTCATCGATGCCGACCTTCCGCTCTTCTCGAGGGGCGCCTATCCCGACCTCCCGGATACGATCGCTGCGCAGCGCCTCAGGAACGACCTTGGTGTCGTGGCAGGCACCATGCACGGGACGGCAACCGATCCTTATGCCTATCTGCAGCAGGTCTCGACCATGGACGCCTTCATGGCGGCGCGCGAGAGTTTCTCGGACGCAGGCTGGGACGCCTATGCCGCTCAACGCGCCGACGCCCAGGCGCGCAACACCTACACCTCGATCGCGCAACAGGCGATGACCTGGGTGCCGCTGCTCGGCATCGTCCTGCACGTCGTTTTCTATGCGATGTTCCCGGTGATCTTCCCGCTCTTCCTCTTCCCGCGCACAGGTGTCACGACGCTCCGTGGCTATGGGATGGGGTTCTTCTACCTTGCGAGCTGGGGCCCGCTCTATGTGGTCTTGCACATGTTCGTGATGAACCGCGCGGCCAGTGCCTATGCGGCCGTCGCGCCGACCGGCCCGACCTTGCTCGTCAGCAATGGAATCACGGCCGTGAATAACGACATCGCGACCATCGCCGGCTTCATGATGATGAGCGTGCCGTTCATCGCCGCCGGCATGGCGCGCGGTGCGATGGCGATTGCCGGACAAGCTACATCACTGCTCGGCCCGGCCCAGGCGGCCGGACAGGCCGCAGCGGTGGAGCGTACGCTGGGTAACTATGCCCTCGGTAATACCTCATTCCAGAATCTCACGGCCAACAACAGCAGCCTGAACAAACACGACGACACCTTCAGGCACGCCTCTGGGTTCGGGACATCTTCGTTCACGCATTCCGATGGCGGGATCGAGACCGGCTTCGCCAATGGTGCCAACGCCTTCGACACTCGTCAGGCTATCTCCTCTCTGGCCTACAAGCCCGTGCGCACGGATGGGTTCGCATCGGATTTCAGGGAGGCCCTTTCCCAAGGGTTCAACAGGGCAGAGGGTCTTCGCCAGGCTGCTTCCGAGTCTCGAAGCGCGACTGTGTCGAATGGCACCGAGTTGCTCGAAAGCGCAAGCCGAAGCGCGTCGTCGTCAACCGAGAACGGGTCGTCGTTCAATTCGAGCGTGTCAAAATTCAACGACCAGGTCCGGTCGCTGTCTAACACCCTTCAGGAGAGGTTTGGCCTTAGCGAAAGCGACTCGCAGAGCATCTCGAGGTCCTTTTTCTTAACCGGGGAGGGCAGTGGGACAGTTGGTGTAAACGGAAAAATCGGTGTCGGCAGCACCGAAGGCATCGTTGCTGCGATCGGTGCTGATGCTGCTGCCAATCTTGGTCTTCGCATTGCTGCTCAGCATAAGCATGAGACGGGCGAAACTTTGACCGCCGATCAGGCGCTCGCGCGGGTCGCGGATTACGCCTACAAGGAATCGAATTCGACGCAGGCTCGCCAGGCACGAGAAGATTTCACGCGCGCGACGAGTTCGAGTTCCGATACCGAACTCAAGTCACTGTCTGATCGCTATTCTGCCAGCCTTGCTGACACGCGGACCTTTTCGAATGAGGCATCTCGCACGCAGGAGGCCTACCAACGGCACAGTCAGGACTTCAGCGAGGCCGCTTCGCGCGGTTACTCACTCAGCCAGGATGAAACCCAAGAGTTCGTTACCTATGCGCAGCAGGCGCTGCGTCAGCCGGAGAATAGCCTTCTCGCATCGACAGGGTGGCAGCCTCGGCTTGTGGCTACCACGCCTGAACAGGAGCAGGTTAAGCAGATCTTGCTGAAGCAGTTCATGGACGACAAGGTCGACAACGTGCGTCAGGAACTCGGTGTATCATTCCCGGAACTGGGCACTCCGACAGGCGTGCGTCCCTCGATCTCATCGGCTGAGGACGTTCAAGCGTTCGGTGAGGCGAACATTGGCGCGATTTCGGCGCGCGGCCCGAACGTCAGCGTCCGCGCTTACTCGGGTGACTCTTCTGTCAAAGAGGAAGCGGCCGAGAGAATTGACGAGGGTTCGTTCCGCCTGACCTCAGAAGGCTTGTCTCTTGGCAACAAGGTCAGCGGTGCCGAGAGCCGTGCTGGAGCCCTTGGAGACCGGGTTGATGAGCGCAATCATCAATCCATCGGTACTTCCTTGGTGTCTCCGGTCATTAAGGGCGCAGAGAATTACCTCGAGGATGCAAAGGGATGGATCTCCGACACCTCTGATCGGGTCGGAAACTCTCTGGGTATCGGCGGGGGAGGGGCCTCTGGTGGTGGTCCCGTCAACGCTGTTCTACCTCGCTCAGGAGAAGGATTTCGCACCTATTCATCGCCGGACAGACAATATGGGACTGAGTCGGTGGTCAACGAACTGCGCACGTCCTCGGCCGAGTGGGCCAGGCGTGGTGGCTCTCCGGTCAACATCGGTGACGTCAGCAAGCCCGGCGGCGGAGACATTGCGGGCCATGAAACCCACGAGCAAGGCAGGCAGGTCGATATTCGCCCCTTCCGTCGCGATGGTGGGAATGCTCCTGTCACCTGGCAGAGTCGTGCCTATGATCGGGAGCAAACCCGCAGCTACATCGAATTCATGAAGGACCGTAACCCTGGTACGACCGTCCTCTTCAACGATCCGGTCCTTGTGAAGGAAGGGCTAACCCAGAAATACGAGGGCCATGATAACCACCTGCACTTCTCGTTCCCTAACAGGAAGTGATCGCGATTTTTTTCGCTTGAAATTAGCGCTTAGGCCTAAAGAAGAAGCCCGAGTATAATCGCGCCCCACATACCAAGTATGAATGTAGCTGCGATGCGCACAACAGGTAGCTTGCCTTTGTACGGAGGATAAGGTCGCTCGACTAGAGCCTCACTCTTTCGGAACTCATACCAACGGAGTGCTTCACCCGACGGCGTACCCGGCGTGTAGGGACTATCCGATCGCCCAAGAGGGTTATGCGGCGTTGAATGATCGTGAACTGACATGATCCGGACCTTTCATAGGCACCATATCACGACGGCAAGGATCGTCCAAGCGTTCTAGATTTGTTCCATCTTCCCTTAAGCGCAACTCTCAATGCGGGATGGAACAATACATCGGTTGCAGCTGGAACCGGTGCTGTCAGCGTGCCTGCGTCACGCCAAGCAACGCGATAATCTCGGGGAGAAACCTGAGGGTTCTAAGACATGAGACGGGGCGGGTTAGCGGCCCCGCTTTTCCAGGCAGGCTTCTCTGTCGAAGCTGGTGGATCGCCGCAGCCATTGTCGCAAAGTGGGTCGAAACGAGGATGTCTGCTGCAGCTCGGCACCGTCAATGCGGTAATACATATCAAATTCTCCCTGAAGGACGACAAACACTTCCCGCCCATCATTGCGATGCCACTGATAGGGCTGATCGGTCCAATGCAGGCGAATTGTTGCACCATCCATCATGGCAAGATCGCGCGCTCCCCAAGCCTTGTCTGCGCGAAAACTGGCGGCGTCCTTGATGATCTGCAGCATCTCCTACTCCTTATGTGCCAGAGCGAATTTGAAGCGCATTTTGGGCGCGCTGCTGGCTCCATGATGGCGATAGAAAGCGATGGCGGGCGCATTATCGAGCGGTGTCTGCCACTCAATCTCGTCTGCCTTGGTGTTACGGGCATAGGTGATCGCGGCATCCAGCAGATGTGCTCCGACTCCCTGTCCGCGCGCTGTTTCGACCACGAACAAACAATCAAGGTGCGCCCAGATCCGCGCCCGCCAGAGTGAGAAATCGTAGGTCATTGCAGCATAGCCAAGCAAGTGACCGCCACGCGCGGCGACCATTATGCGCGTGGGCGGCTGCTCGGTTGCCAGAAGTGCTGCCAACTCCTCCAAAGTCACGCTGGCAACTGTTCCTTCGAATTGCGCATGAGCGCCGATAAGTGGCAGCAGGTGGGGCGCATCGCCGGGCTCAGCGGCGCGGACGACAAGAGGCAGTGCGCTCATGAAGTGCTGGCGAGAGCGAAGCCTTCGTCGAGCCAGCCTGTGATGCCGCCCGGCATGATCTTAACCGGACGTCCCAGCTCTGCCAGCCTGATCGCGCCGCGCGCCGCGCCGTTGCAATGCGGCCCAGCGCAATAGGTGACAAAGATAGTCTCAGGCGGCCACTGCGCCAGCTTGGAGGCAATGATCTTGCCATGAGGCAGATTGACCGCGCCAGGCACATGGCCTGCGGCAAACATCGCCGGGCTGCGCACATCAAGCAGCACGAAATCAGCGCCATGTGCGAGCGCTTCGTGAACATCCCAGCAGTCAGTTTCAAAGCGCAAAGCGTCGGTGAAATGCGCAGCGACTGCATCGCTGGGAGCGGGCGGGATGGCGGTAACGGCTGTTTTCATGGTGAAGGCTCCTTTGCAACGCTTCCAGAGTGGCGTTGTGATGACGACCTTGCAATTGGCGCGAATGGCAATATGCGTGAAGATCATGCCAATTGATGATCCTGCTCCGGTTAACCCCAAGGGCCCGCTGGTGGTGGCGCTGCTCTATGATGGGCTGTGCACTTTTGAATTCGGGATTGTTGCCGAGGTCTTTGCGCTCGCACGCCCCGAGCTTGGACCGGGCTGGTATCGTTTTGCCACGGCCTCAATCGATCCGAATCCACTGCGCGCACAAGGCGGTATCCGTGTGCTGGCAGATGGCGGGGTTGATCTGATTGAGCACGCTGACATGATCATCATTCCGGGCTGGAAAAGCGGATCGCCCACGCCCACCGCTAGCCTGATCGAGAGCCTTCGGCGCGCGCACCGCCGGAATTGCCGCCTTGTCTCGATCTGTTCGGGCGCCTTCGTGCTGGCGGCGACAGGCCTCCTTGCGGGCAAGCGGGTTACTACCCACTGGCGCTATGCTGAGACCTTGCGGTCTCATTATCCCGATCTGATTGTTGACGAAGCTGCGCTTTATCACGGCGAGGATGGCATCTTCACTTCGGCCGGCAGCGCTGCCGGAGCTGACCTCCTCATCGAGCTGGTGCGGTGCGATTTCGGCGCTGATGCGGCCAATTCGGTGGCGCGGCGTATGGTTCTGCCAGCGCACCGCGCAGGCGGGCAGGCCCAGTTTCTAGAACGCCCCGTCGCGCGCCGCCCGCAAGGCGATCTTGGGCCGCTGCTCGACGAGATCCGCATGCGGCTTGATGAGCAATGGACGATTGCTCGCATGGCTGAGGCCACCGCAATGAGTCGCCGCACCTTTGAGCGCCGCTTTGTCGAGGCGACCGGTATGGGACCGGGTGAATGGCTGGTCGCCGAGCGGGTTGAGGCCGCCAAAGACCTTTTGATCCGCAGCGACGTGGCCATGGAGGATGTAGCTGCTGCCGTCGGTTTTGGCAGCGCCGCCACCTTGCGCCATCACTTCCGCAGGCAAGTGTGCCTCAGCCCCACATCCTTTCGGCAGGATTTCATTCAGATGGCACGCTGAGTTGGACGGAACCGGTGCCGCCAGCAAAAGGGCGGGGGCCCGCACACCGCCAAACGGTCTCAGTCCTCGCGATCCTCTGCTAGCTGCACCGAGAGATGCTTCATAACTTCAACGGTTGTCCTGATACCTTGGCCGATTGGTCTTGCGCCGACCTGTCAGCCCAGGCAGCCCTGTCGAGCTATCGCTGCTGCGGTGCTGAAGTGCTCTGCATTTTGCGAGGCGATCTGCGACGATACGTTCGTTCGTGAGCTTTGCCGGGTTGGACTTTCGCCGGAGATGCTCCAGGCAGAAAGCGAGCGATCCAGAGACGAAAAGGCGTTCAGCCGTTCACCTCCCGCCACAACACCGCAAGGGGTGGCGGAAGGCAGTGGAAGATCGCTTCCGCCTTGAGCGGTGAAAGCTTGGTATTCCAGAGCCAGAATACGTCTCCCACCAGAGACGGAACCCGAAAATGGTGCGCTTTTACACGGCCATAGACCCGGTTGGCAAATTCTTCGGCCGATGTGACTTCCTGCCGGCTCTCGTTGAGGCTCCAGTTCTCAAGGAAGATCCCACGTTCAAGCGCGGGAAAATAGTTTGCTATCTCGACGACTTTTTCAGGAGGCAAGGAACGTCGCAGTTCATGCATCACAGCACGCATTTGCGGCCCTGACTGGTGGGTCGTGCGTACACCCATCCGCTCTGCGAGGTCGCGGCACCATTAGACATGCAAGTCGCTGGCGCGTTCAATGTCATATGGATGAGCCATTCTTCTTCTCGTCGCGATGCCCGCCCATCATCTTCCACCAAAGTTCTGCTCGTAGACTGGCCCAAGTGAAGGCAGGTTCCAGACCCGGTCGGCGATCGCCGACAGTTTGGGCGCGTGTTTGCTGTACCACTCCCGGCCGGGTGTCCACTCGGAGAACACAGCGCAATAGACATCGAGGGCCGTGAGTTGGTCTCCCAGGAACCATGGCGAACGCGCCGTGTGTTCCAGATTACCGATCAGTGTCTCAAGACGTTGCTTCAATCGGTTTTCCAGTTCCGCTTTCGCGAGGGCGTCCGAGACAAGCTTTTTGCTGCGATCGAGATAGGTGAAGACCGGATACGGGCTTGTCACCCAGTAGATGAGCCACCGCAGAAAGACCGGGCGTGAAGGATCATCAACCCTAGGCGCCAGATCCATCCCGTCAGTGCCATACTCTTCGGATAACCAGAGCGTAATTGCCGCGCTTTCGGTCATTACGAGAGACCCGTTTACGAGGAGGGTCGGCAATTGGCCAAGCGGGTTGTCCTGCTCGACCCGGCTTTGAGCGTTCGCGTCGTTGAGGACGTCGCCGACCGGCACCCTCATGAACGGCACGCCGTAAAGCATAAGTTGGGCCTCGATGATTGCAGATCCAAAGCCTGGGTGAGCGAGAAGCTCGAGGCGGTGGTGCTCTGGCATGGACGTCCTCCGGAATGATTTTGCATTGGGAATGATCAGCGCGAAAGCGATAAAGTGCTCCGAGGCGGCGCAAGAAAAACTGCAATGCCAAATTCCCGGTCAGCTGAGGTCGGTGATTGAAGCGATCTTGCCTTCCCGAAAGCTGAATTTGCTTCGGCCTGTCAATTGCATGACACCTCCCGGGAGCGCCCCGGTCTGGCCCCCGGCTGCCAGAACTCCCCGGAACTCGATGATAGCAGCCAGCTCCTCCGCGTTGCCGCCTGTCTCGAAGGCTAACTCGATGAGATCCTGACGTCGCTCGCTGAACATTGCAGCACCCTGCTCTGCGAGTGCGCGGAAGGCGGGCAGGCCGATGGTCTCATGGGTTACCTGTCCCTCGGACACGTTGCGGAAGGTCACGTCAGGTGCAAGCAGTGCGGCCATGCTATCAACATCGAAGGCGTTATAGGCCGCCAGATAGGCTTCGACGACCCGTTCCATGTCCTCGGTTTTCATGCGCTGAGTTCTCCTGCCAGAAAATCCGCGATCCGTTGATCCTCGCTCATCGCGACATTGAAGCGAAGATAATCGCCCCACATACCGCCGGGGCTGAACACATTGCCCGGCGCGAGCACGATGTTCTGCTTCAGGGCAACGCGCGCCAATTCCGCCGCATCGCGGCCATCGGGAAGACGCGCCCAGACGAAAATCCCCGCCGCAGGCTCCATCCACGGGTCGATTCCAAGCGCGCGCAGCCGCGCCAGCACCCGCCCCCGGCTGCGGGCGAGACGGCTGCGCATCTGCTCCATATGGCGGCGGTAGGAGCCATCGGTCAGCACTGCGTGGAGCACCTCGGCGGCAAGCGGGCTGCCCGACATCGAAGTCGCGGCGCGCAGGTCAGCGAGCCCCTCGATCCAGTCAGGCCGGGTGGCAATGTGCCCGCAGCGCAGCGCGGCAGTTACTGACTTGGAAAAGCTGCCGATCCGGATCACCCGGTCGAGCCCGTCGAAGGCGGCAAGGCGCGGGGCGGGCGCGTGCTCGAAATCGGCGAAGATATCGTCCTCGACGATGACCAGATCATGTTCGGCAGCGAGCTTCAGAACCCGGTGCGCGGTGGCGGCAGAGAGCGCTGCGCCGGTGGGATTATGCACCGCCGAATTGGTGACATAGAGGCGCGGGCGATGCTCAGCGAGGGCGGCTGCGAAGGCGGCCATGTCCGGGCCTTGAGGGGTCATCGGCACACCCACGACCTTCACGCGGTGGGCGCGCAGTAGGGCAAGGAAGTTGAAATAGCACGGATCATCGACCAGCACGGTATCGCCCGGCTCCAGCATAAATCGCCCGATCAGATCCAGCGCGTGGGTGCTGCTGTCGGTCAGCAGGATCTGGTCGGGCGAGGTCGCTACGCCCTGCTCACCGAGGCGATGCGCCAGCAATGTGCGCAGTCGCGGCAGGCCGAGCAGCGAAGCGTAGCCTGTGAGGGGGCCGTCGACATCGCTGCGGGCCACGCCGCGCAACGCCTTGCGGATCTGTGCGCCTACCAGCCAGCTGTCGGGTAGCCACCCGGCGCCGGGCTTTAGCATATCGCCCGACTGGGAGAGCGATTGGCGCAGCATCCACAAGGGATCGACCTCCCGCTCGACCGGCGGAGCGATCCGTTCGAGCGAAAGCGGCGCGAGCGGGGCGGCAACGTAGAAGCCCGCACCGGGGCGCGATCGAATGATGCCATCGGCGACAAGGCGGTCATAGGCTTCGACCACGGTTGATTTCGAGAAGCCGGTTGTCTCAGCCATTGCCCGCACCGAAGGCAGCGACGATCCGGGCGTAAGCAGCCGCCGATCGATGCGATCACGGATAGTGTGCGCCACTTGCTCGGCGCGTGTCAGTCGCTTGGTTGCCACTGTATGGCTCACTTTATCAGTACAGTTTGATACAATTGTATTGACCTGTTCCTGTCTTGGCTAGCCCTTTTCGCACAATGCGTCGGCGAAGGAGAAAGCCATGAACCGCTTCATAAGCTTCGGTCTTGCCACGGCCAGTGCAGTGCTGATGATCCCACCTGTGCAGGCTCAGAATACGATCGACCCGGATCAACACGCGATCATCCTGAACAACGTGAACGTGCACCCGGCCTCCATTCGGGAGGCAAGGAAAACATTGGATCGGATCAAGGTCGCAGCGCTGACCTTGTGCGGAGCGCCCCACGGAAGTTCGACCTACATGAGGCGCGCAGTGATGAAGTCAGAGTGCTTCCGGGACAGTCTTGCCGATGCCGTCAGGAAAATCGACGATCCGCTGATCAACCGGCTTCATGATCGGCCCTACTGAACTCTGTAAGGGCTGAACAACATGCTGCGTTCTTTCAAGATGGTCGACGTGTTCGCCACCGAGCCCTTCACCGGCAATCCGGTGGCGGTCATCGCCGATGCGCAAGACCTCACCACCGAGGAGATGCAGCGCATCACCCGCTGGCTGAACCTGTCCGAGACAACCTTTCTTCTCCCGCCGACCAACAGCAGGGCGGATTACCGGGTGCGCATCTTCACGCTGGCGCGCGAGCTTCCTTTCGCAGGCCACCCCACGTTGGGTACCTGCCACGCTTGGCTTGAGGCTGGCGGGCAGCCGAAACGCGGCGATGTGATTGTGCAGGAATGCGGCGCAGGGCTTATCGAGATCCGTCGTGTCGAAAATGAGCTGGGCTTTGCTGCGCCGGCGCTCATCCGTTCCGGCGCGCCAACGGAGGCTGAGATTGCGCGGGCAACGGAAGTCTTGCGCATCGAGCGCAGCCAGATCATCGATGCCCAGTGGGCCGACAACGGGCCGGGCTGGCTCGTCATTATGCTGGCAAGTGCTGCCGAGGTGCTCGCGGCCGCGCCGCTGCGCCATTATCCTGAACGCATCGATATCGGTCTGGTCGGCCCCTATCCCGAAGGCAGCGAAGCGGCGTTCGAGCTGCGGGCGATCTTTTCGGGCGCCCACGGCGAGCTGATCGAGGACCCGGTGACCGGCAGCCTCAATGCGTCGGTTGGGCAATGGCTGTTTGAAGCCGGTCACGCCCGCGGCGAATATTCCGCAAGGCAGGGGACTGTGCTCGGCCGTTCGGGGCGGATCCGCGTGAGCGAAGACGAGAACGGGCGTGTCTGGGTCGCTGGCCGCACCGAAACCCTGTTCGGGAGCTAGCTCCTGATTTCTTCCGGGAATCTACGGACGACATCCCAAGCCATATCGACTTGGCAGCAATACGAGTCTAGTTGCGACCCTCAGGCAATCTATTGAATTTGAGTCATGAAGGTCATTCTCACGGGTAGCTCGGGGAGGGTGGGCAGAGCGATCTTCGCTGCTCTCTCGACCCAAGGTCACGAGGTCACCGGCGTTGATCTGGCGCCTTTTTCGACGACTTGCATAGTCGGCGATTGTTCCGATCCGGATTTGATGGCGCGTACGCTGGAAGGCGCTGACGTGCTCATTCACACGGCAGGACCGCATGCCCCTCACGTTGGAATTGTCGGCGATACCCAATTTGAGCGCACCAACGTGGAGACGACTAGGAGGCTGTTTGAACTTGCCCGGGCGTCTGGTCTGGCCCGCCTCGTCTATACCAGCACCACCGCCCTTTATGGCCGCGTTGTGCAGGATGGGAGCTGTGTCTGGATCGACGAGGACACGGTGCCGATGCCGCGAACCATCTATCACCGGACCAAGCTTGCAGCGGAGCAATTGCTGGAGACCCTCGCCTGTCCTGATTTGACGGTCTGCGTGCTTCGGATGTCGCGATGCTTTCCTGAGGCCGCGCCTGTAATGGCTGTCTATCGCACCCACCGCGGCATTGATGTCCGCGATGTTGCCTCCGGCCATCTTGCTGCTCTGACCCACAAGGGAGCGCCTTTCGCCAGATACATTCTGTCAGGAACGTCCGCATTTGAGCCCGCTGATTGCGAGCGTCTGGCTGCGGAAGCGGAATCTGTCCTCGAGGAACGTTTGTTGGATCTTACCGAGACATTCGCGGCCAGAGGCTGGAACCTGCCTGCATCAATCGACCGCGTTTATGACTCATCTCGTGCGCAACGCGAACTTGGTTGGACGCCGCAATTCTCGTGGCAGGAGGTCGTGTCGCAGTCCGATCGCCATAGCCTGGAAGTGCTGCCAGCTGGAGCGATCGTCGCTGCCAAGGCGGACTAGGCAGAGCGGAAAATTTCCGGAAAGGTTTTAGACGTGAGACGGGCATCCAGTATTCCATCTGGGCTGGCATCTTGAAGTGCGTCTGTGCGTTCGCAGATGCAAACCTCCAGATGCTTGTGGTTTGACCACGGTAGTAGAGGATCGGAGCCGCCACTGCGTTCATCAGAAAACGGTGGGCAAAATAAAGAGCAGCTAA
>Ga0209278_1001767_pt1 | contig 12740 bp, 12 predicted proteins | sample JI81BgreenDNA_FD_187504 | JGI IMG/M metagenome (GOLD analysis project Ga0209278, IMG submission 187504) | Wastewater effluent complex algal communities from Wisconsin, to seasonally profile nutrient transformation and Carbon sequestration -... | ecosystem: Engineered > WWTP > Effluent > Algae... | reverse complement strand
GACCCTAACGGTCGGATTTAGGAGTTCCGAAGCAGGCACACCCAGGTGCCAGGGCGGGTGTATCGCACCTCGGAGAGGTGCTCGTCGTGGCGCGGTTCGGGCCAGGGTGCTGGCGGACAGGGCGTCTGTCAAGCCCCGCGCCAGTCCTAGCGATTCTTGGGGGTCTCGCTTGCTTCGCCAGTCTGTCCGCCAGTAGTCGAGCGCCTTCACCCAGGGGGCTCACGGAGCCGAAAGGGCCGTTTAGGGCTGCTCACCAAGCTCAATCGCACTCCGGCCAAGAGCTACTTGCCCTGTTGGTTGGCCGGGACGATGTCCAGGTCGGCAAGCAGTCAATGTGTCGAAGGAGTGGGAACCAGGGTCGAGTCGCTGCGGGCCCACGGCTGAATCTCGGCCTGGGCATCACGATCAGGAAACGCGGCCCTCAGAAGCTCCAGTCGCTCTCTGTCGCGGAGCGCTGCATCCGCCCTAGCCGCTCGCTCAGCCCTTAGCTGTCGATCCCACGAACTCGCGAGTAGATAGCTGTACGCGGCTTCACTGACGGCAAGACCTGCACAGAAGACGGACCACTGCCACACCGTGCCCACGAGCTGGTGTGAAGTAGCAGGTCCACCGGCAAGCACCGCAGCCACTGCGGTCCAAGCTGCTCTGGGTAGGAAACGCTGCTGGAGGCCCGCAACAACTTTCTGAGCCCGCGCGATTGCGGCCCTGTCGTCGGTATCCGGCATCAGCCTATCTTCCGCCTTGTCGCGGAGCGCCCAAACCGCACCAGCGCAAAGCATGCAGAACGGAGCCGCCAGCCCGCTCAAGTAAGCGATGAGCTTGATGTCGAGCCACTGCCAGGCAGCCGCGGCCAAGCTCAACCCGGTCAGGGCCAGCAGGAGGCGTAGCAACGCAGTTGGACGCGGCAAGGAGCTCATCTTCAGTCGATATCGTTGGTGCCGATCTTCTCCAGCAGCCAGGCACGCATCTTCTCAAAGACTACCCTGGGGTCCGGCACACCATCTCTTGTCTCGATGCGCACTTTGCCAGAGATCCGAAGCTGGTCGCCCTCCAGGATGTCACCGTTGTCCAAGTGGACTCTTTGAGCCACTCCCTCCGCGTGGCGCAGTGCGCCGCTGATCTTCTCAAGCGGGTCGCTGTCCGCTTCTGGGCGCCTTCCCTCGTAGCGCAGACTGAGCGAGTACGACAGCTTCGAGACATCCAGCGCACCAAGGTCCAACCTTGATCGCCCATCGCGCTTCAGCAGAAATGCGATGGCCTCCCACACCTTCGCGGATACTTGCCCAGCGTCAGCATGCGCTGCGTCTAGAGCTCGCTTGCCTCTAGCTTCACCCGCCGTGACCTTCGGCGGCGGGCTGAGCAGTTCACCACCCAGCTCGATGTTCCGAACTGGCGAGGCCGCGGCAAGTTCCCTAGCCTTGCGGGTCGGCTGGTCGTGCAAGCTGAAGGTGTGATCGCCTGGCATACAGGCGGTCTCGTGCAGAAGCCACTGCAGGTGCTGTTCGAGCGTCCTGTCGCGCACAGAAGCACTCTGCATCAGCACGACGTGATTCTTGGCTACCGCGAAGAACAACGCCCCATCGATGAACTCTCGTTGCTTCCCGCCTTCCTTGGGTGCTAGAAACGTTTGAACTGACACGCGTCGCGCTGCAACGTCGTCAAGCAGAGTTGGCGCCGCGGCTCCAGGCGAGTAGCGCATGAGGATGCCAAAAAGCATCGAGGCGTCGCCAGTGTGATCGCCGATCACCAGCCATTCGGCGCTCTCCTCATCAGAGCTCAGGCTCTGCCTGCGCTGGCCAATGGTTGGCGCGGCATTCAGCGACAGCTTCAGCAACTCGCTTAGGGACTGCCCGCGAGCGCTTGGGAAGTGAACTGCCCTTTTGTAGACAAAGGTCTTTGACTTAGTCTCGCGCACTTATTCTGACTCCCTGACGTTCTGCGGTTAGAGCGGCGATGATGCAGCGAATCCGACGCGCCCCGCAAGGCGACTTGCCCCACATCAAGCTAGGCTGAGGGGGCTCGTGACGGCTAGCCATCGTCTCCCCGGCTGCCTTGTCATCCTGCGCAGCGCTTGGACGCAGCCCAAACCTGCGCAAGTAACCCTGCACCACCCCGACCACGGACACGTACAAGGTGAAGCGAGCGGCGTGATCTAAGGCAATGCGAACACCCCGAGACCGCTTGGGCTCGGCAGGTGTTTAGGCCTCACAGAAGGAGACCGCTGGGCTGCCGCCTCGCACTATGCGATAGCCTTGCGCTAGACACCAGCGGCGTCCCACAGAGCGACGCCAGCGGGTGCAAGAACTCGCGCCCCAGGGAGGCCGCCAGCGTGAACCAGAAGCAGGTAGAGGACGAGAGCCAAGCATTTATTGCGCGCTGGAGTGCCGCGACAGGCAGCGAGCTCGCCAACGCACAGTCCTTCGTGCGCGAGTTGTGCGACCTGCTCGGCGTTGAGCCGCCGCACCCGGCGACGGACGACCCCGCTGCGAACGCATATGTGTTCGAGCGCGCCATCGCATTCCAGAACCCCGACGGCTCCACGTCGCCCGGCCGCATCGACCTGTACAAGCGCGAGTGCTTCGTGCTTGAGTCGAAGAAGGTCAAGGCCGGGCCGGCCACCAAGGGCTTCGATGACGCGCTGCTGCGGGCACGCACCCAGGCCGAGAACTACGCGCGCGCGCTGCCCGCGGCTGAGGGACGGCCGCCCTTCGTCGTCGTCGTCGACGTGGGCAACGTCATCGAGCTCTACGCCGAGTTCACGCGCAGCGGCGCGACCTACACCGCCTTTCCAGACGCGCGGAGCCACCGTATCCCGCTGGCCCGCCTGGCCGAGCCCGAGGTGCAGGCAAGGCTGCGCGCGCTATGGCTCGACCCGATGTCGCTGGACCCGTCGCGCATCACGGCGCAGGTCACTCGGGAGGTGGCGGCGAAGCTGGCGGCACTGGCGCGAGAGCTCGAAGGAGCAGGCCACTCTGCCGAGCGCGTGGCCGCCTTCCTGACTAGGTGCCTGTTCAGCATGTTCGCGGAGGACGTAGGCCTGCTGCCCAAGGCTCCATCGGGCTCAGGCGCCTTCGTGCACCTGCTGCGAACCTACCGTGAGCAGCCGGAGACGCTGCGCCAGATGCTGCGCGCGCTCTGGACCGACATGGACCGCGGCGGCTTCAGCCCCGCGCTGGCCGCGCAGGTGCTGCGCTTCAACGGCAAGCTGTTCAAGGGCTGGGGCGCCGACGAGTACGTGCTGCCGATGTCACGGGCTGTGGTCGATGGCCTGATCGACGCGGCCTCATCCGACTGGCGGAACGTGGAGCCAGCCATCATCGGCACGCTGCTGGAACGGGCCCTGGACCCGGTAGAGCGGCACAGCCTCGGTGCGCATTACACCCCGCGCGCCTATGTCGAGCGCTTAGTACTGCCTACCGTGGTCGAGCCGCTGCGCGCAGAGTGGGCGAACGTCCAGGCCGCTGCGCTGCTGCTGGCCACCGAGGCCGAGGCGCTGGGCGGCCGCCGCGGCGAGGCGCGCATCGAAGATGCACGCGCGGAGGTGCGGCAGTTCCATCATCGTCTGTGCACCGTAAAGGTCTTGGATCCGGCATGCGGCAGTGGCAACTTCCTGTACGTCACGCTGGAGCACCTGAAGCGCCTGGAGACCGAAGTTCTGGACCAGCTCCAAGCTCTTGGCGACACACAGGCGAAACTGGGCCTGGAGGGGGAGACCGTCACTCCGCAGCAGTTCCTCGGCATCGAGCTGAACGAGCGCGCCGCCGCACTTGCGGAGCTGGTGCTCTGGATCGGCTTTCTGCAATGGCACGTGCGCAGCTCAGGCAGTGCGAGCGTGGCCGAGCCTGTGATCCACGACTACGGAAACATCGAGTGCCGCGACGCGGTGATCGCTTGGGACCGCCAGGAGCCCATGCTGGACGACGCGGGCAGCCTCGTGACCCGATGGAATGGCGAGACAACTAAGGTCCACCCTGTGACGGGGGCGATAGTCCCCGACGAGACCGCGCTGGTGCCGCAGTGGCGCTACGTGAACGCCAGGCCGGCGCAGTGGCCGCAGTGCGACTTCATCGTCGGGAACCCGCCGTTCATCGGCTCCAAGCGCATGCGGACATCGCTGGGCGATGGATACGTTGACGCGATCCAGGCCGCCTGGCCAGCCATCCCCGAGGCCACCGACTTCGTGATGCGCTGGTGGCATCACGCAGCCTTGCTGGTGCGCGCTGGCCGCACTCAACGCTTCGGCCTCATCACGACCAACACGCTGGGGCAGACCTACGTTCGTCGGGCTGTGGAGCCGCACCTGATCGGGGATGATGCGCTCTCGATCGCCTTTGCGATCCCGGACCACCCATGGGTCGACGCGGCAGACGGAGCTGACGTGCGCATCGCGATGACCGTCGGCACCCGCGACACTGGGCCCGGACGCCTTGTCGAAGTGGCACAAGAACGTGAGGGCGAAGGACCCAGCGAAGACTTGGTGCTGCGCCTGTCCGAGCGGGCAGGCCGCATCACTGCCGACCTGCGCGTTGGTGCCGATCTCACCCGAGCTCAGCCGTTGCGCTCGAACCTTGACCTGTGCTCGGTAGGCATGAAGACCATTGGCGCAGCGTTCCAGGTTTCACACGAGGAGGCGACGGGGCTGGGGCTCGGTTCGGTGCCTGGCCTGGAGCTGCACGTGCGCCCATACCTCAATGGGCGGGACTTGCTTTCGACGCGCCGTGGGAAATGGGTTATCGACTTCTTCGGACTCGAAGAGGCTTATGTGCGACGGCGCTTCCCAGCGGCCTATCAGCACCTCCTAGACCACGCAAAGCCCGAGCGCGACCTGAACCGCAACGCGCTGTTTCAGCGACTCTGGTGGGTCATCGGTCACCCGCGGCCCCAGTTCCGCAAAGCAACCGCGGGTCTGGCGCGCTACATCGCAACCGTCGAGACATCCAAGCACCGGATCTTCGCCTTTCTACCCGCGCGGGACGTGCCTGACAGCACCATCGTCACGATCGCGCTGGAGGATCCGCTCTGCTTCGGGTTGCTGGCCAGTCAAGTGCACGTCGAGTGGGCGCTCGCGACCGGGGGGCGCCTTGGGGTCGGCAACGACCCTCGCTACAACAAGACCCGATGCTTCGAGACCTTCCCCTTCCCGCTGCTGGAAGGGCCTGCTAGCGGAGTGATTGGCCAGCGCATCAGGGCACTTGGGGGGGAGATCGATGCCCACTGCAAGGCGCGCCAAGCCGAGCACCCGGAGCTGACGCTGACGGGCATGTACAACGCGCTTGCGGCACGCCGGTCGGGAGCTGTTGCTGACCCTCGCGACCGAGATGCCGATGCGAAGGGGCTGGTGGGTGTGCTGCGCACCCTTCACGACGAGCTCGACGCGGCTGCGCTTGAGGCTTATGGCTGGCCTGACCTGGTGCGGCCCCTTGCCGACTACACGCCCACCGGAGCAGAAGCACGCCAGGCCGCGGTCGCGGACCTTCTGCAGCGCCTGGTGGACCTGAACGCGAAGCGCGCTGCCGAAGAGGCTGCCGGTACGGTGCGTTGGTTGCGGCCCGAGTTCCAGAACTCGAAAGCCGGCGTGGGCACCCAGACGGCCATCGAGGTCGAGAGTGATGAAGCCGAGGAGACGGCACCGGCAGCCGCGGCGCCTGCCTTGAGGCGGCCGTGGCCCTCGGGCCTTCCCGAGCAGATCAAGGCGGTTTCCGATGTGATGGGGACTGCCTTGCGACCTCTGACGCTGGACGAGCTGGCCGCGCACTTCACCGCGCGAGGGCGCTGGCGCGACAGGCTGCCGACGATCGTCGAGACGCTGGAGGCCATCGGCCGGGCGCGGCGCACCGGTCAGGCCGAGACACCCGCTTGGGCCGCGGCGTAGCACCATGGCACGCAGAAGCTCCGCCGACGGTCTCCTTGCCCTGCTGGTTCGCCTGCCCTGGTGGGTGTGCGTCGTGCTGGCAGTAGCTTCCTACGTGGTCTTCGACGCACTTGCTGGCAGAGGCATTGATCCATCGCGCCCAGTGACCGCAGTCATCACCGGCCTCGCAACGGGCGCACGGCTGGCGTTGCCGATCCTGTTCCTGGCCTGCGCCGCCGCCTCAGCGATCGGCCGCGCATGGCGCCGAGACTTGTTCGATCGCGCGTCGGGTAGCAACGGCCCGCAGGCTGTGGCCGACATGGACTGGAGCGCCTTCGAGGCGCTGCTCGGCGAGGCGTACCGCCGCAAGGGCTACCGCGTTGTCGAGACTGGCAGGGGTGGCGCGGACGGCGGAGTCGACCTGGCCCTGATGCGAGACGGCACGCTGACGCTGGTGCAGGCCAAGCACTGGCGGACGAGCAAAGTCGGCGTGACGGTGGTGCGTGAGCTGTTGGGCGTGATGACCGCGCGGAAGGCTGCCGCGGGCATCCTCGTGACCTCGGGCAGGTTCACGGACGAGGCACGTCGATTCGCCCGTGACACAGGCGTCGAGCTCGTCGACGGCATGGCTCTGCAAGCGCTGCTTGCCGAGTCCAGGAGATCCAGCACGGCACCGCCGGCAGCACGCACGCAGCCGACGGAGCGGTCGACGGCCGCGACACCCCACGGCCAGGCGGCGATCCCGGCGTGCCCGGTCTGCAGCAAGCCGATGGCTCGCCGGGTGGCAGGCAAGGGGTCCAACGCCGGTAGGCCCTTCTGGGGATGCACGGGCTTCCCTCGATGCCGAGGGACCTGGCCGATGGGCCGGCGCTAGGGCGGCACTGCGCGGCGCGGTCCGTGTGGGGGACAAAGCGCTGACCAGGGGCACGACTCACCGGAATCTGAGCCGCCGCTCGGGCCCTGGCGGAGCACAGTGGAATCGAACCCGCGGCGAATACGGGGACTCCCCTACAGCGTCCGCCGGGCGCTCCTAAACGCAAGTCTCAGCCGGTAGAGTCGCTCGCGCTGCGCCTAGGCTGATCCCCAAACACCCGTGACCCCTGACGGGCCGGCGCAGCCCCTTCACGCAGGGGCGCCATGGGGGCGCCATGAATGGTCACCACGCGAACGCAGCGGAGCACGAGCCCATGCCGCTGCTGGGCGTTGAGCGCGACGCGCTGCTTGAGCCCTTCCGAGAGCCGGACTGGGCCTACTGGTCGACGGTCGAGACGGCAGAGCTCTGGGCGCTTGTAGCGCTGGTGTTCCGTGCCGAGCCGTACTGGACCTCGCGCTTGGTCGAGTTCGACTCCCGCGCGGGGCAGCCCGGATGGGTACGAGACCGATTCATTCGACTACCGCGCCTGGCCCGGCTTCGCGATGATCGAGCGTTTCAGCAGACACTCGAAGCAGCAGTCAGTTGGGTCCACCAGCGCGACCTCGAACGGCTTGACCTGCAAGGAGGCGAACCAGCACGAGCTGTGGTCACGGTAGCGTCGTTCGTCGAAGTGGCGCTGGCCCGCGATTGGCCGGTCCCGATAGAGCTCGGGACACGCCGTTGCTCGCGACCTCAGAACTCGGAGGGAACTCCCAGGAGTTCACCTCTCCGGCTGAACGCAGATTCTTCGATGGGGGCGGATGACGACCCATTAGACGAAGCTCGCAAGCTGGTCCTGAAGTGGAAAGCCAGCGCCGAGGACGGCAAGGCAGCACTGGCCAAGTCTTACGGGTCATGCAGGAGTTTGCCGACGTACAGGAACGGCTGCATTGATCCTGCCAAGAAGGTCTTCTGTGACGCAGCCAGAGTTCGTGGATCTACCAGCCCTCGCGAGCTGGAAGACCTGTACCGAGCGCTGGACGCACTCGGGGAGTTGGGGCCACCCCAGCGCCGCCGGGATGCCAACGACCGGCCCGTAGAGGCCGTGACTGGGCCTCGTCGAGGTACCTGACCCAGCCCCCCCCCTTGCACCCATGCGCCGATTGCAGGCGAGCATGGGTGCATAGGTATCCAGGAGGCTATTCGAGCACGAACATGCAGCCACGTTCAACGGCTTGCATGGACATGACGAATCAAGACACGGCAGCCTCGGCGACAACCACGCTGCAGGTCCGGCCGACTCAACTCGTGAAGATCAAGGGGGTCGCGAAGCGGCTGGACTCCAGTGAGAACACCGCTCGCAAGTTCCTCCGGGAACGTGGAGTCCTCCCCGTCACCTGGGGACGCTCGACATGGTGGGTCGAGCACGAAGTCGAAGCGGCGATCGCCTCCATGAGCCGCGAAGGGCGCAGCATGCCCAACGAGCTGGCCAGCGCCCGCGGCCTGACCAAGCCCAAGGCCTGATCGTGGCCGCTCCGATTCAGCGCCGCGGCCTCAAGCCGCCGGCGAGGGCAGGCTCGTCCCTGCGCTGCCCGCGACAGTTCACGGCCACCACGCACGATCGCTTCGGCATCGTCACCTTGGCCGGCCAGGACTACGTGATCGCCGACATCGGCATGCGCATGCTGCAGCCGCGCGAGCTGTACCGCGCGCAGGGGTTCCCGGAGAGCTACCAGATCGAGCGTGGCGCCGATGGCCGCCAGCTCAGCAAAGCCGCCCAGGTGCGCATGTGCGGCAACAGCGTCTGCCCGCCCGTCGCGGCAGCCATCGTGCGCGCGAACTACGTCGAGCGCCCCGCACTGGGGAGGGCTGCATGATCGACAAGCCCGCTCCGCCTTACCCCGCCGAGACCGCCGCGAAGGGCTGGCGCTTCGAGTTGGACCACGACCGCATTGAGCAGTCAGACACCTGGCCGCTTGCGGCCGAGGTACCGATGTGCCAGGCAGCGCTGCTGATGATGTGGCTGGTGGCGTGGCGCCAGGTGCCTTGCGGAAGCCTTCCGGCCGACGATGACGTTCTGCGCTCGAAGCTGCGGATCCCGCCGGCTCAGTGGACGCGCATGCGACCGATCCTCATGCGAGGCTGGTGGCAGGCCTGCGATGGGCGGCTGTACCACCGCACCCTGACGGCCCGCGTGGAGGAAATGCTCTCCAAGCGCCGCAGTGACGCCGACAGACAAGCCGCGAGACGCATGCGACAAGAGCGTGAGTCCCCGGTGAGTCAAGGCGAGTCACGCGTGACTCCAGCGGAGTCCAGCACTGACCACGGACCACTGAATACAGAACACCCCCCCAACCCCCGCAAGCGGGGGCAGGTGTCGGAATCCTCACCTGGCTTCGATCAGTTCTGGGCCGCCTACCCGCGGAAGCAAGCCAAGTCCGCAGCCGCGAAGGCGTTCGCCCGGCTGCGGGTCGACGATGTCCTCCTGGCCCGGCTCCTGGCGGTCATCGCCGAACAGGCCACCAGCGAGCAGTGGCGGAAGGACGGCGGGCAGTTCATCCCGATGCCGGCAACCTGGCTGAACGGCCGGCGCTGGGAGGACGCGCAAGTGGCCTTGCCGCTTGCTGCCGGCGAAGTCCTTGATGACGCGGAGAGGACCCGTGTGCTTCTCGCGGAGCAGGCCGCGGCGGCCGCGCGCGCTGTCCCGCCGCCACCGAACCTGCTGCGCGGCCGCGGGGGTAATCCATGACCGCCATGTCTGGCCGCCGCCGTGCTCGCCTCGCGGCGAAGCGCCTGCGCCGCGAACTCGCTGCACTGATCGGCCGCCGGCCAGCAGAGCTCGTGGTCGAGCAACTCCGGACCTTCGCCTCCCGACACGGCAAGCACCTAAGTCCTGGCCAGCGGCACGTGCTGCGCAGTTGCGAGCGTGCCCTTGGGCTGCCCCTGACACCGGAGCCCCGACCACTGATCGACGAAGCCGAAGAGGTTGACGATGAAGCATGACACCGCCCGCGATCTGGAAAGACTCCGCATCCCCCCGCACAGCACGGAGGCCGAGCAGAGCGTGCTGGGCGGGCTGCTGATCGACCCGGCGGCGTTTGACCACGCTGGTGAGTTGCTGGCCGACAGCGACTTCTACCGCCAGGAGCACCGGATGATCTTCGGCGCCATCCGCAGCCTCGTCCAGGCCGGCAAGCCGGCCGACGTGGTGACGGTGTTCGAGCACCTGCAGAGCCTGGGGAAGGCCGACGACGCCGGAGGGCTCAGCTACCTGAACGCACTGGCGAACAGCGTGCCGAGCGCGGCGAACATGCGCCGCTACGCCGAGATCGTGCGCGAGCGCGCGATGCTGCGTAAGCTCATCGCAGCCAGCGACGAGATCGCCACTTCGGCCTTCGCTCACGAAGGTCGTGACGTGGGGCGGATCGTGGATGACGCTGAAGCGGTCATCCTGCGTGTCGCTGAGACTGGTGCGCGATCGAGCAAGTCGCAACCGATCCAGGGCCTTGCGCTCGCACTCATCGACCGAGTGCAGGCCGCAGCCGAGAACCCCAACGAACGTACTGGCGTGCGCACCGGGTTTTATGACCTGGACCGGATGACTGGCGGACTACAGAAGGGCGACCTCATCGTGCTTGCCGCGCGGCCGTCGATGGGCAAGACTGCGCTCGCCCTGAACATCGCCGAGGCGGTGTGCGCAAGGGAAGAGCTGCCAGTCCTGGTGTTCTCCATGGAGATGGGTGCAGCACAGCTTGCGGAGCGGCTGGCGTCATCGCTGTCCAGGATCCCGGCGCAGCGGCTAAAAGCGGGCACGCTCGACGAAGGCGAATGGGGGCGCTTCGCCGACGCGGCTGAACGCATGCAGCAACTACGCCTTGAGATCGACGAGGCCGCGAGTCTGTCGGTGGCCGAGCTGCGCGCGCGTGCACGGCGTATCGCGCGCCAGTTCGGGGGCACCCTGGGGCTCATCGTGGTGGACTACCTGCAGCTAATGAGTGGCTCAGGTGCCAGCGATGAGAACCGCGCCACTGAGCTAGGCGAGATCTCGCGCGGCTTGAAGGCCCTGGCCAAGGAACTGCAGTGCCCGCTGATCGCGCTTTCGCAGCTCAACCGCAGCGTGGAGAGCCGCACGGATAAGCGGCCGCTGATGAGCGACTTGCGCGAGTCCGGCGCCATTGAGCAGGACGCCGACATCGTCATGTTCATCTACCGCGACGAGTACTACACCAAGGACGCCTGCAAGGAGCCAGGCGTAGCCGAGATCGTCATCGCCAAGCAGCGCAACGGCCCAGTAGGCACAGTGAAGCTGGCCTTTCTCAAGCCGCTGACCAAGTTCGAGAACCTGGCGCCGACCTGATCGCTAAGGCCCGGAGAGAGCTCCGAAACCGGGCTTCAAATGCCCAGGCCACAACCCACTTGAGAGGACTGACGAACATGTTCACCATCGCCGCGTCGCGCCGTGCACTGCGCGCAGAAGAGCAGCGGACCCATCTGCGCCGCGACAGCGCTGGCGGCAGCAACCGCACGACGCCCCTGAGCGCCACCGAGCGCGCTGAAGTCCAGGCACTGCTGACGCGGCTGGAGGCCGCTGGCTTCACGGTCATCGCTGAGCCGCGCGACTCGCGGTGGTTCGTCCATCGCGCGGACCTGAAGGCCTACGTCGGCGACGCGCTGGATGCCGCGCGCCTGTTGGACCAGGCCGCAGCCCGCGCAGCCAGGCCGACGCGCGAAGGCATGACTGCCACGCCCGCGCAGTGCATCGTCGCCCTGCGCGCCGTGGGCTACGACGTGAAGGCAGCGATTGGCTCGCGGTATCAGCTCGTTCGCGACGGCATGCTGGTCCGGACTTTGGATCTCAACGAGCTCCGCCGGATGGCGTACCCGGGCCCGACGCGATGAGTGCTGTGGTCGCGGAGACGTTCTTCGCCGGCCAGCAGGTCGGCATCGCCAAGACTGCCAGCGAGGCCTGGCTGATGCTCGGCGCCACGGAGGCCGAGGCCCAGCGCTTCGCGGCTGCTGCCGTCATCAGCGGCGCGCGCACGGTCGGCGTGGGCGCCCGCCGGCTAACGCCGGCCGGCTCCGACAAGCTGGAGTGGCTGCCTGCGGATGTGGTCGACGCCGACTTCGCCACCGTGGGGCCGACCGACGATGGCCGCTGGCTTGCGGCGTGGTGCGACGCACGCGATCGCGTGGCCACAGAGGCTGAAGCCGACGCACTCTGCGCTCGACGGATCGAAGAGACCGGCCGCCGCTGGTTGACGGTGCGTCGAACGCTGCCGACCCAGCACTGAGCCACCAGGAGACCGCATGGAGCGTGCACGAGTAGACGGGCGCGGCGGCAAGACGCTGATGAGCAAGTGGGGCCGGCTCAACTTCAACTTGCTGGCCACCCTCTACCCCGTCCGGCCTGATGGCCAGGGCCTCATCGGAAGCCGCGTGGCGGCGCCGCTCTCGGACGCCAACATCGAGCTCGCCGCCAACTGGCAAAGCGCATTCGAGCAGAGCGGCTTGAGCAGCCTCGCGCCGAGCCTGATGGGGCTGCTTCAGTCCGGCGAGATCGGCGCGCTTGCGCAAGCGATCGGGCCCGATGTTGTGCCAGGGGGTGAGGACGGTCCGTTCTCAACGATGCTGCGCGACGCCGTCGAGGGTGCACAGCGCTTCTCTGATGAGGCGCGTGGCCGCACGGCGCTGACCCGGCTGAACAGCACCAGGGTCTTCGTCGGCGCAAGCGGCATTGACATCCCTCTGACCATGCACTTCCGGGCTTTCGACGACCCGGTGGCCGAAGTCATGGAGCCGATCGACCAGCTCGCGAAGTGGGCCTTGCCGAAGAAGCTGGCCGCTGCTGGGTCGATCGCGTCGGCGATTCGCAATTTCCGCGACGGCGAGGGGTTCCTCCGGTCGCTGCTGCCGAGCGAGGTGCCTCAGCTCGTGGGCCTGCAGATCGCCGGCTACAGCTTCGCGCCGCTGGTGATCGAGTCCATGAACATGCCCTTGACCGTGCCCCGAGACAGTCAGGGTCGGCCGCTCAACGTG
>Ga0209278_1001766_pt1 | contig 12747 bp, 9 predicted proteins | sample JI81BgreenDNA_FD_187504 | JGI IMG/M metagenome (GOLD analysis project Ga0209278, IMG submission 187504) | Wastewater effluent complex algal communities from Wisconsin, to seasonally profile nutrient transformation and Carbon sequestration -... | ecosystem: Engineered > WWTP > Effluent > Algae... | reverse complement strand
CACGTTGAGCGAACGCACTTTTAAAGCAGGCACATAACGGGCCGCTGCTGAATCGAAAATGGCCGTCAATGGCAAGGAGGCAGCATTGCCCACATTGGTGAGAAAATCGCCCCTGAATCCTTCGGTCTGTATTTGGCTGTACAAGGCCGGAAATAGCTGGTTGAAGCCCACGGGCAGCTGCTGGCTGTTTGCCGCCGTATCGTAGTAACCAATCATCTCAAAATTGAACACCCCTTTGATGCGGTCACCGGCCGGAATGGCATTCAAGGTGTAGCGGTTGCTGCCTACCAAACCTTCTTCCTCCACATCAAAACCAATGAATTGCAGGCTTTCTTCGAATTCGTACTGACTGAGGATGCGGGCGGCTTCGAGCACTCCGGCAACGCCCGAGGCATTATCGTCGGCACCGGGCGAGTTGCTCACCCCGTCGAAATGGGCATCAATGACCCAAACGGAGGTGTCGCGCAGGTGACCTGATTGTCGGGCCACTACATTGCCGCACAAAAAGTTGTTGAACATGAATTCGTGGCGGTAGGTGGGGAGATTCAGTTGCGCGAGTCGGGTTTGGATGCTATCTCTCACCCTTGCCAGTGTTTGCGTTTGGGCGTTGTAATTGCGCGGAATGGCGATGCTGCGCACATCCTGCTTTAGCCGGTTGGTATCTACCTGAGCCACCAGCTGGGCAATGTCGACGGGTTGACGGTCGCTGGCCACCACCCTGAACTTCACAGGCAAAGCACCTACGCTTTGCAATTGGGAGGTGTTGAATTGAATGCTTCGGCTGCCGGGGCTTACCGGAAAGCCCAAATCGCCTGTTGCTCCAGGCACGTTTTTGTAACTCCGTCCACCATCTACCGAATAGCGCAACCAGACCTCGCAGTTTAAACTGGCAGAGTGGGCGAGGGTAAATTGCAGACTTACCTGGGTGGTATCGGCCGTTTGGCGGTTAAGAAGCAGGTTGATGACTTGCGGACCTTGGGCATGCACTACAGAGGTCAAAGCCAGCAGCAGTGCGGCAAATAAAATTTTCATAGGTGTGTGGTGATACGCTAAAGTACCAAACACCTAGTGAAACACAAAATCTCAGCCATGCAAAAGCGCATCCAAACGCACCTGCACCTTTTCGGCGGTAGGCAACATCACCTGCTCGAGGCGGTCGTTGAGCGGAATGGCCGGCAGGTTTTCGGCGCCCATGGCATCTACCGGGGCATCGAGGTAACGGAAACAGGCTTTGGTAAGGCGGTGTGCAAGGGCTTCAGCGAAACTATTTTGCAACTGCTCTTCGGTAAGCACGAGTGCTTTTCCATGGCGTTCAACCGCAGCACGGCATAACTCCTCATCAACAGGATTGAGGGTGCGCAAATCGATGATTTCTACCGAACCAGGGAAATGCTTGGCGGCATTCAATGCCCAATACACGCCCATGCCGTAAGTAATGACCACGCAGCTTTCACCATTTTCGATTTTATGAGGCATGGCTTCTTGCACCACCCGGCCTTTGCCGAGGGGTACGATGTAATCTTCATCGGGCTCCACGGTTTTGGCGCCTTCGGTGCCGGGCACCTTGCTCCAGTACAAACCCTTGTGCTCAAACATCACTACCGGGTTGGGATCATAGAAAGCAGCTTTCATCAGGCCCTTCATATCGGCCGCATTGCTGGGGTAAACTACCTTGATGCCGCGTACACTTAAGATGGCCGACTCAATACAACCGCTGTGGTAGGGCCCTCCCCCGCCATAGGCCCCGCAAGGGACGCGGATGAGGCTTTGAACCGGAAATTGTCCGTTGCTGAGGTAACAGCTTTTGCTGAGCTCAACTACCAGCTGATTCACGCCGGTCCAGATATAATCGGCAAACTGAATCTCTACAATGGGTTTGGTACCCACCGCCGACATACCCGCCGTGCTACCTACCAAATACGCTTCTTGGATAGGTGTATTGAATACGCGCTCATCGCCAAATTTGTCGGCCAGGGTGGCTGCCTCGCGGAAAACACCACCGAGTGTACGGCCTACATCCTGTCCGTAAAACAAGGCTTCGGGATGCTTGCGCAAAATTTCTTCCACGGCATGCAAAGCCGCATCTACCATCACCACCTTTTCGCGACCGGCAGGATGGCGTTCGCCTTGTTCGGCAGTGATGGGGGTAGGGGCAAATTCGTGTAAGAAAAGCGTTTCGTCGGCCGGAATGGGTGCTGCTACGGCTGCGTCAAAATCGGCAGCCACTGTGGCCCGCATTTCTGCTTCTATTTTATCGAGTTCTTCTTCCCAAAAACCTTCGTCGAGCAGGGTTTTGCGGAGTTTGTCGTAAGGGTCTTTGCGACCGTGCTTGTCAAGATCCTCAGCTGAGCGGTACCACTCGCGACGCACGCCTGAGGTATGGTGCCCCAAAAGCGGCACGGTAGCATGCACCAAAATGGGCGCCCGCTTTTCGCGCACATAGGCAAAAGCTTCGTCGAGGGCCTTGTACGATTTCACGAAATCGGTGCCATCTACCTGCTTGCGCTTGAGGCCCTTGAAGCCGGCAGCGTATTCGTAGGCATCCATGGCACGCATCTCTTTGCCGGTGGCACTGATGCCCCAGTCATTGTCCTGCACCAGGTACACAATGGGCATTTGATGCAGCACGGCCATCTGAAAAGCTTCAGCCACTTCACCTTCGGTCACCGAGCCATCGCCCAGTGAACAGAGTACCAAAGGTTTCTCCTCCCCTTCGAGCAAGCCTTGCTTTTCCAGGTAAGCCACTCCCTGAGCCATGCCCGTGGCAGGAATGGCCTGCATGCCGGTAGCGCTGCTTTGGTGGGGAATGGTTGGCATGCCGGCACGCTTCACCGAGGGGTGGGCGTAGTAGGTACGACCGCCCGAAAAGGGGTCTTCGGCCTTGGCCAGCAACTGCAGCATGAGTTCATACGGACGAAAGCCCATCGCCAGCAGCACAGACTCATCGCGGTAGTACAAACTCGCGAAATCGTAGGGTTGCAACAACAAACCGGCAGCCATTTGAATGGCCTCGTGCCCCTTGCTGGTAGAGTGCACGTATTTGGTAATGGGGCGGTTTTCGTCGTAAATATCGGCCATGGCCCGTGCGGTGCACAGTAATTCCCAGGCCTGCTGCAGAAGGGCTTTTTGCATGATGTTGCAAAAATAGGCATTTGAGAGGCGTTGAGGTAATGGGCTTTGCAGAAAGCCGCAAGCTCAGCTGTTGCTTGCAAATTCAAGCATTCTCGGCCTAAAAGCCACATAAACCTCCTTCTCGCCGACTATATTTGCAGTTTGCTTAAAAAAATCCGTATTTGAACCTTTCAAATAGCTTATGTCACACGCCAATATTCCTTCCATCGACCTGCATCACTTTACGCAAGGCACTGCCGAACAACGAGCGGCATTCGTAAAAGCCTTGGGCGAAGCTTACGAAAACGTAGGCTTCGTAGCCGTTAAAAACCATGGCCTCAGCGATGCACTGAGCGCCGACCTATATGGACAAGTGAAGGCCTTCTTCGCGCTGCCGCAAGAAGTAAAAAATCAGTACGAAATTGCCGGTTTGGCCGGACAACGCGGTTATACCGGCTTCGGTAAAGAGCATGCCAAAGGACGCAGTACCGGCGACTTGAAAGAGTTTTTTCAGTTCGGTCAAACAGTTACCGATGGCGATCCGGTGAAAAGCGAGTATCCCGACAACGTGCAGGTTAAAGAGTTGTCCGATTTTAATCCCAAAGCACTCGAAGCCTACCGCACCTTAGAAAATGCAGGTCGTCACATGCTGCGTGCCATTGCGTTGTTTTTGGAAATCGGCGAAAACTACTTCGACGACAAAATCCACAATGGCAACAGCATTTTGCGCGCCATTCATTATGGCCCCATCACCCATGAGCCCAAAGACGCGGTACGCGCAGCAGAACACGAAGACATCAACCTCATCACCTTGTTGATGGGTGCTTCGGCCGATGGCTTGCAGATTTTGAACAAAAACAACGAATGGGTAGCCGTAACGGCATTGCCCGAGCAAGTGGTGGTAAATGTAGGCGATATGCTCCAGCGCCTCACCAACAACCGCCTCAAGTCGACCACCCACCGCGTAGTAAATCCCCCACGTGAACAATGGGGAAGCTCGCGCTATTCCATTCCCTTCTTCCTGCACCCACGTTCAGCCATGCGCCTCGACTGTTTGCCAGAGTGTATAACCGCTGAAAATCCTTTGCACTATGGTCCCATCAGCGCCGGCGAATACCTCGATGAACGTTTGCGAGAAATCGGCCTGAAAAAATAAAACCCATGTCCCGCATCGAAAAAACACGCGAGCGGATATTTCTCCGCGATGTGATGGGCTTGTCGATTTCCGCTTTCGGAGGTCCACAAGCCCACATCGCGGTTTTTCATGATTTGCTGGTAGAGCGAAGAAAATACCTGAGCGAAAAAGAGCTCATTGAACTAAACGCGCTCTGCCAGTTTTTGCCTGGACCTACCAGTACCCAAACCATTACTGCAGTGGGCATGAAGTTGGGTGGGCCCCGCCTCGCCTGGTACACTTTGCTGATTTGGGCACTGCCTGCTTGCCTGCTGATGACCATGATTGCCTTGCTCATCACCTATTTTGCCCGGGAAGGTTTTGAGTTAGAATTGTTGCGTTTTGTACGCCCTATAGCCATTGGGTTTATCAGCGTTGCGGCGTATCGGCTTACCCGAAACTTGGTGAAAAGCCCCCTCGAATGGTTCATTTTGGCCATTTCTGTGGCAGCAGCCCTGTTGCTTACCAACGCCTTCACCTTTCCGACTGTACTCATGGTCGGTGCCCTACTCTCCAATCTGCTGAACCGCCAACCACTCGAAAAAGAAGCCTACGACCTCAAAAAAATACGCTGGGGCAATTTATACCTCTATGCCGCTATTCTGGTGGGGGCCGCCTTGGTCGGTAACCTGCTGCAAAACAAGCCCGTACTGCTCTTCGAAAACATGTACCGCTTCGGCAGCCTGGTGTTTGGAGGTGGTCAGGTGCTTATTCCCATGATGTTCGACCAATTTGTGCGGGTCAAAGAATTCATGACTGCCGATCAATTCTTGTCGGGCTACGGCTTGGCACAAGCGATTCCCGGCCCGGTGTTTTCATTCGCCTCCTTTTTAGGCGCCATGTCCTTTCAGCAAGCAGGCTATGCATCCATGCTCATGGGCGCCGTTTTGGGAGGTGTGGGGATTTTTCTGCCAGGTACCCTGCTCATCTTTTTTATCTACCCTGCCTGGGATGAGATGAAAAAAATGCGTGGGGTAAAGCGGGCGCTGTCGGGCATTAATGCAGCAGCTTGTGGCCTGGTCATTGCCGCCGCTATCCTGCTCACGAAACCCATCGGCTTTGATGCCGTGAATCTGGCAATCGTTGGTGGCACCTTCGTGGCCTTGCACCACTTGCGTATCCCTCCCCTGTTGCTGGTCACCCTTGGCATCATGGCAGGAATCGTGTTTTAAACAAAAAAGGCCCGAACGGGCCTTTATTAGGATGATAACGCTGTTTCCACCAACGCGTTAATTGGTAATGCGGAGTGTATTGGTGGTGGGTGAATACAAACTGCGGTATGAGCGCAGGTTCAACGAAGCCGGACCACGTGCCGGAAAACCATCGAGCGAAAAGCGTGATTCACAGCAACCGCATTGCAACAAATTGGTGGCTGTATCCAAAGCAATGACGTGGCACGAAAGCGAAGGCTGATAGGTGCAGGCCATGTCGAATACCCTGAATTCATCGAGGGTTAAGCGGTGTACCACAATGCCTCGGTAGCCCAGGTCGCGAACAAACACCAATCCGCCTACTACGTTAAGCGATTGATAGGCAGGTAAGTTGAGGCTCAAATTGGCATCGACCAATACGTTTGGCACAAAGTCGCCGGTATCGCTGCGACAACCGCTGAGCAATGCCAGGGTGATTACAAAGGCACTAAGCAGGGTACGCATAAAATCCCTTTCCTGTTTTGCGGCCATGAAAGCCGGCGTTTACTTTTTGCTCCTGTATGCGGCTCGGTCTGAATTTCGGGTCCTGGTGAAAGCTGGCATACATGCTCGAGGTCACCGAAAAATTGGTATCGACCCCAATCAGATCCATGAGCCGGAAAGGGCCCATTTTGAAGCCACGTGCTTCCAGCAATTTGTCTATGTCTTCGAGTGGAGCCACTTGCTCCTCCAAAGCCAACAAGCTTTCAACGTAATAATGGCGTGCAACGCGGTTCACTATGAAACCGGGCGCGTCTTTGGCATGCACCGGTTTTTTGCCCAGCTGCAGGCTGAGCTGGTAAATGGCTTCGCTCACCTCGGGCAAGGTGGCCTCGCCGCTGATTACTTCTACCAGCTTCATGATGTGGGCCGGATTGAAGAAGTGCATGCCCACCACGCGCTCCGGACGGCTAACTCCTGCCGCAATGCTGGTAACCGGAATGCTAGACGTGTTAGTAGCCAGAATGGTATTGGGGCGGTTGAGCGCCTCCAGTTTCGAAAAAAGGTCGATTTTAACGTCTTTGCGCTCTACCACAGCTTCAATCACCAGGTCGGCCACCAATTCGTCGAAACGATCGGTGATGTGCAATTTTCCCCAAACCGCTTGCTCCTTTTCGGCGCTGAGCAAGCCCTTTTCCACGGCTTTCTGCAAATTGCCCGAGATGTGCTTGCGGGCCTTTTCGAGCATGGTGGGCTGCAAATCATACAGCAGTGTGCGGAAACCGGCCTGCGCACATACCTGTGCAATGCCTGCACCCATGGTGCCTGCGCCGATTACGGCAATGGTTTGGATGGTATGACTCATATTTCCGATTTGAACTGCTTCAAAAAGCGCAGGTCGTTTTCGTAGAACAAACGGATATCACGCATCTGATATTTCAACATGGTCATGCGTTCGATGCCCATGCCGAAGGCGTAGCCCGTATATTTTTTGCTGTCGATGCCGCAGTTTTCAAGCACATTGGGGTCGACCATGCCGCAGCCCAATATCTCTACCCAACCGGTATGCTTGCACACGCTGCAGCCTTCCTGGTTGCAAATGAAACAGCTCACATCCATCTCGGCCGAAGGTTCGGTGAAGGGGAAATAGCTTGCACGGAAACGGACTTTTAAATCGCGACCAAAAAACTCGGTTGCGAAGAGGAAAAGCGTTTGCTTGAGATCGGCAAAACTCACGTTTTCATCGATGTACAAGCCTTCTACCTGGTGAAACTGCATGTGCGAGCGGGCCGAAACGGTTTCGTTGCGGTACACACGGCCCGGCGAAATGGTGCGGATGGGCAAATTGCCCAGCTGCATTTCCTTCACCTGCACGGTAGAGGTGTGTGTACGCAGGAGGATATCGGGATTGGTTTGCACGAAAAAGGTGTCCTGCATGTCGCGCGCCGGGTGGTCGTCGTCGAAATTCAACGCACCGAAGTTGTGCCAGTCGTCAACAATCTCGTGTCCTTCGCTGATGTTGAAGCCCAGTCCCTCGAAAAAGCGAATGATTTCCTGGCGTACCAACGAAAGCGGGTGGCGGCTGCCAATTTCGCGGGGCTGTGGCGGGCGAGAGAGGTCGTTAGTTTCAGTGGTTTTCTCTGCAAAATTTATATGCAATGCAGCAGATTTTTGGGCTAATGATTCAGCTTGATTGATGAACTGATTGTATGCAATCCCGAAATTCTTCTTCCAATCGTTGGGCACAAACTTGTGAAAACTGAGATGGGTTTTCAAACCGTTTTTAGAAAGAAAGATGTTCTTTATAGGCTGGAATTTTTGATAGTATTGTTCCTCTGTCCAGTCCTTATCTAGTTCTTTCAATTTGTTAGAGAATTCAAATAGCAACGAAATTGTTGTCTCAATTGAGTTCGAGATTTGATTATTTGAATCCTCCGAATCATTTAGATAGGAGAGATATTCTTCACGAGCTTTCTGAAATTCCACCTCATCAACTAAAAGAGCTGAAGAGATTAATTTGGTAAATTTTTTCTCGAATACTTCCATAATTACCTTGTATAGTTCGGCGCCTCCTTGGTGATGGTGATGCCGTGTGGGTGACTCTCGCGCAAGCCTGAGTTGGTGATGCGTACAAATTTGGCTTGTTGCAAATCGGCCACGGTGCGGGCACCTACGTAGCCCATGCCGGCGCGCAAACCGCCAATGTATTGGTACATCACCTCCTCGAGTTTGCCTTTGAAGGGCACCCGGCCCACGATGCCTTCGGGAACCAATTTTTTGATTTCGTCTTCAGCATCCTGGAAATAGCGGTCTTTCGAGCCTTCCTTCATGGCCTCAATAGAGCCCATGCCGCGGTAGGTTTTGAATTTCCGTCCTTCGAAAATAATGGTTTCTCCCGGTGATTCTTCCACACCGGCGAAAATCGATCCGCCCATGATGGTGTCGGCACCGGCTGCCAAGGCTTTTACAATGTCGCCTGTGTAGCGAATACCGCCATCGGCAATCACCGGAACGCCTGTGCCTTGTAGGGCATGGGCAGCTTCCATCACGGCAGTGAGCTGGGGAACACCCACACCGGCCACCACGCGGGTGGTACAAATAGAACCCGGACCCACACCTACCTTCACGGCATCGGCACCGGCATCGGCCAGGGCACGGGCGGCGGCACCTGTAGCCACGTTGCCCACAATGATTTGGAGTTTGGGGAAGGCTTCCTTAGCGCGCTTGAGGGCGGCAATCACCCCGGCCGAGTGGCCATGGGCGGTATCAATGGTAATCACATCCACACCGGCATTCACCAGGGCTTGTACGCGCTCCAGCATATCGGCCGTTACGCCCACTGCCGCGCCTACACGCAAGCGACCCAGCTCGTCTTTGCAAGCCATGGGGTGGTCTTTGAGTTTGAGGATGTCTTTGTAAGTAATGAGCCCGATGAGTTTTTGGTTGGCGTCGACCACGGGCAATTTTTCGATTTTGTGTTGCTGCAAAATGCCCTCCGCCTGTTGGAGCGAGGTGCCCTCGGCAGCGGTAACGAGCCTGTCTTTGGTCATCACTTCGGCAATGGGGCGCGACGGATTTTTCTCAAAACGCAGGTCGCGGTTGGTGAGAATGCCCACCAGCTTTAGAGCGTCATCGACAATGGGAATGCCACCGATGCGGTTTTCCTCCATCAAGGCGAGTGCCTCACCGATGGTAGCGTTTTGGTGCAAAGTAATGGGGTCGACAATCAAGCCGCTTTCGGAGCGCTTTACCTTGCGCACTTCGGCCGCTTGTTGCTTGATGCTCATGTTTTTGTGCAACATGCCAATGCCGCCATTTTGAGCAATAGCAATTGCCATGGCCGATTCGGTTACCGTATCCATAGCCGCCGACACAATGGGTACATTGATGCGGATGTTGCGGGTAAGTCGGGTAGAAATATCTACTTCGCGCGGAAGTACTTCGGAATAAGCCGGTAGAAGGAGAACATCGTCATAGGTAAGTCCTTCACCTACAACCTTTTGAGAAAAATCGAGCATGGCAAATAAGTTTGCTTATTTGCAGCACAAAACTAAGAAAAAAGCTGAGCTTTTGATGAAATGGCTGTGAATTTCTGAAGACGGGGAACGGGTGATGGGTGACGGGCATTTGACGTTTGGCATTCAGCGGTCGGCGAGCAGCATTCGGCAGTTGGCTTTCGGCATACGGCAGTCAGCGGTCGGCTTGTCTGAGGATCGCTGTTTAACTGATTGCTGACCGCTTTCCAGCTAATCGCTATTTAGATGATTGCTGAACGCTGTCGAGCTGAACGCTTGCTACACCGAACCCGGAGCACTGCTCTTGTTGTACATATTGCGTGCCTTCTGCCGCTTCTTGATGAAGAAGGGAATCTGGCTGAGAAGCAGGGCCACCAGCAGGGTGAACAGCATGTATTCACGGGGCCTAAAAACCGACTCGAGCATACTGGCCAAGCCAATGAAAAATAAATTAACCGCGTATAACAGCATGGCGGCATTGCGGTGATTCAAGCCAATGTCTACCAGGGTATGGTGAATATGATTCCGATCGGCCGTGAAAGGTGACCTGCCCTTCAACAAACGCACCGTAAATACCCGCAGGGTATCGAACAGTGGGATGATGAGCAAGTTAAAAGCATACACGGCAGCAGCAATCGAAAAGAAAATGTTGGGTTCATGCACCCGGCTTTCTTGGATAAATCGGATGGTGATGATGCTGATGAGGTAACCAATCACCAAACTTCCCGAATCGCCCATGAAAATGCTGGCGGTAGAAAAATTGTAACGCAAAAAGGCAAGCAAAGAGCCAATGAGGGTAAGGCACAAAATCAAAAAAACCACATCGTTCATCTGATAAAACCAGTACGCGTAGGTACCCAGCACAATCACAGCAATGCCTGCAGCCAATCCGTTGATGCCATCAATCAGGTTGAAGCCATTCATGATGGCCAAAATAGCAACCGTCGTAATCACCACCGTAACCCAGTATGGCAAATCGTGGATAGACAACAAGCCATAGAGATTGGTGATGCGTAAATCACCCTGAATCACCACAATGAGTGCTGCCAAGACTTGTGCCAGTAACTTCTTGCGTGCCGGCATGGGGTACAAATCGTCTTTAATACCCACAATAAACAAGATGATGAGGGAAGCCAGAATGCTATTAAAGCCCAGCATGCGGTAATCGCCACTCCAAAAAACAAACGAAAAGAAAAAGCCCACAAAAAGCGCCAAACCTCCCAAGGTTGGTATGCGACTCACATGCTCCTTGCGGTGATTGGGCTCATCGTAGAGTTTTTTCAGTTTGGCCAACTGAATGATACTGGGAACACTGAGGTAAGTAATGACAAAGGCCATTAAAAAGCTCAGCGGTAAAATCACGGCCAGTTGGTTCAAATCAATCAAAATGCAAGGGTTTGTGACAAAAATACCAAATAGATTGGAAAAGCGGGAAAGGCACGAACTGCCGTCATGCTGCATGCTCCAAGAGCTTCATGGTAGCCTTCACCAGGCTGTAGCATCATACCATTTCGAGAGGCAATCAGAATCTATAGTACATATACAGGTGAGCATTCACCGACCAATAATTGTATCCCGGATAGCGAAACCCATCTGGTTGACTTCTTTCGAGATACACCCATTGAAAATTAAGTGTGCGTAGTACCATGGCATCAGCGCCTACAATCAAGCCCTTCCAAGCAGTTTGCATGCGTAATTTGGTCACCAAGTCCACAAACCTTTTGGTGTGATCCATGGCCAATGGATTACCGATGTTGGGATTCAACAAAAACGGCATCCGGAAGTAAAATAAATCCTGGGCATACTCAATGCGTTCAAATGATAAACCCAACCGGTGATAGCCCTTGTTCCACAGCAAACCCATTTGCTGTCGGTTACTTCCCGGCGGTAGGCCCACTCCAAGGTTCTGGCCTCTGTGCGTCCAGCCCACCCCATTGCTGTGGGTATAAAAACCATAACCCGGGGCCCTGCTCAACTGCGTGATTGGAGGCATCAATTGGGTGAACTCCGTTTCAAACCGCAGATAATGTGCCTTTCCTGGTAATGGGAACAACTTATTGATACCCCATACATAAACGGTAGTATGTGCAGGGTCGGTAGCCAAATCCTGTAAGTCTCTAAACCAATCTTCACGACCCAACTCCCCGTAAATTTCCATATTCACCGCAGGTAGCAGGTAACGTGCAAAAAGACTCATCACCCCATTTTGGCTGAAGGGATTGCCTATGTTGGTGCGCTCGGTACCCGGAGCAAATACAGCAAAGAGGCCTACGGGCCAAGGGGCATTCCTGCTCTGTACGCCAAATGCTCCTCCTACAAATAAGCCAGGCACCCATTTGGGCATGTAGGTTCCGGTAAGCATGCTGACCTTGGAATGCTCGCCATTCCCCAAAGGAGAGGGCGTAATCTCCGCTGCCCTTACAGGCTCAAACGGAGGCTCCGTGGGCACAATCCAATCGGTACCGTATGGGAAAAAACCGGAATATCGCAACCTTCCTCCTACAAACTGTGCCTCAAAATGCCCAATTCGGGTTTTTAACGGCCGGTTCGTGTGTATAGTCAAATGAAGAAATCCCGGAGCCGAGGGGCTTAAAAAGATACTTCCCTGACGAGCGGGCCCCCACTGTAGGTTTTCTGTACTTACTCCTGCACTAAATCCACGGAAATGAAACTTCAGGTATGATTGGCCGGCAAAAGCTTCCGTCACCGGCATCGTTCCCATGCGTTCGGGCATGTCTATGCCCTTGTGCCTCACAGGCGGATTTGTATAACTTTCATTCCGTGCATAAATCACTTCGGGCCTTAGTTGCATTTCAAGCCAATTTCCCTTTTTGAGGACTACACCTGCTGAAGCATAATATTGCCAGCTTCTGTTTGGAATCATGGCTCCGTTTTGCCAGCCATAGTTGTGTATGGTATTGTATTGTGCCCGAAAATGCAGTGGCAGCAATTGCCAACTCAAACCTTTTTCGCTCTTCTGAGCAGATGCGGCGGCATATTTGGTGGATTCTCGTTGCCAAAGTGTAGAATCGCCAGTGAAAACCGCTTTATTCCCTAAAGCATTAGGTATATGCACTGGCTTGATCATCAGCGAAATACCTGAATCCACATTCCCCAAAAGCTGCTGATCACGCAAAAAATCATTGAAGTAATGTAAATCGAGGGATACGGTTTGAGCACCCACTGGTGAGATCATCAAGACCAGGAACAGTATCAGCGCAAGTTTTCTCATCGATTTCAAATAGTAAGATTGAGCAAAATAGTTAGATGTACCAAAAGCTGGATATGCTTGAACACATACATGCATTCATCCTCA
>Ga0209278_1001765_pt1 | contig 12754 bp, 8 predicted proteins | sample JI81BgreenDNA_FD_187504 | JGI IMG/M metagenome (GOLD analysis project Ga0209278, IMG submission 187504) | Wastewater effluent complex algal communities from Wisconsin, to seasonally profile nutrient transformation and Carbon sequestration -... | ecosystem: Engineered > WWTP > Effluent > Algae... | reverse complement strand
ATGACGGCGGGCCCGGTGATGACGGTGGGCCCGGTGATGACGGTGGGCCCGGTGATGACGGTGGGCCCGGTGATGACGGTGGGCCCAGTGGCGGAGGAAGTTTCGGCGGTGGCTTCGGCGGGTTCTGATGCGCTGAACTCACCAGATGGTAAGCATCAGCAGTTCGCAGAAAGTTCGGGCGATCTGTCAAATGTTCGGCAGAAATAAAGCAAGCCCGCACATCGGTGCGGGCTTGCTTTATTTCGCGATTAGCTACCGGCGAAGATGCCCCCGGCCAGGACCGACCCCCATCGATGGGGTTGCCTCGGGTCCTGCATTCGGAGGAAGGTGTATCCCGTTTTCTGCCAGGAAACGATCCGGTTGGTCAGGTTGTCGAGGATCAGGTCCCCATTTTCCGTGCGGACAACCAGAACCGCGTGGGATTGCCGGTTACGATCCAGGACAGCCGCAATCAGCAATTGCTCTGGCGCGAAACCGGCCCTGATCAGTTCCTGCTTCTTGTAGATCGCATAATCCTCGCAATCGCCCCCGCGCTTGGTCGGCAGCGCCCAGCGCTCGGCGATGCGGTATTGGTCCATGTCGCTGATCGGGCGGATCGAGCGGTTAGCGCGATTGTTGATCGCACGAATGACCTCCAACTCGGCTTCGCCGATCTGAATGGTGCGACCCGCCTTGGCGCAAGCCCAGTCATAGGTGCTGCACAGATGGGACGCACCGTCCGGCGGCGCGGACTCGCCCTTTATCGGCACGAATGCGGCATTAGGGCGGCGCGCGTCGATCGCCAAAGAGGGCGTCGCCATGGCAAAACCCATCAGCAGGGCCAGCGCGGCCATGCCCAATCGGCGGGCAGACCTATCCTTACGTCTTTGTTCAAGCAGCAGCATGGAGCTCCCCCGAGTTCCGGCAGACAGATGCAAGGGGCAGCTAACGTGTCCTAAGGGGCGGCGATGCGGCGGAACATGGGCATTTTTGGACAAAACACCGCCTTAGGCCAAGTAACCCCGACCTTCGGATACTTCGGTCGCGGGGCAGTTTGGCCTATCGTTGGCGATCGGCGCGGATCGGGTCGAAAAGAAGGCGAAGGCCGTTCAACACCACCAGAAGCGTGCCCCCTTCGTGCCCAAGAACTGCCAGAGGCAGCGGAAGTTCGAAGAATGCACCGCCAATCACAAGGACGATCATCGCGCCCAAGGCGAAGGTAAGGTTCTGGCGGATGATCCGTGCCGTCCTACGCGCAAGCCTCTGCGCCTCGGCCAGCCTTTCCATGTTGTCCGACAGGAGGGCCACCTCGGCCGCCTGCAAGGCGACCTCGCTTCCGGCGACGCCCATGGCGATTCCCACATCTGCGCGCGCAAGCGCCGCGGCGTCGTTTACACCATCACCGACGAATGCAACCCGTCCTTCCTTGGCCAGTGAATCCACCAGATCGACCTTGTCTCCCGGCAGAAGGTCGGCATGGATATCATCCGCAGAGAAGCCAAGCTTTGCCCCAACCGCAAGGGCCACGGCACGGCGATCCCCTGTCATCATCACCAACCGACGGTTCCCCACGGCACGCAAAGCCTGCAAGCCAAGACGCGAGGTTTCCCGCGGAGTGTCGGCAACGGTAAGGACGCCCTCCAACCTTGCACCCCGACCGACATAGACGACCGTTTCTGCCCCATCCCGGACGTCTTCGATCCTGTGATCCCCGCCATCGGCCCCCATGCGCGCAACCATCCGGAGATTTCCGGCCCAGACGGTCTCGCCCGCCACCTGCCCGATGATCCCCTCGCTCGGGCTGGTCACGACGGCCGTGACCTCGGTCGCGTGAACACCTTTCGCTTCCGCCGCACGCCGGATGGCTTCGGCAATGTGGTGTTCCGAATGCGCCTCAAGCCCTGCGGCGAGGGATAGAAGCGCAGTCTCGTTTGCCCCAAGGGAAATCAAACGCGAAAGCTCCGCCTGCCCGGTGGTCAGCGTACCGGTCTTGTCGAAGGCGAAGGCCCTGACATCTGCCAAAGTCTCCAGCGCGGCACCGCCCTTGAACAGCACACCACCCCGCGCGGCGGCCGAGAGGGCGGAAAGGATTGCGGCCGGAACCGAGATCACCACCGCGCAAGGGCTTGCGGCGACAAGGACGGTCGCGGCTCGATACAGCGCCTCATCGATCTGAAGCCCGATCCTTATGAAGAAGAGGAACAGAAGCACTGAACCGACCAGAACAGCCACAGTGTAGCGCTGGCCAAACCATTCCGAGAAGCGCTCGGAAGGTGCCTTCATCGCCTGCGCTTCGGTCACCAAGGCGATCATCCGGGCAACGGTCGACTCGGCAAGCGACTTCTCGACCCGAAGGGCAAGAACGGCATTCAGATTGACCGTCGCCTCACTGAGCCGTGCGCCCGGCGATTTGCGGATGGGAAGCGATTCACCCGTAATGGAGGATTCGTCCAGGTCACCCTCCCCTTCCGTGAGGGTACCATCGACTGGCACCCGCGCACCGGGGCGCAGGATGACTATGTCGCCGGGTCGCAACACGGAAACATCGACCTCTTCGACTGTCCCGTCGCTTCGCCGGATCACCGCTGTCTCCGGCCTGAGGGCCATCAGAGCCTCGACCGCACGCCGCGCCTTTCCCATAGCGCGGTGCTCCAACGTGGAGGACATGGAGAAGAGCGTCAGAAGGACAGCCCCCTCCAGCGCTGCGCCTACTGCTGCCGCCGCAAGCGCCGCAACGACCATCAGAAAGTCGATGTCCAGTATGCGTTTCGTCCAAAGTTCCCTGATCGCAGAAACGGCAGCAGGCAGACCACCGGCCAGATAGACAGTCAGCAAAGTGGCGGGTCCGGCTGGATGCGGGAATGGAAAGAGGAAGTGGTCGATCAAGGCGCCAAGCATGCCAAGCACAGTCAGTCCAGTCAGGATTGACCCGAGCCGCTCAGAGGTAGCTTCATTCTCCATGGTGGCACAATACGCAGTCAAAGGATGGCAGCAAGGTTGCCAGATTGGCGCAGTTTGCCGGTCACGCAACCTCTGGGATATTGTGATTTGAGTTTTGTTAATTAATAAGGACCGGGGGGTTTTGGTGCCGGGACGGATTCTCGGCCGCGCTGCGGGAGGTTCCGGGTGCCGGAAGAGATGACTGTCGTTCGCATGCTGAACGCGCTTGTGCGAACGCCCCTTGCGGACCTCGACACGGCTGTAACCGAAATGATCGGAAAGCTGGCGGGTCTTGCCAATGCTGGTTGGGGATCGCTCTTTCGTCTCGATGGGGATCGTCTGGTTTCCACGCACAAGTACTACGCAGCCGGTGCCGCTCCGCTCGGGTGCCCACCGGAATACATGATCGGCAAAGGTCGGGCTGTCCTTGAGGCCAGACAGCACATCCTTGTACCCGATGTGCGCGGCCTCCCCGAAGGATCACCCTTGCATGCACTTGAACCCGCGAGGGCCCTTCTTGCACTGCCGATCCACGAGGGTGACGCCCTGGCTGGCGTACTGGCTTTCGCTTTCGCCGATCCGACACCCGAAATCGAACCGGATTGCCTTGATTTCCTGAGAGCCGCCGCTGAGGTGATAGAAACAGTACTTGCGCGACGAGAGGCTGAAATCCTGCATCGCGATACTGCGAGGCGTCTGGCGGCCACGCTGGCCGCGCTGCCGGACCTTCTGTTCGAGGTGACACCGGACGGATGCTTTGCAGAATTCACCGCTGGACCAAGCCAATTGATGGTGGCCCCGCCCGGCACGCTGCGTGGTAAGCACTTTGCCACTCTCCTTCCTCCGGATGTGTGCCGGACGCTCCAGTCTGCGTTGGACAAGACGCTCTCGGACGGCCGGGTGGAAGGCGTTCGCTACAGGCTTGACCTAGAGTCCGGGCCCCACTGGTTCGAACTCAGCGGTGCCGCAAAGCCCGCCGAGTCGCCGGACCAGAAACCGAACGCGATCTTCCTGGTTCGGGACGTGACCGCCGACATGCGCATGCGAGACGAACTCGTACAGCTGGGCAAGATCGTCGAGACGATGTCCAATCTGGTCTGCATCACGGATCTTGAGGAAAATATCGTCTGGTGCAACGCGGCCTTCGAACGACAGACAGGTTGGAAACTGGAAGAGATCCGCGGCAAGTACCTTGCCGACGTGGTTCGTGTTCCCGGCGAGGACAAGGGCAATTCGGCCTCGGTCGCCTCGGCGATCCAGCGGCGGGAGCCTTACTCCGGACAGACCATCAATCAGGATCGTCACGGCAACCGCTACTGGATCGATTTCAACGTCCTGCCGCTGCATGACGCCGCCGGGGAACTGGCTGGTTTCGTGACGATCGAGACGGTCGTGACGAAGCTGAAGGTGCAGGAAGCAGCGCTTGCCCAACTCGCCAAAAGTGCGAACGAAGCGCGCGAACGGCTTGAGAATGCCGTGCGTGCATTGCCGGATGGCGTCATCATCCTTGATGACGAGAACAGGCTGGTGGTGGCCAACAAGGCCTATCACGACATGTTCCCCGAACTCTCACCCTACGCCCAGCCCGGCGCGACCCTGGCTTCAATCCTGAAGAAAGGGGTCGAATTGGGCGTCTTTGGCGATGGCGGGGATCCGGATGTCTGGGTTCGGCGCCGCCTGCAGACCTATCAGGATTCATCCGACCTGGACGAGGTACAATTGCCCGACGGGCGATGGCTGCGACGCATCCACACCCGCACTTCGGACGGAGGCATCGTCGCCATCGCGATTGACGTCACAGCGCGCCGCAACCAGATTCTGGCGCTCGACAGCGCAAACAGGGAACTCAGCGCGGCACTTGACGAACGCGACCGCGCGGAGCGGCGCCTTCGTGGCATCATGGAAGGGGCGAATGTCGGCACGTGGGAATGGGACATCGCAAATGACACCCTTCTCGTTGGCGGCAGATGGGCCGAGATGCTTGGCCGTGATAGTGCCGAGTCAGGCCTTTTTGCCCTGTCGGAATTCCTAGATCTGGTCCATCCCGAGGATCTTTCCCGCCTGCCGAGTGCCGATCAGCATTTCGATGACATCGGCGACGGGTTCTCGGAGGTGGAATTCCGGATGCGCCATGACGCAGGCCACTGGATCTGGGTCCTGTCGCGTTCCCGCGTAACTGAATGGGGACAGGACGGACAGGCGCGAATCATGGCGGGCGTCCACCTCGACCTGTCCGAGCGCAAGCGTCTGGAACGGCAGCTGCAGGCCGGGCGTGCCTATCTTTCCGAGGTGATGGATACCTCCATCGCCGCGCTCACGGTGATGAATGAGCGTGGCGAGATCACCTATGCCAATCAGGAAGCCGAGCGCATCCTCAAACTGGAACGCTCTGCGTTAAGGGGTCGGGCCTACAATGACCCAGTGTGGCGGCTGGAAGCCGTCGATGGCGGGCCGCTGCCGGATGATCAACTTCCTTTCCATCAGGCAATCAAGAATGGCGGGATCGTCCGGAACATACGCTTTGCGCTCCATCTTGCTGACGGATCGCGCCACGTCCTTTCAGCAAATGCGGTTCCGCTGAATTCGGGCGATGGCGAAACCCATGTCGTTGTATCCTTCTCCGACATCACCGAGGAACTCGCCTCCACGGCCCGCCTGGAAGAGGCGCGCGCGAAGGCAGAGGAGATGAGTCGCGCGAAGTCCATCTTCCTTGCGAACATGAGCCATGAGATCCGTACGCCCCTGAACGGCGTATTGGGTATGGCGGAAATCCTGCAGGGATTGGTCTCTACACCCGAAAAGCAACGCATGGTCGGCACCATCAGGCAGTCTGGCGAGACGTTGCTGACGGTGCTGAACTCGATACTCGACATGTCCAAGATCGAGGCGGGCAAAATGGAACTTGAAACGGTTCCCATCGTACTGTCCGAGATCCTTGGTCAAGTGGAAGCGCTGCATCGCGTGAAGGCCGAGGAAAAGGGGCTGGATCTGCAGGTGCTGACCAGTGCGGGCTCTGACGTTGCGCGTATGGGTGACCCGCACAGGTTGATTCAGATCCTGAACAACCTTCTGAGCAATGCGATCAAGTTCACGGAACATGGTCATGTCCGGCTGAAACTGTCCTGCCGTCCGGGAAAACCAGTCACGATCGACATCAGCGATACGGGCGTAGGCATGACCGAGGCACAGCTTTCGCGGGTCTTCGAAAGTTTCGAACAGGCCGATGGCTCCATGACGCGCCGTTTCGGCGGTACCGGCTTGGGTCTTTCCATCGTCCGCCAACTCATCCTTCTGATGGGCGGGATGATCACCATGCAAAGCCGCCCCGGCGAAGGAACGGATGTCCGCGTCGTCATACCCCTTCCCGAGGCAGCCCCCGGCTCCGTGCCCGTGGCAGAGGCCGAAACCGTTCTGGACACCGGAATCCTTGCCGGAAAACGGCTTCTCGTGGCTGATGATAACCTTACGAATCGCCTTGTCTTGTCAGAGATGCTTGCCCAGACGGGTGTAACGGTGACCATGGTTGAAAACGGACAGGAAGCCGTTTCAACCTGGCTCAAAGCGTTGGAGGAAGAGCAACCATTCGACCTGCTGCTGCTAGACATCACGATGCCGGTCCTTGATGGTCTGGGCGCGCTGTCGATGATCCGGGCCAAGGAAATCGAGATGCGTCGTCCGGCTGTCGCTGCCGTGGCCGTCACGGCGAACGCAATGCCCAATCAGATTGCCGACTACATCATGGGCGGTTTTGACACCCATCTCGCAAAGCCTTTCAAGAGGCGGGAACTCCTGCATGCCTTGACGACATTGTTGCGCGGCTGAGGAAGCCGAATGTGAAACAACGCTTGAAATCGAGGCCGTTTCGGCTTCTGCTTTAAGAAATGTTTGTGTCCGTTTTTTCACCACATTATCGCCCATGAGTTGTGGTGAGTGATACGAGGCGAGAAATCGCAGATCAGGGTGTTTGTATGAACGCAGCGGCACATCAGCAGAAGTTCAGGGTCCTCCTTGCCGAGGATGATGAAGTAAATCAGCAGATCGTCATGGCGTTTCTGTCCGGATCCTCGCATATTGAACTTACCATCGTAGGCGACGGGCGCAGCGCACTCGAAGCTGCCCTGGGGTCGAAATACGATCTGATGCTCTTCGACCACAACATGCCGCACATCACCGGTGACCGGGTCATCAGATATCTTCGCTCCGGTAATTCCAGCAACGCCAGTACGCCCGTCGTGCGCTTTACCGCCGATGCCGACAGGGTCGACATCCGATCGACGGGCGGCCTGATCGATGCCGTTTTGCCAAAGCCGCTCACGGCTGAAACGTTCCTTTCCACGATTGAGGCGATCCTTCAGCGTGGATGAAACGAACGATTCGTCCGAAAGGTAAGGGTGGCGGATGCAGCAGGACAGGAAAAAGGACTTCCGTGATGACGGCCAGCCGGATTCCGTCGTCGTCACGCCGGAAGCCATTCTTCTGGCTGAGCGTCGTTTGGGCGATGTAATCGACGGCGCGCAGGTCGGAACTTGGACTTGGGACTTCGATTCAGTCGGGCAGGTTGTGAACGACGTCTGGGCCAACATGCTTGGGTATGATCTGCAGGAACTCCCTCATATCACTTATGAAACCTGGAGCCGCCTGATCCATCCGGATGACAAGGAATGGGTCGAAGCCGAACTGCGCCGCTGCACCACCGGCGAGGATGAGGCCTACGAGGCCGAGTATCGGATGAGGCACCGTCAGGGGCACTGGATCTGGGTTCTGGACAGGGCGCGCGTCGTTCGTCGCAAGGTGGATGGATCACCGAAGGTCATGGCGGGTATCCAGATAGAGATATCCGAACTCAAGTCTCGCGAAGCCGCCTTGATGCGGGCAAAGGCCGAACTCGAGAATGCACTTGCCCAACGCGCCAATGCCGAACAGCGCTTTTCCGATATCGCGGCTGTCACCGACGGTTGGCTTTGGGAACAGGATAACGAACTCCGTTTCACCTACCTTTCCGGGTCGGAGCATGTCGAACAGCTTGGCCTGACCGCGAACAGCATTCTGGGCAAGACAAGGGAGGAGTGGCTGGACTCGCATCCCGAAGTTCGCGCCAGCGCGGAGTGGGAGGTAGTCCTCTCCGCTCAAAGGGAACATCGACCTTTCCGCAATTTCGTCTACCGCGCGCCTTATGCGCCCGATGGTGTGGAACGCTGGTTCCGCATATCCGGTCAGCCAGTCTTTGATCACAACGCGGTCTTCCTAGGGTATCGGGGCGTCGGCTCTGACGTAACAGAGCTTTACTTGGCGAAGGCCCGGGCGGAAGAGGCGAGCCGTACCAAGTCGATGTTCCTTGCCAACATGAGCCATGAGATCAGGACGCCGATGAACGGTGTTCTGGGCATGGCCGAGGTCCTTGAAAGCACGCTGACGGATCCGGAACACAAGCGGATGATCGGCACGATCCGCAAGTCGGGCGAAAGCTTGCTGAACATCCTGAACGACATCCTCGACATGTCCAAGATCGAGGCGGGCAAGATGGAACTGGAGGATGTTCCCTTCAGCCCCGTCGATCTTGCAGAGCGCGTCGAAGACCTCCATCGTCTGAAGGCAGAAGAAAAGGGGCTGGATTTCGAGGTTCTGGTTTCCACCGGCGCCGAAGTTCGCCGGATGGGCGACCCTTTCCGCGTGCAACAGATTCTGCACAACCTTGTGTCCAACGCGATCAAGTTCACCGACCGTGGTGAGGTGACAGTGGAGGTTTCCGGCAGGCCGGGCAATCCTCTGGTGCTTGTTGTTCGCGATACTGGCATCGGGATGTCGCCGCAGGAGGTAGAGATCCTGCACGAGGAGTTCCGTCAGGCGGACAGTTCGGTGACACGCCGGTTCGGCGGTACCGGTCTTGGCATGGCTATATGCCGGACTCTCGTCCATCGCATGGGAGGAGAAATAAGCGTCACCTCCAAAAAGGGACATGGGACGACAATCCGCGTCTCTCTTCCTCTGCCGATCTCGGCCGCGCCCCCAGAACCCGTCGCACCCCAGAGGCCGGAGAGGGCCGAAGGCAGCCTTGAAGGCTTGCGCATTCTTGCGGCCGACGACAACCTGACGAACCGATCGGTCCTTGAATTGATGCTCAAGCGCTGTGGGGCCGAGGTGACGACGGTGGACGACGGTGCCCAGGCCGTCGCGGCATGGGCACCCGGAAAGTTCGATGTCGTATTACTGGATATCGCCATGCCTGTCATGGATGGGAAGGCCGCGCTGGAGGCAATCCGCAAGATCGAAGCAGCGACCGGTTCAAACCGCGTGCCGATCATCGCGGTCACGGCAAACGCGATGTCGCATCAGGTTGTTGAGTATCTGATCTGGGGTTTCGACAGCTGCGTACCGAAGCCACTTACCATGAGCGACATGACAAAGGCGATAAGATCACTTCTGCCCAACGGTCCCGACTGAACGATCAATCCTCGACCAGATCGGCAAGATAGGCCATGAAGGGGCGAAGCGCCGAAAGCACCTCTTCTCGCACCGCCCCATCCGAGGCTAGCCGCTCAAGTCGATCCGCCTGCGCACCAAGGCCCGCATGCCCGAGCGAGGGCGCAGTGCCAGCAACGACATGCGCGATGTGGCGCACGTCCGCCAGCGCTTCAAGGACATGTTGCCCCTTTTCAAGCCGCATCCACGCCGTACTCAGAAGATCAAGCCGCTCTGCCGCCATCTGGCGGAACAGGCGCTCAGCCGGGGCGAAGGGATGGTCATCGCCCAGTCTCAGGCAGAGATCCGTCGATGTCATGCCACCAGTTGACCGTTCTTCGACCGCTTCTCGGGCGGGGTCGTGGCGGATTGGATCGCGCGCTCCAGAATACGGGTTGGTTTGGTCGGCGAAAGGAAGGCGCTGCGCGCGGGTTCGCCCACACGCACCTGCGGCACGGGCAGGCGATCCGCGGCATAGATCGTCTCGAAATCCATCAGCCCAATGTTGATCAGGATCTCAAGGTCATCGGGCGACTGCCCGGGATCACGCTCCGTCATGCAGACGAAGGTCCCGCTTCCGGCATAGGCGATCATCACATCTTCGGTCTTCAGCGCATCCACGATCTGCGCACCGACATCCCCAAGCATCTGGACATAGGTCGCCCCCGACGCCTTGTTGAAGATGATGCCCGCATTCTTGATGTGGATAGCAAAGGCCGAGGTGGAATACATCCGCTTCACGCCCAGCGTCAGCAGATAGTTCTCCATGGCCAGAAACTCGATCCCCCGGTCGAAACCAGGGATCAGGATCGGCGTCTCGAATTCCGCCTTTATCTCGGCCGCTGCGGCCCGCTGCCCCACGAGCCGCGCAAACTCCGCCAGCCTGCGGCGTTCTGCCAGCAGGCGGTCCACCATCCCGATCCGCGCCCGCAGTTCGATGATGTCCAAAGGCTTGGTGATGTAATCCGTCGCACCGGCAGCGAAGGCATCATCGACGGTGTTCTTGCCCGACATTGCCGTGATCATCAGGATCGGCGTCTGACGATAGGCCGTGCGTTGGCGGATCGCCGCAGTAACCGCAGCGCCATCCATGTCCGGCATCTGCATGTCGGACAGGATGCAGTCGTACAGAACGCCCGAAAAATCCAGCTCGTGCAGGGCCTCTTCACCGGAAGGCATGGTCGTGACCTGCCCGTAGCCGATCATCTTCAGCATTCCGGCCAGCAGTTCGAGAAACACAGGATCGTCGTCGATCGCAAGGATTCTCATGTCACAAGTCCCATGGCTCTGGTCACACCCTGACGGCAAGAAGAACGACTGTTTCAGACTTTGGCACAGTCACTGATACCCTTCGAAGATGCTGCGCAATAACGGCAGAATTAGGACGTCTTAACGGTGATTAAAGGCGCAGCTCACGTTGAAAAATCAAGGAAAGCACGGAAGTTAGGCGATCGTGCGGAAAAGCGGCACCTGCTCCTGCCGGGTCCGATGATTATCTGGAACAAGGGGCCTGCGCGGGCATCACAACGCTACGTCCAGCAACAATCGCGACCTCTGACGTTGACGGGGAACCCCCTGCACCCCTACCTTTGCGCTTGCGAAAAAACGTCAAAAAACGACTTTCAGGGGGGAAAACGATGCGAGGTCTTCTGGGACTCTCGTCCCTAATCGATGCCGTGAACGGCGTCATAGGCCGACTTATGGGCTGGCTCATCCTCATTGCCGTTCTCGTCAGTGCCACGAACGCGGTCACACGCAAACTCTTCTCCATCTCGTCCAACGCATGGCTTGAGTTGCAGTGGTATCTCTTCGGCGCGGCCTTCATGCTGGCAGCGGCCTATACGCTGCGGCAGAACGAACATGTCCGGATCGACGTCCTCTATGGCCGTGTCAGCGACCGCACGCGTCAGTGGATCGATCTTCTGGGCCATCTCTTCTTCCTGATGCCCTTCTCGCTCCTCATGGTCTACTACCTCTATCCCTATGTGATGTCGTCCTATCGCAGCGGCGAGGTGTCAACGAACTCCGGCGGGTTGATCATCTGGCCGGCAAAGGCCGTCCTCCTCATCGGCTTCATCCTGCTCTCCCTTCAGGGCATCTCCGAAATCATCAAGAAGATCGCCATCATGCGCGGCCTGATCGAAGACCCGCATCCCTTCCACAACGCCAAGGAACAGGCCGAACTCGAAGCGCAGGCCCTACTGGAAGAGGTGCGGAAATGATCGAATTCATCGCCATGAACCTTGCGCCGATCATGTTCGCAAGCCTCGTGATCTTCTTGATCCTTGGCTATCCGGTGGCATTTGCCCTTGCAGCGAACGGCCTTCTCTTCTTCTTCATCGGTGTAGAACTGGCACCATTGTCCGGCGGGTCTATCACGCTGGATTGGCCCCTCCTCAACACCTTGCCCAACCGCATCTGGGGGGTGATGTCCAACGAAACCCTGCTGGCCATCCCCTTCTTCACCTTCATGGGGATCGTCCTCGAACGGTCGGGCATGGCCGAGGACCTGCTAGATACCATCGGCCAACTCTTCGGCCCGATCCGTGGCGGCGTCGCCTATGCCGTCATCCTCGTCGGCGCGCTTCTGGCCGCCACGACCGGGGTGGTCGCCGCTTCCGTCATCGCCATGGGCCTCATCTCGCTGCCCATCATGCTGCGCTACGGATATGATCGCCGGGTCGCTGCGGGCACCATCGCGGCAAGCGGCACGCTGGCGCAGATCGTTCCGCCCTCCCTCGTCCTCATCGTGCTGGCAGACCAACTCGGCCGATCCGTGGGCGACATGTATCACGGGGCGATCCTGCCTGCGCTCATCCTTGTGGGCCTCTACATGGCCTACATCTTCCTGCTGTCGATCTTCCGCCCCAACGCCGTCCCCGCCCTCCCGCCCGAGGTGCGCACGCTTGGCCGTGGGGTCACCTCACTCATGGTTGCGGTCGCTGCCATCATGGCCATCGGCTATGGCGCGCATGTTTGGCTTTACCCCACGCAGGGCGCGAATGCCGATGTTCTGGGCGCGGTCGTCGGCGTGCTGGTCGTCTATGCCTATACGCTGGCCGACAAGATGCTGGGCATGAACACCATGTCCCGCCTCGCCCAGCAGGTGATCTTCGTGCTGATCCCGCCGCTCGCGCTCATCTTCCTCGTGCTGGGCACCATCTTCATCGGTCTGGCCACCCCGACCGAGGCTGGTGCCATGGGCGCCGTCGGCGCGCTCGTGCTTGCCTTCATGAAGCGGCGTCTGAAACTCTCGGTCATCACGCAGGCGCTTGCGGCAACAACCCGCCTCTCGGCCTTCGTCATGTTCATCCTGATCGGCGCGCGGGTCTTCTCGCTCACCTTCTATGGCGTCAACGGCCATGTCTGGGTGGAG
>Ga0209278_1001764_pt1 | contig 12760 bp, 9 predicted proteins | sample JI81BgreenDNA_FD_187504 | JGI IMG/M metagenome (GOLD analysis project Ga0209278, IMG submission 187504) | Wastewater effluent complex algal communities from Wisconsin, to seasonally profile nutrient transformation and Carbon sequestration -... | ecosystem: Engineered > WWTP > Effluent > Algae... | reverse complement strand
CGCCGACCACGGCTCCGATCTGGTTGCGGTTGACGTACATGTTGCCCGCGTGAATGCGCGCGGTGATGTCATCGACGCGGCTGTCGATGCGGGTCTGCAGCCCGAAGGTCAGGCCATAGCCGCGCGCGTTGATGCGGTTGACCAGATCGTCGATCTCGCCCGCCTCGAAGGTCGCGATATGCAGCACCGGGCCGAAGATTTCCTCGGCCAGATCCTCGATGCCATTGACCGAGATGGCCGCCGGGCCGACGAACCATCCGGTCTCGGGGGCATCGAGCTGCTTGAGCAGCCGTCCTTCGCGCCTTGCGGTCTCGATATGCGCGGCGATCTTTTCGCGCGCCGACTGGTCGATCACCGGGCCGACATCATTGGCCAGCCACCAGGGATCGCCGAGCGTCAGCGCATCCATCGCGCCGAACAGCATTTCCTTCAGCGATTCGGCGATGTCGCGCTGGACGTAGAGCATGCGCAGCGCCGAACAGCGCTGGCCTGCCGACTGGAACGCGGAAGCCACGATATCGCGTACCGCCTGTTCGGGCAGCGCGGTCGAATCGACGATCATCGCATTGAGTCCGCCGGTTTCGGCGATCAGCATCGCATCGGGGGGGCAATGGTCCGCCATGGCACGGTTGATCGCCTGCGCGGTCGCGGTCGATCCGGTGAAGCAGGTGCCCGCAATGGCCGGGTTACTGGTCAGCGCAGCGCCGATCACGCGGCCCGATCCCGGCAGCAGCTGCAGCGCCGAGGCAGGAACGCCGGCTTCGTGCAGCAGCCGGGTGCCCAGATGCGCGATCAGCGGCGATTGCTCCGCCGGCTTGGCGAGCACGGCATTGCCCATGGCAAGCGCGGCGGCAATCTGTCCGGTGAAAATCGCCAGCGGGAAGTTCCAGGGCGAGATGCAGGTGATGATCCCGCGCGGGCTGGAGCCCGGCGCAGCCAGCGCTTCGGCGGCATAATAGCGCAGGAAATCGACCGCCTCGCGCAGTTCGGCAATCGCATCGGGCGCGGACTTGCCCGCCTCGCGCGACAGCAGCGCAAAGATTTCGCCGTGACGCGCCTCAAACAGGTCGGCCGCGCGGCTGAGGGCCGCGGCACGATCGGCAACGGGCGCGTCCCAGATGCGGGCCGCGGCGATCGCGGCTTGCGCCTCGGCCTCGCTGGCATCGGTGACGGTGCCGACCTGCCGATCGGTCTGTGCAGGGCTAAAAACGGCGCGCGGCGCAGTACCGGTGGCAGCGTCAACTGCCAGGATCGGCGCGGCCTGCCATTGGTGGGCGGCAAAGGCAGCGCGCGTTTCGAGGAATGCGTTGAGGTCGGCGCGGTTGGCGAGATCCCAGCCGCGCGAGTTGACCCGCGAGGGTGCGTAGATCGCGGCAGGACGGATGATCTTCGCATCAGCTTCGGCGCGCGCGGCCTCCAGCTGCTCGAACGGATCGGCGGCGATCGCCTCGGCGGGCACGGCATGGTTGGCGAGCTGGTTGACGAACGACGAGTTCGCGCCGTTTTCCAGCAGGCGGCGTACCAGATAGGCGAGCAGCTCACGGTGACGCCCGACCGGCGCATAGATGCGCGAGCGGACCTTTTCGTTGCGCAGCAGCGCATGGTGCAGCGGTTCGCCCATGCCGTGCAGCCGCTGGAACTCGAAATCGTCGCGGTTGCCCGCCATTTCCAGGATCGCCGCGACGCTGTGCGCATTGTGCGTGGCAAACTGCGGATAGATACGGTCGGTGAGCCGCAGCAGCTGCGCAGCGCAGCAGATATACGAGATGTCGGTCGCGGCCTTGCTGGTGAACACCGGGAAATCGGGCACGCCATCGACCTGCGCGCGCTTGATCTCGCTATCCCAATAGGCGCCCTTGACCAGCCGCACCATGATCTTGCGGTCGAGCTTTTCCGCCAAACCGTAGAGCCAGTCGATGACGAAGCTCGCGCGCCGGCCAAAGGCCTGCACCACCACGCCCAGGCCGTCCCATCCGGCGAGCGTCGGATCGTTCAGCACCAGCTTGATGATGTCGAGCGACATGCCGAGCCGATAGGCCTCTTCGGCATCGATATTGAGCCCGATGCGCGCATCGCGCGCGGCGCGGGCGAGCTCGAGCACCCGGTCGGCAAGCGCGGGGACGCACTCGTCGGCCTTGCTCATCTCGTAGCGCGGATAGAGCGCGGAAAGCTTGATCGACAGCCCTGGATTGGTGCGCATGTCGTCGGTCTTGGCGGCATCGGCAATCGCACGGATCGCGTGCATGTACGATGCGAAATAGCGGTCGGCATCGGGGAAGGTGAGCGCGGCTTCGCCCAGCATGTCATAGCTGAAGGTCGCGCCTTCCGCCGCCCATTTGCGCGAGCGCTTGAGCGCTTCGTCCATGTCCTCGCCGAGCACGAACTGGTTGCCCAGCTCCTTCATCGCGCGGCGCACGGCAGCGCGGATCACGGGCTCGCCCAGCCGCTTGATCGCCCCGCGCAGTGCATCCAGCGGCCCTTTGCTCGACGGGCCTTCGAGCACCGATTGCGTCATGGAAAGCGCGAAGGTGCTCGCGTTGACCAGCGTGTTTTCGGACTTGCCGAAATGCTCGCGCCAGTTGGCGGGCGAAATCTTGTCCTCGATCAGCTCGTCGATGGTTTCGGCATCGGGCACGCGCAGCAGCGCCTCGGCCAGCGTCATCAGCGCCAGGCCTTCGTCGCTCGACAGGCCATAGGTGCCGAGGAAGCTTTCCATCAGCGTCGGGTCCGATGCCGCGCGGACATCCTCCACCACGCGCACGGCGCGGGCGCGGATGCGCGCGCGCAGCTCGGGCGAGGGGGCGTAGCTGGTCATCAGATAATCGAGCACCGCACCTTCTTCGGCACGGTGATGAGCGCGCACGCGATCGCGCAGCGCAAGCAGTTCGGTCATGGGTTGCGGCCTTTTCCGGGGAGGACCATGGCGGTGCCCTTACAGATATTTGCAGGCAATTGAAGCCTTGCAAGCGGTCGTGCGTCACAAAGCCGTGGGTAGCCGTCTCGCATGGCCTCAAAATCGGCAAAAATCGCTTTGCACCGGCATTTGTTACAGATATGCGACCGTTTTGTTACGGGGGATCCACCATTCGCCAGATAGCTGCCCTGCCTTATCGCACCGCGCGCGATGATGTGAACGCGCCGGTGACGGTCCTGCTCGTCACCTCGCGCGAGACGCGCCGCTGGGTGCTGCCCAAGGGCAACATGATCGAGGGACTGCAGCCCCATGCCGCCGCCGCGCATGAGGCGGAGGAAGAGGCTGGCGTCAAGGGCGCGGCCTGCCCGACACCGCTTGGCAGCTATCGCTACCGCAAGAAGCGCAAGAACGGCGCGATGCTCAACGTCACCGTCGAGGTGTTTCCGTTTTCGGTGACCGATGTGCTCGACGAATGGGAAGAGCAGGACCAGCGCGACCGGCAGTGGTTCTCGCTGGAAGAGGCCGCGCAGATGGTCGACGAACCCGAGCTGGCCGAACTGATCCGCCGTTTCCGCGCGAGCGAATCCGATCGCCGCATTGCCAAGACAGGCTTCCTTCCAGACACGCAAAAGGCATCACCCAAGATGGCGGTTTTCCAATGGGTCCAGGCCCTGTTGCCCAAGCAGGGCAATTTCTTCGAACTGTTCGAGGCGCACGCGCTCACCCTGTTGTCGGGCTCGAACGCGCTGGCGCGGCTGCTCAATGGCGGTCCTGGCATGGCCGACCATGTCCAGGAACTGGTCGAGCGCGAGCATGAGGCGGACCAGATCACCCGCGAGGTGCTGCAGACCGTTCGCCGCACCTTCCTCACCCCGTTCGACCGCAGCGCCATTACCAGCCTGATCGGCGCGATGGACGATGCGATCGACGAGATGCAGAAGACCGCCGGCGCGATCGATCTCTATGAGGTGACCGAGTTCAAGCAGGAGATGAAGGACATCGCCGCGATCATCGTCGATTGCGCGCGGATCACGGTCGAGGCGCTGCCGCTGCTGCGCCAGGTCAACCGCAATGCCCAGCGGCTGCACGAGCTGACCGAGCGGCTGGTGATCATGGAAGGTCATGCCGACGAGATCCATGCGCGAGGCCTGAAGGCGCTCTACAAGGAGCATGGCGCGACCAGCCCGATCCAGTTCACCGTCGGTCGCGAGCTGTTCATGCATCTGGAGCGGGTGGTCGACCGGTTCGAGGATGTTGCCAACGAGATTGACGGTCTCGTCATCGATCACGCCTGACGCGCCAGCACCGATCCCATGGAAACGACCATCATCGCCATGCCGCTGCTGATCGCGCTGATCGCGCTCGCACTGGCGTTCGATTTCCTCAACGGCCTGCACGATGCGGCGAACTCGATCGCGACGGTCGTATCGACCCGGTTGCTCAAGCCCGTGCATGCGGTGCTGTTCGCCGCATTCTTCAACTTTGCCGCCTATTGGGTGTTCGGGCTGAAGGTGGCAGAGACCATCGGCAAGGGCATTATCGATGCCGATATCGTCGATCCGCAGGTGATCTTCGGCGCGCTGGTCGGGGCGATGTTCTGGAACGTGGTGACCTGGTGGAAGGGCATCCCGTCCTCGTCGAGCCATGCGCTGGTCGGCGGGCTGATCGGCGCGGGCATCATGCGGGCAGGGCTGGACGGCATCGTCTGGTCGGGCGTGCTCAAGACCGCATCTGCCATCATCCTGTCGCCGACGCTGGGCATGATCCTGTCGATCCTGCTGGTGATCGCGACATCCTGGATATTCGTGCGGGCCACCGCCAACCGGGCAGAGAGCGTGTTCAAACGGCTCCATCTGGTCTCGTCCGCCGCCTATTCGCTGGGCCACGGCGCCAATGATGCGCAGAAGACGATGGGGATCATCACCGTGCTGCTCTATTCGCAGGGCATGCTGGAAGGCGAATTTGCCGTGCCGCAATGGGTGGTGCTGAGCTGCTATATCGCGATTGCGCTCGGCACCATGTCGGGCGGATGGAAGATCATCGAGACGATGGGCACGCGCATCACCAAGCTGTCGCACCAGCAGGGTTTCTGCGCCTCGTCGGGTGGATCGGTGATGCTGTTTGCCGCCACCGCTTTCGGCATTCCCGTCTCGACCACGCACACCATTACCGGCTGCGTGGTCGGCGTGGGCGCGGCGCGGCGGGCCTCGGCGGTGCGCTGGGGCGTTGCCGGCCGCGTGGTTGTCGCGTGGCTGATCACCATCCCCGCCTCGGCGGCGGTCGGTGCGCTCTTCTACTGGCTGACGACGATCTGGGGTTGATAGGCCACGGGGCCGGGTTCAGATGATCCCGACCTCTTTGCCTGCCGCCTCGAAAATGCCGTGGATCTGCGTGACCTGCTCGCTCGAATGCTCGGCGCACAGCGAGCAGCGCAGTAGCGTCATCCCCGCAGGGGTTGCAGGGGGGCGGGCCAGGTTGACATAAAGGCCGCGCTCGAGCAGCGACTGCCACATCTGCGCGCCCTTCAGCATATCGGGCATGATTACCGCGATGATGCCGCTCTGCGCTTCGGGCGTACCGAGCGCAAAGCCCAGATCGCGCAGACCCTGGTGCAGGCGCTTGGAATTTTCCCAAAGATGCGCGCGCTTGTTGCCGGCGTGCATCAGCTTGCGGATGCTGGTCGCGGCGGTGGCGACGACGCTCGGTGGCAGGCTGGCGGTGAACACATAGGGGCGGCAGACCAGGCGCAGTACCTCGAACTTCGGGTGGTTCGACACGCAGAAGCCGCCGACTGTGCCGACCGACTTGCTGAAGGTGCCGATGATGAAATCGACATCGTCGATAACGCCCGCCGCTTCGGCGACGCCGCGGCCATGCTCGCCGATAAAGCCCATCGAATGCGCTTCGTCCACCAGCACCATCGCGCCAGCAGCCTTGGACACGGCGACCATTTCCTTGAGCGGCGCGATATCGCCCAGCATCGAATAGACGCCTTCGAGCACCACCAGCTTGCCAGCCTCGGGGGGAAGCCGCTTCAGCCGCTTTTCCAGCGCCTCGACATCATTGTGACGGAACGCGACGATCTGGGCATTGCCGAGCGCGCAGCCATCATAGATCGAGGCATGGCTGTCGATATCGAGGATGATGTAATCCTCCTTGCCCGCCATGGTCGAGATGATGCCCAAGTTCGCCTGATAGCCGGTGGAAAAGACCATCGCATGGTCCATCCCGTAGAATTCCTTCAGCGCTTCCTCGCACTCGCGGTGCCCGGCATAGGTGCCGTTGAGCACGCGGCTGCCGGTGGTGCCCGATCCGAAATTGTCGAGCGCGGTCTTGCCGGCGTCCAGAACGTCGGGATCGAAGGTCATGCCCATATAGTTGTACGTGCCCAGCAGGATCGTCTCCTTGCCGTTGCACATCGCCACTGTCGGCGATTTGACCGATTCCATGACCAGCGAGAAGGGATCGCGCACGCCGGTGGACAGCAGGGCCTCGCGCTCGCCAATCAGGGCGTCGAACTTGGAAAACAGGTCGGTCATCAAAGGGTCTCTATAAGGCTGGGGAAGGCGCGCAAGATAGCGCAGGTCAGGCGGTCAGCTTCTCGACCGCAGCGACCAGCTGGCCGACGGTCTCGATCTCGGCCTGCATGTTCATGGTGATGATGATGTCGAATTCGTCCTCGATCGCCGCGACGAAATCCATGACGGTCAGGCTGTCCCATTCCAGGTCGGACGCAAAGGTGGTGCTCTCGGTCAGCGCAACGCCCTTCTTGTTGAAAGGCTCGATCTGCGCAGCGATGCGGTCATAAATGGCGGTGTCGGTCATGGCTTGCTTTCATCCGGAACGGTTGCTTGTGCCCATGCCGCGCGATTGCGGCACAATCGCGGCAGCTTGTTGCAGCCAGAAGGGCAGTGCAGTGGCGCTTGTCAAGCGCAGTGCTGCTATGTCATCAATCTGTCATGGAAGAGGGTGTCACGAAAATGCGAGTCGATCCAGGCCGTCCGGCGATCCCAAGCCCCTGGCCGCAGACGCCGCACACCTTCTCGCCGCACGCCATCCACCTCGTCAGAACATCGGTGCAGACCAACCTTTCGCTCAGCCAGATGGCCGACCAGAAGGCGAGCATCCTGATGGGCGCGACCTTTGTCGTGTTCACGATCGCGGTCGGTCAGGCGCGGGGCGGCAATGTCAGCCTGCCGCTGATGGTGCTGGCGCTGTTTGCCTTTCTCTCCGCCATGTGCGCGGTTTTCGCGATCCTGCCATCGGTGCGCGGCACCCCCAAGCCCAGGGCCGATGTACCGCCCGGGTCCACCAACTTCATGTTCTTCGGCAACTTCTCGCAGATGACCGAGGATGATTTCGCCGATCTGGTGATCGACCAGCTGCACATGGACGAGACGATCTTCCGCACGATGCTGCGCGATATTCACCAGAACGGCATGATCTTGCAGCACAAGAAATATCGCTATCTGGGCCTCGCCTATCGGCTGTTCCTGATCGGCCTGACGATCACCTTTGCGCTGTTCATCGTCGAAATGGCGCTGGGCCACCCGATCATCAGGGTTTGAGCCAGCCCTGCGCGCGATACCAGCGCGCGGTCTCGGCCAGTCCCTTGGGCGTGGCGATTTCCGGCTGCCACAGATCGCGCGGCGGGCGGCGCAGCGGGTCCGACGTCCAGTCGCTATGCGCGATATAGCGGGCGCGATCGGGGGTGAGCTTCGCCTTTTTGCCGCGCAGGAAGCGGTCGGCACGCGCTGCCATGAACAGGCCGAGCTTCGGCGCGCGCGCGGTGCGCACCTTGCGCCCCACCGCCCGGCCCAGCGCATCGGCAAAGCCCTCATGGCTCCAGCCCTGCGGCGTACCGTCATCGGCCTCGTAGATCGCGTGAACATCGCCCGCGCCGCCTGCCAGCCGCACCAGCAGGGCCGCCAGATCGCTGACGTGGATGACCGACATCCGCCCGCTTGGGGGAAGCATGACGAGCCCCTTTGCTGCCATGCGGAACAGGTCGAGCATCTCGGTATCGCCGGGACCATAAACCGCGGGCGGGCGCACCATCATCCAGTCGCGGTCTGAGGCGGTGACCCGGTCCTCCGCCTCGGCCTTGGACCAGCAATAGTTGGACAGGTTGCGCTCGCGCGCCGCCAGCGACGAGACATGGATGAAGCGGCCGACGCCCGCAGCCTTCGCCGCTGCGAGCATGTTCTCTGTGCCGGTGATATTGCCCGCGACAAAGCCCGCGCGGTCGGGCGCGTTGACCACGCCGGCAATGTGCAGCACCACATCCGCACCCGCACACAGCCGCTCGAGGCTCGCCGGGTCGTCAAGCGCCCCCTCGACCCAGGTGACACCTTCGCGCTCGCTCTGGGCCCTGCGGGTCAGCGCGCGCACCGTGTGGCCTTGGGCCAGCGCCGACTCGATCGTCGCGCCACCGACAAAGCCGGTGCCGCCGGTCATCGCGATCACGCTCATAGCAGCACCAGCTGATCGCGATGCACCAGCGCACTGCGCGGGGCATAGCCCAGTATCTCGGCAATCGCGTCGCTGCGCAGACCGATGATGCGCGCGGCGTCCGCAGCGTCATATTCGCTGAGCCCGCGGGCGATGATCTCGCCGGCGGTCGACGCGATCTCGATCACATCGCCGCGTGCGAACCGGCCCTCGATGGCGGTAGCACCAGCGGGCAGCAGGCTGGAGCCCTTGGCCAGCGCCTGCATCGCGCCTGGATCGACCAGTATCCGGCCGCGCGCCGTCATGCGGCCCGCGAGCCACAATTTGCGGCCCTTGCCCTGCTTGCCTGCGGTGAACACGGTGCAGCGCCCGGTCGTTGCGAGCCGCTCGAGCGGATGGTCGTGCGTGCCGTTGGCGATGGCCAGATGCGCGCCCGCGCTGGTCGCGATCCGCGCGGCTTCCAGCTTCGAAAGCATGCCCCCCGATCCCATGCCGGAGGCTGAGCCGCCATCGGCCATGGCGCGGATGCGCGCATCGATCCGCGCGACGCTCTCCACCAGCCTGGCATCGGGATCATTGTTCGGATTGGCAGTATAGAGGCCGTCAACATCGGACAGCAGCACCACGCCGCCTGCGCCTGCTGCCTGGGCAATGCGCGCGGCCAGCCGGTCATTGTCGCCGAAGCGGATTTCCTCGGTCGCGACCGAATCATTCTCGTTGATCACCGGCACGACATCGAGCGCGATCAGCCGCCGCAGCGTCGCCGAGGCGTTGAGGAAGCGGCGGCGGTCTTCCAGATCGTCGAGCGTCACCAGCATCTGCGCCGCAGTGATTCCGTGTTCGCCGAGCAGTTCGGCCCAGCACTGGCTGAGCGCGATCTGACCGGTCGCAGCGGATGCCTGCGCGTCCTCCAGGCTGGCGCGGCCGCCCTTGGGCAGGCCCAGCCGCCGCGCACCCAGCGCAATCGCGCCCGACGAGACGATCACGATCCGCTGCCCTGCGGCGATCCGCGCGGCAATATCGGCGACCAGCGAGCCCAGCCATTCGCGCCGCACCTTGCCCTCCGGCGCGACCAGCAGCGCAGAGCCCACCTTCACGACCAGAACGGGGCAGGTCGCAGGGGAGAGGGGGGAGGCAGGCAAGGGCGGTGCGGTCATTGATCCAATTCTTCCTTCCCCGTCATTCCCGCAAAAGCGGGTATCCCGCTTTGTCGCCTGGGGCTGCCCGTCCAGCGGGACCTCCGCCTGCGCGGGGGTGACGGAAGAGACGGGTGCGCGTGGTTGAATTCAGACCGGCGACCATGTCCCCGGTTCACGGTCTGCGTTCGGGTCCACGCCTTCGGGCTTCTCGGTCGCGGTATCGTGCGGCAGATATTCGAGCAGCGCGTCGAACAGATCCGAAATGCCCGCGCCGGTGGCGCCCGAGACGGGGAACACCCGGTCGGCTCCGGCGGCGATAAGTTCGGTCGCAAAATGCTTCATCAACTCGTCGTCGAGCAGATCGCCCTTGTTGAGCGCAACCAGCTTGGGCTTTTCATCAAGACCGGCACCGTAATTTTCCAGCTCGGCGTCCACGATGCGCATCGCCTCGACCGGATCGTCGCCATGCGCGTCGATCAGATGGATCAGCACCTGGCAGCGCTCGATATGGCCCAGGAACCGGTCGCCGATCCCCGCACCTTCGGCCGCGCCCTCGATCAGGCCGGGAATATCCGCCAGCACGAACTCGCGGTTGCGGTGCTGCACCACGCCCAGCTGCGGGCGCAAGGTGGTGAACGGATAATCGCCGACCTTCGCCTGGGTGTTGGTCACCTGGTTGATGAAGGTCGACTTGCCGGCATTGGGCAGGCCGACAAGGCCCGCATCGGCCATCAGCTTCAAGCGCAGCCAGACATACATTTCGCGGCTGGGATAGCCGGGACCGTGCTGGCGCGGGGCGCGATTGGTGCTGCTGGAATAGCTGAGGTTGCCGCGACCGCCATCGCCGCCGCGCAGCAGGGTGATCCGCTGGCCGGCATGGGTGAAGTCGGCGAGCACCTCTTCCTTGTCCTCGCTCAGGATCTGGGTGCCCACGGGCACCTTGATCACCAGATCGTCGCCGCCCGCGCCGGTCCGGTTGCGACCCATGCCGCCAGAGCCGCGCTGGGCCTTGAAATGCTGGGTGTAGCGAAAGTCGATCAGGGTGTTGAGACCGCTGATGGCTTCGAAGATGATGTCGCCGCCCTTGCCGCCATTGCCGCCGTCAGGGCCGCCATATTCGACATATTTTTCGCGGCGAAAGGACACAGCGCCCTGTCCGCCCGCACCGGAACGTATGAAAATCTTGGCTTGATCGAGAAAATGCATGGCCGCGCCCCTAACGGAAAGTGGCGCGAAAGGCCAGAGCAACCGATTCCGGCAGAGAGCGGCTGCGTCAGGGCGATCCAGCGTCGCGTCGCAATTTCACAGCGCCCCCTTGCCTGACGGGCGCGAAATACGATATTCCGGTACATCTATGAACACTGCGACCAACCTTTTCGCGCCGACCCGGCGTCCCGCTACTCCTGTGGCGGGCGATGCCGGTCCCGTGGTGCGCGCGGGGCCTGATCGCGAGGATGACGGCCCGCCCGATATCGGGATTGCGGTCAAGACCCGCGCCAAATCGAAAAAGCCCAGCCAGTACAAGGTGCTGATGCTGAACGACGATTACACGCCGATGGAATTCGTCGTGCTCGTGCTCAAGCGCTTCTTCAGCATGAACATGGACGAGGCGACGCGTGTGATGCTGCACGTCCACCAGAAGGGCGTCGGCGTGTGCGGCATCTTCACCTATGAGGTCGCCGAGACCAAGGTGAATCAGGTCATGGACTTCGCGCGGCAGAATCAGCACCCGCTGCAATGCACGCTTGAAAAGGTCTAAGCGATCAGCTTCGCGCAGGCCGGCGCGATTTCGTCGTCGGGGGTTCCAGTGGCCTTCAGGATCGCGGGGCAGTTCTTGCGGACGGTAAGCTGGCCCAGCTCCCACATCGCGTTTGAAAGCACCCAGCTGAATTTATAGGTCGTCTTGTTACGATTGCCGGCCCGATAGAAATTTTCCGAATAACAATCCCCCGGCCTGCCTGTCAGCTGTTTCAGGCTATCGGATACTTCGGGTATTTTGTCATCGCTTGGCCAGTCGGACTGGTCTCCTTCGTCCAGCTGGCCGTCTGGTTTCAGGCAGCCCACGTTTCTGGCAGCGTAATAGGCGAGGAATTTCAGGTCTTTCAGCATCCTGGCGTCATCCTGCGATCTGCCGAATCCTGAGACACTGAAGAAATCGAGCAAGGCGATATCGGATACGCCCACCGCGTCGAACAGCGGGTGTCGCATCCTGTCGAAGGTGGAGTCCTGAACCGCAAACAGGCCATTGGCGGCCATCGAGCTCAGGAAATTGCTCGTTCGATCGCTCTTCTTCACGATCTTCTCGTCAATCGATGTATTGGAATTGACGATGATCATGCCGCGATGCGCAACGCTCGCGTCCTTTTTCTGGCTGTGCATGATCTCGTAGCCGGTCTTGTAGCCGATATTGTCGTAGATGCCGCCATCGGCAATGCGGATATAGGCGACAGGGTCGGAAGCCGCATTGCTGCGGCAGAATGACGATCCCTGCCATGGGCTCTGCTCTTGGCAGAGCCGGGTCTCTGCAAATGCGGCATAGAAGCCGGGCACCGATCCGCTGGAGGCGGCCGCCACGGCGATCGGTACTTCCCGCAGCGTGCGCGCCGGCGTCTTGGGCTTCTGCTTGCAGGTCGTGATGCTCTCAACCTCGTAATGCTTCAAGAAGCCGTCGGTGAAGACAAATGGCGCCTGGGCGGGAAGCAGGGCGGCATTGAAGAAAACCGCGGGCAATTTCTTGGGTGCGTCAGCCTTGTAGATATCGCCGAAATTGCCGGTGCCAATGTCCGTGTCTGCGAGCGTGGCGCTCAGGCAGGTTACTCTTTTCTCGGTCGATGTTCTGAATTTATCCAGAATTGTGATCTTGTTTTTAGCCAGATCATATTCCCCGCCGTTGACCGAAGCCTGTGCCAGCCATGTTGCGACCGCCCAGCTTCCGCCCGAGTTCGATGAGATGAAGTCGATCTGGTCGAGCGCGCTACCCTGCGATCCTGCAGGCAATTTCTGCAGTTCGGCAAGAACGCCGAGCGTGTAGCTGGCCGCCCTCGCGCCGCCGCCCGACACGGCAAGCCCGATCAGCTTGCCATCGGCGGCCATGTCCCTGGTGTGCAATCCGGGGGCAAGTGCCGGGTCGATCTTCGGGTTGCTGCGTGCGAACTTGACGTCGAGATTGTCGACGACTGCGGTATATGTCGGCCATGGCACGGACTTGATGCCGAGACTTGCGCAACCACCAGTCATCAGCGCCAGCAGGCCCACG
>Ga0209278_1001763_pt1 | contig 12764 bp, 14 predicted proteins | sample JI81BgreenDNA_FD_187504 | JGI IMG/M metagenome (GOLD analysis project Ga0209278, IMG submission 187504) | Wastewater effluent complex algal communities from Wisconsin, to seasonally profile nutrient transformation and Carbon sequestration -... | ecosystem: Engineered > WWTP > Effluent > Algae... | reverse complement strand
ACCGCCCTGTCGCGGCTGATCGCGGCGCGGGAGGTGCGGCCTTCGGAGGTGATGGAGGCGACGCTGGCGCGGGTGGCCGCCGTGAACGGGGCGGTGAATGCCGTCGTGTCGATGCCGGATGCGGATCGGCTGATGGATCAGGCGCGGGCGGCGGATGCGGCGGCGCCTGCCGGGTGGCTGCATGGGATACCCATGGCGGTGAAGGATCTGGTCGCCGTGCAGGGGATCAGGACGACATGGGGGTCGCCGATCTTTGCCGATCACGTGCCGGTGGCGGATGACCTGCTGGCCATGCGGATGCGGCGCGCGGGGGCGATATTCATCGGCAAGACGAACACGCCGGAATGGGGGCATGGGAGCCATTCCTTCAACACGGTGCATGGGGTGACGCGGAACCCCTATGACCTGACGCGCACGGCGGGGGGGAGTTCGGGCGGGGCTGCGGCGGCGCTGGCCTGCCGGATGGTTTCGGTGGCGGACGGGTCGGACATGATGGGGTCGCTGCGGAACCCTGCGGCCTTCTGCAATGTCTATGGGTTTCGGCCGAGTTACGGGCTGGTGCCTGCGGATGCGGTGGGGGACACCTTCCTTGCCACGATGGCGACCGAGGGACCGATGGCGCGGACGGTGGAGGATGTGGCGCGGCTGTTGGAGGTGCAGGCGGGGGTGAACCCGGAAGTGCCGTTCGGGCGGGAGGGGGAGCCGTTCGGCGACCGTCTGGCGGTGGAGATGCGGGGCAAGCGCATCGGCTGGCTGGGCGATTGGGGCGGGGCCTATGGGTGCGAGCCGGGGATATTGGACCTGTGCGAGGGGGCCTTGCGGGTGTTCGAGGATATGGGGGCGGTGGTGGAGCCGGTGGCGCCGCCCTTCCCTGCCGAGAAGCTGTGGCAAGCTTGGACGACGATCCGGGCCATGCTGAATGCAGGCGACAAGCAGGCGATGGCGGCGGACCCGGCGAAGCGGGCGCTGATCAAGCCGGAAAGCCTGTGGGAGATCGAGCAGGGATCGCGCGTGACGGCGGCGGAGTTCCATGCGGCGAGCGTGATCCGGTCGCGCTGGTATGCGCGGGTGGCGAAGCTGTTTGCGGAATATGACGCGCTGGTGATGCCTTCGGCGCAGGTCTGGCCTTTCCCTGTGGAATGGCGCTGGCCGGAGCGGATCGGGGAGCGGGTGATGGATACCTATCACCGCTGGATGGAGGTGGTCATTCCGGTGAGCCTTGCGGGGTTGCCGGCGCTGAATGTGCCGGTGGGGTTCGGGGCGCAGGGATTGCCGATGGGGATGCAGATCTTCGGGCCCTATGGCGCGGATGCGCGGGTGCTGGCCATGGGGCAGCAGTATCATCTGGCGACGGATTGGCCGGGGCGGCGGGCGCCCGACCTATAGGTCGTAGCGGGCGAGTTCGCTGTAGCGGCTGCCCTGTTTCGTCTGGTGGCTTTGGTAGAGGATGACGTGGTCGACGGTCCATTCCGGGCTGGTGAAGGTGCTGCCTGCGGCGATGGCGCGTTCGAGGCGGAAGGTGTCCTCGGGGCCGGGTGGGTGGAAGCGGCCGAGCGTGACATGGGGGGTGAAGCGGCGGCTTTCGGTTTCGATCCCGGCGCGGCGGGCGGCGTGGTCGAGCTTGGCCTGCAGGCGGGTGAGCGGTTCGGAGGGGGCGGTGCCCGCCCAAGCCGCGCGGGGTTTCGCGCCGCCGAAGAGGCCCAAGGATTTCAGCGATAGGGGGAAGGGGGGAAGCCGGATTTCGGCGAAGAGGTCATGGGCGGCCTGAAGGATGGGCTCGGGCTGTTCGCCAAGGAAGACGAGGGTGAGGTGGAAGGTTTCGGGATCGGTCTTTTTCGGGAGGGGCAGCAGGAATTGCTGCACGCGGAGGGCGGAGAGGACGGGGTCTGGCAGGGGAAGGGCGAGGAAGGCGCGGATCATCGGGCGGCCAGATGGGCGAGGCGGGTGGTGATTTCCGGGCGGAGGGGGCCTTCGCGCGGGGGGTCGAGGAGGGTGGTGGTCATGTGCGGCTCTGGCGGGGGGCGGGTGCCGCCGCCCCATGTGAGGGCGCGGAGGATGTCGGAGGCATCGTCGGGCAGGCGGTCGGGGATGTCCAGACCCGCGAGCGTGGCCCAGAGCGCGGACCAGCAGCGGCCGACGGACCAGGGGTTGTAGCCGCCGCCGCCGAGGAGGAGGAGGCGGGGGGATAGGGGGCGGATCTCGGCAAGCGCCTCGACATAGGCGCGGTTGGAGAGGGCGAGGCGGGAGAGCGGGTCTTCCTGAAGCGAGTCGGCGCCCATCTGCAGGACGATGGCCTGCGGGGCATGGGCGGCGAGGCGGGGGAGGATGAGGTGGTGGAGGACGGCGCGCGCCTCGGTATCGTTGTAGCCGCGCGGGACGGGGAGGTTGAAGGCGTTGCCTCCGGCGTCGTCGGTGAGGTGGCCTGTGAAGGGCCAGCGGTTTTCCTCATGCACGGAAATCATCAGGAGGTCGGGATCGCCCGCGAAGGCGGGTTCGACGCCGTCAGGGTGGTGGGCGTCGAGATCGACATAGGCGAGGCGGTGGAGGCCCGCATGGCGGAGCGCCATGAGGGCGAGGACGGGGTCGTTGAGGTAGCAGAAGCCGTTGGCGCGGTCGGGCAGGCCGTGATGGGTGCCGCCGCCGGGGACGTGGATCGCGCCCGCGCCGTGGCGGGCGAGGAGTTCGGCGGCGAGCATCACGCCCCCTGCCCCGGTGGCGGGGCGGCGGAACATTTCGGGGAAGACCGGGTTCGAGGTCGTGCCGAGGTGGTGGCGGCGGCGGGTGTCGTCATCCACCTGTCCTGACGCCTCGGCCTGCTGGAGGGCGGCGATATAGGCGGGGGTGTGATAGGCGGTGAGGGCCGCCGCTTTGGCGCGGGGGCTGGTGCGGTAGCGGGCGGGTGGCAGCCAGCCGAGCGCGGCGCAGAGGTCCATCACGGTGGAGACGCGGGGCACGCGGAGCGGGTGATGCGGCCCGTAGGAGGAGCCGCGATAGATGCCGGAGCCGAGGAAGAGCGGCCCCGGAAGCGGGGCCGGACCTGCCGGGATCACTGCAGCAGGGCCTCGATCTTTTGCACGACGGGCGTGGCGGTGGGGCGCATCACGCTGCCCCATGTGGCCACGACATCGCCTTCGCCATCGAGCAGGACCTTGTTGAAGTTCCAGCCGGGGACGAAGCCCTCGGTCTCGGCCAGCCATTTGTAGAAGGGATGGGCGGTTTCGCCGAGGATCGGGGTGATGTCGGTCATCGGGATGGAGAGGTCGAAGTTGACGGCGCAGAATTCCTTGACCTGCGCGGCATCGGCCAGTTCCTGACGGAAGTCGTCGGAGGGGACGGCAAGGACGACGAGGCCGCGATCGGCATATTGGTCGTGGAGGGTCTGCAGATCGTCGAATTGCCCGGCGAAGCCGCAGAGAGAGGCGGTGTTGACCACGAGGACGGGTTGGCCACGGAAGGCGTCGAGGTCGATGGTGCCGCCATCGATGGAGGGGAAGCTGAAGCCTGCGAAGGCGGCGGCGGGCATGAGGGCCGTGGCGAAGGCGATGGAGGACAGGGCGCGCGGCATCCGTAACATTCCCGAGAATGACTTTCGTGACGGAAGATAAGGCGGTTGCGGGCCGGGTCAAACGGGACCTTCGTCGCTGCGGCGCGTGACGGCGGGATGACGCCTTGGTGACCTGCGGAGCGGCGCGGGGGCAATTGCATCACATTCTGCGGAATTGGTCCGTCCTTGTGGAAATCGGGCCGGATCGGTGACATATACTGGCGATGAGCAGTGTCCCGGACCACAAGACCGGATCGAATGATCGGGCGGGAGAGATGAAGCGCACGCAGTCGGGTGATTTCAATGCCCCGTCGGGGATGGAGCCGCGCAGCCAGTTCGGCGCGCTGTGCTGGCGCATGCGGCGCGGGCGGGTGGAGGTTCTTCTGATCACCAGCCGCGACACGGGGCGCTGGGTCATTCCGAAGGGCTGGCCGATGGCGGGCAAGAGCGCCCATGAGGCCGCCGTGCAGGAGGCATGGGAAGAGGCCGGGGTGCGGGGTCTGGGGTCGGAGACGGCGCTGGGGCTTTATTCCTATGACAAGCAGCGGAAGGTGAAGGAAGCGCTTCCCTGCGTGGTGTCGGTCTATCCGTTGCGGGTGGAGGCGCTGGCCGCGCGGTTTCCGGAACGGAAGGAACGCAGGCGGCGCTGGTTTGCCGCGGCGGAGGCGGCGCGTCTGGTGGCAGAGCCGGAATTGCGGGCGATGCTGGCCGATCTGGCGGAGGATCCGTCGCGCCTGATGGCGGGCGGGGGCGTTGCATCCGCCTGAAAATCGCGGTTGAATTGGCGGCCCTGCAAGGCTGCGGGGCGTTCGCGAAATGATCGAAGGGCTTTGGCGGGTGGGCCTGCGCCCCCTGCCGCGAGGAAGTGGCGTGACATGATCCGGTTTTCCCTGCGCTGCGACAAGGAGCATGAGTTCGAAAGCTGGTTCCAGTCCGGCGCGGCCTATGACGGGCTGCGCGCGGCGAGGCATGTGGCCTGCCCGATCTGCGGGTCGACGGCGGTGGAGAAGGCGCTGATGGCCCCGGCGGTGCGGGTGGCGCGCGAGGGGGCGGCGCCGTCCTTGACGGCGCCTGCCAATCCTCTGGAGGCGGCGATGGCCGAGTTGCGGCGGCAGGTGGAAGCGAATTCGGAATATGTCGGGATGAACTTCGTCACCGAGGCGCGGCGGATGCATGAGGGCGAGGCGCCAGAGCGGGCGATCCATGGCGAGGCGCGGCTGGAGGAGGCGCGCAAGCTGTTGGAGGATGGCGTGCCGGTGGCCCCCCTGCCCTTTCTGCCCGCGCGCAAGGCCAATTGAGCGGCGGGCCGGGGCGGCCTGTTAACGGATTGGGCGCAGATGCCTTGATTTGTTAGGAATTCTCCGCCGAACGGGCGGATGGATGCCGCCGCCTTGCCACAATTGGCCGCGACTCTGCCGCCCTGTGCGAGTGAGCGGAGTTTGGGTATGGACCTGCAGGACAAGAGGAATGCGGCGCTGGATCTGGCGGAGCGGGTTTTCCTGACGACCGATCTGGCCTGTTTCGCGGCGGGCACGCGGATCGAGACGGCGGAGGGCCTGATCGCGGTGGAAGATCTGCGCGAGGGCATGATGGTCGAGACGATGGATCGGGGGTTGCAGCCCCTGCGGCGCGTGCTGGCCAAGACGGTTTCGGGGATGGGGGCGTTGGCCCCGGTGGTGATCGAGGCGGGCGTGCTTGGGAATGGGCGGGCGCTGCGGCTTTCGCCGCATCACCGCATGGTGATCACGGGGTGGCGGGCGGAATTGCTGACCGGTGAGCCGGAGGTTCTGGCCAAGGCGCGCGATCTGCTGGATGGGCGGCAGGTGCGGGTGGAGCCGGTGGCGGAAGTGACCTATTTCCACCTGCTGTTCGACCGGCACGAGATCGTCTTTGCCGAGGGGGCGGCCAGCGAGAGCTATCATCCCTTTGCAGATGATGCGGCGGAACTGGCGCCTGGGACGCTGGCCGAGATCGAGGCGATCTATCCGGATATGGGGCGGGCCTTCTGGGAGGGCACGCTGTTGGGCGGCACGGTGCGGCCCTGTGCGCGGCCGGAGGAGGCCGCGCTGCTGCTGGGGTGATCAGATCTGCTTTTCGGGCATCTGGACGCGCAGGCCATCCAGCGCGTCGGAGACCTTGAGCTGGCAGGTCAGGCGCGAGCGGACGGGATCGGGATTCCAGGCGAAGTCGAGCATGTCTTCTTCCATGCTGTCCTTCTTGGGCAGGCGGTCGACCCAGGCGGGATCGACATAGACGTGGCAGGTGGAACAGGCGCAGGCGCCGCCGCAATCGGCCTCGATCCCCGGGATGCCGTTGTCGCGCGCGCCTTCCATGACGGTGAGGCCGTTCGCCACCTCGACCACATGTTCCTTGCCGCCATGTTCCACGTAAGTGATCTTTGCCATGTTTTCCTGCCGTTCCGTCAAGATGCGCGCGTTGTGAGGCCCGACATAGGCCATTCGGGCGGGCTTTGCCAGAGGGGGCGGCGGGACCGTGATCCGGCGGAATGCGCGGGCAGGCCCGCGCATGAGCCTTTCCTGTCGGCTGCGCGCGTGCCGCGCTCCGCCTCCGTTGGTGGGGGGCGTTCCGCCCCCTCTGGGCCATGCGGCCCATTCACCCCCTGAGGGTATTTCGGCCGGGACGAAGCAGGGCATGGGGTGGTTGATGTTTCCGGCGTTTGTTCTATTTTTGTTCTTATGGATGATCGTGGCCTTCCCCCTGTTTCCGATGCGATGCCGCTGACCGATTGGATGCGGCCCACGGCGCGGCCGGGAGGGTGGCCGCGACCGCCTTCGGTGCTGGTGGCGGGGCGGCTGGACGAGCCGCCGGCGGGGGCGCGGGTCTGCGTGGCGGGGCTGGTTCTGGTGCGGCAGCGGCCGGGGACGGCGAAGGGGGTGATCTTCGTCACGCTGGAGGATGAGACGGGGACCTGCAATGTGGTGGTCTGGGCCAAGGTCTATGAGCGGTTCCGCCGGGCGGTGATCGCGGGGCGGATGCTGCGGGTGACGGGGCGGGTGCAGCGCGATGCGGGCGTGGTGCATGTGGTGGCGGAACGGATCGAGGATCTGTCGGGGATGCTGGATGCGCTGCTGCATCCGGAGTTCCGCCATGACGGGGTGCGGGCGGGGGATCAGCCCTGAAGGGGATGCGGGCTTTCGGGGAGGGGGCTTTGCGGCTATGGTGCCTGCCGTGATCCGGGGAAACCGGACGGCAGGCAGGATGGGCGGATGATGCGGGCGGTGATCGGTTGTGCGGTGGCGGTGGCGGTTCTGGCGGGATGCCAGAGCGGGGCCGTGCCCAAGGCACCGGGGCGGGTGGACCTTGCCGCCGAGATCGTGACGCTGCGCAGGCCGGGGCCGCCGGAGGGGCCGGAGGGCGCCTGCTGGGAGAGCGACGTGACGCCTGCGGTGATCGAGACGGTGACGGAGCAGGTGGTGGTGACGCCGGAGGTGCGGGATGCGGCGGGGGACGTGGTGACGCCTGCCACCTATCGCACCGATACGCGGGCGCGGATCCTGCGCGACCGGACGGAGGTGTGGTTCCGCGCGCCCTGCCCTGCCGAGGTCACGGTGGATTTCGTGGCGAGCCTGCAGCGGGCGCTGACGGCGCGGGGCTATTACCTTCTGCCGCTGACCGGGGTGATGGATGCGGGCACGCGGGATGCGGTGCGGCGGTTCCAGGCTGACCGGGGGCTGGACAGCCCGCGGCTTTCGCTGGCGGCGGCGCGGGACCTTGGGCTGGTGCCTGTGGAACTGGAGGCGCTGTGAGCCGCTGGGCGGGGACTGCGCGGGCGCGGATCGCGACGCTGTGGGAGGGGGCGCAGGATGGGGCGCATGATCTGGGGCATCTGGACCGGGTGTGGAAGACCTGCCGCCTGATCGCGGCGGAGGAGCCGGGGGCGGATGCCGATGTGCTGGCGGCGGCGGCCTATTTCCACGATGCGGTGAACCTGCCCAAGGATCACGCCGACCGCGCGCAGGCCTCGCGCCTTTCGGCGGAGTTGGCGATGCGGGAACTGGGCGGGCTGGGGTTTCCGGAGGAGAAGCGGGCGGGGGTGCATCATGCCATCCATGCCCATAGCTTTTCGGCAGGGATACCCCCTGAGACGGTGGAGGCGCGCATCCTGCAGGATGCGGACAGGCTGGAGGCGCTGGGGGCCATCGGCCTTGCGCGGATGTTCCTGATCGCGGGTCAGATGGGGGCGGCGCTGTTCCATGCGGCGGACCCGATGGCGCTGGAGCGCGGGCTGGATGACCGGCGGTTCGCGCTGGATCATCTGGAGGTGAAGCTGTTTCCGGTGGCGGCGGCGATGCAGACGGCGGCGGGGCGGCGGATTGCGGCGGAGCGGGCGGAATGGATGGAGAGTTTCCGCACGCGGCTTTTGTCGGAGATCGGATGAGACAGGGGGCGGCCGGTTGACCGGCCGCCCCCTTCATGCGCTGCCTTGGGGCAGGATCACTGTTCGGCGGCGGGTTCGTCCACGCCGAGTGCCACGAAGCGGGGGTCGCCCGCGCGGCGCACCAGAAGGAGCAGCGACTTGCGGCCGGCATCGCGCGCCTCGGTCACCCGCGCCTCGAGATCGGCGAGGGTGGCCACGGGCTGCTGGCCCGCCTCGGTGATGACGTCGCCTTCGCGCAGACCTTTGCCATAGGCCTCGGAGGCGACATCCACCGCCGTGACGGCAAGACCCTGCGCATCATCGGGCAGGCCGAGTTCGGTGGCCGTTTCCGGGGTGAGCGGTGCCAGCGTCAGGCCGAGCAGTTCAAGCGCCTGCGGCGCGGCGTCGGGTTCGGCGGCGGCGGGGACGACCTCGGCGGCCTCGGCCTCTTCGCGGCGGCCAAGGGTGACGGAGAGGGTCGTGGTTTCGCCTTCGCGCAGGACGATGACCGGGACGGCGGAGCCGACCGGGCTGTCGGCCACCTGACGGGTCAGGTCGCGCACATCGGCGATTTCCTTGCCGTCGAAGGTGGTGATGACGTCACCGGCGAGCATCCCCGCATCCTTGGCCGGGCCATCGGGCACGTCGGTGATGAGGGCACCCTTCGCCTCGGCCAGACCCATGGCCTCGGCCACGTCGGGGGTGACGTCCTGAATGCGGACGCCGAGCCAGCCGCGGCGGGTTTCGCCGAATTCGCGAAGCTGGTCGACGACCTTGGTCACGACGTTGGAGGCCATGGAGAAGCCGATGCCGATGGAGCCGCCATTGGGCGAGAGGATCGCGGTGTTCACCCCGATGACCTGCCCGTCCATGTTGAAGAGCGGGCCGCCGGAGTTGCCGCGGTTGATGGCGGCGTCGGTCTGGATGTAGTCGTCATAGGTGCCGGACAGCGCGCGGCCACGGGCCGAGACGATGCCCGCCGAGACGGAGAAGCCCTGACCCAGCGGGTTGCCCATGGCCATGACCCAATCGCCCACGCGCATCAGATCGGAATTGCCGAATTGCACGAAGGGGAGTGGTTCGTCGGAGGTGACCTTGAGCAGCGCGATATCGGTCTTGGGGTCGGTGCCGACGAGTTCGGCCTTGAGCCGGTCGCCGGAGAAGAATTCGATCTCGATCTCGTCCGCGCCTTCGATGACGTGGTTGTTGGTGACGATGTAGCCATCCTCGGAGATCACGAAGCCGGAGCCCAGCGCCTCGGAGCGGCGGGGTTGGGCGGGGCCTTCATCGGCACCGGGGGGCATGAAGTCGCGGAAGAAATCCTCGAAGGGGGAGCCTTCGGGGACCATTGGGCCGTTGCCGGCGGGGCCGGCGACGACGGCGGAGGTGGTGATGTTCACCACGGAGGGGCTGATCTGTTCGGCCAGATCGGCAAAGCTTTCCGGCGCTGTCCGCGCGGCGGCGTCCATCGCATTGCCCAGCGCCAGCGACATGCCAAGCGCAAGGGCAAGGAAGACGCGTGACCGGGGACGCGGCGCCGCTGCGGCGCGGGCCATGGGGGACAGGGATGTGGAATGCACTCCGAACTCCTTTCGTTTCGCGGTGCCGCGGAGGGACCATCCGGCGCGGCGGAGCACGCTGGCCATCATCAGCTAGGAAGCCCGGAATGCAATGCAATCCGGGTCGCGCCGTCTCAAGACCATGTGAACCTGCGGGGGCAAATGTTTCAAGGGCGGGATTGCCGTCATGCGGCGAGCTGACGGAAGGCCCAGAGGAGGATGAGGCCCGCCGTGACGGCAAGCAGGCCGATGAGGCGGAGGCGATCGGGGGAAAGGGTGGCGAGGAAGGCCGCCACTTGTTCGATGCGCGAAGGGGCCAGCGCAAGCGCCAGCCCCTCGATCACGAGAACAAGGCCGAGGCCGAGGAGGGCCCAGGTCATTCCTGAACGGGCGCGGCCCTGCCCGGAACGTCGCCGCGGCCGGAGTCGGAGCGGAGATATTCGAAGAATTCGCTGTCCGGCTGCATGACGATGGAGGAATTCCCCGATTGCAGCGCCCGTTCATAAGAGGTGAGCGAGCGGGTGAAGGCGAAGAATTCCGGGTCCTGACCGAAGGCTTCGGCATAGATCGCGTTGCGTTCGGCATCGGCCTCACCGCGGATGACGTCGGCCTGACGGCGGGCGTCGGAGGTGAGTTCGACCACCGTCCGGTCAGCGCTGGCGCGGACGCGCTGCGCGGCCTCGCCACCGCGGGCGATTTCGTCGGCGGCTTCGCGTTCGCGTTCGGCCCGCATCCGGGCGAAGGTCGCCTCGAGGTTCTGGTCGGGCAGGTCGGTGCGGGTGAGGCGGACGTCGATCACCTCGATCCCGAGGTTCTGCGCCTGACGGCGGGCGATGTCGCGGATCTGGTTCATCAGCGCGGTGCGGTCTTCCGACAGGACGCGGCTGGAGGGGACGGAGCCCAGAACCTGCTGGATCGCCGGGTTGACGATGCCTTCGAGGCGGCGGAGCGCCTGAAGTTCGCCACCTGCGCCCACCGCCTCGCGGAATTCCACGAGGTTGGTGATGCGCCAGCGGGCGAAGGCGTCGACGACGAGACGGCGGTCGTCAAGCATGGTGACTTCGACCGGGGTGGTGGGCAGGCCGAGGATGCGGCCATCGTAGCGCACGACTTCCTGGATCAGCGGGATCTTGAAACCGAGGCCCGGCTCTTCCTTGACCTGCTTGACCTGACCGAATTGCAGGACCAGCGCCTTTTCCCGTTCATCGACGATGAAGAGCGAGGAGAGGGCGGTTGCGCCGAGGATGGCGACGATGGGAAGGAGGATCGCGCTTTTCATCAGTTGGTCGCTCCGGTCGCGGCGGCACCCTGAGCGGGAGCCGGGCGGTTGAGTTCATTGAGCGGCAGGAAGGGCACGACGCCCTGACCGCCGCCTTCGCCTGCCGCGACGCCGTCGAGGATGACCTTGTTCATGCCACCCAGAACCTTTTCCATGGTTTCCAGATACATTCGGCGGCGCGTGACGTCGGGCGCCTTGACGTATTCCTCGTAGACGGAGAGGAAGCGGCTGGCTTCACCCTGTGCCACGTTGACGACCTGAGCGCGGTAGGCTTCGGCTTCTTCCAGCAGACGCGCGGCCTCACCCCTTGCGCCGGCAGTCACGCGGTTGGCATAGGCGTCGGCCTCGTTCTGGAGGCGTTCGCGTTCCTGCTGCGCGGCCTGCACTTCGCGGAAGGCATCGATCACCTCGCCCGGAGGGGCTGCGCGTTGCAGGTTGACGCGGATCACGTTGATGCCCGCCTGATAGCTGTCCAGCGTGTTCTGCACGTTGGTCTGCAGGTCGGAGGCGATGACGCCCCGGTCGCGGTTCAGAATGGGCGAGAGTTCCGAGCGCGCGATGATGTCGCGCATGGCGGATTCCGACACCGCGCGGATCGTGTCGTCGGGATCGGCGAGGTTGAAGAGGAAGGCCGCCGGATCGGCGACGTTCCAGACCACCTGAAAGCCGATGTCGACGATGTTCTGGTCGCGGGTCAGCATCAGGCCGTTGCCCATCCCCCCGTCGCCCACGGCGCCGATGTCGGTGGTGCGTTCGCCGGTGACCGAGACGATCTCAGCCGAGATGACGGGCCAAGGCGCGAAGTTGAGGCCCGGATTGCCGACGGCGGAGAATTCGCCGAGGAAAAGCTCGACCGAGCGTTCTTCGGGACGGACCGTGTAGAAGGACATGAAGGCCCAGAGACCGACGGCGGCCAGCGCGCCGAGCATGAGGCCCTGTTTCGTGACCATCGGGCCGTTCGGATCGCGCCCGCCGCCACCGCCGCCGCCGTTGAAGCCGCCACGGTTCTTGCCGCCCATGAGGACACGGAGCTGTTCCTGCCCCTTCTTCATGATCTCGTCGATCTCGGGGATCTGGGGGCCGTTGTCGCCGGGCCTGCGGCCACCGCGACGGTCGTCGCCGCCACGTGCGCCGTTGTTCCGGTCATCGTCGCCGGGGCCGCCACCGCCGCCCCAAGGACCTCCGCTTCCTGCCATTGATCGTACCCTTTTTCTTGCGTCCGGCTTAAACTGTGCATGCGCGCGCCAAATTCAAGCACTTGGCGCGACGCGTCTAGCCCTTTCGGGTGGGCTTGCGCATCGTGACCAGTTCTTCCGAGATGGTGGGATGAACGGCGACGGTGCGGTCGAAATCCTCTTTCGTGGCGCCCATGCGGATGGCGATGGCGGCAAGCTGGATCAACTCGCCCGCGTCGGGTGCGACGATGTGGCAGCCCAGAACCTTTCGCGTGGCCTGACTGACGATGAGTTTCATCAGCACGCGGTCCTGCCGACCGGCGAAGAGCGTCTTCATCGGGCGGAAGGTGGCGGAATAGACCTCGATCGGTTCGATGTCGCGGGCCTGTTCCTCGGACAGGCCGACGCTGCCGAGTTCGGGCTGCGTGAAGATGGCCGAGGGGATGAGGTCGTGGTCGAAGCGCGTGGGGATGCCCCGGAAGACGGTATCGGCGAAGGCGTGGCCTTCGCGGATGGCGACGGGCGTCAGGTTGACGCGATCGGTCACGTCGCCCACGGCATAGATGGAGGGGACGGCGGTCTGCGACCAGTCATCGACGAGGATCTGGCCGTTGCGGCCGAATTTCACGCCGATCTCGTGCAGGCCGAGGCCTGCGGCATTGGGGCGGCGGCCGGTGGCGTAGAGGACGAGGTCGAATTCCTTTTCGCTGCCGTCGGTGGCCACGGCGCGGATGCCGGTCGCGGTCTTTTCCAGCCGCAGGACATCGGTGCCGCAATGGATGGCGATGCCGCGGGCCTGCATGGCATTGGCGACATGGCCACGGGATTC
>Ga0209278_1001762_pt1 | contig 12767 bp, 11 predicted proteins | sample JI81BgreenDNA_FD_187504 | JGI IMG/M metagenome (GOLD analysis project Ga0209278, IMG submission 187504) | Wastewater effluent complex algal communities from Wisconsin, to seasonally profile nutrient transformation and Carbon sequestration -... | ecosystem: Engineered > WWTP > Effluent > Algae... | reverse complement strand
GCGTTCCGCCGATGCCTTGGCCGCCGCTTTCGGGGGCGGCACAGTCCCGGAGATTTCCGCCATGACCCATCCCGTTCCGATCCATTTCCGCGCCGTCGATCTGGAGGCGCTGCCCCGCCTGTCGGGCCGCATCGTGGCCTTCGCCGACGGAACTTCGGGCCTTGGCGCCGCGCTGCGCCGTCTGGACCGGCTGACCAAGGGCGCGGTCGCCCGTATGCTGCAGAGCGAGGCTTTCGAGCGTCTGAAACCGGGTGAGGCGATGGAGCTTGCCTTTCCGTCGGGCCTCGCTTGCGACGCGCTGCAGGTGATCCGCCTGCCAAGGCGCGCCGATGCCGCGCAGGCGCGCAAGGCGGGCGGGGCCATCGGCCGAGCCCTGACCCCGGCAGGGGCCACGGTCCTTGCCGAAGGTCACGCGCAGGCGGCCGAAATCGCCTTCGGCACCGCGATGCGCGCCTATGACTTCACCGCCCACAAGACCGGCGACCGCAAAGACCCCGGCCATGTCGTCTTCATGGTCGCCAATCCCGAGGCGGTGGCCGCCGCCGCCGCGCCCGGCGCCGCCGTGGCCGAGGGCGTCTTCTTCACCCGCGATCTGGTGAACGAACCGGCCAATATCCTGACCACCTACGACTTCGCCGCCCGCCTTGCGGCGATGCAGGAACTGGGTCTGGATGTCGAAATCCTTGAAGAAGAGCAACTTGCCAAACTGGGCATGGGTGCGCTTCTGGGTGTGGGGCAGGGGTCGGAAAGCCCGTCCAAGGTCGTGGTCATGCAATGGCATGGCGGTGACAAGGACGCGGCTCCCTTCGCCCTTGTCGGCAAGGGCGTGGTGTTCGACACGGGCGGCATCTCGATCAAGCCCGCCGCAGGCATGGAAGAGATGACGATGGACATGGGCGGCGCCGCTGTGGTGGCAGGCGTCATGCGCACGCTCGCCCTGCGCAAGGCCAAGGCCAATGTCGTGGGGCTGGTCGGACTGGTCGAGAACATGCCCGACGGGCGTGCGCAGCGCCCGGGCGACGTGGTCCGCACCATGAAAGGCGACACGGTCGAGGTGATCAACACCGATGCCGAAGGCCGCCTCGTTCTGGCCGATGTGCTGTGGTATGCGCAGGAGCGGTTCAAACCTTCGGGGATGATCGACCTCGCCACGCTGACAGGCGCGATCATCATCGCGCTGGGGCATGAAAATACGGGCGTCTTTTCGAACAGTGACGATCTTTGCAACGCCTTCCTCAAGGCCGCGCAGGCGGAGGGCGAGGGGGCATGGCGCATGCCCATGGGCGATGCCTATGATGCAAAGCTGAAATCCCGCATCGCCGACATGATGAACGTGGGCGGGCGCGATGGCGGGGCGATCACGGCGGCGCAGTTCCTGCAACGTTTCGTCAAGCCCGAAACGCCATGGTGCCACCTCGACATCGCGGGCACGGCGCTGCTCAAATCCGAAAGTACCCTTGCGCCCAAGGGGGCTACGGGATGGGGCGTCATGGCTCTGAACCGCCTTATCCGTGAGAAGTTCGAAGGAAAATAGGGGCGCAAAGCACCATGACGGGCGACTTGCGGGGGCGCCGCTGAAAGGGAGGGCGGACCGTCGCGCGACAGGCCTCCCCGGCAGAACCCCGTCGGGCGGAGGCGGTGTCGGGCCAAGGCGTCTTGCTGGAAACGACGGATCTCATGGCTTGGCCGAACCGGAGGCCAGCCTGAGAACTGCCGCAGGCAAACGGTCAAGAGGCAATTCTTCCTCTACGGCCCCGGCGAGGAATGCTTCCTTCGGCATCCCGTAGACGACACAGGACGCCTCATCCTGCCCAAGGGTGCGTGCGCCGGCATCACGCATTTCCCGCAGCCCCATCGCGCCGTCATCCCCCATGCCGGTCATGATCAGGCCGACGGCGTTCCTCCCCGCGGAGCGCGCCACGGACCTGAACAACACATCCGCCGAGGGGCGATGGCGCGAAACCAGCGGCCCGTCGCGCACCTCCACCCGGTAGACAGCGCCTGACCGCACGACGACCGTATGCCGGTTGCCCGGTGCGATCAGGGCCTGCCCGCGCAGAAGGCGGTCGCCATTCTGGGCTTCGCGGACGGAAATCCGCGCAAGGCTGTCGATGCGGCGGGCAAAGGCCGCCGTGAAGGTTTCGGGCATGTGCTGGACGACCACGAACGGGGGGCAGTCCTCCGGCATCGCACAGAGCAGGTGCCTCAACGCCTCCGTCCCGCCGGTGGAGGCGGCAACCGCGATGATCCGCTCGGTGGTGCGTGCCATCGGCGCATTCGCCCGCGGCGGGGGCAACATTTCATCGGCAGAAAGCTTGGGTTCCGGACCCGCTGCCTTCCGGGCCTTTCCCGGTTTCGCCTGTGCGGCTGCCTTGACCGCCATTCGGATGCGCTCATGGCTGTCCTGCAGGAACTGGCTCGTCCCGATTTCCGGCTTGCAGATGATCTCGACGGCGCCCGCCTCCAGCGCACGGATCATGGTTTCACTGTTGTCGCTGACCAGCGAAGAGCAGACCACGACGGGGATCGGATGCTGCGTCATCAACTTTCGCAGGAAGGTGATCCCGTCCATACGCGGCATCTCGACATCCAGCGTGATGACATCGGGCACGATGTCCTGAAGATGCCGGGCGGCGATGAAGGGGTCGGAAGCGGCCCCCACCACCTCGATCTCGGGATCGGAGGACAGGACGTCCGTCATCACGCGGCGGACCGAGGCACTGTCATCCACGATCAGGACCCGGATTGTCTTTCCGTTCTTGGGCATCAACGCAGCTTTCGATAGATGGAGGGGCCCACCTGCAGCAGATCTGGCGGCACCGGGTTCAGGCTTTCGGAATGTCCGGTCAGCAGGAACCCGTCCGTGCGCAGGCGCGACAGGACGTTCCGGATGGCTTCGCGGCGCCCTGCGGCATCGAAATAGATCAGGACATTCCTCAGGAAGGCCACATCTACCCAACCATCCGGTAGCTGGCCCTGCTCGACAAGGTTGATCTGATGAAAGACTGCCCGTTTGCGAATCTCGGGCGCGATACGGAACAGCGGGGCCTTCCCTTCCACCTTCCTCGACCGCAACAGGTAGGCCTTCCTGAAGTCTTCCGGCAAGCCCGCGATCTCGGCTTCGGCATAGACTGCACGCCTTGCCCTCTCCACGACGGGGGCCGAGATATCGGTTCCGATCACGTTCCATCGGATCGGCCGTGTCTGTCGCGCGGAAAACCGGTCAAGAACCATTGCCGCGGTCCAAGCCTCCGCGCCCGTCGAACAGGCAGCGCTCCAGACCGAAAGGGGCCTTTCGATCCCGCATCCCAGCGCCGCCAGCGCGGGCAAACCGGCTAAGTCCAGCCATCCGAACTGCGTAGGCTCACGAAAAAAGGAGGTCGTATGCGTCGTCAGTGCCTCGACCAGGGCACCGATCTCCTGATCTGCGCCCGTGCGCTTGTCCTGAAGGCTGTTGATATAGGCTCCGAAGTCACCGATCCCTGTTGCCCTTAGCCTGCGGTTCAGCCGCTGTTCAAGGAAGGCAATCTTCTCCGGGGCAATCGAAAGGCCCCCCCTTTCCCGCGCAAGCTTGCAGATGAAGGCCGCCTGAACGCCGGATAGTCGCGCACCGGTTGCGAAAGGGGCGGCTTGCATCAGCTTGCGAAGTCGAACAGATCGTCCGCCTCTTCCCCGATCACATGACGATGGTCGAGGACAAGCACAAGCCCGCCAGCGATACGCGCGACGCCCTTGACGAGCGCGCTTCCGCCCCCCTCCTTCCGGCCGCCCGGCGGGGCCTCGATCTCGTCCTGCGTCAACTCCACCACACTCAGCACGGAGTCTGCGATTATTCCGATGGGCCGAGTGTCGTTCCCCTTTCTTTCCATCAGGATGATCCGTCTGCCCCTCTCCAATTCCGGCATCACGCCCAACCGATGCGAGATGTCGTAGACGGCGACACCCTCGCCCCTCGCATCGATCAGCCCCACCACCTCGGAAGAGCTATCGGGCAGCGGCGTGAAGGGCTGTTCGTCCAGGATTTCCCGAACTGGTGCCACGGAAACGGCAAAGCATTGCCTGCCGATGCTGAATGTCAGGAAGGTATCGGGGTCTTCCCGTGTCAGCCTGGCAGATGGATCTGCCTCAAAAGCGCGCGCAGGTGAGGTCTGTACCATTTCTAGACTCCGATCTTCATTGCGAAGCCAGCAACCGGCACGGCCGCTGGCTTCCAGATGTCAGTACCGGACGAAATCCGCGTCGGTCAGTTTCTCGTCGCCCAGATCGAGCCGGATACCGTTCGCATGGCCGTTGGTGGCAGTCTGCACCGCCGTCCCTTTGCCGCGCAGCGGCGCGCGCTGCGAAATCCGGATCGCGGCTTTCTCCCTGACCCCCGTCGGCATTGCCGAGGCGGCAGGGCGCGCCGACGTCCCATTGGCGGCAAGTTCGCTCTGGCGGGCATCCAACTTGAAGAAGGAGATGACCCCGCGCAACTGATCCGACTGCGTTGCCAGCCCATCCGAGAGCGAGGCGGCCTCCGTCGCTGCGGCTGCGTTCTGCTGGATCACCGAGTCGAGCTCGCGGATCGCGCCGTTTATCTGCTCTGCGCCAGTCGTCTGTTCTGCTGTCGCAGCGCTTATCTCCTGGACGAGATCCGAAGTCTTCTGGATCGCGGGCACCAGTGCTGCCAGCATCTCACCCGCTTTCTGGCTTACTTCCAGAGTGCTTCCGGAAAGTTGGATGATCTCGGCCGCCGCCTGCTGGCTGCGTTCGGCGAGTTTTCGCACCTCGGACGCTACCACCGCAAACCCCTTCCCGTGCTGGCCTGCCCTTGCCGCCTCGACGGCGGCGTTCAGGGCAAGAAGGTCAGTTTGGCGGGCGATTTCCTGGATGATGTTGATCTTCTCGGCGATGGTCTTCATCGCGCGAACAGCGTCATCCACGGCCTTCCCGCTTTCCTCCGCCTCGCGTGCGGCCTGTCGCGCGATCTTTTCGGTCTGAGAGGCATTGTCCGCCGATTGCCGGATGTTTGCGGTCATTTCCTCCATGGCCGAAGAGGCATTCTCGGCGGCCGCCGCCTGTTCTGTCGCGCCCTGACTGAGCTGTTCTGCGGTTGCGCTCATGGCTTGGGCCCCCTCGGCAACGCCAGTGGCGTTAACCGAGGCCTGCGAAACCACCTCGCGCAGCTTTCGCAGCATCTCCTCGAAGGCAATCCCCAGCGCGTCGACCTCAGAGCGACGCTTGGTTTCCACCGAAAGATCACCTTGAGAAATGCGTACCGCCACGTCCGTCATCGTCCTGAGAGAGCCGTTCATGTCCCCCATCGCAGTCATCAAATCTCCGATCTCGTCCCGGGACTTCGCCGAGGTGTCGACGGTGAGGTCTCCGTCGGCCACTGACTTTGCAACGCTTACGGCTCTCGCAAGGCCCCGACTCAGCGAAATGGCGATCCATGTGGCAGCAGCGATGGCAAGGAGTGCCGCGACTGCTGCGAGACCGACCAGCGTGTTCTTCGCCGATTCATATGCAACCTCCGCCTCGGTTCTTGCGGTCGACATGGAGGTTTCGCTGTTCGCGACGAGTTTCGACACCCGTTCATGGATGCTGTTCAGGATGGGCAAGACGGCGCCATTCATCTGGGTCAGCGCACGCGCACGGCTGTTCTGACCGGCAAGGTCCAGAACGCGTTCGGAAACGGTCATGAACCGGTCTGCCGCGGTCCCTAGTTCCGTCCGCTCCTCCGGCACAGCCGTGCCCAGCGCGCGAAGCAAAGCCGCCATATGGTTCTGCATTTCCGCTTGCCGCGCGTGACCGACGGCAACCTGTTCGGCGACGGCAGCCTCGTCGTCCACCATGATTGCGTTCTTCTGGGCAAGCAGGATGGCATTCACGTCGTCGCGGATTTCGGCAATCAGGGAGAGTACCTCCGTCTGTGTATTGGGGCCCTGAAACTGGGTTTCCCGCGGCGCGGCCTCCAGTCTTTCCAGCGAGGCGAAGACTGCCTCCGCTGCCATCCTCATCTCGCCCAGGCTGAGTGTCATCGCCTGTTCGGTCGTCGAGGCCTTGCCCAGCTCGATGGCCTTGTCGGTTTCGGTCGTCAAACCGCTTCGTATGGCGAGGATTTCCTCGACAAGGACCTTGTCATTCCCGGTGGCAACCTCATTGAGGGCCTGCAGCAGGGCCGGGTTCGACTGCCGGGCGGCAAGGATCCGTTCTTCGGCAGCCTTCATGACCTCCGGGTCGGGGGAAAGGATCAGTTCGTTCACGGCAAGTTCGACCTGATAATAGCCGGCCCGTATCTCACCTGACAGGCGCACCATCTCGGCCTCCTGATCGATGATGTCGTTCAACGTCAGGTTGGCATTCGATAGGTTTCGGATCGCGATCCACGACAATGCGCCAAGGATCAGAAGGATGATCATGAACGCGGCGATCAGTCTGGCCTTCAAGGTTATACGCATTACTCCACTCCGTCAGGAAGTCAGGGTTGCGTTCTCATCCGGAGAGAACAACGTTTCGGTGTTGAGAAGGACGACCAACCGGTCGTCCAACTGGGCGACGCCGCGCACATAGGCCTTGGGCCATCTCGCCCCGAGTTCGGGAACGGCATCGAGGGTCAGGCCGTCAGCATCGACAACGCCGATGACCGTGTCGGCGGCAAGGGCCACGCGCGTGACGACCTCCTCGACCGGCAGTTCCAGCACGATCAATCGACCGCCGTCTGACTGCTGTGATCGCTGCGGCATCCGCAACTTGCGCCTGATGTCCAGCACGGGTGTCACGATCCCCCTGACATTGATCAGGCCGGGTGCATGTTCCGCCGCGTTTGGCACAGGCGTGACTGGCAGGGGATCGATGACCTCGTGGATAAGTGCGACAGGGATGGCGAAGCACTCCCCCGCGATGCCGAAGGTGAGTAGCGATTGCGGGTCCGCGTCGTGGCTGGTTTCACTGGCTTGCATCGGAACTTCCCCTCAGGCCGCCGCTTTCCTTGATGACGCAAGCCCGCCGCGGACGAGTGATGCGACGTCAATGATCAGGGCTACCGCGCCATCGGGAAGGATTGTCGCACCCGAAAGCCCCTCGACGGTGCGGTGATAGGGAGAGAAGGGCTTGATGACCGTTTGGTGCTGCCCGATGATTTCGTCGACGATGACACCAAGCCGAAGGCCGTCCGCGCGAACGATGACCATGCGGCGGTCGGATTCGCCGCTGCCATGGCCGTGGAAGACCTCCGCGAGGTCCAGCCAGGGCACGAGATGGTCGTGGATGCGGGCCATCGTCCTGCCGCTGTCATGGCTGCAGTCTAAGGTTGCGATGTCGACGCATTCCTCGATCGCCGAAAGGGGCAGCACGTAGATATCGCTGCCTATGCGGACCAGAAGACCGTCGATGATCGACATCGAAACAGGCAGCTTGAGGGTGATCCTTGTCCCCTCGCCCCTGTTGGAGACGACTTCCACCTTGCCCCGCAGGGCTTCAATCGCGGTCTTGACCGCATCCATGCCCACGCCCCGTCCCGAGACCTTGGATACCGTCTCCGACGTCGAAAAACCCGGCGCGAAGATCAGGTTTCCAAGCTGCGCATCCGGGACATCGGCATCTTCCTGCAAAAGGCCCCTTGCGATGGCCTTCCTGCGGATCGCCTCCAGATTCAGTCCGCCGCCGTCATCCGAAATTACGATGGCCACCTCGCCACTTTCGCGCTGGGCCACGAGGGAGACGGTGCCGTGCCTTGATTTCCCGGCTGCGAGGCGTTGGTCGGTCGGCTCGATCCCGTGATCGACCGAGTTCCGGATCAGATGGACCAGAGGCTCGGTCAAGCGATCGATGACGTTCTTGTCGATTTCGGTCTCGCCCCCATCAGTGACGAGGAGGACGTCCTTGCCAAGATCGGCGGACAGGTCCCTGACGACCCGGCGGAATTTTCCGAACACCGTCTCGATGGGCAGCATCCGGATGCCGAGCGTTGCATCCCGAAGGCTGGCGACCAGCCTGCCCATCTCTTCGGCCAGCGTATCCAGTTCACCGTTGCCGATGGTTTTCGACAGGCTCTCCAGCCTTGCCTGCGCGATCACCAACTCTCCCAACTGATCGACGATGGCATCCAGGCGCCCCGAAGCGACACGGATTGTCTCGTCCGACGATGCAGGCTGCCGTGTTGACTTTGCCGGGACATCGACCTTCGGGCCCGGTTCCGTTGCCGAAGGTCCTTGTCGCGCAAGCGGTGTTTCGTGCGGCGGTGGTTGTTCGGTGATTGTCAGATCGGCCGAATCCGCGAAGATGAACACCGCATCGATGGCGCTGCGTGTTTCGGAGGTATCGAGAACCACGTTCCAGCCGAGATAGCTGGTCAGGGGATCGAGGGCATCGAGAGGGGGCAGGTCCGAGGCGTCGATGTCCAGCGTGACAAGTCGACCCAGTTCCTCCAGTTCGGCGAGCAGCAGATCGGGCCGCATGCCGTTGCGCAGCGACACTGGGTTGGGCTTGAAGTGAATGTGCCAGCGTCGTGCCCGGCCTGCATCCTGTGTGGCCGCGCCTTGGTTGGCGGCCGGCCTTGGCGCGGTTGTCCCTTCCCTTTCGACGAGGCGCGCCAATTCCTCCAGCAGATGCCTTGCCTCGGGGCTTTCGGACAGGGCCTTGGCGCCGCCATTCAACCCTTCTGCCAGAAGGGCCTGCATGTGGTCGCGGGCGCGGAGGGAGAGATTGATCAGGTCAGGGCCAATGACGACAAGCCCGTCCCGGACGCGATCGAAGGCATCCTCGAAATGATGGGTGAAGGCAGCAAGTTCGACGAAGCCGAACATGCTCCCCGATCCCTTGATCGTATGGAGGGCCCGGAAGACTGCATCGATCGTTTCGGGTGAGGCGACCTTTTCGAGATCAAGGAGCTGGCCCTCCAATCCCTCGATCTGTTCCTGGGCTTCCTCGATGAAGGTCTCGGTCGGGGAGGGCAAACCGGTCATCGTCAGCCCGCCAACTTCTTGACCACCGCGACGAGCATGGAGCTGTCGAAGGGTTTGTTGATCCAACCCGTGGCACCTGCTGCCCTGCCTGCCTCCTTCAGTTCCGGCTTTGTTTCGGTGGTCAGCATGATCACCGGCACCCCGGCACCACGCGGCGTCTTGCGCAGCGCGCGGATGAAGTCGATCCCGTTCATGACGGGCATGTTCAGGTCGGTGATGACGAGGTTCACGGGTTCGCTATCGAACTTTCCAAGGCCGACAGAGCCATCTTCGGCACCGATCACCCGGTAACCCAGCGGCCTGAGGGTGAACTCGATCATGTCGCGGATCGACTTGCTGTCATCCACGGATAGGATTGTTCCTGACATCCTCGTCCTCGCTGATATTGGCTTGCAGGAGTATGCGGCGTGCATTGTCCCCGAACCGAACGGCGGAACCGGCGGCATGCGGGGTCTTTGCGGTGGCGATGAGCAGCTGGGTCGCAAAGGCGGTCGGTCTGCCCGCCGTGATGTCCACCGTCAGGGGGTGATCGCGTCTCGCCGTGGCAAGGGCCATCCTGAGGGCGGCCGCCTGTTCGATGGCCATTGCCGCGTCGCAGGTGGACGGCAGGTCGATTCGGTCGTCTATCGGCGTTGTGGGGGTCATCTGCGGGCCTGCCCTGCTGTCGCGTCCTTCCGTTTGTACCGCGAGAGTCTTGCCGATCCCCTAATGCCTCCGGCCTTTGCCGGACGATCCGGCCGGTGCAGGGCCACGCTGTCGGTCACGCTTTGTAAACGCGTTCGGCGGTAGGCTCGCCCCAGCAAACGAAGACTGGGCTGCCTCGCGCATGTTGGACTCCTTCTCCCTGATCGACTCTCTGACTGCCTCTACCGACCGGGCATTCGGGCAGGTCTCCGCTCTCATGAATGACGTGCGGGATGGTCTGGGTGCGCTCTGTACACTTGTGGAGGATCTCGACGCGGTCCTTCAGAACCAGCGGGCGAATTCCAAAGCCTTCGGCGAGGTTCAGGCCGCGGCGGCGGACCTTGCGGCGGCGCTGTCCGCTGCATCCGCTGTCGCCTCGTCGAAGGAGACGATGGAGGCGGGCAAGACGACAAGCGGACTGATTGCAGACATTTTTCAACAGTCCCGGATCATCGACGCGGTTGCCCAGCTTACACTCGTCACCGCCAACTCCCTGAATGCAACCGGCTTTGAAAGCTATGTCGGCGATCTGCGCGACCTGAACTCCGTGCTGGCCGCTGACGCGGCGTCGCTGGACGTGGCGGTTTCCGCCGTGCTGAACGGCAGAAGACGCGCCGCGAGGCTGTTCGCCATGTCGCAAACTTCCGTTGGCAGCATCGTTCGGACGCTGGAGGACTGTTCGGACAGGCGCGCCCGCGCAAACGGCCGATTCGACGATCTGCTGATGGCGACGGGGACGGTCGCGGCGCAACTCCCGCAGATCAACGCGCAAGAGACCGGGGCGCTGGTAATGGCGATGCAATTCTCCGACGCCGCCTCACAACGCATGGGGCACATCCGGATGATCCTTGCGCAGGAAGGGCATGAAGGCAGGGTTCTGGCAGGCGCGCAGATCATCGCACTGCGCGAGGCCATGCTGGAGCAGGCATCGGCAATCGGCACGAGCCTTGACTGCATCGGACGGGTGCTTCGCGCAGCGGCAGGCATACTCGATTCCCATGGCGCCACTGGAACGCAGGGTGCCGAGGAAGCCGTGGAACTGGGCCGGACATTGCTTGTCTCTGTGGTCGAGATCTCGTCCCAGGCAATGTCGCAGATCGAGGCGGCGGGCAGGGAAGGCCGGGGTCTGAGGGAAACCGCGGATGAGGCGATGCGGCTGTTCGGCCAGATGATCGGCACGATCGAGAACATCCGCCTCGCGGCCATCAATGCCTCCCTGCTTTCCAAGCGAGACCAAGGAAAGGAGCGGGCCCTGGCCGTCCTGTCGCAGGAGGTCCAGCATCAGGCCGCGTCCTGTGCAGATGCGTCGAACGCCTGTCGGGGCGTGATTGTGAAATTGGCGCGCAGCGAGGACTTGGAGGCCTTCGCCACTGTCGTGGAGCGCGGGCTGATGTTCTCCCGCAGGGTCGAAGAGGCGAATGCCGGGTTGCGCATGGCCAGTGAGGCCCTCATCGAGATCGGCCGTCTGCGGGATGCGGCTCGCAACAAAATGGACCTGCTGGACGGAGCTATTCAGGCGGCAAACGAAGGGATGGCCGCGATGCGCGGTGCCGCAACCGAATTGGCGGATTTCGCGGCCACCCTGCCGAGAAACCTGCCAGAGGGAAGCGACAGCCTGCTTGACCTGATGTCGATCTACACGATGGAAGCCGAGAGAGAGGTGCACAGGGCCGTTTTCGGCTTGCCGCCGGAGGAAGCCGCCAAGATTGGCGCGCAGGACGACGATCCCCTCGCGGGCGTCCTTTTCTGAAGGCCCGGATGCGGCCGCCCGGCGAGTGGGTCCGGCAAAGGGCTGCCGGAGCAAGGGCGATCCGATGGACGCAGGCCCCGCCGCGCTTGCCGAACCGGGAACCGGCCACTATCACGCGCAATGGGGGCTGTCCCGTCCGGATGGCCGCGGGGCGGCGAATCCGGGCGCAACCCCTGTCGGGGCGGATGGATCAACCGGACCGGCGCAAGGCGCACCGGCATTGAGCGAGGGGGAAGATGGGCGTCGTCATGTTCTACCACCTCACGCGGTCTGCGCCGGAAGAGACGCTGTCCATGCTCTTGCCGCGCGCGCTGGGGCAGGGATGGCGCGTGATGGTGCGCGGCACCGACCGTGACGCGCTGAACCGTCTGGACACGCGGCTCTGGCTGGACGAGGCGCATCCGTTCCTGCCCCATGGCATGGAAGGCGGGCCGCATGACGCGGATCAGCCCATCCTCCTTGGCCTTGGCCCCGCCGTGAACGCGGCGCAGGGGCTCTTCCTCATCGACGGTGCCGAAACGACGGTTGACGAGGCGCGCCCGCTGGAACGGGTCTGGCTTCTGTTCGACGGTGGAGATGGCATGCAGCTCTCTGCCGCGCGGCAGAAGTGGAAGGCTCTTACGGAGGCAGGCCTGCCCGCGCAATACTGGTCCGAAGAATCGGGGCGCTGGGAGAAGAAGGCCGAGAAGGGATAGGCCGCTGCCGCCCTATCGCCGCAGGATCATCCGGTCGCCCGCGATTTCCACCCGGTAGAGCGAGAGGTATTCCATCCCTAGCAGCGACATCTCCATTTCGCCCTGATTGACCCATGCCGCGAAATCCGTGTCGCGATAGGGGCCAAGCTCCACCTGCGGCAGCAGCACGCGGGCGGTGGCAACGGTCCCGTTGGCCGTCTGGGCACGGCCAAGGTAGACAAGGCTGTCGAGATCAATCCCAAGCCGACGGGCATCGTCCTGCGACAGGACCATGTTGGTGGCCCCGGTATCGGCCATGAACTCTACCTCCGTGCCGTTTACAGCAAGCGTGATGTAGTAATGCCCGTCCTCTGCGCGGGGGATGACGATCTCTCCGGCCTCCGAGATCATCTGTTGCGGGGCGAGATCGGTCTTCAGGTCGTTCCACAGCCCGTATCCCGCCATGACGCCCACGAAGATGAGGCCCCAAGCCGCGGCAGTGCGCAGGGTCTGGCCCATGCGGTGGCGGAATTCCACGATCACATAGCCGCCCACCGCCAGCAGCAGCAGGACAAGATAGAACAGCCGGCCTGTGGTCTCTCCGTCCATCGGAAGTGTCTCTCCTTTGCGGGGGATATGGGGGCAGAGGCCGCCCGGTGGAAGGGTCAGCCGATCAGGCCCGTCCCCTTCACCCCGTCGATCACGAATTGCACC
>Ga0209278_1001761_pt1 | contig 12772 bp, 7 predicted proteins | sample JI81BgreenDNA_FD_187504 | JGI IMG/M metagenome (GOLD analysis project Ga0209278, IMG submission 187504) | Wastewater effluent complex algal communities from Wisconsin, to seasonally profile nutrient transformation and Carbon sequestration -... | ecosystem: Engineered > WWTP > Effluent > Algae... | reverse complement strand
GATGGCGCAGCTCTACCTCAAGGGCCGCAACGCCTACGACCGTCGTCTGGTCGGCACCACGACCGTGCAGGTGCGCGAGTTCCAGCCCGACACGCTGCGTGTCAAGACCACGCTGTCGACGCCGCCACAGCGCGGCTGGGTGCGACCGGATGAATTGAAGGCGGTGGTCGACGTCGAGAATCTGTTCGGCACGGCGGCGCAGGATCGGCGTGTCACCGCGCAGCTGCGCCTGACGCCGAGCGTGCCGGCCTTCGACCAGCATCCGGGCTTCCGTTTCAGCGATCCGCAGCAGGCCCGCGAGGGCGTGCAGCAGGACCTCGAGGACGCGCGCACGGACGCGGAAGGCCGCGCCGAGATCGCGCTGGGCCTCGAGCAGTACGAGCGCGCCAGCTACCGCCTCGACCTGCTCGTGCGTGCCTACGAGCCCGGCAGTGGGCGCGGCGTGGCCTCGACCCTGCGTGCGCTGGTCTCCGACCAGCCCTACCTCGTCGGCATCAAGGCCGCCGATTCGCTCGGCTACGTGAATCGCGGTTCGCGCGCCTCGGCCGAGGTGCTGGTGATCGGCGACGATGGTTATCCACTTGCAGTTGAAGGCTTGCAGGCCGTGCGCATCGAGAAGCGCATGGTCTCCGTGCTGACGCGCGGCGATGACGGCCTCTTCCGCTTCGTCTCCCGCGAACGTCGGGAGGAGAAATCCCGAGCGGCGCTGGCCTCGAAGGCCGGGGCGCAGGCGCTGGCGCTCGACACCGCCACGCCCGGCGATTTCGTGCTGGAGATCCAGGACGCGCAGGGCCGCGTGCTGAATTCGCAGGCCTGGACCGTGGTGGGCGACGCCAACCTGTCGCGTTCGCTGGAGCGCAACGCCGAGCTGCAGCTGAGCCTCTCGAAACCGAGCTATGCGGCGGGCGAGGAGATCGAGGTTTCGATCCGTGGCCCGTACGCCGGCGCCGGCCTGATCACCATCGAGCGCGACACCGTCGTGGCGCAGCGCTGGTTCAAGGCCGACACCACCAGCACCGTGCAGCGCATCCGCGTGCCGGAGGGCCTTGAGGGCAATGCCTACGTGTCGGTGACCCTGTTGCGTGATCCGGCGAGCGAGGAGATCCACCTGAGCCCGCTGTCCTGGGGCGTGGTGCCCTTCGCCATTGATCGCACGCCGCGGCAGCTGCCGCTGACGATGAGCGCGCCGGCGCGTTCGCGTCCCGGCCAGCCGCTGGCCATCGACGTCGATGCCGGCGGGCCGGCCCGGGTGGCCGTGTTCGCGGTGGACGAAGGCATCCTGCAGGTGGCGGGCTATCGCGTCGACGACCCGCTCGATGCCTTCTTCGCCAAGCGCATGCACCAGGTGGACAGCGCGCAGATCCTCGACCTGCTGCTGCCGGAGTTCGCGCGCTTCGCCGACGGCGCGGCTCCCGGTGGTGACGGCGAGGGTGCCGGTGCGCGCCATCTGAACCCGTTCAAGCGCAAAGGCGAGAAGCCGGCCGTGTGGTGGTCGGGCGTGGTCGACATCGAGGGCGCCAAGCGCTTCGAGTTCACGCCGCCGGATCATTTCAATGGCGAACTCCGCCTCGTGGCCGTCGCGGTCACACCGGAGCGCGTGGGTTTCCGCGAAGGCAAGGCGACGATCCGCGGTGATTTCGTGCTGACGCCGACCCTGCCGACGCACGTGGCCCCGGGCGACGAGTTCGTCGTGCCCGTCGGGATCGCCAACACCATCGAAGGCGCGACCCAGCCGGCTGATGTGGCCGTGCAGCTCACGCTGCCGCCCTCGCTCGCCCTGGTCGGCGCGGCGCCGGCGCCGGTCACGTTGAAGCCCGGCGACGAGACCGTGGTGAACGTGCGGCTGAAGGCCTCGCAGGCGCTCGGTGCCGTGCCGATCACCCTGCGGGCGAGCAGCGGGCGCTTCGCCGCGCAGCGTCGCCTCGAGGTGTCGGTGCGGCCGCTGCAGCCCTCGCTCACCACCGTTTCGGTGCAGCAGGTCGCACGCAATACCGCGATCACTGATCTGCGCGCGATGTTTGACGAGCGTTCGACCCGCCGACTTGCGGCGTCGAGTTCCCCGCTGGTCGCGCTGACCGGCCTGCAGGCATGGCTGGGCGACTACCGCTACAGCTGCACCGAACAGCTCGCCAGCCAAGCGCTGCCCGGCCTCGTGCTGCGCTCGCACCCGGCCTTCGGACGGACGCGCGGCGACGGCGACCTGAGCGGCCTGTTCAACACGCTGCGCGCGCGACAGAACGGCGATGGCGGCTTCGGCACCTGGACCTCGACGCCGGACGTCGACCCGCTGGTCTCGGCCTACGCGGTGATGGTGCTCGTGGAAGCGCGCGAGCGCGGCGAACGCGTGCCCGGCGACCTGCTCGACCGCGCCAACCAGTGGCTGGCGCAGGCGGCGACGGATGCGAGCCGCAACGACCTCCCCGGCCTGCGCGCCCGCGCGCTGGCGGTCTACCTGCAGGTGCGCCAGGGCGAGTCGGCCGGCAACGCGCTGGCGACGCTCGTCGAGCAGCTGGAACGCGATCAGCCCAAGGCCTGGCGCGAGGACCTCGCCGGGCTGCTGGTGGCCGCGAGCTACAGCGGCCTGCAGCAGACGGCTGCGGCCACTCCGCTGGCGCGCCGCCACCGCGAGATCGCCAACGAAGTGGCGAAGCCGTGGTCGCAGTTCACCGACGCCGAGCGCGTGGCGCTGTATTCGCGTTGGGCCTACGGTGACTACTACGACCCCTTCGGCGCGCAGGCCTGGCGCCTGTACCTGCTGGGCAAGCACTTCCCCGACCAGCGTCGCCTGCTGAATGCCGAAGCCACGACGCGCCTGTTGGCCTCGGTGAACGAGCAGGGGCTCAACAGCCTCAATAGCGCGCTGGCCGTGCTGGCGCTCGATGCCGTCGGTGGCCAGACGGCCGCGCCGGCGCGCTTCGAGCAGGAATGGCGCGGCGGCAAGGCGGCGTTCGGCGAATCGAAGGACGGCGTGCTCGCCGGGCCGTTCCGCGCCGATGCCACCCGCTTGATGGTGATGCCCGAGGCTGGGAAGACGGTGTGGGTGGCACGCACCGAAACCGGCTTCGATCGCGCGCCGCCGCCGGCGGTGCAGGACCAGGGCCTCGAGGTGCAGCGCGATTTCCTCGACGAGGCCGGCAAGCCGACCACGACGGTGGCGCAGGGCAAGGAGCTCACGGTGCGACTGCGCGTCCGCGGCACGGGCTGGGACAACGTGGCGATCCTCGATCTGCTGCCGGGTGGCTTCGAGGCGGTGCTGACGCCGCCGACGGCCGCCGAAGGCGGCAGCGACCCCGCCGAGGCCCGACAGCGCGATACGGATGGCGACGGCTATGACGACGAGAGCGGCGAGATGATCGAGGGCGACGGCGCGCAGGGCGCGGCCCAGCCCGCCGCGCCGGTGCTGGCCCTGCCGGAGTCGACCTTCCGCCCGGTGCACGAGGAGATCCGCGAGGACCGCCTCGTGCTCTATGGCAGCGTGTCGAACGGGATGCAGGAGTTCCGTTACCGCATCCGTGCGACGGCGACCGGCACGTTTCAGGTGCCGCCGATCTTCGCCGAGCACATGTACCGGAATGGCGTGATCGCGCGCGGCGGCCCGGCCGGCACGCTCACGGTCACCGAGCCGGCGCGCTGAGCGCCGGTTCGTCCTCCCTACCTTGCGCGTGCCCATTCGTCTGCCGCGCGCGCTGAGGTGGGTGTTGGTGGTCGCGGCGCTGCTGGCCGCGACGCTGCTGGTGGTGCGCCTGTGGCCGAAGCCACCGCTGTCGGCTGGCGTGCCGGTGTCGACCGCGGTGCTCGATGCCGACGGCCGCCTGCTGCGCCTGACGCTGGCGGCCGATGAGCGCTACCGGCAGTGGCTGCCGCTGGAGGCCATCTCGCCAACGCTGGTGGACGCCGTGCTGCTGCACGAAGACCGCCACTACCGCTGGCATCCCGGCGTCAATCCGATCGCGCTGCTGCGTGCGGCGGGCAGCACCTACTCTGGCGGCCCGCGCATCGGTGGTTCGACGATCACCATGCAGCTCGCGCGACTGCGCTGGCGGCTGGAAACGCGCGACGTGCCCGGCAAGCTGGTGCAAATCGTCCGCGCGCTGCAGCTCGAGGCGATGTATTCGAAGGACGACCTGCTCGAGGCCTACCTCAACCTCGCGCCCTACGGCGGCAACGTCGAGGGCGTGGGCGCGGCCTCGCGCATCTATTTCGACAAGGCCGCCGCCGAACTCTCGTTGCCGGAAGCGCTGGCGCTCGCCGTGATGCCGCAGGCCCCGAACCCGCGCGGGCGATTCGTCGTTGATGCGCGCGGCGTCACCACGCTCGGCCCCGGCCTGCAGGCCGCGCGGCAGCGGCTGTACGCCCGCTGGGTCGACGCCTACGGCGCCGATACGGGCACGGACGTCGCCACCGACATGGCCGCGCGCATGGCCCTGCCGCTGCGCCTGCGTCCGACACGCGCGTTGCCGTTCGCCGCACCGCACTACGTCGACCGCGTCCTGGCCGCGCAGCAGCGCCATGGGCCGCGCCCGCCCGAGATCGCCACGCCGCTCGACCGCCGCCTGCAGCGGCTGGTCGAACGCCGCGTGCGCGCCCACTTGCAGCGTGAGGCGTCGCGAGGGCTCGACAACGCCGCCGTGCTCGTGGTCGACACGCGCGACATGGGCGTCGTCGCGCTGATGGGTTCGGCCGACTGGCGCAACGCCGCCATCGGCGGGCAGGTGAACGGCACGGCGGCGCTGCGTTCGCCCGGCTCGACGCTGAAGCCCTTCCTTTATGCGTTGGCCATCGACCAGGGCCAGCTGCATCCCGCCACCGTGCTGCGCGACGTGCCGAGCGCCTACGGCGCCTACACCCCGGAGAACTACGACGGCCGCTTCCAGGGGCCGGTCACCGCCACCGAGGCGCTGAACCGCAGCCGCAATATCCCGGCCGTCACCGTGGCTTCGCGGCTGCGCTCACCCGACCTCTTCGACCTGCTGCGCGACGCCGGTGTGCCCAAGCTGCGGACGCGCGAGCACTACGGCCTCGCCCTCGTGCTCGGTGGCGGCGAAGTGCGCGCCGAGGACCTGGTACGGCTCTACGCGATGCTCGGCGGCGACGGCCGGCTTCGGCCGCTGCGCTTCCGCGCGGCGGACGAGCGCAGCGAAGGCACCGCGATGCTCAGCCCCGAAGCGGCCTTCATGACGCTCGACATGCTGCGTCGGAACCCGCGGCCGGGTGGCGCGACCGCCAGCGACCTCGGGCACTGGCCGGTGGCGTGGAAGACCGGCACCAGCTGGGGCTTCCGTGACGCGTGGACGGCGGGCGTGGTGGGGCCTTACGCGGTGGTGGTGTGGATGGGGCATTTCGACGGCCGCGCGAACCCGGCGCTGATCGGCGTGGAGGCCGCCGCGCCGCTGTTCTTCTCGATCGCCGACGCGATGCGCGCCGAAGGCTTCGACGTGACGCCGCAGCGCACGACCGCTTCGCGGATGAAGCGCGTGAGCGTGTGCCTCGCCAGTGGCGATCTGCCGAACGCGTGGTGCCCGCAGCGCGGTGAAGCGTGGTTCATCCCCGGCGTGTCGCCGATCCGCGTGAGCACCGTGCATCGGCCGGTGCAGATCGACCGTGCCACCGGGCGCGTGGCCTGCGGCGCCTTCGACCCGGCGACGATGCGCCGCGAGGTCTACGAGTTCTGGCCGAGTGATCTCGCCCGTGTCTTCGCCCAAGCGGGGCTGCCGCGCCGCAAGCCGCCGCCGGGCGCGGATTGCGCGGGCGCGGCCGAGTGGCTGGGCAGCGCGCCGCAGATCACCCAGCCCTATCGGGCCACGCGCTACCGCCTGCATTTCGACGGCCGCGAGCAGCCGGGCATTCCGCTGGCCGCCACCACCGACGCCGACGCGCGCACGGTCTTCTGGTTCGCCGACGGCGCTTTCATCGGTGAATCGGCCAGCGGCCGTGCCATCGCGTGGGCCCCGCGCCGCGCCGGCCGCGTGCTGCTGCGCGCCGTCGACGAGCATGGCCGGGGCGACGAGCGCGAGGTGGTGGTGGAGGCGGAGTAGGGCGCCCGAGCACGGCTGTCGGCCTCGTGCCGGGGTCATGTCGGCCTACTGTCGTCACGCCACGGTGCGCTCGGGCAGGATGCTGGCGGGGTCGAACACCGTTCCCCGGAGGAGGAGGACCCCATGCACATCGACAGCACCCGTCTTCGCGAACTGCGCACCGCCAAGCATTGGTCGCAGGAGCAACTGGCCGAGCTCAGCGGCCTCAATCTCCGCACCATCCAGCGCCTGGAGTCCGGGGCCAAGGTCTCGACCGAATCGCTGCGCGCCCTCGCCGCGGTGTTCGAGGTGCCCGCCGATAGCCTGCTGGTGACGGCACCGATGCCGGCCGCGGGCTCGCAGCCGGCGCTGGCCGCGATACGCGAAGGCGTTGTGCGCGGCCTCGACTTCACCAGTACCACCGCCCGTGCCGACTACTGGTGGTTCTTCCTCGCGGTGGTGATGGTGCTCGCCGCCGCCCAACTGCTGGCGGAGTCGTTCGGCGCGCTGATCTTCCGGTTCACGCAGTTGGTCGTGCTGCTGCCGCTGGGTGCGGCCAGCGCCCGCCGCCTGCGCGACGCCGGACTGAGCCCGTGGTGGACCTTGATCGCGTTCGCACCGGTCGCGGGGATCGTGGCGCTGCCCTACCTGCACACCTTCCCGACCAAGCCCGCCGAGGTCCCGGCGGACGCGAAGGCGGCTTGAGGTCCGGATCAGCGGCCTTCGGCCTCGAACGCCCGCAGGTCCGCCAGGGCCAGCTCGGCGCGACGCACGCTCTGGCCGGCGGGGTCGGCCCGCATCGCCGCCGCGAGCCGCGGTTGGCGATACACCCAGCGCAGGCCGGCACCGATCAGCGCGGTGAAGACGATGCCGGAAGCGATCCATGCCCCGACGAGTCCCGGTCGTTGGGTCCAGAGGTCGACACCGGCGGCGGCGAAGCCCATCAGCAGCAGCGGCACCCAGATCACGCCGCCGGCGAGGCCCAGCACCCAGCCGGCCGTTTCGCGCCAGCGTCGCAGCGCGGCGAGGGCGCCCTGCATGTCGAGCACCGCACCGGTCATCCGCACGCGGCGGATCAGCGAGAGCTCGTGGCCGGCGGAGGCGATCAGCGCGATGGCATAGGCCTGCACCAGCACGCCGTAGACGATGAACTGCGCGCCGGCGTCCATGCGCTTCGCCCAGAAGGCGACGGCGATCGTGACCAGGGTCACGCCGGCGATCGCCTGAAGGCCGAGGCCGATGGCCAGCGGGCGCAGCGCCCGGCGGCTGGCGAGTTGCCCCGCTTTGGCGCGGGCTTCGGCATCGCGGGCGCGCTCGATGGCATTCGCCTCTGACTGCAGGGTTTCGATGCGCGCCAGCCGTTCGTCGAGCGATTTCCAGGTGGTCTTGAGGGTGTCGAGGTCCATGGCGGTCTCCAGGTTCAGGGGGCCAGTTCAGTGCGCAGTCGCGCTTTCAGTCGGTTGAGGCGGACGCCGACGTTGCTCTCGGAGAGGCCGAGCACGTCGCCGATCTCGCGGTAACCCAAGTCGTCGAGCCAAAGCAGCAGCAGCGCGCGGTTCAGCGGGTCGAGCGCGGCGATGACGCGGTGCAGGTCGCGCTGCTGCGCGATCTGTTCCGGCGTGGCGCCGGGATCAATGAGGTGGTCGAGCGGGTCGTGTGCGTCGTCGTCGAGCGAGTCCGTCGCGCCCGAGGTGCCGCGCCCCGGGGCACACATCGCGCCGCCACCGCGCACCTGCGTCGCGCGCCGCCCACTCAGGCAGACGTTGAGCGCCACGCGGTAGGCCCAGGTGGCGAAGGGGCGTTCGCCGTCCCACGCGGGGAATACGGCCCACAGCTGCGCGGCCATGTCCTGCTCGAGGTCGGCGCGATCGGCCGGGCAGTCGCTGAAGCCCCAGGCGATCTTGCGCAGCAGTCCGCGGTGCTGGGCGAGCAGCATCGCGAAGCGTTCGCGGCGGATGTCGATGGTGTCGGTCATCGGGGCGGTGAGGGCGTCCATGCCGGGGTGATACGGGGCGCGGTGGTCGATCCTTACACGTTCGCCGAAAAAGTATACGATGTACGAAAATGTACGTCGTATGCTTTTAGGTCATGACCGCATCCTCGCTACCCGCTGAACCGCATCGCCGCCGCAAGCGCGAGCGCACGGCCGACCACCTCTCGGCCACGGCCTTCCGCCTGTTCGAAGCGCACGGGTTCGATGCCGTCACGATGGAGCAGGTCGCCGCCGAGGCCGGTGTGGCCAAGGCCACGCTCTACAGCCATTTCCCGGTGAAAGAGGCGCTGCTCGCGCATCGCTTCCGCGAAGACATCGCTGCGGGCATGCAGGAGCGCGCCGCGGCGCTCGCGGCCCATCGAACCTTCGAGTCGCGCATGCGCTACCTGCTCACCGAGTCGGCGCAGTGGCACACGCCCCGCCGGGCCTACCTGCCGGCGTACATCCGCTACCTCACCCGCCAGGCGCGGTATGGCGAGGGGAGCCCGACGTCCGCCAACGCGAAGGCCGCCCCGATCGACAACGGCACCCGCGGCATCCTCGCCGCGATGTTCGCCGCCGCGCAGCACAGCGGCGAGATCGACGCGCGCTTCGATCCCGCGACGCTGGCGACCAGCGTCGAGTACCTGCTGTTCGGTGCGGTGGCGGGCTGGCTCGATGACCCGTCGATCGACCTGACGACGCGTTTCCTCGCCGCCTTCGACCTCGCCATGCACGGCATGGCCGCGCGTCCGACTGACAACCCCGCAGGAGCGATGTGATGAGCCCCCTTGTCGACCACGACACCGTGCCCCTTCCGGGCCGCCCCTTCGGCCTGCCCCTCCTCGCCGCAATCCGTCGCGACCCGCTGGGCGTTGGCCATGCGCTGCAGCAACGGCTTGGCGACGCCGCCACCGTCGAGGTGCTGTTTCGCCGAATCGTCTATTTCTTCCGTCCCGAGGCGGTGCGGCAGCTCCTGGTCGATCACGGCGACAGCTTCGAACGCGAAGCGCGGTTGCTGGACATCTTCGCGTCCTTCCAAGGGCGAAATGTCCTCACGACCGAGGGGCCCGACTGGGAGCGGCAGCGGCGCCTCCTCACCCCGGCCTTTTCGCCCAAACGCATGGCCGGCTACATGGGCCTGATGCGCGACGCCATCGACGCCAGCCTCGCCGACGAGCTGCCTGCCGAGTCGGGGCAGGGCGCGGTGGTCGACGCTGATTTCCTGACGACGCGCATCACCATGGACGTGATCCTGCGCACGCTGTTCTCGCATGCGACCTCGCACGCCGAGGCGATGCGGGTGTCCATGGCGATCCGTGCGCTCACGCGGCAAAGCATGCGCGAAGTGTTCTGGGCGTGGGTCCCGCCAGCCTGGCTGCCGCATCCGGGTCGTGCGGCGAAGCAGGCCAGCCTTCGGGTGCTGCACGGCTTGATTGCCGAGCACATCGCCGCGCGGACCGGGCGCGATGCGGGCAGGGAGAACGGCGACGTGCTGGACCACCTGCTGGCCGCCCGCGACGAGGCGTCGACGGACGCTGGAGCGACGCTGAGCGCGCAGGAGGTCCATGACAACTGCGTGCTGCTGTTCGCCGCGGGTTTCGACACCGCGTCGTCGGCGCTGACCTGGTGGCTGGGCCTGATGGCGACGCATCCCGAGGTGGCGCAGCGCGTGCGCAGCGAGGTCGCGGCGGCGCGTGCCGAAAACGCCGGGCTCGACACCCTCGCGCGCTTGCCCCTCCTCAACGCCACGATCAAGGAAGCGATGCGGCTGTACCCGCCGTCCACTGCGCTCTTCAACCGCGTCGCGCTGCGCGACGTGGTCATCGACGGCACGTCGATCCCGAAGGGCACGCTCGCCGTGGTGCCGATCTGGCACCTGCACCGTGATCCGCGCTCGTTCCCGGAGCCCGAGCGCTTTCTTCCTGAGCGTTTCCTCCCCGGTGCGCCGCCGACACCGCGTGGCGCCTACCTGCCCTTCGGTGCCGGCCCGCACTTCTGCCTGGGGCAGCATTTCGCCACGGTCGAGATGGCCCTGGTGGCCGCGCACGTGATCGAGCGATTCGATCTCGCACTGGCCGACGGCGACGCCCTGCCAGAACCCGTGGTCGATCTCGCGTTGAAGCCGAAGCAGCCCCTGCGCCTGCGATTCACCCGGCGGACCCTCACCGCTCCGAATGCCCCGCCTCGAACCAGTCCTTGCGCTTGAACAGGCCCGGCTTGATCAGGTCGACGAAGGCGCGCGCCGGGCCGGTCAATGACCGCCCCTTGCGCACCAGCACGCCATAGGTGCGCGACGGGAAGTACTCGCGCAGCGGCCGCGCGACGAGGCGCGCCTTGTCGGCGTCGGTGAGGCACAGCGCCGAAACGACCGAGATGCCGAGGTCCTGCGCGACGTACTGCTTGATCACCTCCCAGCCGCCGACCTCGATCGCGACCTGGTACGGCACGCGGCGCTGTTCGAAGGCGGTCGTCACCATGCGCCAGGTCGAGAGCTGCTTCGGCGGCAGGATCAGGCCGTGCGGCGACAGGTCCTCGAGCGTGATCGCCGACTTTTTCGCCAGTGGATGCTGCGGCGCGGTGATCAGCATCGCGTCGAAGCGCTGCAGCGGCGCGTAGTCGATGTCGTTGGGCACTTCCCACATCGCGCCGACGGCGAAATCCACTTCATCGGCGCGCAGCTTCGCGAGGCCGGCCTGGCCGGTGACGCTGTGCAGGTGCAGGCGCACGTCGGGGCGCAGCGCGCGGAATGCGGCCAAAGGCTCCGGCAGCAGGTGCAGCAGGGTGGAGCTGCCCGCGGCGATGTGCAGCTCGCCGCCCTCGAGGCCGGCCTGGCTGCCGCGGAAGGCCTCGTCGAGGCCCTCGAAGCCGTCGATCAGCGGCCGCGCCAGGTCGTAGAGCGCCTGCCCGTCGCGGGTCAGCGACAGGCGTCGGCCGACGCGCTCCAGCAGGGGTACGCCGTAGTGGCTTTCCAGCGCCTTGAGCTGGAGGGACACGGCCGGCTGGCTGAGGAACAGGGCCTCCGCCGCGCGGCTGACGGAGCCCAGTCGGGCCACCTGGCAGAAGGCCTGCAAGGGCTTGAGGCGGCTGCCCTTGTAGTAGAAGCGCCCCGAATCGACCTCCGGCTTCCGTTCCGTAGCCGTCTTTTGGGGCCGCTTTCGCGTCACGTTGGCCATGGTTTCCGATGGGTATTTGAAGAACTCATACATCGTATCCACAGATTTGCTTTGTCAACAATCGCTCCGGGGGTGAGTTTGAGGTCCATGCCCGACGCGCCTCGCGTCCGGCCCCCGACCCCGCCCCACGGACCCGCCTCGCCCCATGAGCACCGCCACCGAGCCCACCCGCACCCCCGACGCCACCACGCCGACCGCCAGCGGCTTCCGCCGCGTCGGCCGCCCGGTCGAGGGCGAAGCCACGATCCTCGTGCCGGAGCTGCAGGCGTTGCTCACCGACCTGCACCGCCTGTTCGAGCCGGCCCGCCGCCAGCGCCTGGCCGCCCGCGTCGCCCGCCAGGCCGAATTCGACGCCGGGATGCTGCCGGACTTCCGCGCCGACACCCGCGCGATCCGCGAAGGCGATTGGACCGTGGCCCCGATCCCGGCCGCCCTGCAGGACCGTCGCGTCGAGATCACCGGCCCGGTCGACCCGAAGATGGTCATCAACGCGCTGAACTCGGGCGCCAACTGCTTCATGGCCGACTTCGAGGACAGCAACGCGCCATCCTTCGCCAACCAGATCACCGGCCAGCGTGCCTTGCGCGACGCCGTCGACGGCATCCTGACCTTCACCGCGCCGGAGACCGGCAAGCGCTACGCGCTCGACCCGGCCAGCAAGACCGCGCTGATCGTCCGCCCGCGCGGCTGGCACCTCGACGAGGTGCACGTGACGGTCGACGGCCAGCCGATGGGCGGCGGCCTTTTCGACCTCGCCACCTTCGCCTTCCACAACGCCAAGACGCTGGCCTGGCGCGAGCGCGGCCCGTACTTCTACCTGCCGAAGATGGAGTGCATGGAGGAAGCGCGCCTGTGGGATGAGGTGATGGCTTTCCTCGAAGTGCGCCTCAACCTGCCGGTGGGCACGATGAAGGCGACGGTGCTGATCGAAACGCTGCCGGCCGTGTTCGAGATGCACGAGATCCTGCACGCGCTGCGCGGCCGCATCGTCGGCCTGAACTGCGGGCGCTGGGACTACATCTTCAGCTGGCTGAAGACGCTGCGCCGCCACGCCGACAAAGTGCTGCCGGAGCGTGGCCAGGTGACGATGGCCCAGCCATTCCTGAAGGCCTACTCGGAACTGTTGATCCAGACCTGCCACCGCCGCGGTGCGCATGCGATGGGCGGCATGGCCGCGCAGATCCCGATCAAGGGCGATGACGAGGCCAACGAGCGCGCGATGCAGCGCGTGCGCGCCGACAAGCTGCGCGAAGTCACCGCCGGCCACGACGGCACCTGGGTGGCGCATCCGGCCCTGATCCCGATCGCGCGCGAGGTCTTCGACGCGCACATGCCGAAGGCCAACCAGCACCACGTCAAGCGCGAGGACGTGCAGGTGACGCGCGACGACCTGCTGAAGCCCTCGCTCGGCACCATCACCCGCGCTGGCTTCGACAACAACGTCGACGTCTGCGTGCGCTACATGGCGGCCTGGCTGGCCGGCAGCGGCTGCGTGCCGATCCACCACCTGATGGAGGACGCCGCCACCGCCGAGATCAGCCGCACCCAGCTGTGGCGCTGGCTGCACCACCCGCAGGTCGCGGCGAAGAACGGCGTTCCCGCCGAGCCGC
>Ga0209278_1001758_pt1 | contig 12776 bp, 12 predicted proteins | sample JI81BgreenDNA_FD_187504 | JGI IMG/M metagenome (GOLD analysis project Ga0209278, IMG submission 187504) | Wastewater effluent complex algal communities from Wisconsin, to seasonally profile nutrient transformation and Carbon sequestration -... | ecosystem: Engineered > WWTP > Effluent > Algae... | reverse complement strand
TCTGTAAATATGAGCATTATGAACAAAAAATAGCTATTATTTTATCTAAAGATTTCTTTAATAAAGAGAGGCTTCTCAGCCTTAATACAGATGTTATAGCCAAAGATTCCATACACTTTTTCAATCATGTTTTAGAAGCAAGAGCTTGGCTTTTTTCTTAGAGTAGAGCCTTAGCTCTACTCTTGAATTTATTTTCGACTGAGTTCATAAACAAAACTACCTTGTGAGACACTTTGAAATGTCATTTGTTTTTTTCCACTAAGTTTGATTTGTAGATGACTTTCTAAAGGAATTTCTTCTCCTTCAAACTTTATTACAGAAATCTCATTATCAACACTATATTTACCAACGGCTTTTTTAGATTTTCCTGACATATCTTTGAACGTAACTTCACAAGTATAATCCTTATTGAGTTTTATGATTTGTCCTTTTAAACTTCTATTAAATAAATCTGCCATAGAATTAGCCAGATCAAAACCAGGTGAATCTTTAGGTAAATCTTTTCGTACAACTACTTTCACAAACTTCCATGTTCCTATATAGTTTTGTGCATGGCTGGTATAAATACATACCAAAATAAATGCTGATAATAAGATTATTTTTTTCATAAATACTTTAAATTTGATAGATAAATATTCATTAAGGTCTTACAAAATAGATGCTTATATCCTATAGAATTTAGGCGATTTTTGTTAAAGGTTTTTTTGGATTTGACAAAATCCTATTTTTAGTTTACCAAACTTTTTTTACATGCCTCCTTCATCTCAAAAACCTTCTGAGTTATTGCAACAACATGTTCATTTCCAACTCACCACTGAACAACAAGAATTTGCATCTCAACTTGACAGCTTCTTTCAAGAATCTGAAAAGCGTACAACTATTATTCTTAGAGGTTATGCAGGAACAGGAAAAACATTGATGGTCAGCAGTTTAGTTAAAATAGCGGCTAAAATGGGATATAAAATTTCGTTATTAGCTCCTACTGGCAGAGCTGCAAAAGTATTGGGCGGATATGCTCATAAAAAAGCCTCAACTATTCATAGAAAAATTTATCAGCAGACAGACACCAAACAAGGTAATTTTGTATTTAAAAAAGTCAAAAACTCTTCAGAAAAAACAATTTATATTGTAGATGAGGCATCTATGATTTCTGATACAGCCGTTTTTGGTTCAAAAAGTCTATTAGATGATTTAATTTCTTATGTTTTTGAGAACATGAATTCTCAAAATAAATTATTGTTGGTAGGTGATGTAGCCCAATTACCCCCTGTGGGCGAAAATTTGAGTGTTGCATTGGATAAAGACTATATGTCAAGTAAATATGATTTGGATATTATTTTCCAAGAATTTACCCAAGTCATGCGACAAGAACAAAACTCTGGAATACTTTACAATGCTACCCTTATCCGAGATAGTCTTAAAAATGAGCAAATTAAATTACAACTAAGAACCAAAGGTTATAAAGATTTTTATAAGATGACAAGTGAGCGTCTTGAGGACGGACTTAGATATGCTTATGATAAATTTGGAATTGAAGACACCATTGTGATTTGTCGTTCCAACAAAAATGCCAATAATTTTAATCAATACATTCGTAGGGCTATCCGATTTGCCGAATCTGAAATAGAAGCAGGTGATTATCTGATGATTGTAAAAAACAATTATTTTGTGCTTTCTGATAACGGTCAAGAAGGTTTTTTAGCCAATGGCGATTTTGTTCAGATTCAGAAAATCAGAAATGAAGAAGAAGAATATGGTTTCCGTTTTGCTACGATGGAGCTTCGTTTGGTAGATTACCCTGATGCACCTGCTTTTGAGGCTAAAGTTTTATTAAATTCACTTTATACAGAACATCCATCTTTACCTACTAAAGACTATGAGAGTCTTTATCAACAGGTTTTAGAAAGTTATGCTGATATTACTCAACAACGCAAACGTCAAGAGGCTCTTAAAAATGACCCTTATCTCAATGCATTACAAGTAAAATTCGCTTATGCCATTACCTGTCATAAATCGCAAGGTGGACAATGGAAAGCTGTTTTTGTAGAGCAAGGCTTTTTAAACGAGGAAATGCTAAATATAGATTTTTTGAGATGGCTTTATACTGGGCTAACCAGAGCAGAAAAAGAGCTTTTTTTAGTAAATTTTAGAGACGAATTCTTTGAAAACAACTAAAAGAGGGAGACTTTATCTCCCTCTTATTTTATGCTTTAATGGCTAAAAGTGGAATATTAGTTGTATAAACTACTTCTTCTGTTCTGCTTCCATCAAAAATCTTATCCCAGAAACTACGTTTGTGGGTAAACATCACTATCATATCAGGTTTATATACACGAGCAAATTCTTTTAAGCCTCCATGTACATCATTTTCTGTATCAGTATGCTGAAAGTGTAGTTCTAAACGACTATAATTTAGTTTCTGCTTTAAATCCTCTATAAATTTCTGGTTGTTGAAAGTATCTAATTTTACCATTTCAGGATAGTTTGGATACACATGCACCAGTTGTAAGCTTGCATCAAAAATACGAGCCAATTCCATCACTTTTTCGATTTTCTTTTCAGGGTTTACCAAATCAGTAGCCAAAGCTATATATTCAATAGGTGTTCCCTGATAAGTATTTGGAACTGCCATAACAGGTATTTCAGAATTTTGGATAGTATTAGAAGCATTGCTTCCAAAAAACACTTTTTTCATCCCACTTGAACCTGTTGTTCCCATAATAATCAAGTCAGCCTTGTGTTGTTTTGCTACCTCACAAAGGCTTTCCGAAACTAAAGGGCTTGTTCGTACTACGTATACAATTTCTCTTTTGGGTAAAGTTACCACGCCCAATTTTGTGGTATATTCTTTGAGCTCCTTTTCTTTATTGACAATAAATGCTTCTATAGCATCAGAATGTTGTTTGCCTGTGAGCGTAACAGGTATTTCGGGCTGAGAAATATTGACGAATACAAAGCGACATGCAGTTTCTTGATTAATGCGTAAGGCTAAATTTACAGCAACGGAAGCATTTTCCGAAAAGTCAGTAGGAATGATGATGGTTTTCATTAAAGAAATAATTTGAGTTCCTTGCCTAAAATTACATAAATATACATCTTATCTACAAGACTTTAATCACTTTTTTTCCTGAACTTAATTATTTAGGCAATCGAAATATCACTGAAAACGTCATTTTTACCTTTACAGGTATATTTTTTTCTCTTCCTGCAATCCATTCTGGGCTTTCTTCAAATACTCTTACAACCTCTTCATCCAAGCCAAAGCCCAAACCTTTCACAATTTTAATATTTTCTAACTTTCCTGCTTTATTTACTATAAATTGTACAAACACATAACCTTCTATTTTTTTATCTAGTGCTGTTTGGGTATAATAGATGTTTTCGTCTAAATATTTATAAAACCTTGAATATCCTCCTACAGGTATAGGCATTTGTTCTACAACTGTATAGACTGTATCTGAAATAATAGTATTCTGAGCTTTGAGTACATACTGAAAGCCAACAAAAAATAACAGCCATATCAGCCATTTTTTTATCATACGCTCATCAAATCAGCCATTTTTTGAGTATCTATGCTTTCCGCACAGGCAAAATGCCCTTTGGGGCAGGTTTTGTATCCATGCAAACCACAAGGACGACAAGGCAAATTTTGAGCCGTTTCTATTACATAAGATTTTTCAGCAACAGGATAAAAACCGAAATCGGTAACTGTTGAGCAATATACAGCACAAACAGGAGCATTGAGAGCAGAAGCCAAATGCAATGGTGCTGAATCATTTACATAATTCATAATAGATTTTTGCATTAGAGCTGCTGATGCTAAAAGATTCAGTTTGCCTGCTAAATTGTGTAAAAATGGATGTTTAGATTTTTCTTTAATTTCCTCACATAATTCAAAATCAGACTTTGCTCCTAACAAATATATATTTGTTTCCATAGGCAATAGTCGTACAAAATCTATCCATTTGTGAATAGGAAATTGTTTTGTAAACCATACAGAAGCAGGAGCAATACAGATGTAATTACTTTCTTGGTAAGGTTGTACGATCTCAAAATCATGGTTGCTTGGATATAATTTAGGTTTTGCAGGTTGTTCGTCTGTAATATAAGCTATTAAAGTCTGGTTTCTATCTATTTCGTGTATCCCCTTTCCAATTTCATGAGTTACTTTACGATTAGCCAACCAAGCAAATGGATTTTTATTAAAACATACTTTCTCTTTTGCACCCGAAAAAGCCATAAATATCCCTGAGGAAGCAAATCTTTGTAAGTTTACAACCAAGTCATATTTTTCTGCTCTGATTTGTTTTAAAACTTTCCAAAAATTTTTATATTTATTTTGTGTTTTATCCCACACTAATACTTTTTTTAAAAATGGATGACTTTGAAGTAACATTTCGTTCCCTTTTCTAACTAAAAAAGTATATTCTGCTTCTGGATAATATACATAAAGCTTTTCTAATATGGCTGTAGCCAAGATTACGTCCCCAATAAAAGCTGTTTGTATGATGAGTATCTTCTCGTAAGTTTTTTTCATTAAATCTTCATTTTTGCATAAAAAAAATATACTTTTTGATAAACTTACATCAAAAATAGCCATTTTTCAGAGAAAAAATTATATAGTTTTTCATTTTTGCATGAAAAAAAATAAAAAAAATTATTTTTTCCGAATATTTTTTTAAATTTGAATTCTACAAATAAAGCACACCATATGGCAGTTTTATCTCAATCAGGAAAACCCAAGAATTTCATATATGATAGAGCGAAGCATCACTTTTTAGGAAATTTCCCTAATGTTCTTCCTATAGAGCAAGCTTATGTTCACATTGGTATGTTTTTGGGGTGGGTATGCGAGAATGATCTTTACAGTGATTTTTTCGAGGAAGAAGCCGCTTTACAAATTCTACGTTTCAGAAGAAGGCAAATTAGCTGTTCTATTCTGAGTGCTGTTTGGGATGGGTATTTGGGTTCAGAGTTGTTTAATGATGAAGGTAACGATTTTTGTGTATTTTATTACCAAAGTGGTCGTTATAAGAAAGATTATGAAAAAACCTTAGCCGCCGATTTGCCATCTATTTACCATGTAGAAGACAATTGGAAAAACTACGAAAAAATTGCTAAAAAAATTTCCGCTCGTTATAAAAAGTGGAAACAAGATGCAGGAGAAGATATAGATGTATCATAAACTCTGAGTTACAATAGCTACACTTGCAGATGTACCGATTCTATCAGCACCTGCCTGTATCATATTTATTGCACTTTCGTAAGAGCGGATACCTCCAGAAGCTTTTACACCCACAGAAGTAGGGCAAATACTACGCATCAGTTGTATATGTTCTACTTTTGCTCCTTCTTTGGCAAACCCTGTAGAAGTTTTTACAAAGTCCGCTCCAGCTTCTACACACAATTGACATGCAAGCTTTATTTGTTCTTCATTCCAATAGGCTGTTTCTAAAATTACTTTCAATATTTTTTCTCTTTCATGAGCTAGTTTTGCAAGCTGTGCTATTTCAATTTTTACCCAGTCGTAAGAACCATTGGCAAAAGCAGAAAGAGTCATGACCATATCTAATTCATCAGCACCATCTTTAATTGCTGTCTCCATTTCTTGTCGTTTACTTTGAGTTCTCTGGTATCCCAAAGGGAAACCAATAACAGTAACTGTTTTAATATCTGTACTTCTTAAATCTCTACGAGTTTTTTCTACCCAATAAGGAGGAACACAAACCCCTACAAAATTATAATCTTTTGCCTCCCCTATCAACTTATCAATTTCGTTAGAAGTTGTTAGTGGATTTAACAGAGTATGTTCTATATAAGATGCCAGATTCATGATGCTTTATTTAATATTCGGAGCCAAATTTAAGAACTTCTTAAAATATATCAATAAAAAAGACCTTTAGTATACTAAAGGTCTTTTTTACATCTTTTTATTTGATGAGTAATAACTCTCTGTATTTAGCTAAAGGCCAAGCTTCATCGCTGATTGTAAGTTCAAGTTTATCAACAGCATAACGAAGAGGTTCAAAATAAGGCTTCACTTTTTCACTATATATTTTAGCTCGTTTTTTTACATCATCTGTATTATTAGCTGTTTTACGAGTTTCTATCATATCACGAACATTAGTCTGTAAATCATTTACATAACCAGCTATCTTTTTGATAGTTACAATTGTACTTTCTACTAAAGCATCTTCGATGCCTATAGCTTTCAGACTTCTTACATACTCCACCAATTTATTTTGATAAGAAATAGCTGTTGGAATCACATGGTTTACAACTAATTCACCCATCATACGAGATTCTATTTGAATTTTTTTGATGTAAATTTCCAGTAAGATTTCGTAACGGGCATCTAATTCTCTATGTGATAAAACATTGTGTTTTTCAAAAATTTCAATAGTTTTTTTGCTGACAAAAGCCTCTAAAGATTCCACACAAGAAGTAACATTTGTTAAACCTTTCTTTAAAGCTTCTTTTTTCCATGCTTCAGAATAGCCATCTCCTTCAAAAATAATCTTTTTACTATCTTTGATATATCCTTTTAGAATATTGATGATAGCAGCTTCTTTCTTTTCACCTTTAGCAATACGTTTATCTACTTCTTCTTTGAATATTGCTAACTGATTTGCCATAATGGTATTGATGACAATCATATTGGAAGAGCAGTTTGCAGAAGAACCTACAGCTCTAAACTCAAATTTGTTACCTGTAAATGCAAATGGAGATGTTCTGTTACGGTCTGTATTATCCAAAAGTACAGGAGGTATTTTATTAATTCCTGTCTTCATGTAGATATTTTCACCTTTAGAAACTTTTACTGTTGCTTTTTTCTCTAATTCATCTAATATTTCACTCATTTGAGCTCCCACGAAAACAGATATAATGGCTGGAGGAGCTTCATTTGCACCCAAACGGTGTTCGTTGGCTGCCGACATAATACTTGCACGCAATAAATCAGCGTTATCATGTACAGCCTTGATTACATTGATGAAGAATGTTAAAAATCTTAAGTTGTCTTTTGCTTTGGTACTTGGAGAAAGTAAGTTAACACCTGTATTGGTTTGTAAAGACCAGTTATTGTGTTTTCCACTACCATTGATGCCTGCAAATGGTTTTTCGTGGAATAAAACTTTCAAATCGTGTTTATCAGCTACCTTTTCCATCACATCCATTAAAAGTAGATTATGATCAACAGCTAAATTGGCTTCTTCAAATGTAGAAGCACACTCAAATTGAGCAGGAGCTACTTCGTTGTGGCGTGTACGGATAGGAATACCTAATTTTAAACACTCTATCTCAAAATCAACCATAAAAGCTCTTACACGAGAAGGTATTGAGCCAAAATAGTGGTCTTCTAATTGTTGTCCTTTAGGAGGTGTATGTCCAAAAAGCGTTCTACCTGTCGAAACCAAGTCGGGACGAGCATAATACATAGCTTTATCCACCAAAAAATACTCTTGTTCAGGTCCAAGTGTTGCAATAGTACTTGTAACATCCGAATCAAAATATTGAGCAACTGCTGTTGCAGCTTTATCTACAGCATGCAAGGCTTTCAATAAAGGCATTTTAAAATCCAAAGCCTCACCTGTATAAGAAACAAATACAGTAGGAATACACAAAGTTTTTGTTCCATTATCTTCCATGATAAATGCTGGAGATGTTGCATCCCAAGCTGTATAACCACGAGCTTCAAAAGTAGAACGAATTCCTCCACTTGGAAATGAAGAAGCATCGGGTTCTTGTTGAGCCAAAGCAGATCCTTTAAATTTCTCAAGTACTCTTCCATCACTTTCTAAATCAAAAAATGCATCATGTTTTTCAGCAGTAAGTCCTGTAAGAGGCTGAAACCAATGTGTATAGTGTGTAACACCTTTACTCATTGCCCAACTTTTCATACCAGAAGCTACACTATCTGCCAATTCTAAACTAATGGGTTGCCCTTGAGCAATAGCAGATTTTAATTTTTTGTAGGTATCAGCATTCAAATACTGTCGCATGGCTTCATCACCAAATACATTGATACCAAAATAGTCAGAAATTTTTTCTGAAGGAGGAGTAACTTTTACAAAAGATCGGTCTTGGGCTTGTTTTATAGCCTCAAATCTCAAAATTGACATAATTTTTAAAGATTTAGGATTAAATTTGATGCAAAAATACAAAAAAATATATAATTTTTAAACTTTAAGATATAAAAAATAATCTTTTTTCAGAAAATCATATTTTTTATCATTCCTAGAACCTTTAAATATCTTTAATCGTTAAATTCAGTACATCAAAATTTTAATTTTACTTATGAAAAAGTCTATTGTGTTATTTTTATTGATTACATGCCAGGTAGCTCTTGGGCAAAATTTTTCGGTAGGTCCAATTTTGGGGCTTAATTACTCTAATTTTCGTGGTGATGTTGAAAATAATTCTGGAAAGTTAGGTTTTGCTGGAGGCATTTTTGCAAACTATAGTATTACTGATGATTTTGGCTTGACTGGGCAAGTTCTTTATAGCCAGCAAGGTGCAAAATTTGATGTTGGAAATGCAAAAAGCAACTTTAATTACTTACAAGTACCCGTTTTAGGAGCTTATTATTTTGGAAAGGATAAATTTAGACCTAAAGTTCTTTTAGGACCTCAAATTGGATTTTTACTTTCTGCAACAGATAACGATGGAAACGATTTAGATCCAAATGGAACAACATTAGAAACCACAGACTTTGGAGCTACTATTGGGGCTGGTTTCAATTATAATCTAGCTCCAAAAATTTGGCTCAATGCCGATTTACGTTATACATATGGTTTTACAGATTTAGACAAAAGTCCAACAATAAGTGTTTATAATTCTAATTTAGCCATTATGGTGGGTGTAAGTATTGGTTTTAGAGATTATGATATGAAAAGTGGCTCTTTTTCTAAAACGAAAAAATAATTCAAAAATCACTTTCTTTTCATATGAGGCAATAGAATTTGTTTTCTATTGCCTTTTTTTATATTTTTCAGTAAAAAAATTTCATTCGTCAAACAAATATTTTAATTTGGCAATAAATTATTGTTACAACATGGAAAATCGTCATAACGCAATTCAGCAACCTGCAGAAATTTTATTAAAAGAAATTGAATTAGAGAATCATATCAGAGAGCAATTAAATGATACGCAGATATATTTTGACTACAATTTAGTACCTGATAAACAGGATAATAAGACGCCACTAATCAAACTTGATCTTATCACAATTAACAGAGAGCACAACCAAAAATTTTTATTTCACTCAACCAAAGGAAACAATAAAATTGCCATTTTGGAAGATATGATAGCTTATATCAAAGAGTTTAAAAAAAATCAGGAAAGTTATCAGATAGAATGGTTAGATGATAAAAATAACGAAAAAGTACAAGTCTCGTGGTTTAGAGGAAATGACATTTTTGATGTGTTACAAAAGTTTTATTATGATAAGAAGCAAAGCCGTTTTAAAATTCTTAAAATCACCTTAATGCCCGAAGCATAATAATGCCTATAAAAACATTCAGAAAGCTCAAAAATTACTTCATTCCTCTCAATTACGAATCTGACATTTCTATTTTTAAAAAAGCAGAAAATGTTATAGAAGCTACTTTGGTTGGAATCATATTTTTGACGACTCTCATTCCTTTTAATTTTATACTTGAACTTCATATAAGTGCATGGACTGTCATTGGTGTAATTGCTCTTATGTTTGGAAGTTTGTACTTATTTAAAAAGACAACATCCTTAATTTTATTTGGTACCACCATTAGCTTTACTGTATATAGTATTGTTTTAGTTGGTAACATAGAAACGGGGGGTATTCAATCCCCTGCTATAGCTTCCTTTCTACTATCAGGAATTATTGCATTTATCTATTCAGGTAGAAAAATGGGGGTTATTTGGATGTTTATTGGCATTTTATCAATATGTATTTTAGGCATTCTCGAACTGACCAATAATGGTTTTGAAAGCAAGCTTAATAGTTATCAAGCTACCTTATTTGCCATATTTACCAATTCATTGTTGTCTTTGTTTTTAATGTATATTATTCGAGTTTATGTTTCTGCCTTAAAAAGTGTTAGCCGAAGAAATCTTTTAAAAACAGAAAAAATGGAAAGATATAATCAGATTCTTTCCGAAAAACAGGATGAAATTGAAGGAAAAAACAAGGAGTTGGTAAATCTTTATGAGCAATTCAACAAACAAAATCAAGATTTAATTTTACAAAAGGAGCTTTTACAGACTCAAAATGATGAGCTCACAAGAGCTTATGAAGAGCTTATAGACAGTATTTATTATACCAAAAAAATACAAATGTCTCTTCTACCTCAAATAGAGCTAGTTAAACCTCACTTTTCGGATTTGATGGTTTTATACAAACCCAAAGAAATTTTAAGTGGAGATTTTTATTGGTTTTCATCTATAAATGAATATTTATTTCTAATTGTTGCAGATTGCACAGGGCATGGTATTCCAGGAGCTTTTATGACTGTCATTGGTAATGACTTATTAAACCATATCATCAAAGAAGACCAAATATTTAGCCCCAAAGAAATCTTAAAAATGCTTGATAAAGAGCTAAATAAAACACTTCAACAAGATAAAGAAAAGCCTTATAATGTAACAGATGGTATGGATATTGCCATTTGCAGAATTCATAAAACATCTAAAGAAGTTTGTTTTGCAGGTGCAAAAAGACCTCTATTTGTAGTCAATAGACAAGGTGTACAAGAAATTAAAGGTTCTCGAATAGGTATTGGAGGTCTGGCACATTCTGATAAAGATTTTGAAGAGCATTTGATTCAGCCAATAGCCGAAAATGTTTTTTATATGTCGTCTGATGGCTTTACAGATCAGTTTGGAGGTGAAAACGACAGTAAATTTTTAACAACTCACTTCAAAGAAAAACTTTTGCAATTTCACTCAAAGCCTCTTGAGTATCAAAAACTTTATCTTGATGAGCTTCATGAAACTTGGAAGGGTTTTATCAATGAACAAACAGATGATATTTTGGTCGTTGGATTCAAAATATAATCTGTCATTCATTAATTAGTCTATAAGATCTTGTAAAACAAGGTAGTACAACTTCTACTTTTGTTTTCTAAAACTTTTCTGAAAAGGTTTCCTACTTTTTTGACCATTTCCTTTTTTAGCAGGTTTTTGCTGAACAACCTTTTTTTCGGGAGTACCATTGACCATTGGAAATGGATGTTCAACTACAACAGGGATTTTCTTGTTGATTAATTTTTCAACATCTTTTAAATAAGCTTTTTCTTCTGCATCTACAAATGAAATAGCTGTTCCCTTTGCTCCTGCTCTTCCAGTACGCCCAATTCTATGTACGTACGTTTCGGCAATGTTAGACATTTCGTAGTTGATTACGAAAGCTAAGTCATCTACATCAATACCACGAGCTGCAATATCCGTTGCTACCAAAACTCTTGTAGACTGATCTTTGAAATTATTTAATGCTTTTTGTCTAGCATTTTGGGATTTATTACCATGAATTGCCTCAGCTTTAATATTTTCTTTCAACAAAGCTTTGACAACTCTATCAGCTCCATGTTTAGTTCGGGTAAAAACCAAAGCTGTTTTGATGGCTTTATCCTCCAAAATTTCCAGTAATAACTTATTTTTGTTCTCCTTATCAACATAATATATTGACTGATTGATTAAATCGACAGTTGATGAAACAGGTGTAACAGAAACTTTAAGAGGGTTGGTCAGAATACTTGCTGATAACTTTATAATTTCTGGAGGCATGGTCGCAGAGAAGAAAAGCGTTTGACGCTTTTTGGGTAATAAAGCGAGTAATTTCTTGATGTCAGTAATAAAACCCATGTCAAGCATACGATCTGCTTCATCCAAAACAAAAAATTCAACAGTATTTAACTTAAATAAACCCTGATTGATAATATCCAAAAGTCTTCCTGGTGTTGCAATCATGATGTCAATTCCTTGCCTGATAGCTGTTACCTGAGGGTTTTGACTAACTCCTCCAAAAACAACTGTACTTTTCAGGTTGGTGTGTCGCCCATAAGCTGCAAAACTCTCTTCAATTTGTATGGCAAGTTCTCTTGTTGGTGTAAGTATCAAGGCTCGAACTTTTCGACCCTTCTGAAAAGTATTTTCGGAAAGTAGTTGTAAAATTGGAATGGCAAAAGCTGCAGTTTTACCTGTTCCTGTTTGTGCAACAGCAAGTAAGTCTTTTCTATCTAAAACAATAGGGATAGCTTGTTCTTGGATGGGTGTTGGGTTTTGATAACCCTCTTGATCTAAAGCCTTTAGAATTGGCTCAATCAAGTTTAATTCACTAAATTTCATCGATTATTTTTTATGAACTTGCAAAGATAGTTTATTTTCTTCACTAAAAGAATGAAGTAACTATCAAGCCATCAGTAAACTCAAAAAGTTTGAGTAAAAAATATAATCTTTTACAAAGAGACCTATCAGATTATATAATTTGATAGGTCTAAAGCATCATTTTTTATTAATTTACTACTTCACCTTTTAAAGTTAGGATTAAAGATTTATTCTCTGCATTTGATGTAATCGTAGCTGTTTTTGTGAAGCTTCCTACAGCATTTGCATTATAAGTTACTTTTACATAGCCTGTTTGATTGGGGGCTATTGGGGTTCTAGTAAAATCGGCAAGGGTACAACCACAAGAAGTTTGAATATTTTCCATCACAAGTGGTGTTTTACCTGTATTTTTCACTGTAAACTCTGCTGTTACAGGTTTGCCTTGTGGTATTTTTCCAAAATCTCGTAGTATTTTG
>Ga0209278_1001757_pt1 | contig 12783 bp, 8 predicted proteins | sample JI81BgreenDNA_FD_187504 | JGI IMG/M metagenome (GOLD analysis project Ga0209278, IMG submission 187504) | Wastewater effluent complex algal communities from Wisconsin, to seasonally profile nutrient transformation and Carbon sequestration -... | ecosystem: Engineered > WWTP > Effluent > Algae... | reverse complement strand
GCCTGAGTATGACAGAATTCATCTATTTTAAGATAGAGAATCTGCAATGTCCAGTAGATCGTATTTCAGTTTATGAGCGATACACAAGCTCTCGCCTGCATTTTGTGTTTTAAATACTTTATTCAATAAAAACACGGGTACTTCTCGCTTAACTTTTCGTAAACTGTCGAACATCTATCCCGATCTAGATTAGACAGCGAAGTTATCTAATTTTTGATTTTTGATTTTAGAATTAAGAATGACTGATTCCCGTCTGGTTTGGAGCTTGCCTGGAGTTAGATTTTTTTGTAGTGGTGTAAAAAGTAGGCAAATTTTGCACAAAAAAAATGTAACTTTCCTGTTATTGATGCAGGTTCAGCAACATTCTGCGATCGATCAAAGCAATCAACCGTCCTCGACCAAATCCACTACAATCTAGGCAGACGAATCTTGTTCAAAACGTCTTGCAGCCGTTCTGACACGCCGCCCAATTGTTCTGACAAAGCTACAAGTTTGCCGTAAGCTTCAACTAAACGATCGCCCTCAACATAAACTTCTGGAGTAGGATAATTTTTCATCGCTTCCAGCAGTGTAATCTCGTTATCATTAGTTGCAGACAGCACCAAGGCAGATCTCAAAGCTTCTCGATTTGCATTCCCAGAAGGAGTGCGAATTACCTCACCCACTTCATCGAGGATTATTTCCCCAACCTTGCTGTTAAGCGTCCGATCCAAAAAGCTTTGACTGACTTTCACCGGTCTCGTCAGACTGTTGCGAACGGATTCCGGGTCTTTTTTTGCTTTTCCCAGCAGCATTTCTAAGCCGGGCGACATTTTTCCAGTTTCTACAAAAATTTCTAATTCGCTGACTGGTAAAGTCATTCGGATCGCACTGTATTTGAGCACTACCTTTTCGGCAGCCACAGCAGCATTACTGTAAAATACAATTCCCGCGCCTGCTGCTAAAAATAACGTCCACCGCTTTTTGAAAAATGCTCGACCCATACTCAAATCTCCCAACATCTTTTTCTACTTCGACTTTGACACATCTTATTAGTTACTGTACAGGCTCAGGTATTCGGGAAATGCCACATTATTCGATCGCCCCAACACTTATACCATTTTAGATTTTAGATTTTAGATTTTAGATTTTAGAACTGCGAATGACTGATCGTCGTGGTTTCGAGTATGGGCCTAGAGTTGCATGATTTTTGGGAACTGGTATTACCGATACCGGATGCTAGGCAAAAAACTCTGTTCAGGACGCTGCTACGGGCCTCTGTGTGGGGGATGCAAACCCTACTGATTCTCTCGCTCTATCTCTCGATCCTAGCAAAATGCCTAACGCCAGCTCTTCTATCAGTGAAGGCTGGCGCTGGGCTTAAATTTATTTTATATATTTAGGGTCTTTATGAAAGCTGACCCCAATTGAACGAGTTACAAGCGGTTTATGATTAGGGCCTTTAAATTTGCTGACCCCAATTGAACCCACATTCTTATAATTACAGGGATCGCTGGAAAACCACGATTTCATAATAATTTCTTTATATTTATAACTTTTTCTTGCCTAAGATAAATTTTTGTCTCGATTTGTACATTTTTGTTACTTGGACTTCGGGGAGCGGCCCTCGGCCCGCTGCTCCCAGCGAAACAGGAACACCATCAGGGCCACCACTCCGACTTGGAGGGCAAAATTGGGCAAAGCAGAGCCAATTTCGCGGCCAGAGGCAATTTTAGCGAGGAAAACCAAGCCGCCGATAAAGCCCGAAGCGCCACAAGCTACATAGACAAACTGTCGCAGAGGCCGGTAGGGAGTGGCCATTTCTGCGGTTAAACGCTCGTATTGTTGGCGGCTGAGGTTGCGCGGGTTTTTTGGGATGTTTGTGCGATCGTCCGAATTTGGAGCTGGCATAGATTTAGAAAATAAGTAAATTAGGATTGGGCCACAAAAACCCGGTTTCTACCAGAAATCCTCTGGCTGAGGTCGCCAATACGGTCGCAAAACCAGGTTTTTGGTCATGTGGGCGCAAGTCAAGCGAATATTAGACTACAACAAATATCTCACAACTGCCGAAACAAATCACCGCTGAAGCAAAAGCACAACTGTTTGCAAACAGCCAATAAAAACACCCAAAATGCCTCCTAAATTTACAATTCCCTGCAACTCGCTTTTGACAATTCCCTGAATTGCTAACTCCAACTCTTCAGGAGAAGTACCTTTGACTCGATCGACAATCACCTGGTCAATATTCAAAATTGGGATAGCCTGAGCTACAATATTTTCTAAATCCCGCTCTAGATAGCGCTCTAAAACCAAAGCCAGTTCTTTGCTGACAATTCCCAGGGAAGCGCTCATCACCGCTGAAGTTTGCAAGCGATTGAGAATCAACCGCGAAATATTTTCCCAGTCAATAGATTTACTCAACCCCTCAAGTACATCTGTACCCCGCTGCTGAACATAGCTGCGAACACTGTCGCGCATAGTTTTTCGCAACTGTCTCACAGTCGAAACCGGTAAATTTTGCATCGACAAATTTTGCAGCCATTCCTGAATTCGCCCGCGAATTCCCAAAGAAATAGTTAACTCTGCTAAGCGCTGATTTGTCGCTTCTCTGTCATCCAGACAAAAAGTCCGCAGCCGAGTTAAAGTGTTCCGCAAACCAAACAAATTTGCTACTACCCAATAAGTGCCGCTGGTTTTTTCTCGAAACCCTTCATCGATGATCGAAATATTGCGATCCGTCAAAAAGTCAATTAAAGCCTGCCGCAGCACTTCCGGGGGTATTACTACCTGCAACAACCACTCAGCAAGCTGAGCAGCCTGAGCTTCCGTGAGCTGAATCTCCAGCAAAACTTGGTCAAAAATTTGATTAAGCTGAGCTTCTAAAAAATCTTCCCGGCGCGCCAAAACTTTGAGAATTCGCGGCACAGATTCCCCCAGCAAATCTCGCAGAATGTTAGCGAGAATTTTAGCCGTTTTTTGCTCTGCGTCTGCTTTTACCTGATCCAGCGCCAACTGTAACAACCAGAGAATCACCGACTGCATCCGCTCGGTTTGCAGGAGGCGACGCGCCAAGTTTTGCAGTTCCTGTGGCGTCAGCAGCGAACCCATGATTGTGTCGGAAATTCGCTTTGCTAAACGCTCTTGGTTGCGGGGGATCAAGCCTGGAGTGAAAGGCAACTTCCGCCCTTTGATGTAAATAGCTCGATAGGGGCGGAACAGCATTTTGATAGCTATATCGTTAGTGAAATAGCCAATAATTCCTCCCACTACAGGTGGGGCCAACAACAGCCAAATGTCAGACGGATTCATAAGATTTTAGATTTTAGATTTTAGATTTTAGATTTACTCCACAGATGAATCTGGGGGGTTGAACCTTGGTCTAAAATTTTGATCTGGGGTATTCGATCGACCGAAACTGCAACCACTTTTAATTTTCAATTGCTTTGACTAATACCAATACTCCCATCATAGCTCCAGCAATGGGGTAGTGGGTGGCGGCGGCAAATCCGGCTTTGTTGGCGATCGCGACTTGTTGCTGGCCGATCGGGAATTTTTCTAAACTAGGATTAATGTAGGCATATTCTTGAGTCATGCCAAATTGCTGAGCAATGGGCACTACAAGAGTGTCTAGATAAAACTGCTGAAAGCTCCGCATTAGGGAATTGCTGGGGCGGTGGAGGTCGAGAATAGCTGCTTTGGCACCGGGTTTGAGCACGCGGTGCAATTCCTGAAGACTGCGGGGGATGTCAGTCACGTTACGCAGCCCGTAACCCATTGTGGCGCAGTCGAAGTAATTGTCAGCAAAAGGCAAGTCTAGGGCGTCAGCTTCTACCCAGGAAATGGGACTAGCAGGGGTGAGAAAAGGTCGATCTCGCCTAGCAGCCACGGCCAATTGTTCGGCGGAAAAATCTACTCCAAATACGCAACCAGTCGGCCCTGCTTGTTTGGCCAGCAACAAAGCTAGATCCCCGCTACCGCAGCACAAGTCTAAACAAGTATTTCCGGGGCCCGCACTGCTCCATTTCACCGCCATTTGCTTCCAAATCCGGTGTTGCCCAAAGCTCAACCAGTCGTTCAATTGGTTGTAAACAGGTGCAATTCGATTAAATATAGTTTTAATTTGTTCTGCGTTATTAGTCATTAGTTATTAGTTGTTAGTCATTGGTCATTAGTCATTAGCCATTAATCATTGGTCATTGGTGATTTATCAGCAGGAAAAAATAATTAATTCGTGCATTCATGTCATGCTGTCGCCAGTCATTAATGCTTTTTTATTTGTTAGCTATCCGCGAGATTTTGTCTTGAATCCTTCGTTGGCTCTTATTTTAAACTCAAGACAGAGAGCCGACTAATAACTAATGACTGACAACTAATGACTGACGATCCCGCCCAAAAACAGGTACAAGCTCCCGACAATCGTCGTGGAAATTCAAAAATTTTAGACTTTTGTTCAAGCTCCAAGATTCACTGCGCTGCAAGTAAATCTAAAATCTAAAATCTAAAATCTAAAATCGATTGACTGATGACTAATGACCCTGAAAACTCGTCAATACCAAAGCAACTTCTTGAGCGGCGAGGTGAACGGTTGTGAGTTCGTCGGGGCGCAGGGAACAAGGTTGTTTCCACTGCATGGAAATTAGGGCGATCGATCGACCTTTGTGACTAACCGGGATGCTCAGGTGAGCTTGAATGCCGGATTTCTGATAGTGCGGCAGACTCGCTAGGTTGGTGTCGAGTCCAATATTCACAACACCCTGAATAGTTTGAGAGGTAATTGCTTCTCGAACCAGAGGGTCATCCGCCAGCCAATTTTCCACAGTTGAACCCGTGGTGTGACAGCCTTGGACTGGGATTAAAACATTTCCTTCCACCAGTTGCAAAATGCAAAAGTCCGCCAAAAAATTATCACTTATAGCAGTAGCAATTGGATCTAAACTTGCTTCCAAACTCGGATAATCCACAGCCGTTTGCATGATTGTTGCTAACAGTTGTATTTGATTTTGAGCGCGATCCAATTCCTCAGTCCGCTGCTTGAGAATTTCATAAGTCTCGGCTGCCTTTTGCACCACCATTTTCAGTTCGTTCGGGTCCCAAGGCTTGGTGATATACTTATAAACCTGTCCTGAGTTAATCGCATCCACCAAGTCTTCAATGTCCGTAAAACCAGTCAAGATAATTCTGACCGTATTCGGAAACTGGGGCACGGTTTTGCTCAAAAACTCCGTTCCCTTCATTTCGGGCATCCGCTGGTCGGAAATGATTACGGCGACCTCGCCTTCGATGCCGAGGACTTCCAAGGCGCGAATTCCGCTCTCAGCTTTGAGAACGTTAAAATCTCGTCGGAAAGTGCGGTAGAGTAAATCCAGATTGTCTGGTTCGTCGTCTACTACCAGCATTTTGGGCTTTTTCGGTCTGTGTAGGGTCATGAGCTGGCGTTTAATTTGATCTAGCTCTGAAATGGCATTATCCATAACAATACGATAAACTCCCCTTTGTACATTTAGGCGAGCAACTATTCTTTGACACTCCCCACGCATAGAATGCGGGGGATTCTTCTCTCAAAGGCTCGACTCTAGACCGATATTACTATCGATCCCCGATAGAACGCCTCCAGAAGCAGTTTTACTCACGGGCTGCCCGACCGCAAGAATACCTCTGTCTCTAATTACTTGTGCTGCTGCTGTATCGCGATGAGTGGTGTACCCGCACGAATGACAACTATGGATTCTGACATCCAAGGTTTTCTTACCAGTATGGGTTCCACATTGGGGGCAAATTTGACTCGTATAGTTTTTATCAACACGAGCAAAATACACCCCGCGCTTCCAACACACATGAGACAGAATCGAGAAGAATTGACCATAGGCTGCATCGAGACTATGTTTACCGAACATCCCCTTTGCCCAAGCCTTAAAATTGATATCCTCAATGAATATCATTCCTGCTTGGTCACATAACCTATGAGCTAATTTATAGTGCCAATCCTTTCTGGTATCACTGATTTTTTGATGAATTCTAGCAATCTTTTTCTGGAGAGCAAGCCAATTCTTAGACCCTTTTCTTTGATGCTTTAATCTTCGCTGCAGTGATTTCAACTCGCGGTGAAGTGCCTGAAAAAATCTCGGTCTGTTGACTAATTCTCCATCTGAAGTTGCGAGGTATTTGTCAAGCCCAATATCTACCCCTAATGGATGTCCTGACGGTGGGCGAGCGGGCAGGTTGACTGCTAACTGGTAGGTCAGCATGACAAAATATCCTGATGCCCTTTTAACTACTCTAATTTGCTTGAGTATAAAACCCTCTGGTGTGGGTCTAGACATTTTCATCCTTACCCACCCAATCTTAGGCAGATTAACCTTTCCATTCTCCACTGCTGCATCCTTAACAGCCGGGAAAACAAACGATCGCATCCGTTTTTTGAAGCGAGGAAACCCATGCCCTCTATCCCACATTGCCACAAATGCCGACTCTAAAACCTTTAAAGTTTGCTGCAATACTTGCGAATGAGGGGTCTTTAATTCGGGACAATGCTTCTTAGCTTCTGCCAAACCTTTGCACTGACTAGCATAGGTTGGTCTAGGAGTATCCGGTGAGATAATATACTCACCAACTATCGAACAAGCATTAACAGAAGACTTACGAGAATTCACCCAATCTTTCCGTTCTCGCAAGGCATAGTTATAAACCTGACGACAAACAGACAACCAAATCTCAAATATTTGAACTTGAGATTTGGTTGGACGTAGTTTGTACTCGTGAGTTACTGTTAGCATGATATAATCATATCATGCTTTTAGAAATCAACCAGGATTTTTCTAAGACTGTAGGTAGCCGCCTCCGCTGCCGAGTTCATCCCCACGCCTGAAGTCGGGGGCTTTCCTCTCGTTTTCCGGTAACAATAGTCTCATAACTCACTTACTATTAATCTATCGCTCTGCCGCGACACGAGCCTTGCCGGTATCCAATTACACATAACTTAGCCTGAGTTTTTGATTCAATTATGACTGATACACCGCAAGATTCCTCCCCTCCTGCATCTGCATCCTCCACAAATGCTGTGGATGCTGAAAAGTTAATTCGATCGCTCCGCCGCAAAGAAGGCACTTGGGTAGAGTGGGGACAGGCCTGCACAGCACTGCTAAAAGCTGGCTACAACTCTCAAAGGATTTTTGAAGAAACTGGTTTTGAGCCAATTCAGCAAAATCAAGTAAGCGTCGCAGCCCAAGTTTACACCAGCATGGTCAATGCTGGGGCTTCAGAGGAAGTTCGATCGCACTTTTTGGGCAAAGGTAGCGATATCTTGTACGAGTTTCGGATTCTCTCTCAAGTAGAGCGGGCCGGGGCGGCGGCTTTGATGCTAGCACACAATTTGGATGTTGACGATGCTCGCCAAGTTGCTAAAGCGATCAAGGAGTTTTCGCACTTCGGGAGTCTCCCCCAAGGGTTCACAGACACTCCAGGGGATGCTGTAGCTTACCAATGCTGGCAATTAGCAAGACAGAAAAGCGATTTGCAAGAGCGATCGCGCTTAATTGCTCGCGGTTTAAAATTAGCTAGCAGCCAAACCGCTAGGGCGCAAATCGAGCAGTTGCTCGTCGATTTTACCGTAGTTGCGAGACGGGAAGCGCCCCGCTTGCCCGTCTACCGGCTGGATACCGAAGAACAATTGCCGCGCGTTGTCCCGGTTGTCGGCAAATTGCCGCTTTCTACGACAGATTTGCTGGCAGTGCCTTTGCCGGAGGAAATCGAGCCGTTCCGAATGGTAAAATTTTCTGGAGCAGGAGCTTGGGTGGCGATTCCCGGATGGCAGGTAATTTTGAACGCTGAAGATCCGGTGGCGGTTTTGGGAATGAGCGATAAATTGCCGGTACCGCTGCAAGGCAAAGTTGAAGAAGTTTTGATTATTGCCGATCGAGCTCAAAGACAGTGGGATGCTGACAGTTATTTCCTCGCAGATAACGCTGGCAATTTAGAATTGTACTGGTTTGAACAATCCCCGGATATTCCTATTTTGGGGCGAGTTGTTCTGGTGATGCGTCCCAAAAAGATTGTGGATGAAGACTATACCAAAGATGGATGGCAAATTGATGATTAGTGAGTTGACTGTTGACTGTTGATGGTTGTCAGTTGACGGTTGTCAGTTGTCGTTGGTTTTAAGAACGGTTTCTTCGGCTGTTCCCCAATACATAAATTTTATGTGGGTGGAATGACTAATGACTAATGACTAATGACTACTGACTACTGAGGCGGTTTCGGTTCTTGAATTTGCGGAACAGAATGCTGTTTCTTAAATCGATTAAAGCCGTAAACCGCAGCCCCAATTAACAGCAAATAAGGACTGTAAGCCAACAGCCAAATACCCAAAGCAAACAAACCGAGCGTCAATTCACCCACAGAATGAGTCGCTTTCCCCCAAGTTTCCTGCGCCCGCAAACCTAGAGAAGGTTCCTGAGTTTGTTGAGCCGATACTGCTGCTTCTAGAGTTAAGCTAATAGTTGAATAGGCTACTTGATTTCGCAAACTTTTTAACTGAGCGTCAATGCGTTCGATCGACTCCCGAATGTTGCTCAACTCTTGAGAAGCTTTGAGTACATCGCCGACAGAACCCGATCGCTCCATAATTTTTAACACCATTTCCTCGGATTTGCGGAGATTCCGCAGTCTAGCCTCGCTGTCAACTAATTGAGTGGTAACATCCTCAGCCGTCAGAGAACGGTTCTCTACAGTTCCGAGTTTTGCCAAAGCATTTAAAGTAGTTTCTAAACGTTCTTGAGGCACCCGAATCTCCACAGACGCGGTTTGGCGGACACTCGAATCCGGCGGCTTCTGATTTTGGAAACCCAAGATATCGCCTTGCTGTTTTTCGACAATATTAGTAACAGATTTAGTGCTGGCGTCAATAGATTTGACAACTACACTGAGTTGGGCTTTTTTAATCAGTTGGGGACGGGTTGCGGTCGTTTCTGCTGCTTTTTTTGATGCACCAGAAGTTTGTGACCTTTGGGCTGCTGGATCGGGTGCTGGTGCCGATTGTGGAGCCGATTCGGCCACTTGGTTTTCACGGATGCTGGATGAACCTGCGCCGCCTGGAGCGCTGCTGGACGTTTGAGCTCCTCCGCAGCTAGGCAAAGCAATTGTGGAAGATAAAGTTAAGAATACCGCAACAGCAAAACGAGTTGTGCTGTTGTTGGCTGGGTTTGGGTTTGGCTTGTGGGGCGGGGAATTGATTTTGAGGTGAGTTTTCATTTGGGTGACTCCTCTAAAAAAGGCTTGGGTATTGAATTTTATGCTGGTTTTAATTTAAGCTCGAATAGATAGCGTTAGTTTAGCCGATACCGAAATGGAAACGGTAGAGGTTGCAGATTTTTTTATTTTTAACCGCAGATGAACGCAGATAAACGCGGATGTAATAATGACTGATGAATTTGATTCTGATTTTATGCGATCGACAACCAATATCGATCGCCCTGGCAACATTTCCTCTGGGTTAGACTCTGCGGCAGTTTTGCGAGAACAAGCTTGCCTTAAAATTCGCGAAAGCTTGCGTGCGGGGCAGCAAGACATGGCGGATTGGCAAGGCGGTCCCCTTGCTGTTTCGGCGGTTCCGGGGGCCGGGAAGTCTACGGGAATGGCTGCTGCGTCGGCAATTGCGATCGCCCGCAACGGGCTTCACAGCCGCCGCCAGTTAATTGTCGTCACATTTACGCGATCGGCTGCTGCTAATATTAAAGCTAAAATTCGGGAAAGATTGACAGAATTGTCTTTATCTCAAGGCGGTTTTGCTGTGCACACTTTGCACGGTTTAGCTTTGAATATTGCGATGCGCCATCCTGATTTGTCGGGTTTAAATTTAGAAAATTCAACCTTAGTTACTCCCACTCAAAGTCACCGATTAATTCGCACCTGTGTAGAACTTTGGATTGCGGAAAATCCCCGCAGATATCAAGTTTTGTTGGAAGGACAGCAATTCGACGGAGAGGAAACGGAGAGGCTGCGGCGACAATCGGTTTTGCGGACGGAAATTTTGCCGCAGGTAGCTAAAACTGTGATTCACGAGGCAAAATCTTCTGGTTTGTTTCCCGAACAGTTGTTAGAAATGAGCGCTCTTGATACTGGGGATGGTTATGAAATTTTAGCAGTAGCTGGGGGTTTATATCAAAAATATCAGGCTTTGTTGAGGAGTCGGGAATTCATCGATTATGACGAGATGATTTTAGCAGCTTTGCGGGTGTTGGAAAATCCGAAGGCGAGGGCGATCGAGCAAAAGCAAGTATTTGCCGTTTTTGAGGACGAAGCCCAAGATTCTACACCTTTGCAAACTCGGCTTTTGAAAACATTGGCGAGCGATCCAGAGCCTGCTAAATCACCTCCCAATTTTATCAGAGTTGGCGATCCAAATCAAGCGATTAATTCTACTTTCACTCCCGCCGATCCGATTTATTTTAACCAATTTTGTGATGAGTGCGAAGTAGAGAATAAGTTAGCGACAATGGACGGTGCCGGTCGCAGCACCCAAGTAATTATCGAGGCCGCTAACTTTATGTTGCAATGGGTAAATGGTTCGGAATTAGCGAAAAATGAAAAGCCTTTTCGCGACCAAACTATTAAGCCAGTACCCAGCGATGACCCGCAGCAAAATGCAAATCCGGCTCCGATTGGTCGAGGCTTAGAATTGCATACTCCGCGCGATATTTACCATACAGTTGAGTTGATTGGTAAGCGGGTAATTGAGTTAGTAGAAGAATTTTTACCAGCAGAGTTTGAATTTGGAATAAATGGCAAAAATATCGAATCAGGCGGTGAAGCGAGCGATGGGGAAAATAGTGCAAAATTGCCCTTAGAAAATCTGAAATCGATGGCTATTTTGGTGCGGGAAAACAAACAAGGTAAGTTTATCAAAGAAGTGCTGGAAAATCCTCAAAAACACGGATTAAGCTTTGATTTGCGGAAATACGGGATTAAAATTGAGGATGTGGGAGAACGCGACAGACATTCTCAAGTACCTTGGGAAATCTTAACACTGCTGCAATTTCTCGATCGCCCGCACTCTCCAGACTACCTGAAAGCAGCCTTAAAGATTTTGAGCGATCGACAACTCATCCCCAAACAAGACTACAATGCTTTTGCTACCAGCCCCGAACAATTCCTTTACCCAGGCCCCCTAGACCCCCAGCAGTCAGATCCCGTTCGCAAATGCCGCTATTTTTGCTGCGGTTTGCTGCAAGCTAGCTTAGAACTGCCGCCCTACCAAATCATTTCCTTCTTAGCCTTAGCGCTGCAATACGACCAAACAGAATTAGCCACCGCCGACAAATTAGCAGAACGAGTAGCAATCCAAACAGCCGGCAACAATTCAATGCGGAATATTTTGGGCGTACTTAGCGAAATTGTCAGTTCCGAAAGATTTGAACCTGTGGATGCAGACGACAAAATAGAAGAACGTTATACCAGCAAAGGTCAACTAACAATTATTACCATGCACAAAGCTAAAGGATTGGATTGGGATTGCGTATTTTTGCCGTTTCTGCACGAACAAACCATCCCCGGAAATTTGCGGGTTTTGCCGCAAACCCGATTTTTAGGAGATTTCACTTTAGCAGAGGTAGCGAGAGCACAAATTCGAGCAAGTTTGCACGGAAAATATCCTTTACCAAATCTAGGCGAAGCGTGGGAACAAGCAGGTTATTTGAAAACAGCAGAAGAGTTTCGACTGCTGTATGTGGCGATGACGCGAGCAAAAAGTTTGTTGTGGATGGCGGCGGAGAAAAAAGGGCCTTTTACGTGGAACAAACCAGAGAATTTACAGGAGCAAAAACCTTGTCCGGTAATGCCTGTCTTGAAGCAGAGATTTCCGAGTAATGCTATATAAAAGAAGTAAGAATTATATCATGTCCGGTCGATTACGCCAAATCATACCAATTTTAAAAAAGAATGCAACAGTATTCTTGTTCCCCCCGCAATGCAGCGGGGGGGCTAGGGGGGGTCGAAGAGTGTTGCACGATTTTAGAGAAATGGTATCAGGTAGGGGCGGGTTCACCAACAATATCTGCCAATAATTAACAATCTCAAAAACCCGCCCTGCCCGGATATTATGGTCAATCTATCGGACATGATATTAAGGATCGCCAATTAAATAACTTACAATTTTAATTGTTATTGTGGGATGGGCGTCCCGCCCGTCCAGAAAGGGCGGGCGGGACGCCCATCCCACAATAACCATCACGCATTGTAAGTTATTTAATTCTCATTCCTCACCACTTTCCTGACATCGTGCCCTTGAGTCTCAATTCTTCTCGACTAACTAGAGCTTCGTAGTAATCGGGTTTGATTTCGAGGGCGACTCCGTAAGAGCTAATGGCATCTTGAGTTCGCTGCAATTTTTGCAAAACGTCGCCCCGCTGCGCCCAAGCTTCCCAGTTGTCTGGCTTGAGTTGAATCACTTGGTCAAAAGCGACGAGTGCTTGGGAATACTTCTGCATTTCCCCTAGGATCAGACCTCGCTGCACCCAGCCTTGATAGTTGTCCGGCCAGACAGTAATTGCTCGATCGTATGATGCTAGAGCTTGTTCGTACTGCTGCAATTTTGACAAAGAGTTGCCGCGTTGCAACCAAGCTTCAAAATTGTCGGGCACGATTTTAATTACGCGGTTGTAAGCTGCGACGGCTTCTTCGTAACGCTGCAATTTTTCCAGCGCTGCGCCTTGCTGCAACCCTACTTTTGATGTAATTTCTGCTTCTGAAGTCAGAGAGATTACTTTATCAAAACAGGCGATCGCTTCTTCGTATTGCTGTAATTTTTCC
>Ga0209278_1001756_pt1 | contig 12786 bp, 10 predicted proteins | sample JI81BgreenDNA_FD_187504 | JGI IMG/M metagenome (GOLD analysis project Ga0209278, IMG submission 187504) | Wastewater effluent complex algal communities from Wisconsin, to seasonally profile nutrient transformation and Carbon sequestration -... | ecosystem: Engineered > WWTP > Effluent > Algae... | reverse complement strand
GTTACTCTTGGCGTCGGTTTGCCAGCAATCATCCAAATATCCAGTCAAAAACCGCTAATCGTCGAAGATTGGAAAGCCGTGATTACTGAGATTAACAGCGACGCCAGCAAGTTTAAATTTGACGTTATAGGTTCTAAAACAGGTTACGACGGCAGCGGTACAAACGACGAAATGTTTGTCTCAAACTCTGGCCGCGTCGTGATTGAACCGAGAAACTGGTGGCTGAAAAATTCTTATGAAGAGTCTAAAAAACCGACGCCTAAAGGCTTTGAAATTTCCTGGCAAGTGCGACCAATGTTTGTTGATTCATACGTTCCTCCACAAATTACAGATTCAAGCCGCGAGTATTCTACAACATTGGCTCAGAATTTGAGCAACTCCAAACACACCCTCGAAATCGTCCCCGAAACAGATGGGAAAGTTCCAATCCAGGCAATTCGAGTGTATCGCCCTCCTTTCTCCTTCTCCAATCTACCATCTGAAGTTGAGAGTTTTAAACCGCAGATATCAGCGGATGAACACGGATGAACGCTGATGCAATTTTATCGGCGTTTATTTGCGTTCATCTGCGGTTTAAAAAATCTTCATGTTATTTTATAGAAATCCTGGTGGCATTCGGGTTGATGATTGTTCAAACCCTTAATATTTAAGCGTCTTGACTCCTGAATCCTGCTATAATCGCCAAGATTATCAACCTTTGAGCATCCTCAACTCGTGAAATATCAACAACGATAAAAAGAAATCTGCTACAAAAATCAACACCCAAGAAGTTACCACCGCCGCCGTTGCAGCTTGGCCTACTCCTTTCCCTCCGCCCACCGTCGTCAATCCCCAACCGCAACCGACAAGGGCAATTATCAACCCAAAAATAAAACTTTTAATCACCACAGTTACTAAATCCCCAGGCCCCAAAAAAGTCCGCACCGATTCCAAAAATACCGACGGTTCCAAATTATAAAAATGAACCGCTACAAATAGCCCGCCCAAAATTCCCACCGCTACCGCAAAAATTGTTAAAATCGGCAGCATGATGCAGCAAGCTATCACCCTCGGCACTACTAAATAATCAACCGGATTTGTTCTTAACATATACAGGGCGTCTATTTGTTCCGTCACCTGCATTTCTCCTATCTCCGCCGCAAAGGCCGAACCTACTTGTCCCGCCACCACGCCCGCCGTTAAAAGTGGTGCTAATTCGCCACAAAATGCCACAGCAAACGCACCTCCCATCGCCCCAACCGCCCCAAAGCGAACCAATTCTCTGGCGGATTGAAATGTAAAAATCATGCCGCCAAAAAAGGCTATTAGCAGCACGGATCGGAAAGAATCCAGGCCTACTGTTACTAAATGTTCCATGATTTTGCGACGGTCAATTTTGCCTTGGAGTATGCGTAGCAGCACTTGGCCCCCCAGGAACAACGTCAAAAAAAACCGCTGAAACCACCTGTTATTGAAGGTTTCATCTAAATGTCGATCGCGCTTTTCTTGGTATTTTTTAACCAATTACTGACGGCTCGCGATTAATTGCAAACAGGGCGAAGCATTGCTAAATAGAGATTTACGCAATTGTACAGCAATTATTGCACGATTTGTCAACATATATTTTTTGTCTCTGGGCCCTGCGGTTGGTGGGTTAGGCGCGGTTTAAGATTTATTTATTGGTGACTTAACTTAATCGCCGCGCCCAACCCACCCTACAATATGACTAAAATCTAAAATCCTAGGACTACGGGAGCAAGTAACAAGTCGATAAACTTATCTAACTGTTCATTATTCTTTTCGGCTTGATCCTTGCCAATTCTCAGCAGTGCCGATATCTTCTCTTCCGAGGCATCATCAATCGGCAGCGGTTGTTCGTGGCTCAAATCGGGAGTAATTCTCAAATATTGATTCGGTCTTTCAACCGCATCATAAATTTGAATTAGTTGATAATTTACAGTTTCAGCAACTCCCGTCATCATGATATTAATCAAAGGCTCTACCCACTCAATTTGACCCCAATTTTTTACTTTTTCGTAGGGGTATTTTTTCTGAGCTTCTCCGGTTCCCAAGGATAAAATTACCATATCTTTTGCTTTCGGGCCTCGGTAGGAGTCATTGTCAGGAATTCTGAATTTATTTCTAACTTCTGCATAAGCACAAAGTGCGGGATTGTTGGCGAATACTCCCCCGTCAATTAAAGCGTAGCATTCATTGCTAAAAGAATAGATTTTAGAAGCCTCAAAATAAGAGGGAGCTGCCGATGTGGCTCTGGCGATATCTCTAATAAAATAGTCTTCGGCTGGATATTCTTTAGCATCTATTTGATCGAAAAAGTGAGCTTTTCTCCTTTCGATGTCGTAACTGGAAATTAAACAAGGTTTTAGCAGTTCGCTGAGTTTGCAATCTCTAAAATTTTCCCAAAATAATTTTTCTAAGGGCTCGCTGGGATATTTCTCATCTCTCACACCATTTAGAGATCTGACTTTTTGCCACAATGAAGTCTGAAAAACGTCGCGGCCACTCTCAATCGAAAAATTAACAGCGTCTTGGGCTGCCCACCGAGGCCTGCTGGGATTTTCGGCATCGGGACACAAATAGATGCAAGTTAAAATTCCTCCCGCACTCGTTCCCGCGATTAAATCAAAATAGTCAGCTATTCTCGCATCTGGGTTGCCACTTTTCTGTTGCAGCTTTGACTCAACGCTAACTAAAACTTGCGCGGGAATAATTCCTCTAATTCCGCCTCCATCTATGGATAAAATTCTGGTATATTTCGCCATAATTGTTGCCTATTCTGAATATTTTCTCGTTTGCTAATCTCAAATCCCCAAGCCTCCGAATCCATGCACCGCTTAATCTAAAATCTAAAATTTCAAATCTAAATTTAATTGGCGGGCTGCGATCGTATAGCGAAAAATGTATTCTACAATTTCTACGTAATTGTAGGCGGCGGCTGGCGACTCTGCCCAGACTGTAATGCCGTGATCGCGAATTAACAAAGCGGGTACAGAGGGCGCAGAAATGGCAAAAAATTCGCAAATTTCCTTGGCTATCTTAGGGACTTCTAAATAATTTGTAAAGAGGGGTATCGACACTTGCGGGTTTTCCTCCCACATTCCCAAACCTTTCAGCATTTCGATCGCCGGTAAAGGCACTGCATCTCCTGCGGTTAGCCGAGAAACTAAATTTGCCTCGATGGAGTGGACGTGATAGCAAGCTTTCGCGTCTGGAAAACAATTGTAAACGGCTAAATGAATGCTGGTTTCGGCGGAAGGGCGGCTGTCAGCAACAGGTTGCTCGACAATTGCGCCGTCTAAGTTCATTCTGATAAAATCTTGTTCAGTTAACTGCCCTTTCGCGCGGCCACTAGCAGTAATCCAGAAAGTGCCATCTGGTAAGCGGGCTGAAAGATTCCCAGCAGTCCCAACCATCCAACCGCGATCGTAAAAATGTTTGGCTGCTGCAATTAAATCCGATCTCAAATCACCACTCATTCTTGACAAATCCTCAGTTTTTAATCTACTTTTTACGTTAATAGGAATTGCGCTGGTTTATCTAAACGTAGTGCACTGCGTACCTTATATCAAATCCGGTAGCATCGGACTTATATGCACGGGGGCGGGTTTATTATATTGTCTATTATGGGCAATTATTGTTTGTGAACCCGCCCCTACAAAATTTAACATCATACAATACCGATGCAAACGGAATTTATATTACCTGAGAAAGGCGATAGTTTCAATTCCATTTTTGGGACAAATTTTCCAACACATCAAAAAAATTATCCCATTTAGTATAAGGCTTTTGCTGTTCGTCTAGATACTGGGCAAGCCGATCGCGCGCAAACACCGACGAAGCCTGCAAAGCCATATTAAAATCCGTTAGCGAATCTCCGATCGCCACCTGTTCCTCGGCCGGGTGCTGGCCCATCACCCGCACCTTAGACACCAATTCCTCATCTCCTTCAAACTCAGAATTGACTTGCAAGCGAGGGCCACTAGCGTCCACATCCACAGCGTAAATAACCCTCGCCCGGTGTACCAAATCGCCCATTACCGTCTCTACCATAATCCGAAGACCGCCGGAAACGATCGCAAAATCTACCTTTTTTTTGTCCAAAAAATCCAGCAATTCCACCAATCCCGGCCGCATCAGCTTTCCCCTAGAAAATTCCACAATTTCCCCGTAACGTTCCGAGGGAATAGACTCTAGTAACTGCCGCACTCCCGATCGCAAACTCAGCCTTCTAGCGTATATTTCTGGCATCAGTTGAGACGACAGTTCCGGTGCGAAATGCTTGAGCATTGCCACAAAAGTTTCTTCAACAGTTATCGTGCCGTCAAAGTCGCAGAATACCACCCGTTGCTGATTGTTCGGGATTGAAGATTTTGGCTTGTCATCGGTCATTGTCAGTCGCACCTTTCGAGAACAGGAAAAGTTTACACAATTTATCCTACACTGTCGAGCCATCGAGCGCGACTGCCCAAAACTAATAGTGACGTGCTGTTTGTTGGCAATTTCCCGCAGGATTTTATGCAGATTCTTCGAGAGAATCTTCATCATCCAGGGAATCTTCATCATCCAGGGAATCTTCATCATCCAGGGAATCATCCAAGGAATCTTCTACCTCCTGCTTTTGGTTTTTTGTCTTTTGGGGGTTAGACTTAGCAGGCAAACAGATTAAATTATCATCCTCAGTATTAATCAAACCTTTCGATCGCAACTTACCCATCAAGCGCGTCACCGTCACCCGCGTTGAGCCAATTGCGCTGCCAATTTGAGCGTGAGTCAATGTCCAAGGCAGTCGGTAGCCCCGAACCACATCCGGTTCGCCGTCACCTATGTAAGGTTCGCCGAACTCTTCGATCAACAAAGTGAGAAATCCCAGCAGTCGGTCGATCGTCCGGCGCTGTCCCAAAGTGCTCAGCCAGAGAAGTTTCCGCTGGTGTTGGTAGCGAAACGCATCCAAAATTTCCCTACGAAAGTGAGGCCAATTATCCAAGTCGTGCCAATACATCCACACTACGTGAGTTTGATCGGCGTGGGCGTAAGCTTGGAGAGTAAACGGAGACTGAGCAACCAGTTCAAAGGGCTGACCGGCGCCAACGAAGCCCAAAAAAGCTTCTTCTGTAGTTTTGTCAGCGGATTTCGACTTCCCCGCAGCAGCGCTAACTTGAGCACTGCCTACGAGCCGCACAGAACCTTTCTGGACTAAATACAGCAGTCCGGGTCTTGCGGGAATCCGCTCGTCTTTGCTAAAAGTCCGGCAGCGGTAGTGTTCCTGGGCCCAGTCGATAATTCGCTGCCAAGCGATAAACGGTCGATCGATAGTCTCTACAGATGTGGAAGTTGATTGCATAAGTGAGGCTCTGGGATATATTTAAGAGTGAGAAAAACAGCTTCTGCCAGCAGTGCGATACCAAGTGAGACAACCAACCCCCGATCGAGCTTGCACGCTTCTTAACTGTGCTGACTTTTCTTAGTTTTACCGAAATATTTAATGTAGCAAAAAATACATCAAAATGGTATAGTTCAGCAAAAAATTTGTCGTAAATTATTGTATATTTAGCAAAAAAATCGCTATAAAGCCGATTAATTCGATGTAGCCTCGTCCGGGGGAGCCGATCGACTATCTCTGAGATCAGCAGTTTAACGTACAAGAAAAGTGCAAGCGGTAACAGTCGATCGTTGCTCTTACGGTAGGATGAGCCGATATGGATACAGCAAATATGGAGCAGTGCCCGGAAGTTACAGTGAAGTGTTTCTTGCTTTCCAGGTTCCAAAGGGCGATCGGCCAGCAAGAGGCACTAGGGAAAATTCCATTAAATCTCATAGGTGGCACCATTCTCAAGAACGGGCAAGATGCCCATTCCACAAGAGATGAATTTGTTCTCAAGAACAGGCAAGATGCCTGTTCCACAACAAGTGAATTTGGTTGTGGGGTGGGCATCCTGCCCGCCCAAGATGCCTGTTCCACAAAGAGTGAATTTGATTTTGGGGTGGGCATCCTGCCCGCCCATAAAAAGCTTATTGAGAATGGTGCAATAATTCCGTTAAATCGGAGTAAAGATAGCGCGCGGGTGCTGTACCTGTCTGCGATCGCCCTGAAATTGGCTAAAAGTTGGCAGCAGACACCGCAGACAATCGCCGCCGAGTTGGCCGAAACTCTCCAACCGCTGTGCTACCCAGATTTCGCCGTTAAAGTCGCACGGGCTGGAATTATTGAGTTGGAGTTGACTGATGCAGGTTTAGCCGTCTGGTTGCAGCGTTTAGCTCAAACGAACCTCCCACTTCCAGAATCTCGAATATTATCTCCTGTTGTGTGTGCCGATCGACTGTTTCCGATTCAGTACAGCCACGCGCGCTGCTGTTCCCTGCTGCGAATGGCCCACCGCGATCGGATAATTGCGATCGCCCAGCCAGATGTCGCTACAGCGCCGGAAATTTGGTCGCTGGAGAGTCCAAATCCTATCCCTTGGATCGACGAGGGCGATCGACTGCGGTTAGTGCATCCAGCAGAACGCCGTTTAATATCCCAACTGTTAACAGTGCTAGACAATTTATATCCTAATTTTGAGGTAAAAAAACGCGAACAACCTGTCAATTATTTCAAATTAGCCAATAGTTTGAGCGAAGCATTTCAGATTTTTTACAGCCAGTGCCGAATTTGGGGAGAAGTTAAAATAGAACAGCCACAACTCGCCCAAGCTCGATTAGGTTTAATATTAGCAACTCAATCTTTGCTGCGATTTATCCTAGAAAATTTGTTGAACGCTATTGCTCCTTTAGAACTTTGAATTAGTCCGTATAAAAAAGTAACAAGTAGCATAAAAAAAAGTATTTTACTGTATTTTGGCGCTGGTTTCGGACAAGTTTAATTTTTGAAATCGCAGCGATAAATGAGTTATTTTTGCCCGCTTAAACGAATTTCCAAAAAAGTGCGATAACCCGTTATATTATGTCCGGTCGATTCCCTCCGCTTCGCTTCGCCCAAAATCATGTAGGGGCGGGTTCACCAACAATATCTGCCAATAATTGACAATCTCAAAAACCCGCCCCGGCCGGGATATTATGGTCAATCGATCGGACATGATATTACTCTTTGACAGAGAAATAGCAGCAGCGCTATGCAGTTTAAACCAGTGTGAATTTTCCGCCAGCGGTGCGATCGCTCCTGATTAATTTCCGCTGCAATTCCCCACGAAAAAGCCATCAAAAGCGTCCCATCGAGTCCGTAATAAAAATGAGAAACCAGCCATACATTATCCCTGTGAAAAATCCCGTCTTGAAATCCCAAGAAAAAGCCTGCATCTAGTTTAAGGCGTTGCAGGCGAGATTTGCTTTTTTCCTGGTTTTGCGATCGGCAGTGTTACTGTAAATGTACTGCCCACACATTCTTCACTGCTCAACGTAATTTCGCCACCGTGCAAGTCCACGCATTTTTTAACAATGCTCAGCCCCAGTCCAGTACCGGGAATTCGACCGACATTTTTAGCCCGGTAAAATGAATCAAAAAGCCGTCCTTGGTCTGCTAAAGGTATGCCAATTCCTGCATCCTGTACCGAAAAAATAGCCTCGGTTTCAGTAACTTTTAATTCAAAAATTACTTCGGTATTGGGGGCAGAATACTTAATAGCATTGGACAGCAAATTGCCCAGAATTCGCCGGAGCAAGCTTACCTCCAAACACGCCATAGCCGATTGATGGTGATTCACAAAAATCAGCGTCACCCGATCATTTTCAGGTTTCAGCTTCAGGCTGCTCTGAAATTCGCCTACCAACTCATTACAAAACTTTGCTAAGTCTAGCGGTAGCAAGCAAAACCCGGCTTGTCCTGACTCAACACGCCCCAGCAGCAGAACATCATCTAATAACAAATCTATACCTTTGGCGGCTGCTTGAGTTTTGTCTAGAAGTTCTTGTGTTTTCTCATCTGTTAATGTCAACTTGTACTTGCTAAGAAGTTGTGTAGTGCCGATGATGAAATTCAAAGGATTGCGAACGTCGTGGGCAATCATGTACAGCAAAGATGTTTTCATCTCATTGAGTTCTTGGGCTGTTTGCAGAGTGCGATCGAGTTGGTCGTGAGACAATTTGAGAGTTAAAGACAACTGGCGCGATCGCAGCAAAATCTCCACCCGCGCTTGCAATTCAATCTTCTCGATCGGAGCGATAATCAAATCATCAATACTTTGCCAAATAAATTGCGTTGCCATCCCTACATCCGAGCGGGATGTAATCAAAAGAAAAGGCAAGCATACCGGGTGTTCTGCCTGTTTTTGGGCTGCCACCCATTGCCAGTGGCGTTTCAGGGAAATACCGTCAATTATCCCCAGGTCAAAAGATTGATTAAATGGTAAAAAATCCTCACTATTATCTGTGGAGTTTGGCAGCAATACCTCATAGTAAACAGCTAGCCATTCTAATAACAGGCGGCGATTTTCTTTCTGTTCGACAAGCAATAAAATTTGACTCACGCAGATTCTCCTAGCAAGCTGTGCACAATGGATAGCAAATCTCTAACGATCAAAGGTTTTACCAACATATTCCGAGCCCCGTGGCAGAGGCTTTCGTGCCCAATAGCAGCGCTTTGTTTGGGCGAGAGTATCAGAAAAGGGATTTGGTGATTTCGCAGTTGTTCGCAGCAGTCCCAAATCCGGCGATCGAAACCAGAAATATCTACTAAAGCCATCCCGATCCTAGCAGGCTGACTGATAGCTTGTGCAACATCTTCAAAGTTATAAGCCGCGATCATCTGGTATCCTTCTTTGTTAAGAAATTGTGCTAATAGTTCCAAGTTTCGATGATTGCGATCTACGGCTAAAATTATTGATTTGCCAGTCATTTATCAGGTTCCTGTGAATACGGGTTATACCATTTTAGATTTTAGATTTTAGATTTTAGATTGGAGAGTGAGTGATTATATATGGGTTGGGATGTGGCATAAAGTTGGATTCTTTTTCTATCTGGAATTAGCTTACTTGTCGGCGAACTATTACATAGGTTTTCAGTTGAGTGAAGTACAGATGCTGGGGTACAGGACACTGCCGCGTACCCTGTACCCCTACTGTATTTCATAGAATTAAAAACTACACTACGATAAAAGTCGAAAAATACACAAATTTACCAATATATTTAAGTTTTCCAGGACTTAGGCTAGTGGTGAGGTGCGCGGTGCGCCCCCTACTCATTAGTAGATTCACGACTGCGAAATTAGCTGCACTTGCCCAGAAACAGCAGGACAAACCCCGATTCAATCTTCATCCGCTCCCCCCTCAATCCACACCGGCGCCGAACTCAAAATGCCGCGCAGCCCCGCTATCGGTTTGCTGACTTTGATTCCGTAGCGAGTAATCTCGAGTTCTCGCAGAGTTCTCTCGAAATTGCTGACTCGTTTTTTAATTACTCCGATCGCCTTGCGGATTTCTGTCCTATTATGCAATTGGCGTTCCAGATAGCGTATAAACAGAAGATTATCCGCCAAATAGCTAATTCCGATCTCGGTCAGCCGAAAATCTCCGCTAATGGCTTCTACCTCATTAATCAAGATAACGGTGACTCCCATATTCTTCAGATACTTGCACAAAGCGTGCAAATTGTTCACCAAATCTTGTCCCTGCATCGAAAGCTGATAGCCAGAAATACTGTCAATCATCACAATCCGCGTCTTTTCCTGCTCCACCTCCTGCCGTACCATACAGGCAAACTGATCCGGCGAGTACAGCAAAGGTTCCACGGGTATCACCGAAAGGCTTCCTTGTCCAATCATCGCCCCAACCGGGATGTTAACTGATTCGCAGCGGCGCAGCAGAGTAGAACTTGACTCCTCAAAAATGTAAACTACCGATCGCTCCCCCCTTCCTGCGGCTTCCTTCATAAACTGAATCCCCACCGTCGTTTTACCCACGCCGCTAGGCCCGCTAATCACCGTCACAGTCCCCCGTTCCAGTCCCCCGTGCAGCAGTTCGTCAATTTCTGGAACCCCAGAAGAAATTGCTTCAGCAACAAAATCCTGTTGAAAGTTGTCTGGAAGCAGTCGCGGAAATACCTCCATACCAGCCTGAGTCAGGCGCAGCGAATGGCGGCCGCTGCGGAAGTTAGAGCCTCGCAGCTTGGTGACAGTCAGGGCGCGTCCTTCAGGGCGCAGTTCTAAATAAATTACCCCGTCGCTGATGAATTGCAAATCGTCATCGGGAGCACTTGAAGTGCCTTCGGAGGTAAACACCACCGTCGCCCCCCCTTCGACTAAAAACCGCAGAAAAGACAAAACTTGCTTGCGAAACTGAAACTCATCCGCAGCTAAGTAGCGAAATTGAGTGATTGCGTCCAAAAACACCCGTTGTGGCTTGACAGCTTGGACTCGCTCGATAATCTTTTGTGTAGTCGGTTCTCGCTCCACCTCGGAGGGGGAGAAAATATCATAAGTCTGAACTTCTGTAAAAAATTCTGAGGATGGACTCAAATCGAGGAACGCCATCGCTTCCATATCAAAACCGAGACTTGTGGCATTGGCCCGCAATTGCGCTTCCGGTTCTCCTAAAGTAATAAACAGGGGCGTTTCTCCCAGAGCCACACCTGCTGCCAAAAAGTGAAAGCCCAGTGTAGTCTTGCCAGTACCCGGGCCGCCGCGCACCAGATAAGAGCGTTGAGGAATCAGGCCGCCGCCAATCACTTCGTTGAGACCGGTAATTCCCACAGAAATTCGGTTTTGAGACATTTGTTTCTTCATGTTTTGAATATCGGGCCCGTATTAATATTTAATGGTTTTAGGCAGTGTTTTGATAATTTTTTTTACCGGGCGTCTGATAACCTTCATGAAATCTTTTTCTACCGAAAATTACGTAAGCATACAAGAATTAGAAAGTATTGTCGGGGCTGCTGGCATCTGTCGCTGGCAAGATACAGAGCCATTTTGGCAAGAACGGGTAGAAAAAGCAGTTGCCCCCGACACGAAAATGGATTGTACTGTTTACCCCAATACTCAGGAAGAACTGGCGGCCGTCATTGCTTGGGCACAGCAACATCGCTGTGCAGTCTTGCCTTGTGGCAGTGGCAGCAAACTTGATTGGGGCGGTTTAGTTAAATTAGACTCCGATCCCCCCCGGCCCAGGGCGGGCACGGGGGCACCGCCCCTACAAAGGGGGGAGCAAGATGTTGTCAAAGTGGGTCTTTTTAAGGGGGATTTAAGGGTATCTCCTGATGCAGCGGGGCTTGTGGCTGTCAGCACTTCGCGCCTCAATCGGCTTGTAGAACACGCTGTGGGCGATTTAACGGTGACTGCGGAAGCGGGGATGAAGTTTGCGGATTTGCAACAAATTTTAGCTGCAGCAGGTCAATTTTTGCCGATCGATCCAGCATATCCGCAACAGGCAACTTTGGGCGGCATTGTCGCTACTGCTGATGCGGGTTCCTTGCGGCATCGCTATCGGGGGGTGAGAGATTTGCTATTGGGAATTACCTTTGTGCGATCGGACGGTAAAATTGCCGTAGCCGGGGGTCGAGTTGTTAAAAATGTCGCCGGTTACGACTTGATGAAACTGTTTACTGGTGCTTACGGCACATTGGGCGTCATAAGTCAAGTAACTTTCCGAGTTTATCCGCTGCCTGAATCATCGGGAACCGTAGTGCTGACAGGGGAAATTAATGCTTTGTCCCAAACGGCTCAAATCTTATTATCCTCTGCTTTGACACCAAGTGCCGTTGATTTGCTGTCACCTGAATTAGTCGCAAAATTAGGCTTAGGAAAGGGCACGGGATTAATCGTCAGATTTCAAAGTATCGCCCCAAGTGTTAAACAACAATCAGCCCGCTTGCTGGAAGTTGGCGAAAAGTTGGGTTTGCAAGGCACTAGCTACGGCGAAAATGATGAGAATCAGTTATGGCAAAGATTGCCAGAAACAATGTGGGATTCTGGCACAAAGTCGGCAATTATTTGCAAAATAGGAATCAGACCGTCGGAAGCTGTAACGGCAATTAACACATTGCCGATACAGAACGCTTGGATTCATGCAGGCAGCGGTTTGGGGGTTTTGCGGTTTGAGAATGCGACGGCGGATACGTTGTTGCAGGTACGCAGAGGGTGCGAAGCTAAAGGCGGTTTTCTGACTGTTTTAGCAGCGCCGACCGATATCAAGCAACAGTTAGATGTTTGGGGCTATACTGGAAGTGCGATCGATTTAATGCGCCGGATCAAACAGCAGTTTGACCCGGAAAATCTTTTGAGTCCCGATCGTTTTATCAGCGGTATTTAGTTTAAAGTTTATAGTCAGGAGTTGGGTATTTCTTGAATCCCGGTCTATGTCATTTGTGAACCAGATTTGTTTTTTAACGAACCGCGAAGGCGCGAAGACCGCGAAGAAAGAGAAAAGAAGAGAAGTTTTGTTTGCTTGATGGATTTAGGCTTGCTAAGCATAGCAACCGCGCCTGACTGTTAGGAAGTTCTTTTCTTAATTGCTGAAATATAAGCAATCGATTGCTTCTGACTTCTCTCCTAGATAACTAAACTTTTTTTCTTATTCCTTCTTTCTTCTTCCGACTTCCATCGGACTGACATCCGTTACATCCGTTACATCCCGTACATTGCTCGTTGCCGAACTTTCTCCCATATATGCAAACTTCAGAAAAATCTCAACTTCCCAGCGACAATTTAAGACCTGCAAAAGAAAGCAATTTTCTAGCACAAAATCCCCACTTACAAACCCTCGAAATCCCAGGTTTCGACGCGAACAATCCGCCCGATCCGAAATTAATCGACACTTGCGTACACTGCGGCTTTTGTTTGTCAACTTGTCCGAGTTATCGCGT
>Ga0209278_1001755_pt1 | contig 12786 bp, 24 predicted proteins | sample JI81BgreenDNA_FD_187504 | JGI IMG/M metagenome (GOLD analysis project Ga0209278, IMG submission 187504) | Wastewater effluent complex algal communities from Wisconsin, to seasonally profile nutrient transformation and Carbon sequestration -... | ecosystem: Engineered > WWTP > Effluent > Algae... | reverse complement strand
CCAACAATACCACACATTACTTAGTTGTCCTCATTTCTCTGGGGTTGAATATTGCCACGCGGCCCCAGCCCAGCAGCAACAAATCTTTCCTGAGCTGCAATTCTTTCCAGCTCAATACGACGAAGGGCCTGCTCCATATTAACACGGGCTGGGTCTTGTACTCTTGCTACAAAATTGTTCCGAGGCCGTGCTGCTGGTCTGGGTACTGGTTGTGCTGGCCAAAGATCAACAGGAGGATTTGCAGCATTTTGCGCATCTACACGGTCGTTTCTAGGTTCCAGGTCTTCCAAAGCTTCTTCTAACACAACATCTTCCATGATACCGGTGTCAGCTTTCTTGCCTTTAACAGTTTTAACCTCGTCGCTAATAGCGTATTTCAGCATTAGGATGTTTTCTTCCAACTGCTGTTGCCAGTTGGGTTGTTGGTAGATGAAATTGGCATGCTCTTGGAACACCATATCAACAAACATACCATAGTGGCTGGTAGTATTCAGGTTGACTAAAGTGTCTTTGAGTTCGTCAATCTTCACCTTGCGGGCATAGCGATAGAAGCATGAAATGATTTGCAGCCATTGAACAATTTTAGCTACATCGGAATGACCGTGCATATGTCGCCATTCGATAGTGCCATAACTATACAGCGGCAGCAGATTTAATGCCGTGTATTTAGCCCAATTACGGAACTTACGAATGTCCCGCTTACCGTCAAAGATTTGGAAACTTAAATTGGTTTGGCTCCAGGGAACACAGAAAATGTTATCTGCTCGCTCTGGATTAACCCAGTTAAACAGCAAACTTTCTGTGGCTTGATACAAGAACAAAATTGATTGTAGTTCATCAATCTTCAGGTCTTGACAATTAGTATGGACGTGAATAGAGCAACGGTCTGAGTAGTTTGCTGGAGTGAATCTACCCAAATCAAAGAAATGTGTCAGAGTGGCATAGGCATCTTGGAACCTAGAAGGCTGCATAAGAAACTCACGGCCCATGTTCCTCAAACTACCATCGGCTGTAGAAGACATGCCGTGGAACTCGAAATTTTCCCAATTTGGGACGTTCTCGATTTCCAACTCAATACCAAACAGTAGGGCTGGATCAATTGCCGCCGGGGCTTGGGGTAAATACCCACGAGCAGGGCCACGAAAAGCCTCAAATACAGTAGGAGGCTCAAGACCCAGCAGCTTGCTAACAGTAGTCATTTAATCTCCTTAATGTTTTGTGATAGACCTTGACGAATCACCATGTCTTGAAACTCCTGTTTAATGTGTTTCCAGTTCTTATCAAACACCACAACACCAGCAGTCTCAAGTCCCACGGGGGCATCAAGGAAGTAAAGCGTTCTACTGCCTGAAGCGTGCATATACCCCAAACAGAAGAACTTACTCAGGACACAAACGCCTGAAGTGTATTCCAGTTTTTGTTTGTCATCATTAAACACATCTTCCAGAAGTTCGACACCTAAGTTACGAGCCTTTAGGACATTATAGCCAAAAGGTACATACTTACAGGAAGTATTAGCAGCCGAAATACCTCTGTTGTATTGTCTTGCTGGAACTCGCTCTAAGAGGACAACCCCAGTACCTGTCTTATACCAACCCCTACGAATAGGAAGGAACTTAAAGGTTACATCTTGGTCAGCAAAAGCAAAGAAGTCACTACCAGTCTTGGTATTGAAGGTTACCCGATCACGTTTAACCGACGTGATGACCACCATTGTTTCTTTCTCATCATAACAAAGCCACCCATAACAGCCTTGGTATCTTTGTTTGAAGTCTTCGTAGGTTGCTGATTTAAGAGTATCGTACATTACACCTCCACGAGATTGTACTTCTTCACGAGAGTCTTGGCCAGACCCACATCATTGTTGTTAATTGCATTAAAGATGTTGTCTTGATCTTCTTCAATCTCGGTGTCCATGAGAGAGAGGGCCTTTTCAGTGGCTTGCCACACCCACTTGATGTATTGATCGTCGAACACCCAGAAATTACTGAGCACTCGATACTCAAAACCATAAGGCTTCAGACGGAAAGCACCAGGCTTACCATAAAGCTGCTTGCGAAGGACACCATCAGCATCAAGGAACACTGCCGGAACGGCAAGAGCCAAGTCCATACGCCGAGCAGCTGCCGCTGCATCTTCAGGGGTGTTGAACTTATGACCCACATGGACATGCCCACCACAGCTCCGGAGAGTGGGATTTTCAGCACGAGGACGTGGATTGACTTCCAGAGTCCACGCATTGAAGTCAGGATCACACCCAAACTCCAAAGCACGCGGATGACGCAGTTGACTCTTAGGGAAGAAGGCCGCCGATTGCTTGCTGAAGGCAAGGCCCATACCATGAACCTTTTGATCGAGGTAGCCCATCATTGCCTTAATGTTCTTAACCAGCTCATCAGGAGAACTTGCCGCAGGAATGTTGTATTCCACAGCAACATTGTCCTCTTGAACCGCGAAGCCATCACCAAGCTCTGCCACCGGGAGGGGAGCATCCTTACTACCACCAATCTTACCAATAGCAGAAATGAGGTTGCCAGAAACGTCTTGCAGGAAAATTTCGGGATCAGCACCAATCTTCATAGTTTCTCCAGAATGTAAAGTTTGAGATAGGGTTCAGTGGTGGAAGAATGAGTTGTATTCCGGAAAGGAATACTCTCGTAAACAAGTTTAAACTGTGTTGGGTTTTTCTCTAAGAATTTAACAACACGTTGGGAATCGTCTTCGTTGAAAACACGTTTTACACAATATTCTTTAGTCCAGTCCACCAGCATGTAGTGATGTCCTGGAATGAAATTCTCCCTGGGAGCACGCTGTAATTGATTTATAGAAATAGCATGAATCATTTGACTAGAAACCTCAAAAGAAGCTTAGTGTCGCCAAACTCAACAGCCTCAACTACACTGATGTCGTTTTTGAAAACATCAAGGTTTTCTGGAAATTCCTTAACTTCACAAACGTCTAAACCATGTGGGAATTGAGAGTAAGCTAAAAAACTATCTAAGGTAGTGTGATTTTTTAAAGCACAACTATTACAAAGCATGTAATTGGAACGCACATCACCAGACGACGTAGGTGGTATACTGTAAGGGCTGCAAGAAGTCCCTTGGCTAGGGACAACAGTGTTTACTAGGCCGGAGACAAGCATAGTTTTTTCTCCAAAACTTCTTCGATGTGTTTGGTGGCAGCACAGTCGGGCTCCATCATTTCAGGGTGCCACTGAATAGCAAAACCATTAACATCGTTAAAGTAGATGAACTCAGGCTCTTGGTTGTGATCGACCTTGTTATTTTCGTCCCAATACTCACGGCTCAGTAGGCTGTCAGGAGCAACCTGAGCCAACAGCTCGTGCTTCGCCTGACCAGGCACCATCATTTGATGATGGATGCTATTGGTGACATATTTACGACCATCATTAGTAATCACTTCATGATTACCTGAATGCCCAGTGACATGCTGCATGAGATAACCACCAGCCAAAGCACACAACATTTGAGCACCACGACAGACACCAATGATGGGGATTCCCAGCTGTTTAGCCTTGTTCATCATACCCCATTCAATAGCATCACGCCAGCTTGGTGCATCATCGCTGTGAGCATACTTGCTGCGACTTTTCCCGTAGTAGCCAGCGTAAATGTCAGCACCACCCCAAACAAGGAGAATGTCTCCTTGTTTCAGGTCTTCCGGGTTTCGGGAAACTACAGCGGAAGAAACAACATTAAAGTTGTAAAAGGGGTAGAAGTCTTGATATAGAACTGAAACGAGACGCATTACGGGAGCAGACCCTTATCGTTAATTGTTTTAGAAGTCACCATATTCATGGGGAGGCACTGGCGAGAGCTGGTGATGTTGGTGAGCTTCATCACTTGCCAGGTAGTACCAGGATGCCATTGTGCAAGGTCTTTAGCCAGAGCCACAGCAGTAGCATCAGTGTCGGAGAAATACACATTACAGGGGTTGGTCTTGTGACCACGCCCTTCAATGTCCTTTGAGTCGAAGACACCAGAAGTATGGTTGTAAGCCTCGTGCATAGCACGGCGGCCGTCTTCGGGATTGGTTTCAAACACCAGGCGAGTCAGGGTGTTGACGTTAATACACACGACAGCAAAAGGTTTCATTTCACTTTCTTTCTAGTGAGTTGGAACGGGGCAGCGAGGAATGTCTTACCAAAATCATCCACAACTTCAATGAAATAGGGGTGCCCATTTTCCCAATTGATTTGATTAATGTCATAAATGATTTGTATGATGGTGAGGATTGTCTTACTGTTGTTAAGTCTTACACGTTCTCCCGGCTTGTATGGGTTGCGCTTCAGAGCTAGGGCAAACTGTGCGGACTTATCCCCGCGCTTTAGAAGCCTGCGCTCGTTTTTCGAGATAGGCTTCAGCGGCTGATGCGAGGTTATCTTGTAACTCCACACTGAAGTATTCCTTTACTTTGTCAGGATTGGCCACTACGTAGTCAGTCCAAGGTGCCCATCTTGGGTAGATGCCTGAAAACACTGGACTTGGTTCCGCAATGGAATGACAGCTCACAATTTCGTGACTCTTGGGGTATCCTGTGTAAACATCCCATTCGACTTTGGTGAAGTCTTCCTCAATGCCTAGCACATATTGGAAAACATGCTTACTTATCGAAGCATTTTGGATTGAGTTGTAAATGAGAATAGCCCCTTTAGAGGGGGCGTCCTTCAGCCAGTTAATGTATTCCAAGTTGGTATGAAACTTACGTCTCTGATTACCAATCGGAGTGACACTGTGGTACGCCCGTCTAGCGTACTTTACAACAGACTTAGACCACATACTTCAGGAGATAGAGACGGGATTCTTCACCAAAAGCCGAAGGTTTAGACATACCGTAACACTTGTCTTCCGCCGTCGCCACGAACTTAGGAAGTTCACGCGGATTAATCGTGTTAACTTCCGCAGCCTCAGCAAACTCACGGCCTTGCTTCTTGATGAACTCATCACGAGCAGAACAGAAAGAGGTTTGTACTTTAATGGTGCGGGGCTCGTCACCAGGGCTCACCTTAATGGTAAAACCACGAGGCAGATGGCGGAGCTTGCTGCTATCAGTACGACGAACAGGACGATTGAAATGGACGAAAAATGGCTTGAACATTGTGATAGACCTTTACTTGGTTGCGGGTTTGTTGAGCTTGTTAAGTTCATTATCGAGTAGTTCGTTGGCTTTTGCTCGGATGAGCGTACCAATCTTTTGTCCTTCCGGACTCTTTGCTACGTCAAGAGCAATGGAGGCTCCAACCAACACTGCTGTCTGTGTCTGTGTAGGTAGGGCAATAGACGTAATTAGGAAAAAGAAAGGAAGTAGAACGAAACCCTTAAAGGGTTTAAATACAGGTTTTTGGAGAGTTTTGGTCCTACAATTTATTTCATAAGAACGTCTACGAGAAGCCTCGTCATACCACTTGGAGTCTCTACGAGACTTACCATCTTCTGTCTCATTTAACCACTGCTCATAAGAGTGGGTCTTTTCTTCTTTTGATGTTGTTGCGAATGAAAGAGCCCACAGTACAAACAAACTAAGGGTAATTATCCAAACCCACAAACCAATAACATCAAGCTTCAACCAGAGATATAGAAGAAAGAGTTCCATTTAGTTGCTACCCCACTTAATTTTCGAGCCGTCACACTTAGCACACCACTCACCATACCGGGGATTGGTTTTGTATGCCCGAGCACTACGGGCACAATTCTTTGCCCACACGGGAGGCACAAGACCCTTCTTCTTACCGCTTTCGCGGCTGGCTCGCGCGCCCTTTTGAATCTTACGAACTTTCCAAGTACCCATTGCCATGATTAATTCCTTTAACGATTGCCTTTGTGGCTATATGGAGAGAGGACATCAGCACTAGAGTGTGCGTAAATGTAGTTGCTTTTTGGTAGAGGAACTATGGTGTGTTTCACTTCTTTGGCAGCACGCTCTCCACAGACCAAGCAGCAAGAATAACCAAGACGTTTACGACCACTTGGATATTGTTCACCACATTCATCACACTCTGGCGCATCATCTTCAGCCGCCAGTCTCTGTTGAAGTAGGTAGTTGGTTGTCACACTGCAACATCTTGGGTTTCTTGGCTGGGGTTGATGTTGGCTGCAAGAGCCTTCACCACAGAATAGGGGAGACGTTCCCCATTAACAACATAAACACCACTTCGGCCGCCTTTAAGGCGACTCCAGGTGCTCCATTGCTTCCCCTCGAACACATCAAACACATTGCGTGAAACACGTCGGACATGAAAGTTCATTGAATAACACCCCACTGTTTAAAGACCTTCATTGCACGGTCAATAACAAACTCTGCTAGTTTTTCATCCTCTTTAGTTGCATCAAGAGAAAGAATAACTACAGCCACACCTGTTGGAAGTTCATCTGTAGATTTACAGGATTGAACCCAGGTTTCTGAGTCTTCATCAGACAAATAAAGAATCATTGAATTTCCACAGGTTCTACAACAGGATGACGCTTGAAGAAATCGGGGTCGTGCTTGAATTGCTGCTTTGCGTCTTGCAGCGCCTTCTCCGGTTCATCGGCAGGGCCTTTCGCCATACCAATAACTTCGTTAAAGGGAAATTCACCCCGCATGATTAGATATTGCATCACAAATCTTCCCATCCGATGCTTCTTGCATCATTAAAACACTTACGGAATTCCTCTTTCCAAAGGGAAACAGGGCCTTGTGGGTGATATTTCTGAGCAGCCCACCACCGCTCAAACTGCTCTTGGGTTTTTGCGTCTATTTCTTCCCGCCCCGAATCAGCACCAACACTGTTCCGGGCCATTTCTTTACTTCGTTCCATACAGTCTCCAGGGTTGTGCCGGGTTCGGCTTCGTAAATGATGTTCTTGCGGGTGCCATTAGGCAGCCGGGGCAAAAAGTGATAGACCTTCATGGGTGTCAAAGGGCCAAGTTATGTAATTTCCCCACGCTTAACAGCATTAATTACAGCGCGCCATCCATGCTTAGTAGTCTCTAAAGGAAGAAAGATATGTTTAGGAATACCAAGTGTTTCTGCATATAGTTCCAGAGCTTTCTGCTCCATGTCTTCTTTGATGCGATAGTCGTGTGTTCCCCACGACCAAACAACACTTAGTTCTTTTTCTAAAGGCCACCAAGCTGTGTCTGATGACCTGAGACCCCGGACTTCTATCGTCTTACCATCAACAAAAGCCTGCATGATGGCAATTTTTTCTTGCGTGGTTTTCATTTAATTCCTTTAAATGGCGCCCGGCATGGGAAATGGACCCATTAACAAAGTTAAAACATCCGTTTACCGAGCTTTGAGTGGTGCGCTGTGTTGGATTTGAACCAACGACCAAACGATTATGAGTCGTACGCTCTAACCTCTGAGCTAACAGCGCGTTGTGTTACAGCATTTCTTCGTCTCTAAGGTCTTTATCCAATTGTTTAAAAGACCTTGCATCAGCAGAACGAACTAACTCAAATTCTTTTTCTTCAAACCAAGCTCCTTGGTTTGTGGAATACTCAAACCTTCTCCGACCACGGTATTCAACTTTGTGAATGATATGCTCTTGTCCCTTTTTCCAAAAACCGGAACCCACGTATACAACAACATCACCTGTTTTAAATTTGTTCATAGTTTTGGTGCGTCCAGAGGGACTCGAACCCCCAACTTGCATCTTAGAAGGATGCTACTCTATCCAGTTGAGTTATGGACGCAAAAAGCTGGTTGCAGCTAAAGCTGGTGCCCGGAGCGGGACTCGAACCCGCAATCCTAAAAGGCAGCGGTTTTTAAGACCGCTCTGTATACCAATTCCAGCATCCGGGCTTCGTGTTTAGTCGTCGTTGATGTACCTTAACAAGAGAAAGGCCAGTACCTTTACAATCACAGCAATCCAGTCTCGGTAGTGCCGATTACCAGAAAGGTCTTCGTAAAGGAGCCTAGCTCTTTCTACGTTTTTTGTGGTTCTCATACCTCGATACCAGCAGTCGGAGCAGCACGCTCCATTGCACCGAGTTCCACGAGTTCTTCGATGCCGGCATTAATGCCCTTAATGGCAGCAGCACTGAGGGTTGCCGGCTGCTTCTTGGGGCTGCGGTCGTATTCCGTCACGACAGCAAAGCCGGGCCGCTCGCAATTGAGGGCCACACGCCGGCCAACCCAGCGTTGATGATCGACCTTCTCCAGGTCTTGTGCGCTCTTGGCGGTTGCGGCGATGAGGGCAGCAGCCAGGGTGGTGGGACGAGTGAACATATCTTTCTCCACGCTGATTTAACAGCATTAAGGGGCACGCCTAATACGACGAACAGCTGGAACAGAAGTAGGCGCCTCTTCTGTTACAACACCACACAACTTATTCATCCATTCCAAAGTGTAAGCACCTTGATGCTCCACAATTGCACGAGTGCGGCGCAGGGCTTCTAGAGTCCAGGCCAAATCACCTGCCTTCCATACACGAAACTCGTAAGTGTGGTCGTGAAGAACATTAATTGCTCTAAACTTGTCCTCTCTCGATGCACCAACATCGGCGTAATTGGTTGATCTCCCAAACCAACGGATGAGCCTGGCTGTATAAGAATATGTGCTCAGAAAATGAGAGAATTCTTTCTCTCTTTTCTCAGACCAATACTTACGTGAGACGTGAATGTGAAGCCCACACTTGGTGGTCACAGTCCAAGGAAACTTCTTGTTAAGCCAGTTAATTTGCTTAACAAGCATGTCATAGGGCATGGGCTGCGACACAAATTCCACCCCGCCCCAGATAGAGGCGTCTTCAGTTGCTTCCCAGAAGCCGTGCCACTGTTTACGAATAATCTCGTCAGCGCTCTTATCCCCAGGAATGTAGCACTCCAGTTCCATCCCGAATGTCTTGGCATGCGGGGGCTTGCGAACAATCGAAATAGAACCCATGTTGATTACTCCAAAGAGTTAACAAATTCAATCAAGTCTTGTTGCCACTTGTTTGGGTCAGCACAAAGAACTTGAAGTTCTTGGTATTGTTGTTCTGTGATCTGTGTGATTTTCTCAAACCATGAGCCGTAGTCATAACCCCCAGAGACAATCAACAGAGCACCACCCCCTTGGCTAGGAAATACTGCCACTTCAGTCCCTCCAGTACTGTCTCCGTAACCAAAGACAGTACCAAAAGGATTTTCTTTTCTCTGAATCATGAGATTCTCCTAGGATTAACTACATTAAAGGCAAAAGAGGCAAGGACACTGGTGGATGCCCAAGCCTCTTGTGTCTGGTGTTCACAAGCAAACAACCTAGCGGCGTGGTTTGCAACCCACAATACTAGGTGGTGGAATACCACCGTCAACAGCTTTTAACTCCCCTAGGGCACGGAGAGGATAGCCAAATGCTTCGATTCATGGCCATGAATCAAAAGTCACTCGCGGCGTGTCAAGCCGCTTTATAGCCCACTAACCATTATAAGAGGGGTTAATTGTGTTAACCCCTTTCGTCGCATTTAACGTCGGCGACTCATCAGTTATTACGACAGCACCCTAACAATGCCAGGGTGTAGGGCGCGGATGATGATAGACCTTTTTAGTCCATGTTCCGCACACCCTGCATTGTAGTAGAGGCTACTCGACATATAGGCATCACCTTCTCAAAGAAAGCCCATTTGGTTTGCTCCCTCTTTTCCACCAAACTCATTTGGTGGAACAACTCCGCATACCACGCTTCAATGATTGCATCCTCAGCAATGTGTCGATGTGTGGTTGCATGCTTTTGCATTTAATTCTCCTAATGTTGCACATCACCATTGATGTGCAGAGGTATTAGCATTAATCATACTAATACCCCTGCCCACCAGCAGGGGAGGGATGCTTACATCGGGGCATCCATCTTGTCACCCGAGTTCACCTCATTCACCAGACCCACCACCTTGTTGTAGAGGGCCAGGGCGTCGGCGTCGCTTTCGTCGGGGCTGTTCTTGTTCAGCCACGCGGCCAGCTTGGCGGCGAAGGGCGTGACGGGCCGGCCCTTCTTTGCGGCGCTGCCGCTGTTGAAATCGACGGCCACCTTGTAGATGGTGGCAAAGCCCACATTGTCGAAGGCATCGGGCGCCCAGTCCTGACCGGGGCCGAGCGGACCACCGTTGCACCACGTCAGGATGGTGTCCTTCGTCATGCCGGCATTCATCGCCTTGATGATGCCGCGCATTTGCGAGGCGTAGACGTTGGCGGAGGCCAGCATCTTCTTGGCTTCCTTCTCGTCGAGTCGGCCTTGCGCCTGGAGTTCCAGCACGGCCTCCTTACGGGTGCCGAGGTACTTGGCCGCAGCGTCACGGGCTGCCGGGTCCAGCTCGAACAGGCTCACGACACAGCGATGCAGTTCACGGGCCGCCGTGCGGCTGATGCCGAGCACGCGCATCGCCACGGCGAAGCCTTGTGCTTCGTGGCCCGTCACGGGCTTCTTGATTTCCTGCTTGGCAACAGGACTGGCGCCACCAGTGGCGATGGCATTCATGGTTCCTTGCATTCCAATCTCCTAGGACACAACACATACACCGTTAACGATGTTAACTCTAAGCATATGTGTTGTGAATAAGAGACTTGTCTCTTATAAATCTGTGTTTAGGTGTAGTCAATACCATGCACAGATTGGTTTTACATATGGTATGCCAGTATCTAGGCCCCTTGGCCAATCTACGAATCGAACGTAATCCCATATGTCGCAGAGCCGGGCATCAGGGAATTGCAACCCATGCGCTAGCTCTCCCGAACATGCACTAGCGTTGACCCCTTGCGTTTCACCTATCACACGCGATGGCTGACAAAGCCTAGTGATAGGGGGATGCGAAGTTAAATTGTTAAAGAGGCCCACGGGCTTCGCGCACCGTCGCTGGGGGCTACACCTAGACTCGCCCCGGGAGACTCCACTATAAGCCAGCCTGAAATCCCGAGTCAACCGCGGGGATAATCCGCCTATCCCTGCCTTTCCCGCCGCGGGGGAACACGCCCCGCCGGCCGGCACGATTAACGTGCTTAATTTCAGACTGTCAAATTGTTAAAGAGCATCAACGTTTCTCAACGTCTGCCGCCATTAGAACAGTTAACAAAGCCCCTGTCAACAGGAGGGACATTCCACATTGTGAAACGACCCAGGCGCGCCGCGCGATTGTCCAGAACGCGCGTCATGCGCGTACGTAGGGTAGCACAGATGATAGACCCTAGCAATAGGGGAATACCCTAGTAGGACATTGACTAACACAAAAGAAGAAAAAAACAATAGGTATAAACCCTATATTGCAACAAGATGTAGCTTATCCACAGGTGTGGACATTCTGTGAACAACTTGGAAAACACCTAGGAAACTGTCTGTGGATAACTTGTGAACAGTCCACCAAGCGCGGGATAACTATTTTCTAGGGCAGGTGTTCATCCTGCCCCTCTCCAGGCCTTGCCGGGGCTTCTAGGCCCCTTGCCGGAGGGATAGTCATATCCCAATGCCTGACACCATGCCGATAGCATGGCCCGAGTCTTGCAGAGGGGCTGAGTCTTATATAAGACATAAGACAACAGACATAAGATGTAAGACATTTAATGGTACAAATATAATAGGCCGCTTATACTTGGATGTCTTTATCAAATGATAAACGAATAAAACTGGCATGATTCTTGCTTAATTAGGGTAGGGTAGGGGGAAAATTTCCTTGTTTGTTTATTTGGGTAATACACCATGACAAATTTTTGTAGGTTCCACAACTAAGGCTTGTTCTTAAAATAGCCTTTTTAAGCCGTTTTCTTGTAGGGAAGCTACATGGGTAGCTCCCTGTCTGTTTTAAAGCCTTCTAGCCCTGTTTTAATTGATTCTAGGGTGGTTTATAGGTCGGAGCCACCTCCAGGTGGAATCCTCCCTATTGCAGACCAGAGTCTGCCCTTTCTTTTTCTTTGTATAGTTTCTTTTTCTTTTATATTCTATATTTTATATAATAAATACATATAAAGAGTTTTCCTAAAAGAAAACTCTTATAAATATAAAAACATAGAAGACTCTTTAGAGTCTTCTTTATATATAATAATATATTATATTATATGTATTTCTCTATAAAAGTCAATACCCTACATTGACTTTAATTGACTTTTTTGTTTTATATACTCTGCTATCATTAAATGTTCTTCTGCCGTGCCATCGTTTTTAATTCGATTGGCACGCCAACTAACGACACAGACATTTCCTGCAATATACCCTTTAGTTGAGTCAATTCTATCCAAAGATGGGCTATTGTCTGCTCGAGTAGAATTCATCCAATCAATTTTAATCCCTAAAACAGGACACACATCTACCCAGTCAACATCAGTAAATTTTAGGGTAAATTCATGTTTAGTTTTTTTACAGTTTTGTTTTTTTCTGCTAAAAAACGATGCCTTTGCTCTCGACACTTCGTCTAGATGTCTTTGGTTCAACCTTTCTTTTAGAGGTCTTTGGTTAGTCTCAAACCCTTTTCCAAATTGTTTTTTTGTCAACTCTGGTAACCATTTTTTTCGCCATAAATGCACGTTTTGTTTGGTCGTATTAAATTCTTTTGCCACCTCTTCATAAGTTTTTCCAGACAACAGCATTTCTTTTACTTTTGCAATTGAAGTTTTAACCATAAGCCCTCCTTATAAAATATTGACTTATAATAATATTATACCATAATTATCATTGTATGTCAAGAGATTTTCTGGTATAATATAGGTATACATGCTGCAAAGCAGAATTAGCTGTCTCTTGAGAAAGGAACATATGTCTTCAGAAGATAAAGTGTCTGTGCCTGCTTTAACAGGACACAGCCATTCGTGGGAAAAGCGA
>Ga0209278_1001754_pt1 | contig 12796 bp, 12 predicted proteins | sample JI81BgreenDNA_FD_187504 | JGI IMG/M metagenome (GOLD analysis project Ga0209278, IMG submission 187504) | Wastewater effluent complex algal communities from Wisconsin, to seasonally profile nutrient transformation and Carbon sequestration -... | ecosystem: Engineered > WWTP > Effluent > Algae... | reverse complement strand
CGCGTCGAGCGCCTTCAGGCCGGTCTGCATCGGTTCGTGGACGGACTTGCGCGGGATGATGCCCGGCGCCTTCACTTCCACGCGCATGCGGGTCACGTCCACCAGCGGGCCCTTGCCGTCGATCGGATTGCCCAGGCCATCCACAACGCGGCCCAGCAGGCCCTTGCCCACCGGCACGTCAACGATGGTGCCGGTGCGCTTGACGGTGTCGCCTTCCTTGATGGCGCTGTCCGAACCGAAGATCACGATACCAACGTTATCGGCTTCCAGGTTCAGGGCCATGCCCTTGATGCCACCCGGGAATTCAACCATTTCGCCGGCCTGCACATTGTCCAGACCATGCACGCGGGCGATACCGTCGCCCACGCTGAGCACCTGGCCGACTTCGGACACCTGTGCTTCGGTGCCGAAATTGGCGATCTGATCCTTGATGATCCGCGAGATTTCAGCGGCATTGATGTCCATCTGGGTGGTCCTCTTTTAAGCTTTGAGTGCCTGGCCGAGCATGTCGAGCCGGGTCTTCAATGACGAATCAATCAGGCGGCTGCCAACGCGCACCATCAGGCCGCCCAGGATGGACGGATCAACGTTCACGCTCAGCGCCACATCGCGGCCGATGCCGGCCTTCAACTTGGCGCCCAGCGCCTTCTGCTGCGCTGCCGTCAGCTTGTGAGCTGCCGTTACGGTGGCGGTCACTTCACCCTTGCGGGCAGCGTTCAGCGCAGCAAAATCGCGGATCACCGCCGGCAGCAAGGCCAGCCGGCGATTGGCGGCAAGCACGCCGAGGAAATTCTTGGTCAGCCAATCAAGGCCCAGCCCATCGGCCACACCCGCAACAGCGGCACCCGCCGCGCCGCGACCAACCAGCGGCGATGACGTCAGCGCCGTCAGATCAGCCGATTCGGCCAGCGCCTCGGTCAGCGTCGCCAGGCTTGCCTCAACGGCGGCAAGCGCCTTCCCCTCGATCGCCAGCGCGAACAAGGCACGGGCATAGCGCCCGGAAAGGCCGGTAGCCACGCTTGATGAAATTTGTGCGTCCAAGGCTTCAGCCCCGTTTTGAATCGGATATGACAAAAGGCGCGATGAACATGGTCCACCGTGTGCGGGGCGCGGCTAGCATGGGGCTGCCGATGTTGCAAGGCAGCATTAGCGGCGGGCGGGCTTTATGAAGAGGGGCAAGGCTGCAAACACGAGTTGCCCGGCCAGCCCCAGCAGGCCGTCTGCTGTGAAGAACGACGCCAGATACGCCCCCGGCGCCCGCCCGAACGCCATGGCCAGCCCGAACTCCGCCAGCATCAGCCACACAAACGCCGTCCCACCCATCACCGCCCGCCCCGCCAGGCCGAGCGGCTGCCGCGCCAGCAAGCGGCGGCCCCACCACCAGCTGACCGCCAGAATCAGCGGCACTTCGATGGCCACAGCCGCCATGGCACCAACCGCCGGCGCCAACCACACCGTGCGGATCGTGCCCAACGCAAAGGCGATGGCAAACACGCCAGCGAAATAGCGCAGGCCAAGGGCGAGGGCGGTCATGGCGGCCAGTATGCACGCGCGTCGCGGCTCCAGCCAGTGCCGACACTACGGATGCCGGCCCTTCCCGCACGCAAGAACCAGACAAGCCTCCGGCGGGCAGGGGTGACCCCTGCACCCGTTTGTTTTCGAGCGCGCCCGCCCCCCAAGCACCCGTCATGCTGGTGCAGGCCAGCATGACAGGCGGTGGGAGTATTAGGAGCGTCCTTCCCAAAAGCGCTCGTCGCCCCGGACTTGATCCGGGGCCCCGCTTTCCTTTTCCCACCCAATCCGCAAAACTGCCCCAATGACAAAAGGCGGCTGGGTTTACATCATGGCGGACCGCTATCGCGGCGCCATGTATGTCGGCGTCACCGCCGATCTGGTGCAGCGCGTGCAACAACATCGCGACGGGACCGGCTCAGACCATGTTGCCGAATATGGCCTGACCCGCATTGTCTACGCCGAACGGTTCGCGGAAATCCTGCCCGCCATCGCCCGCGAAAAGACGGTGAAGCGCTGGCACCGCGAATGGAAGTTCGCCCTGATCGAAGCCGACAATCCGGATTGGCGCGATCTGTGGGACGATTGGTTTCCGCCGCATCGGTTGCAAGAATAGCGGGGCCCCGGATCAAGTCCGGGGCGACGAAGTCCTTTTGAGCAGAGGGTCACCCGAAACCCAGACTGGCCCACACCTCCAACCCACAAGCCCATCCACCAGTCCCACACCCCCGCCAACCCCGTCGCCCCGGACTTGATCCGGGGCCCCGCTTTCTGCATCTTCAACATTCAACCAATTAGGTTTGCCATTCATGCATGTCACCGGACTTATACACGCACAGAGAAGACTTGAGTTAACAAAGAGGGCCTTTGCTTCGCTGTCTGTAATTGAAACCGCCGCCGAAGTGCAGAATAACTGGTTTGATTTTTTAGTGCATTGGAGAGGTGTCATACAAAGTGTGGGTTCTGCCTCAAATGATAATGTTCAAAATAGACAATGGTTCCTTGACGTAAAACAAGAAATTAAAAACGATGCATTGTTGCGTTATCTTAATAATGCTAGAAATCACGTTGAATATGGCATAAGTTCATCGATAGATATATCTGCAAGAGAAACATTCAGAGTTACGCGCGACGCGTTGGGAATCCATCTAGTCCAATTATCCGATGGCACAATCAGGATTGTTGATAATGACGGAAATGAATTTTCTGAACTGACTGACAGTAAATTAACTGTAAAACTTGTAGATGTAACGGAAAGAGACGTCAGTAAAATTGTATGTGTGCCGCAACAGCATCAAGGAAAAAATATCGAATATGATGTTTTGAATGTTGCAAGATTAGGATTACTCTGGGTTGAATCTTTAGTAAATACTGCAATTCATTTATAGTATTGATTGTTTCAAATTTCAGAGTAGTGGGTTTATCACCTTGCTCATGGCCGAATTGAAAATCGGCGAACGTCGCCCGAAAACAAACGGGTGCAGGGTCTGCGACCCTGCCCGCCGGAGGCCCCCTTTCTCCGTTCCTCTTCTGTCCTACAGCCCCACGGCTGGGTTACACTCCCGCCCATGAGCGACCATCTCCCCACCCCGTCCGAACCCTTCTTCGAACCTGTCCGCCACGACGGCTGGACGCCGGCGCGGCAGCAATATTTTCTGGAGGTGCTGGCCGATACCGGGAGTGTGACCATGGCGTGCCGCCGGGTCGGCATGAGCCGGATGGCGGCGTATCGCCTGCGCCGCCATCCCGATGCGGCCAGCTTTCGGGTGGCCTGGGATCTGGCGCTGGCCGAGGCCGTGCGCCAGATCGAGCATGTTGCCATCGAGCGGGCGTTGCAGGGGGAGGAGGAGGTGATCGAGCGGGCGGGCATGACCGAAGTCATCCGCCGCCGGCCCTGTGATGCCCGGCTGTTGGTACGCCTGCTCGATCGGCTGGATGAACGACGGGGCAATAGCGCCGCACGCGACCTCGCGCAGTTGCGCACGCTGATCGATGCCCAGCCGGATCGCCGCGATTTCGTGCCTGAAGCTCCGATGACGTATGAATTTGAAACGCTGGAACGTCTGCCGCCGCCGCTGCGCGTGGTGGTGCCCGATCCGGGCAGCCTCGAACTATGGTCGCCTCGCGTGCGCGTGCGGAAGAATCTGTAACCTTTGTAACCTACAGCGCCTGCCTGCAGGGCTGCCAAAGCCCTCTTGCCCTCGCTTCGGCGATATGGCCAAGGAAGGCAAAAGAGAGGTTCTGAACCAACCGCCCATGCCCTGGCTGTTCACCATCTTCCTTGCCATTCATGTCGGCGCCGGCGTGGTGGCGCTCACCAGTTTCTGGGGGGCGGTGCTGACGCGCAAGGGCGGCCCGGCGCATCGGCGGTGGGGGTTCGTGTTTTCGGCGGCGATTTATACGGCGGCGGGGCAGGCGCTGGGGATGGGGGCGCTATCCTTGGTGTGGCCGCTGGCGATGCACCCGCAGCTCACCGACGAGGTGCTCTATCGCGGCATGTTCGGCACGATGATGGTCTATCTCGGCCTGCTGGCGATTTCGATGACCAGATACGGCCTGGTGATGGTGAGCAACCGGCGTGATCATCCGGGCAATCGGCACTGGTCCATGCTGGCGGTGCAGGGTGGCACCATGCTGGCGGCGGGCATCTGCCTGGTGCATGGCCTGTATCTGCTGGATCGCAATGGCCCGGTGATGGAGCCGATTTTGATGGTGATGGTGGCGCTGCTCGGCTTTGGCACCAGCACCACCTATTTCCGTTACATCTTCAGCACACCGGCGTCTCCGCGTGCCTATATCCCCGAGCATTTCAAGGCGATGGTGGCGACCGGGATTGCGGCTTACACGGCGTTCCTGTCCGTCGGGCTGATCGAGATGTTTCCCACCCATGCCTTTAACCCGGCGATCTGGGCGATCCCGACGATGTTTGGCTTGGGCGTAATCATCCATTATCTGCGGCAATACCGGCCGGCAGGGAAAAGCCAGCCGGCGGAGTGATGACCAAAAGAGTCGGAAATCTTTACAGTTTTGACATGATGTCCCTGCCTTGCTCTTGAATTTTCAGATACTTGCCTGCTGGCATAGTCCTTGCTTCATCTGCAGTGAACTGATTGGGGTTCGCTTGTAAGAGGTGTTTTGAAGATGATGAAAAAGATCGCTGTGGCCGCCGTTCTGGCAGCCAGCGCTAGCAGTGCTCAGGCTGCGACGGTGTTGTGGGCCGATTGGACGGTGCAGCCCGCGGCCAACCTGGTGGTTGGCAATGTGGCAGGCGTCGGCGTGACCTACACCGGTCCGCGCCTGTTTGCGCAGATCACTGGCGGCGGCACCGATTATTGGGTGACCGACAATTCGCCGACCAGCTACACGCAAGGGATCGTCAACCGCCCGGTGGGCACCGATATCATCGCGCTGAACGCCGGCGGCCTGAAAACGATCACCTTTGCCAGCCCGGTTACCGATGTGTTCATGGCGCTGACCAGCTGGAATGGCGTTACGGTTACCTTTGATCGGCCGTTCACCGTGGTCAGCACTGGGGCTGGTTTCTGGGGCAATGGGTCGTTGGCGCCAAACGTTGGCAACACCGGTTTCACCGGCGTGGGCGAACTGCATGGCGTGATCAAATTTTCCGGCGCGGTTACGTCGTTGACCTTCACGGATACCAGCGAAAACTGGCACGGTTTCACCATCGGCATCGGCCAGCCAGGGGTTGCTGTTGTGCCGGAACCGCAGAGCTGGGCGATGTTGATTGCCGGCTTTGGCCTGGTGGGTGCCGCGATGCGGCGTCGGCGGACGGTGGTGGCCTGAACGATCAGTCCGGCGCCATTGCTGCACAGGATGCGGCGATGGCGTCGATCTGATCGCCCATGGCGCCAAGATGGGGGCGTTCCGCGTCGATAATGGCACGGAACGCCTTTTTTCTGATTGATTGCAGAGTGTTGATATCAGGCCGCGTGGTGGCGGGCAGGCTGGAAACCACCAGATCGATGAGCCGCTCAGCCCCGTGCAGGCGGCCCCACAGATAATCATGTTCCCGATAGGCGCGGCTGAAGAAGGCACCGAAGGCATTGAACAGCGCGCCTTTCAGTCGCTTGCCGCCGGCGCTGGTCAAAGCCGAGCAGTCTTCCGGGCTGATGCGATCGACCTTGATCTCGTCCAGTTCGTCGATGTTGCCATCGGCGATCAGCGGCAGGATGGCGATGTCGAAGAAGGGGAAGCCGAGATAGGCCGCCACCAGATCGCGGCGCAGGCGGCGTGGCAGCCCGCTGGCCAGAAGGTCTACCAGCGCTTGGTCGCTGCGGGCATCAAGGCCCTTCAGGTCCAGGGCGCTGGCCACGGCGACCAGTGCGCTGGCGGGATCGGCGATGGCGTTGCCGGTGGCTGCCAGGCTGCCGGCGGCCGGCCAGCACATCAGGTGCGGCGCGAGAATGGCGTACAGCCCGGCCTTGATCTTGCCGAGCGTCGCCGCCGTTGCCTCATCCGCTCCGGCCAGTTCCATGTTCACACGGCGGATCAGGAAGCGGAGGCGGCGGATGCGGAAATCGACGTCGAAATTGCGCAGGAACAGCACATAACCCGAAGCCGCCCCCCCCTTGCCCACTGCGCTTTCCGGCTTGTTCATGCCAGCGGCGTTCAGATGCCGCCACAGGCTGACCCGCACGGCCGCCACCTCCTGCCCGCCCAGCGCGGCGATGCGTTCGGCCAGGCGCTCGGTGATCAGGGCGAATTTCAGCCGGCCATAGGCGCCATAGGCAAAGCCGGTCGCTTTCGCCGCCTCGCTGTTCATGCGGCTGCGCCAGGCCGCCAGCCGTTCCAGGCTGGGCGAAAACAGCAGCAGGCGCATGCCGATGGCAGCATCGATGGCGATATCCACCTGCGGCATCATGCCGATCACGATGTGGCGCAGCCGGCGCGACCGCATCGAGATCGCCTCGATCGTGCCCAGGCTGTCGCGGATCGGCTGCTGGCGGGGGATATCGGCGAGGGAGCGCAATATGGTGCCGAAGAAGCCGGGTGGCTGGCCGGTCACCGCGCCATCGTCGTGCATCCCCGGCTTGGGATCGAGATAGACAAAGCGCCGGTCCACCTCGCGATGCGCCGGCCGCTTGCCCAGGGCGGCCAGCGCCGGGCCAAACGGCCGGTTGTCGAGCACGGCGCCATCGATCAGGTCGACGCTCTCCGGGTGAGCACGGCCGGGCAGTACCCGATCGATGAAGGCCTGCCGCGCCGGCCAGTCTTCGCCGCGGCTGGCCAGCAGCGTGTCAATCTCGGAAATTCGTGCCGGCGGGAAGGCACCGGGAAAGCTCGCCGTGGCCCGCGCCGCAAACACCAGACCGGGCGTTGGCCCCAGATGCCGCTCGGCGCCATCGCCGGGGCAGGCAAAGCCGATCACCAGCCGGTGCTCGGGCTCGGTCACTTCTTCCGGCGTGTTCAGCCGCAGGCGCTGGGGGGCGCCGTGATAATCGGTCACCGTCACGAACAGATCGAACGGGTGCAACCGCGGCACCAGTGGCGGCGTGCGCTCGCCCTTTTCCATCGCGGCAAAGGCATCAGCCAGCAGGCCCGAGAAGGCCGCGCCGGAAAACGGCGGCTTGAACCAGCGACTGCGCATGAAGCGGGACAGCTTGCGCTTCACCTCGCCGTGCGCCGCGACCTCGGCCTTGTCCTCATCCTCCAGGCCGCGCCGGCGTACCCACCACACCAGCGGGATCGCCCACAGTTTCGACAGCGGCCGCGACGCTGCCGCCTTGTCGAGCAGAACGTCGCTGTCTGCGCCGTCCAGCCACAGGCCGCGGATGGCATCAAGATCATGGCCCTCGACCAACGCCCTGGCCAGCAACACCCCATTGATGCCGCCGGCCGACGCCCCGGCAACGATGTCGCACATCACCCTGACATCAAGGCCGGGCAGGCTGTCGAGCAGTGCCTGATAGACAATCTCGCTGTCCCGCGCCGGCGGCAATCCGGCCGGACTGTGCCGCCGCATGGAAGCGCGACACAGCTTCCACACCTCCTTGGTGAGGCCGTGCATGTATACCGCCAGGCTCACCCCGCCATAACAGACCAACGCGAGGCGCAGCTCCTTTGTCTGCAAGAGGCGCTCCTTTCGCAAATCAGTCTGGCCGACGCTTCAAGCCCCCGCAAGTGCTGGGGAATTTCAAGGCGAGAAGAGGCAAGTGCCTCAGCGCTTGATGTTGGCCACTTCCACGACGATGTCGAATGCCGTGGTGATGCCCTTAACGAAGGCGGTGCGCTCCACGTTCACATATTCATCCAGCGCGTGGGCGCGAAAACCGCCGCCGCCGGCGCCCAGCGTGATGGCGGGGATGCCCATGCTGATCGGGATGTTGCTGTCGGTGGAGGAGGGCATCAGTTGTGCATCATAGCCGCCGGCTTTCAGGATGCGGGCCGCAGTTTGCACCAGCGGGTCAGTGGCGGGCGTGGTGCCGGCCGGGCGGTCTCCGATCAGTTCGGGCACGGCGCTGATCTTGCCATAGCGCGTGTCGCGGGCGGCGTTTTCGGCGGCGACGCTATCGTCGATGATCTTTAGGAACTGCGTTTCCAGCGCCTTCAGATTGGTGGTGGAGGCCGAGCGCATGTCGAATTCGGCGAGGATCAGATTGGGGATGGAATTGACCGACGTGCCGCCCGCAATGGTGGAGGCGGCAAAGGTGGTCTTCACATCCGTGGGCGGGATGATCTTGTAGAGGCCCTGCACGGTGCCGGCCATGGCTGCCATCGGGTTGACGATACCGAACGCGCCATAGCTGTGGCCGCCTGGGCCCTTGAAGGCGACGCGGTAGCGGCGGGAGCCGACGCCGCCATTGACGATGCGGGCGACATTGCTGCCATCAAAGCTGATGAAGTCCCCGATGCGGGGCTTGAGCGGGCTGGCCGAGAAGATGTGGCGCACGCCGCGCAGATCGCCCTGGCCTTCTTCACCCACGTTGGCGACGAAGATGATGTCCCGCGTGGTCTGGATCTTGCCGGCGTCCATGGCGCGGACGAAGGCGAGCAGTGCGGCGAGGGTGACGGTGGTGTCGCCGATGCCGGGCGCGTGCAGCGTGTCGCCTTCGCGGCGCACCTTGATGGCGACATCAGGCGGGAACACGGTATCGAGGTGGGCGGCGACCATCAGCGCCTTGGTGGCGCGATCCTTGCCGGGGCGGGTGCCGATGACATTGCCGACAGCGTCCATGTGGACATCGCTCAGGCCCAACGCCTTGAACTTGTCTGCCATCCGGGCGGCGCGCGCCGCTTCCTTGAACGGCGGTGCGGGGATTTCGGTCAACTCGATCACATCGGCAATGATCTGATCATAATCGTCGGCGATTTTGGCGTGGGCGGCCTTGATCGGTGCCGGCTGGGCGAGCGCCGGGGCAGCGGTAGCGAGGAGCATTGAGAGGAGGATAGTGCGCATGGCTGCATCTCGCACGGCAGGCATGCCGCTTGCAAGACCCGGCGCGCCCGCCTAATGTTTCCCATCTGTTCTGGATTGGATGTGATGGCAAAGGGCAAGACGCGCTTCGTGTGCCAGGCCTGCGGGGCGGTGGCGCCGCGCTGGGCGGGGCAGTGCGGCGACTGCAAGGAATGGAACACGCTGGTGGAAGAGGCCGCCCCGGTGTTCACGCCCTTTGCCGCCAAGCAATCGCTGCAAACCGGCGGCCGGCGCATCGTGCTTGAGAGCCTGGCTGATGATGTGGCGCTGCCGCCGCGTTTGAGCACCGGCATTGCCGAGCTTGATCGCGCGCTGGGCGGCGGGCTGGTGCCGGGTTCAGTGACGCTGATCGGTGGCGATCCGGGCATCGGCAAATCCACCTTGCTGTTGCAGGCGGCGGGCAAGATGGCGCGGACCGGCGCAGCCGTTGCCTATGTGTCGGGCGAGGAAGCCGCAGATCAGGTGCGGCTGCGGGCGCGGCGGCTGGGTCTGGCCAAGGCCGATGTGGCGCTGGCCGCCGAAACCAATGTGCGGGACATTTTGACCACGCTGACCGGGCTGCAGGCGCCGCCCGGCCTGCTGGTGATCGATTCGATCCAGACGATGCATTCGGACACGCTGGAAGGCGCGCCGGGCACGGTTTCACAGGTGCGGGCATCTGCGCAGGAACTGATCCGCTATGCCAAGCTGTCGGGCGCGGCGCTGATACTGGTCGGGCATGTGACAAAGGACGGGCAATTGGCCGGGCCGCGCGTGCTCGAACATATGGTCGATACCGTGCTCTATTTCGAAGGCGAGCGCAGCCACCAGTATCGCATCCTGCGCGCCGTGAAGAACCGTTTCGGCGGGACGGACGAGATCGGCGTTTTTGCGATGGGCGCCGACGGCCTGGAGGAAGTTGCCAACCCATCCAGCCTGTTCCTGACCAGCCGTGCCGAAGGCGCCAGCGTGACCGGAGCCGTGGTGTTCCCGGCGCTGGAAGGCACACGGCCAGTGCTGTGCGAGATCCAGGCCTTGGTGGTGCGGGTGCCATCGGGCGCGACGCCCCGCCGGGCGGTGGTGGGCTGGGATTCGGGGCGGCTGGCGATGTTGCTGGCCGTGCTGGAAGCGCGCTGCGGTTTGGCGTTCGGAGGGCATGAAGTTTACTTGAACGTGGCCGGTGGTCTCAGGATTGCCGATCCGGCGGCCGATCTCGCGGTGGCTTGTGCGCTGGTGTCGGCGCTCACCGATCGGCCGTTGCCGGCAGACGCTGTGGCCTTTGGCGAAGTGGCCTTGTCGGGCGAATTGCGCGCCGCTGGCTTGGCCAGTCTGCGCCTGAAGGAGGCGGCGAAACTGGGTTTCGGTCGGGCCTTCGTTCCGGATGGCACCACTGGTGGCGGGCCAATGCTGGTCAGTGGGTTTCGCACGATGAACGGGCTGGTGGATCATCTTGGTCGGCCGGAATAGGCTTTTGCGGCGCTCCCAAATCGGATAGGCGCTGCTGTATGGATACTGTAATGCAGCTTGCCGGCTTTGACTGGATCGTGGTGCTGATTGTCGGCATCACGGCCGCCTTTGGCCTGATGCGCGGCTTCATTGCCGAGGTCGCCAGCTTGGCGGCCTGGGTGGCCGGCTTTATCGCCGTGCGGCTGTTTTACACCCCGGCCCGCGCCATTTTCGAAACCGCCAGCGGCAGCGAACTTATCGCCGCGGTCGCCGCCGTGATGGGGCCGTTCCTGATCGCCGTGCTGCTGGTGAAGCTGATCGGCAGTTTCCTGTCGAACAGTGCCAAAGGCAGCGTGATTGGCCCGGTGGACCGCCTGCTCGGGCTTGGCTTTGGCCTGGTGAAGGGCTTTCTGGCCGCCAGCCTGATTTTCCTGCTGATTACGCTGGGCATGAAGATCGTGCCGGGGGACGACAGTCGGCCCGATTGGCTCGCGCGGGCGACGACGACGCCGACCCTGGCGCTGGTGGCGAGCGCCATGGTTTCTTACGTGGGCGATGCCTGGAACCAGCAGCAGAAGCTGATCAACCCTGAGCGCGATCCTCATGCCGGCCTGCCGGGCTTTGGGGACGACGAAAAGGAAGACGGGTACGGCAAGAAGGAGCGCAATTCGCTCGACAAGCTGCTCGAAGAGCAGGAAAAATCCAGCCCCGGAACTGCCATCTGATGATCCTTCTGTATAACACTGCTGCCCGCGCCAAGCAGGAACTGGTGCCGATCAATCCCGATCGGGTGACGATGTATGTCTGCGGCCCAACCGTTTATGGCCGGGCGCATATCGGCAATTTCCGCCCTGCCGTGGTGTTCGACGTGCTGCAACGCCTGCTGCGCCACAGCTATGGGCCGGACAAGGTGATTTACGCCCGCAACATCACCGATATCGACGACAAGATCATGGACAAGGCCCGCGCCGAGGGCGTGAGCATCGATGTGATCACCGAGCGGTACGAGACGCTCTATCTGGAGGATGCGGCTACGCTGGGCGTGGAGCGTCCCGATCTGCACCCGCACGCCACAACCAGCATCCCGGCAATGGTGGCGATGATCCAGCTGTTGATCGCCAAGGGCCATGCATATGCAGCGGAGGGCCATGTGCTGTTCGATGTCGCCAGCCATGGCGATTACGGCAGCCTGTCGCGCCGGCCGCTGGACGAGATGATCGCCGGCGCCCGCGTGGAAGTGGCGCCCTACAAAAAGAACGCCGCCGATTTCGTGCTGTGGAAGCCTTCAGCCAAGGACCAGGCCGGCTGGCCCAGCCCGTGGGGTCGCGGCCGGCCGGGTTGGCACATCGAATGCTCTGCGATGATTGCCGAAAGCTTGGGGCAAACCATCGATATCCACGGCGGCGGCATCGATCTCACCTTTCCGCACCATGAGAATGAGTGCGCACAGAGCGCCTGCGCCCATGACGGCGCGCCGCTGGCCAACATCTGGATGCACAATGGCTTCCTCAACTTCGGTGGCGGCGAAAAGATGTCGAAGTCGCTCGGCAATGTGCTGAGTGTCGGCGAACTGGTGGAGGCCGGCTGGACGGGTGACGAACTGCGCCTCGGCCTGCTCTCCGCCCAATATCGCCAGCCGCTGCTGTGGGACGAGGCGCTGCTCGGCCAGATGCGCGGCCGGCTGGACAAATGGTTGCGCAAGCTGGGCGACGTGCCCAAGGGTGCCCGCCCGCCGCCGCCGGCTGCCGTGGTGGAAGCCTTGTCCGACGATCTCAACACGCCCGCCGCGCTGGCGGCCATCGCTGGCATCGAACAAGACCGTGAGGCGCTGCTCGGTGCGCTCGCGTTCCTGGGCCTGCCGTCGCTTAGTCCGGAAAAGGCCCGCCATGCCAGCGAGCAGCGCAGCGCTGATCCGGATGCGGCCCGCATCGATGCGCTGGTGGCGGAACGGGTGGCGGCGCGCAAGGCGAAGAACTGGGCCGAATCCGATCGCATTCGCGACGCGTTGGTGGCTGAAGGCGTGATCTTGGAAGACGGCCCGGCTGGAACGATCTGGCGCCGCGCCTGAGCGGCGGCATTTTCCCGCCTATCCATAAGGGGAGCGGGGCGGCTAAGGTGCAAACAATGACCGAAACCCTGTACAATGCTGCGATTCTGCGCCTGAAACTTGCGGGCGAAACCGCGCACCGGCTGCCGGCGGCTGATGGCAGCGCGACCCGGGTTTCGCCGGTGTGCGGGAGCAAGATCATCGCCGATGTGGCGTTGGGGCCTGACGGCCAGATCATGGCGGTTGGATTGGACGCAACCAAGGCCTGCACCCTGGGCCAGGCCAGTGCGGCCGTGATCATGGACCGCGCACCGGGTATGGATGCCGCCGCGCTCTCTTCCACCCGCACCGCACTGGCGGATTTCCTTGGCAGCCGC
>Ga0209278_1001753_pt1 | contig 12805 bp, 17 predicted proteins | sample JI81BgreenDNA_FD_187504 | JGI IMG/M metagenome (GOLD analysis project Ga0209278, IMG submission 187504) | Wastewater effluent complex algal communities from Wisconsin, to seasonally profile nutrient transformation and Carbon sequestration -... | ecosystem: Engineered > WWTP > Effluent > Algae... | reverse complement strand
TCAACTTGGCGCGCAACTCGGTCTCTTGCCCCTGAAGGCCCGACGTCCCCCCGTTTTCAGTAGCACCGGGCTTTGGAGTCCGGGGGTTAATTTAACGGGTTTTGCATCAGCTGCTTGGCATAGGCCGCCGGCGTCAATCCGCCCAGCGACTTCTTCGGGCGTTCCTCGTTGTACTCCCGACGCCAAGCCTCGACGATCACACGGGCGTGTGCCAAGCTGGTGAACCAGTGTTCGTTCAGGCATTCCTCCCTGAAGCGGCCGTTGAAGGACTCGATGTAGGCGTTCTGGTTGGGCTTACCCGGCTCGATGAGGAATAGCTGAACGCCTCGGGCGTGCGCCCAGTTCAGCATGGCCCGACCGCAGAACTCCTTGCCGTTGTCGGTCCGGATCGCCTTGGGCAAGCCCCTGGTGCTTGCGAGCTGATCCAGGATCCGCGTCAACTGATTGCCACCCATGGCCCGCTCGGGCACGATGGCCACCGCCTCATGGGTCGCATCATCGACCACCGTCAGGCTCTTGATGCTGCGACCTTCGGCTGTCCGGTCAAAGACGAAGTCCATGGACCATACCTGGTTGGCCGCCATCGGACGTTGCAGGGGGTGACGGTCGGCCAGCGGGATCTTCTTGCGCTTGCGCTTCCTGACCTGCAGCCCCGCCTGGGCATATAGGCGATCTACACGCTTGTGGTTGACGATCTCGCCGGCCTGGCGCAGCTTCAGGTAGATCATGCCCGCGCCGTAGCGGCGATGCCGCTGCGCCAGGGCGATGATCTTGTCCTTCAAGACCTCGTTGCGGTCTGTGGCGGGCTGGTAACGGTAGGCGCTGGCGCTCATGCCGATGATGCGCAATGAACGGCGCTCGCTCAGTCCACAGCCCACCATGTAGCGCACCAGCTCGCGCCGGGCAGGTGCGCTCACCACTTTTTTCTCAAGGCTTCTTTCGTAACCTCGTTCTCAAGCATCGACTCGGCCAGCAGCCGTTTGAGGCGAGCGTTCTCCAGCTCAAGCTCCTTGAGCCGCTTGGCATCCGAGACGCTCATGCCGCCGAACTTGTTGCGCCAGAGGTAGTAGCTGGCCTCCGAGAAGCCGTGGCGGCGGCATAGATCCGCCACCGGCAAGCCCGACTCGGCTTCGCGCAGAAAGCCAATGATCTGTTCTTCCGTAAATCTCTTCTTCACGTCCAATCTCCTGTCACATGGGATTGGACTCCAAGCTCACCTGCTACTCAAATCCGGGGGGACGTCGGATCTACTGATCAAAAGTCAACCTGACTCCAACGCCATGCAAGTCGCAGGTGGGTTCGATCAGCGAGAAAGTTTCGTTCGTGAAGTGGAGGAGAGAATCAAATCCAGATCAGATGCGAATCAATCAACGCGCTCTCGCCGGACCACCGATATGCTGCCAAGTGTCCGCCGCGAGCAACTGACCAGTCGAGGCAAGCCAACTTTTGGCTTTCCAGTGCTGGATGTCCGCTGAACCAGTGGTGTCCGACAAGGACGGGGGCACCCGTGATCTCGGAGATCACGAGTTCTGTAGGCCACTCCATCCCCGCAAGTTGCTGCTCCTGGCCACGGGGTACGAGCGCGATCTCACTGAATTCTGTGGCCCAGTGCCTCCAGTTGGCAATGCGGACCTCTCGGTGTCTGTGGCCAGCCTTATCAAGGATAAAACGCCCCTCGGGCAGCGGTATCTCCAGCCCGCAGGTGAGCAACTCCCTGGCCCACTTTACCCGCGAGGTGTCCAGGTAGCAGTTTAGTAACGTGTCATCCGTCAGACTCTTCCCCGATGCCCAACCCGCGGCAGAGAGGATATCGACAGCCTCTTGATCCCAGCACGCATGCGCCACCCGGATTCCACCTAGGTCCAGACAAGGGGGAAGAGTTCGGAACCATTGCACCCATTCAAGATGCATGGTGCTACCTTCACCGACCTGTTGAAGAAAGGCTTTGTGTTGCTGTCGATTCTTCTCTGAGACGTAGGAGGCTTTGCTGTTGGGCCTAAGGCACTCCCCCTCCTCCCACGGAGAGGGGGTCACGTAGCCTATCGCATTGAACTCATGGTTTCCCATTACGCACATCGCGTTACCGGCTTCGACCATGGATCGGACGATTTCAAGTACACGTATTTGCCTCGGACCCCGGTCGATCAGATCGCCCAACATGATGAGCTGACGACCCTCCGGAGGAATGTATGTAACTCCAGAGGGCGCATATCCCATCTTGAGTAGTAGTGCCTCTAGTTGATCCGCGTGTCCATGGACGTCACCAACGATGTCGTAATACATGACTCCCTGTGGATTGCTCATCCGAGTTCCTTCTTGAGGTCAAAAAGATCGATAACGCTGTGTGGCAACGGCCTGTTCAAGGCGATAGCAAGGTCCATGCATTTCAATGCAAAAGTGGGAGGGATCCAGGAAACCCAAGGCGGTGGATCGGCCATGAAACTTTGCCGGTAGTCAATACGCTTGGATCCGATCCGATAGCCCACCGCCTTTGGAACGTGACCGCGCATTGCTTTAGGGTGCATACGCCCCGCCTCGATCATCGATAGGGATCTCAGATGAAATCCAATGGTGTCCCTGAGCATCTCTATGTACAGGTGTTTGCTCAGATCCTCTCGAACCTTCTCTGACCGCTGACCAAAGACCAATGTGATCGTAGCGTCCCCTGGAGGTCTTCTCGCGGCGAAGCCTGCCCGCAAGGGGTCGCGCGGCCTCATCTGGAGTTCTCCAACGATGGGTATTGATCCCTAGACCGGCCCTGAGCAACTGAACCGAGGTGGCTATCAACCGTGGTTGCCGCCTTTATGTCCTTGACGGCTAGACTGGGCTCGCCCTGCTGCACTTGCTCCCACATCTCATCTAGTCGGATCTTGCGCAGTCTAGATTCGGCGCACACGGCGGCTTTACAACGAAACCACACGGGCTCGCCAGTTCTTGCGTCATTTACGAGAGATAGCGGAAGGCCATCTGTTCGCTCGATCCAGTATGGTGTTACCTGCCCCGTTCTGTCTGTGCGTCCTGGGTCCACCCGTGTGACCACTACGATGACCCCATCGTTCACTTCTGGATACCTCGAGTTCTGGGTGATGCAGATGTCTCCAACTCTAAATTTCAGTGCCTGCGCTACGCCCGCCGCAGTTGCTTGGCCTTCGATCGGTGAAAGCATATTGGCATAGCCAGGGTTGCTTGATGACTGTTTCATGAAGCGGTGCTCCTGTTTAGCTGCTTTGGCTAATTGCCGGGCGCAGCAAGTTGGTTAAATCGCCCAGTCCGCAGGTGGACCATGCCGTAGTTGATCGGTCGTAGCGTCAGGAACCTCAGGACTCTAGTAATTCCAATGCTTACTCTTCCTTCACGTGTGTCTGCCCGTGAGGAATACGAGCTTCTTCGAAGGAGGATTCGTCTTCGGGAAGGGGGTGTCCGATCTCCCGACTGGCCTGAGCGGCGGCTGCTTCGATAGAACTGGCGTCAGAAAACAAAAAGCCCTCCTGTTATGAGAGGGCCGACGCCTGCCCGTTTGGTTGCTCTTGAAGGAGCCACATCCGCGTATCGCGTATCCACCTTGCCCGGGAAGGCAGGTTGGCGTGGGCGCCGGCCCAACTCGAAATGTTTGTATAGCGTATCACACCAACGCGAATTGCGATAGATGTTCGCATCTCTATTCGCCGTGAGGAGCAAGCAGTTCCTCGAAGTAAGCCCAGTCTTCACCAGCACTGGGATTTGAAGTTCCACACAAATTTTTTTGGTCATGGGATCATCGTGTCCCGCAGACTATCTAGGCCGATTCGTCTCGACGATTCTTTTTCTACTCCGAATACTTCCAAAGTGTCCCGACAGCGTCTTCAACCGCCTCGCTGGAGTCGATGCGGTCAAAGCTTGGATAGATGTTGTATTGGTACGGCAGTGACTCAGCGGAGTCCATCGCATCAGCCAACGCCTCCAGCCCCTGATAGCTCAAAAGTGCCACCGTGGATCCAAGCCAAATCATGCTGAGCCGAGAACTCCACCTTTGGAAGAGTATGTAGAGGTTTAGTGCCAGAGCAGCAGAAAGTGCGAGCGTGAACAAGAACCAGTAGGCCAGTGGATGCCACGTCCAATCCATCTCGAAGAAGGCCCAGGGCAAAGCCATTTCGAGAACTGCTTGATCAATTGCGAAAAATGCCAGCACCACGGTCAGGTGCTGCATGAATCGGCTCTCTTGGTCGACGATCCATGTCACGATGGACCACCCCGCAGCCCAGCAAAGCCCCACGGCTCCGTGCAGCGCGATATAGCGCACATAGTCGGGTAACTCTGCGGCCTCAACGGCGTTCATGCCATGAAGCCAGAATCCGCTCCCTGTCCAGATCAACAGTAGCGCCGCCGCCAAGCCGTGCATCAAAATGGCCGGCCCCCTGTCAATCCTGCCTTTGCTGTGTGCGTTCATCGCTGTACTCCTTGCCCAGGGTCGAAATCCATCACGCCGAGCCATGCCTTGAGTAACTTGTTGGCGCTTGCTTGGTCGAACCCGGTAGCTCCCAGAGCAGCCACCAGTCCCGCTCTACCGTTGACCAGACTGGCGGCTCGAAACCGGAAGTCATAGAGCCCTGAAAGGTCGAGAATGGCTCGCCGGCATGCGTACATCTCCAATGGGAGTGTGTTGCTTGCCCTTAACCGGCGGCGTTCGCATGTCCATTCCCCATAGCTGTCTCCGCTCACACCGGCGCTGTCGCGCAGCTCAGCCAAAACATGCTCCTGCATCCTGGCGATCTGTGTTCTGGTCATGCCTGGGTCAGCAAGGAGAAAGTGAGCGGCCAGAATGTGTCCCACCTGAACTTCATCACTGATGTATACGGAGTCTGAAGCCCGGCATATCTGTGTCACGACAGAAAAAAGGACGCCCTGATCTTGTTCCCTGCCTGCCGAGCATTCCTTGTCTGGGTGCAGCTTTCCCATCACCGTAAAGGGGCCCAGTTGCTGGGTGTCTGGCTTGCCATCGCCAGGCCCAGCGAGTTCTATGTTCTCGAGTTGCGTGTCAGTAAGCATGCCTACCTGGAGGGCCATGAGCTCTCGAAGCCCAGCGTTGTCCAGTGGGCCTTGAGCCTCGGTGAATTCGATCAGCCAGGCGAGCGGCGCAGCAGGGACGAGATACGCCACGAGTTGGTCGTCCCTGCTGGTTGCCACGTTGACACCAACAACCGCTCCCCGGTTGTCAAAAGCAGGCCCACCACTCATTCCCCCATTGATGGCGCCCGTGAAGTGGATGTTGGAGATGTCTGTGTTCTCAAACAGACCGTTGAACGACCCCTCTACGATGCTCACGCCGAATCCTCCAGGATTACCCATGGCAAAGCCCCGAGCGCCCTTTTCGGGGATGTCCTCGTTCAGGCGTAGGGGCTGTGCATTGAATGGCTTCTCTGGCTTGAGCAGTGCAAGATCGTTGATCACATCAACACTGGAAACCTTAGCGCGAATCCGTTCCCCATTCGCGCCAACGATGATGACCTCTACCTCCAAGGGCTCAAGCACCGCATCGCTGACCGCGTGGTAGTTGGTGGCAATGAAGCCCTGACTTCCTACCGCAAAACCGCTCGCTGTAGATATCTCTCCGATACTCAGCGTACTCTGCTGACGAACTTCGACAACAGACGCTCTCGCTTGCTGGAATACTTGTTCACTTGAGAGCACAGAGCGGCCGCTCGCGCCCGCAGACCATGCCGGTGCAGATCCGAAGAGCGGGGTAAGTGCCATGGCCAGCGTGAAGAAAAGTGCAGCCAAATGCCTCATGCTGCCTCCGCCAACCAAACCACCGTCACACCATCTCTGACAGTGACGTCCTCTGGGGTCAGCGTCAGATCCATGGAGATGCTGGCTTGGGCCGCCATCTCTGGCAGATCCAACTGCAAGCTGAAAGGGGAGACGAAGTTTGGCGCCGAGTATCTGACGCTGCGGATACCGGTGATGCGAAGACCCAACTGCTCAGCGATGCCGTAGGCAGAAGCCTTGGCTGCTGCGAGTGCATCCGTGCGCGCCTGGGCAAGCATGGGTTTCGGGTCCATCACCTCAAAAATGACGCGGATGATGGGGTTGACGCCGCTGCGCCCCAACGCTTCGAGAAATCGGTCCAGAAGAGCCATATCCAGTGGCATCGTCACCTCCACCGTGTGCTAGGCGCAGTAGCCTTCCAGGCGGCGCTTGTCTTCGTCGTAGCGGTCCTTCCATACCTCTTCAATCTCGAACCGGTCAGTGATGGCGGTACTGGTCACCCCGCACTCGCCCATGACCGCACGAAGTGTTCTGGTTTTGCCGTCAACGGACTTCAAGGCGAGGTCGTACCCCGACTCCACGCCTTTGAGTTCCAAGCGTAGTTTGATGGCGTCCGGCCGCGCTGATACCCTTGCACCGCCGTCCACGGAGATCTCTGTGACGGTCGCGGCGTTGGCTTGTCTGTCTTGTTGTTCCATAGGTCGGTACTCGAATCTTTCTTGAGTTAAGCAAACATTGAATCTCTTTCCGGGTTCATGCGACGTGCGCTGTTGGTATCGGCTAGAGCGCGAGCTGCGCGTCGGCCTGCATCTGAACCTTTGCAGCATCGATCCATTCGCGTATGTCATTCACGATATGAAACAAAGGCTTACCTGCGTTCAGTCCCCCAGCCACATATCCCTCGTGGTTAAACAGGTCCCATGCGTCGACCTGCGCCACCAGTGGCGCATGCGCATCTTCTGGGCAGCGGATGGGTACCCTGAGCTTTGCCCGGCGGGCTATCCACCGTCTCCCGTCGGTTCCCTCCAGCTCAATTTCCTCAGCCAACCGCTTGACAAACAGGATGGGCTCTGTCTTTAGCAACGACTTTCGTGGCGAGCGAAACTCCTGCCATTGCTTGAGGAGTTGCTGGCGAGTCGGGCAGTAAATGTTCGAGCAGATGAGGGTCTGCAGTGTCTTGCGCTCAACCCGGTATCCATCCACCCAGTACCTGTAGCGCGTCATTCCTTTGCGGTCTACCGCCCGGGCCACTCGAATCTGCATAGCCCCGACAGTGAAGCTGTGCTCGGCAAATGCGTTGAGTCCTTCTGTCGAACTCTCTTGTTCGAGTTGCTGCTCAACCCTCTCCAGATCTGTCATCACGCTCTCCTTGATCCAAGTGCTCATGAAAAAACCGCCGTGTACTGTCGCCCTAGGGCAGCAGAAGGAACGGACGGTTTGAGAGCTTTCAAAATGCCATCCCGCTTGCCGATGGTCAAGATCGTGTTGTTTTATTTCCTTGACAAGATTTCGTGTTTGTGCGGTCTACGGAAGTCCGTGTGGAGCATCAACCCAGGAGGTCCATGTCATCGAATTCCAGGGCTTCGAGCACCTCCCAATTCAGATGCCGCTCAACGCATGTACACGCTGCTGTGAGTTTGCGTGCTGTCCTGGAGCCTGGACTCGCCATATCCATCAACTGCGGGCCCCATGACTGGGTCAGTTTTCTATCTCTGCGCTCGGCATCCTCGGCGTAATAGAGCGCCAAGCCCAGGTAGCCCAGCCAGTCCGGATGGCTACACGACGATGCGATGTTTGAGATATCGGCGTGCTGGATGGCTTGGACAAGACTCGCTTGCTCTTCCAACGACCAACTCTGCCGCAGCGGCACAGGCCCCAGTCCTGGCACTGCGGAGCCGCGTTGCAAGAACGGGTTGTCTGCGTGTATCAACCAATCGTTGCTGGCGGGATGCTGACCTCGAGCGATTTCGCGCAGCGCATAGCGGAAGTTGATGTGTCTACAAGTGCGACAGAAGATGTTCCAGCACCACCGCTCTTTCGAGGCCAGTTCGCAAAGAAAATCGAAAGGGTTTCTCGACAGGTTGTCTGGGTCGTTCTCGTTGGGCATGGTCGTTCTGCACCCTTTCCTCAATTGCCGCCGGTCAATCAATGGGCTTGAACGACAGATCTGCTGACCACGAAATGTGGGCTCAGCCGTACCCCGCGCTTGATCACATAGCCCTCGATCCACACAGTCCGTCCCCAGTCCTCTTGCCACTCGGCCCCGAAGCTGTAGATTTGGTCTGTTGGGTGCAACTGCCGCTTGAAGGCTTCCCACTCGCTATTCAGGTGCCCGAACGGAGCCCAAGGCACTCCGCCCAGGGGGTCAGACACCATCTCTCTGAGTTCGATCTCTTCGACCATCAGCGGCTCCTTCAAGTGGCTGCGCTCCACCTTGAACGAGCGAACGAGCCCCGCCGGGAGATTTCGCTTCTTCATCAAACGGCGGATCAGATCGCCAATGTGCAGGGCGGCCAGCAACGGCCAAAGTACCAGCGACGCCGCAACGAGCAGGGCGCTTGCGCCGATGAATCTCAGCCACTTCCTCAACCTGGGGAACGGACTGCTTCTCCCCACTCCCGCTACGGAGCCACCCCAACCCTGCCCGCGGGCGGCAGCGTGGGTGGAGAGATAGGCAATGATGCCCACCATCCAGATCGCACCTACGCTGCTGTACGCGATCAGAAACATCTGCAGCGGCTCGACGTCATGGGCGATCAGTTCATTCATGGCTTACTCACTTGCGGCTTGGGTTTGGCGAGAACAGTGATTGCAGAAACACGGTACCCGTCGGGTGCGGACGGTTCGTCGGATACACCGTTGTGCTGAACGTCGCGCCCGACCAGTATCCCCCTGCGAATCTGGATCAGCAGGTCTTCCTCGTAGACACTGCCGTAACCCATGTGGACGTACTTCAGCTGCTTCCCGCGGGGGATCCGCAACGTGCCGCTGTACCAGTGGGTAAAGACCCGGTCTGGATAGCCCGGAAAGATGTCTCCCAGTGAGAGCTGCTTGCCCTCAGCATCCTCCCCATCGAGTTCGAGCAGGTACAGCCTGTCTTGCCTGATTTCCCACACGCCCTGGTAGCCCCGCCAGAGCGCGGTGCAGGTGTACTTGAACGGCGAGGTGATCCCCTTGAGGCTGAAGTAGGAGTTCAGCGGCTCGGTACACATGGCCACAGCCTCACCCTCCAGGAGCAGCCTTTCAGTGAATTGGGCGGTCATTGAAGCTCCTCGATAGAGGTGTCTGCGAACGCCGAAGCGTCCGTGATGGAACGGTCGGTCGCTTCCCAGGCCGGTAATGTCAACAGAGCGGGCTGGGCCTGAGGGCTGGACCGCTGCCGGCGTTTGTTGGCAAGGCTGCGGGCGCGCTGGATACGCTGGAAGCGGTAGCCGGTGGTGATCACACACCCGTCCCCCGACAGAACGGCATACAGAGATCGGGCCTTCTCCGCTGCGAGCAAAGCCCCCTTGCTTTCCCGCTGGCGCATCAACTCGAGCGACTTCTGGTCAAAGGAGATGATCTCCGCCCCATGGTGGTCGTGCTCCCTGCGGCCGTAGGCCAGAAGACACCTCAGTGCATCTGGCGCAATGCCGCGCTGGCGAACCCGTACTGCAGCGTGATCCGATACCCTGAACCCCAGATTTCCCGTACTCAGCAACCGATCGACCTGCATGTTTCTCTCCAAGAAGTGACACAACGTCGATCTGATTCTGAAAGCCTTGCGTATCAAAAGCCGATACGAGAAAACTTTCTGCGGAGATTTGTGGGCGACACTTGCAGGCATGAAACTGCTTACCGTCTTCAGTGCAGCAATCTTTGCCAGCTACTTACTGCCCGTGGCGGCAGAGAACGCAAAAGCCACCAACACTTCTGACGCCTGCTTCCAGCGTGCGAGCACCACCGCTGACATGGTGGTCTGTGCCGATCAGGAATACCAGCGCCTCGACCAGGAGCTAAACCGGGTGTACGCGGCCTTGCTGGCAGAGATGACGCCAGCGCAGGCCCAGTTGTTGCGAGACGCCCAGCGCCGCTGGCTCTCGTTCCGGGACGCGGAGTTCAGTGCCATCAACGGCGTGTACGACGCGCAGGATGGCACCCTCTACCGGGTGCTCCGGCTCGGCCAGCGCAACCAAGTGGTGCGGCACAGGGTGGAGCAACTCACGTCGCTCCGCGATGCCATCTCGGGCGCCAGCATCGGGCCAGACCCTAAAAATCAACCCGGCAAGTAAGCCGCCTCAAGCGGCTTCGCCCAAGGCTGCCAGCGTCATTCCGTGCCGGTAGCCACGCCATTCGCAATCAATTCGTCCAGGGGCGCCTCGTACATCTCCCAGCCTGGCGTACTCAACGCGCGTTGCACGAACGACTCGGTCACACCGCTTTCCCGCATGAGATCGGCCATGAGATGTTCCACCGGGCTCCAGCCTTGCCCGTAGTCCCCCAGGATGGAGTAGCTGCGGTGGAACCCGACCACTCCGTCGGCCCCGACCACCCGCTGCGGCGCCGTGAGGAACGGCAGCGTGCAAGCGCTGGAACACTGGTCCCTCACCACAGTGGTTTCCACGTTGGAGGCTGCCACCACATCTGCCAGCCCAAAACCCTCAATCACCAGCCCTCCGGGGCTGGAGAGCACCAGTCGTGTGGCCTCCGGGTAATCGGCCAGTGCCTCCCGCAATGCTGCAGTACTGCCTATGCCCAACCCACCCGATAGGGTGAGTTCACGCACCAGCCCTGACTCCGTCCTGTCTGTGACCTGAACCAGAGCCGGAGGGTCTCCGACCACATAGGCATTCCACCACAGGTGGACTAGGTAGGAGCTGTTCTGAAGAGTGATTCCTGCCGTGTAGGCCGCAGCGATCAGGTTCAGCGTGACGAGCAAGGTCGTGACCCAGGGATTGAACAGATCACCTATACGCTGGAGTCCGCCGCGCACTGCGCCCACCGCCCAGGCTACGTTGAAGCCGACTGCCCACATGGCAGCCAACAGGGCTATCCACGTCCAGAACAGGTAGTGGTTGTTCACGTCCCATGCCTGGTCGTTGAGCAGCCCTGATACCGCTACGGCAGCCAATGCCCCGGCAAAGCCCGACACCATCGTTTTGGTCAGGCCCCAGCGACCCGTTGCAATCTGCCAGAGACGAGGGTCCAGCACTTGCCGAATCTGGCTTGCCCGGGGGGCAAACTGCCCATCCGACGCGGAATGCGGAATCTCGTCGGCCGAAAGCAAGGACGAGGGAAGCCTCGGGCCAAAACCCGCTGCGTAAGTGCGCCCCTGCTGCCGCCTGCGTACGGGCTCCAGCACCGTGGTGTGGAGCCAGCTGCGCAACTTCAAAGCCGGAACGTTCGTGTTCTGGGCTGTGATTCGCAGGAAGGCGTTGGCCTCCACAAAAGCCACCTTGGAAGGTGGCACGCACCGAACTGTCCCGGGGTACTTCCGGTGCAGAGCCTCCGCGCTGTCGAACCCCGGTATCCATTGCTTGATGTCTTCCACCTGCAGCCACACCCGCCCGTCCTTGTCCTCCACCAGGTGCAGGTAATGGTGGGCGTGGCGCTCCTTCCACTGGGTGGCAGGATCGATAGGGGGCAGGAGCTTTGCCATGTTCAACACCCGAGCAAATCGCAGTGGAGGAAACAACCCGCGGTTCCAACCCAGCCAGGGAGCCCGGGTGCGAAACCAAGGCGTGCTCTAGCCAAGCCGGCGCTGACAATCCCTGAAGGGCGCTTCCTCATCTGGTTGCCTTTCATTCAGGGGTTACCGGATTACCGGAACACCTGTGCTCCAGAGTCCGGGCAGCCGATGCTCCCACAGGTGCGTATCAAACACTGATACGGGCCCGATCACGATCACTCTTCCGCCGCCGCCACCCACACCACCGAAACGCTGTCTTGCACCGTCACCTCCTCCGGCATGAGCAACAGTTCCATGGACGCACCCGAGTCCAACCCCTGCTCCGGCAGGTTCAGCTCCAGGCTGGTGCTGGGCGAGTTGCGGGGCGCCGAGTAGTTGATGCTCCGTATGCCCAGAAGCCGCAGGCCCATTTGCCGCGCCACTGTGTGTGCCGTGGCTTTGGCCGAGTCCAGGGCCTGGGTGCGTGCCTGCTCCATCATCGCGGCTGGGTTCCCCACCTCGAACATCACGCGGACCGTGGGGTTGATGGCCGTTCTGGCCAGGGCTTGCAGGAATTGCTCCAGCAACGCCATGTCCAGCGGCAGGTCCAGCAGGAGGATGTGGTCGGCCTTGAAGCCCAGAAGTTGGCGCTTGTCGTCGTCATACTGGTGCTTCCACACTTCATCGATCGAGAAGCGGTCCGTCACTGGTGCATGCGGTAAGCCCTGCTCAGTCACTAGGGCCTGCAGCTGCCGGGTTTTCTGGTCTACCGAGCGCAGTGCCCGGTCGTAGGAGGCCTCCACGCCTTTGAGCACCAGACGCAGGCGAATGGTGTCGGGCTTTGCCGCCACGCTGGCGTGGCCGGTAATGGTGATTTCCGTGGTTACTGGGCTGTGGTTCATGTTGGTTCCTTACGTGCGAGGTTGTAGGGTTTGCCTGTTGCCGCAGGCTCAGACAGCGGCGTGTGTCAGATCGTTTTTGGGTGTGCCACACGGCTGGCCATTCACTGCCAGCCACGACTTCACGTCGTCCAGTGACAGGAATAAGGGAAGCTTGGTTGCCGTGCCTATGGCCTCCGGCGCCACGCCTCCCGCCACGTAACCGGTCTGATTGAACAAGTCCCAGGCGTCTGCCTGCACTTGCCGGGGTGGGTGTGCACCCTCGGGGCACGTCAGGTTCACGCGCAGCTTGGCCCTCCGCGCTGTCAACCTTTGTCCGTCTGGGCCTTCCACGCTCACTTTTTCGGCCAGGCGGTGAACAAACAGTGCAGGCTCTTCGTGGCGCTTTGGCCGTGTCTGCCCAGTGAACTCTTGCCAGCGCTGTTGTACCTTTTGCTGTTGGGGGCAGAGCGTCTGCCGGCACAGCAAGGTTTGTAATACGAGCCGCTCCACCCGGTGGGTACCCATCCCGTAG
>Ga0209278_1001752_pt1 | contig 12809 bp, 8 predicted proteins | sample JI81BgreenDNA_FD_187504 | JGI IMG/M metagenome (GOLD analysis project Ga0209278, IMG submission 187504) | Wastewater effluent complex algal communities from Wisconsin, to seasonally profile nutrient transformation and Carbon sequestration -... | ecosystem: Engineered > WWTP > Effluent > Algae... | reverse complement strand
GCGGTCGAGGACTTCATGAAGCCCGACCGCATCATCGTGGGCAGCGACGACGAGCGCGCCACGCTGCTGATGCGCGCGCTGTACGCGCCCTTCATGCGCAACCACGACCGCCTGGTGGTGATGGACGTGCGCAGCGCCGAGTTCACCAAGTACGCGGCCAACGCCATGCTGGCCACGCGCATCAGCTTCATGAACGAGCTCGCGCGCCTGGCCGACGAGGTGGGCGCCGACATCGAGTGGGTGCGCAAGGGCATCGGCAGCGACCCCCGCATCGGCACGCACTTCCTCTACCCCGGCACGGGCTACGGCGGCAGCTGCTTCCCCAAGGACGTGAAGGCGCTCATCCGCACCGCGCGCGACCACGGCGTGCCGCTGCGCGTGCTGCAGGCCGTGGAAGACGCCAACGACGCGCAGAAGCTCATCCTGGTGGAACGCGTGCTGCAGCGCTTTGGTGAAGACCTGGCCGGCCGCACGTTTGCGCTTTGGGGCCTGGCCTTCAAGCCCAACACCGACGACATGCGCGAGGCGCCCAGCCGCGTGGTGATCGCCGAACTGCTGAAGCGCGGTGCCCAGGTGCGCGCCTACGACCCAGTGGCCCGCGGCGAGGCCGCGCGCATCTTCGGCAGTACGCCCGGCCTGGAGCTGGTGGATTCCGCCATGGCCGCGGTGCAGGGTTCTGACGCGCTGCTCATCGCCACCGAGTGGCGCGAGTTCCGCACGCCCGATTTCGACGCCCTCAAGGCCGCGCTCAGGCAGCCCCTGGTGCTGGACGGCCGCAACCTCTATGAACCCGCGCTGATGCAGGCGCTGGGCATCGACTACGTGGGCGTCGGTCGCGGCGCCCGCCGCACCCCATGAGCACACCCCCGCCCGCCCCGCGCCCGGTGCACGCACCGATGGACCAGTTCGCCGTCGAGCTCGGCGAGCTGCTCGTCGACGGCATCCGGCTCTCCACCCTGGCCGCCCGCGTGGGCAGCACGCCGTTCTACGCCTACAGCCGCACCCTGCTGCGCCAGCGCGTGGCCGAGCTGCGCGCCGCGCTGCCGAGCCAGATCAAGCTGCACTACGCCATGAAGGCCAACCCCATGCCGGCGGTGGTGCAGTTCATGGCCGGGCTGGTGGACGGCATCGACGTGGCTTCGGGCGGCGAGCTCAAGGTGGCGCTGGACGCCGGCGCCGACCCCGCGGAGGTGAGCTTCGCCGGCCCCGGCAAGCGCGACCCCGAGCTGCGCCAGAGCGTGGCCTCGGGCGTGCTCGTCAACGTGGAGTCGATGCGCGAGCTGCCCGTGCTGGCTGCCGCGTCGCAGGAGCTCGGGCTGCCCGCCCGCGTGGCCATCCGCGTGAACCCCGACTTCGAGCTCAAGGGCTCGGGCATGAAGATGGGCGGCGGCCCCAAGCAGTTCGGCCTCGACACCGAGCTCGTGCCCGAGGCGCTGCAGTTCGCGGCGCGCGAGGGGCTGGCCTTCGAGGGCTTCCACCTGTTTGCCGGCTCGCAGAACCTGCGCGCCGAAAGCATCTGCGAGGCGCAGCAGAAAAGCTACGAGCTGGCACTGCGCCTGGCCGAGCACGCGCGCACGCCAGTCAAGTTTCTCAACCTCGGCGGCGGCTTCGGCATTCCGTATTTCCCGGGCGAGCAGCGGCTCGATCTGGCGCCCATCGGTGCCAACCTGCAGACCATCGTCGAACGTGCGGCCTCCGACATGCCCGAGGCCGGCATCGTCATCGAGCTGGGCCGCTACTTCGTGGGCGAGGCTGGCATTTACGTCACGCGCGTGGTCGACCGCAAGGTCTCGCGCGGGCAGGTCTACCTGGTGTGCGACGGTGGCCTCAACCACCAGCTGGCGGCCAGCGGCAACTTCGGTCAGGTGGTGCGCAAGAACTACCCCGTGGGCATCTTCCCGCTGCGCGGCGAGGCGCGCGAAAGCAGCATGGTCGTGGGCCCGCTGTGCACGCCGCTCGATCTGCTGGCCGACCGCATGGCGCTGCCCGAAGGCCAAGTGGGCGATCTGGTCGTGGTGTTCCAGAGCGGGGCTTACGGCGCCAGCAGCAGCCCACAGGCCTTCCTGGGGCACCCGGCGGTGACCGAGGTGCTGGTCTAGCTGTCACGGCCCCGGCCGCGGCACTGCATGCAAGGCGCCGACCGCCGCATCGCCGGGCTTTGGCTGGGGCTGCTGGCCTTCCTGGTTTACGGCAGCTGGGCGCCGCTGGCGCTGCAGGCACAGCCGCTGCCCGAGGCCTGGGCGCTCTTCCTGGCCTTGCCCGGGCCCTGGCAGGGCCCCTTTTCGCGAACGGACCTGGCCGTCAACTTCCTGCTCGCCGTTCCGCTGGGCTTTGGCGCCGCTTACCTGGCGGCCACGGTGCGTGCGCCGCAGCAACGCCTGGGGCTCCTGCTGCTGGCCTGGCCGGCCCTGCTGCTGGTGAGCGTGTGCGTGGAGTTCGGCCAGGTGTTCTTTCCGCCACGCACGCCCAGTTGGACCGACGTGGCCATGCAGGCCCTGGGCAGCGCCACGGGCCTGCTGTTGTTTGCCGTGCTGGGCCAGCCTGCTCAGGCCCTGGTGGCCGATCTCTCGGGCCGTCTGCCCGTGGCCCAGAGGCTGGAGCGCTGGTTGTCCGTGTATCTGCTGCTGTTGCTGGCGTGGCAGGTGATGCCGCTGGACTTGACGCTCAGCCCGGTGGAGCTCTATCGCAAGTGGCGCGACGGGCGCGTGCTTCTGCTGCCGTTCACGGCGCTGCCGGCCGCAGGCTGGGATGCCGCGTGGCAGCTGGGGGCCGACCTGCTGATCTGGATGCCCGTGGGGGCACTGGGTTGGCTGGCGCTGCCGCGGCCGGGCCTGGGCGGGTTGCTGGGGCGCGCCGTGGCGGTGGTGGCGGCGGTGGAGTTTGCGCAGCTGTTCGTGCTGTCGCGTGTGAGCGACGTGACCGATGTGTTCGTGGGCAGTGCTGGCGTGCTGGCGGGCGCGGTTGTGGCGCGCCTGCTGCGGAGATGGGACTGGTGGCCCGAGCCGCGCCGCCGCGGCCTGCTGCACGCCGCGTTGGCGGCCTGGCTGTTGGTGGTGGTGATGGTGCTGTGGGCGCCATTCGACTTCGACCCGGCTCTGAGCGGCGGCTCTGCGGCCTGGGACGCGCTGGCGCGCTGGCCATTTGCCAGCTATTTCGGGCGCACGGAGTACGGCGCGCTGGGAGAGATCCTGCGCAAGCTGGTGGTGTTCGTGCCTGGTGGGTTCCTGCTGGCCCTGCTGGCTCGGGGCGACGCGCCGGCCGCTGCCCCGCGCCTGCTGGTGCTGGGCGCGCTGGCGCTGCTGCTGGAAGCCGGCCAGCTGTGGTTGCCGTCCAAGTGGGCCGACGCCACCGATGCCGGCTTGGGCCTGCTGGGCGCCGCGCTCGGCTGGCGGCTCGGACGCAGCCTGGCCAACGCCGCGCCGGGTGAACTGCTGCCCTCGGCCGCAGGCCAGGCCCATGCCCTGCGCCGCCGCCGCCCTCCGCCCCCAGTTCAGCTTGCGGCCACGGGCGATGCCGCTCCTGGTGTGGCCGGGCCTGCCTGGCCCTGGGTGCTGCTGCGCGTGCTGGCCCTGGCTCTGGGCCTGTGGCTGTTGGCACGCCTGCCGGGCGTGCCTTACAACGTGACCCGGTTGATGCCGGATTCCCTGGCTGGGGGCTTGTCGGCGCTGGGCGTGGCCCTGGCGCTGGCCTGGCTGCTGGCCGCGCCTTTGTGGCTGCTGGCGCCGCAGCGCCGCGCCTGGCGCCTGGCCTTGCCCGCGTGGCTGCTGGGCCATGCGCTGGTGGCCTTCGTGGCACTGCGCATGACGGTGCCGTTGGAGATGCTGCACAAGGTGATCGGCACCCCGGTACTTGGCTGGGGTACGCTGGCGGTGGTCGAGGACGCCGGCCGCTATGCCGCGCTGCACGCTGCGATCGTGCTGCCGCTGCTGGGCGCGGCCTGGCTCGTGCGCGTGGTGACGGCGCCTCGCACCTTGGCCGATCTGCTTTGGTGGGCGGCCTGTGCCCTGTTGCTGCTGGGCCCCGTCCACGGCGTGGTGGTGGCGGCGGCGGGTACCGACAATCTCGTGGAGCTCATGCGCGGCGGGGGTGGCCTTCTTTCCAGCCTGGCGCTGGCTTCGGGTTGGGGGGCGCTGGCCACGGCGGGCGCGGCGCTGGCGGCGGCATGGGCCGCACCAGCGTCTGGCGGTGAGCGTCCGTGGCGGCGCGGACCGCTGCTGTTGCTGGCGCTGCTGGCAGCCCCGCTGGCGCCGGCCCTGCTGAACGCGGGCCTGGAGCCGGCGCTCTTCAAGTACGAGCGCCTGTTCTCGGCGGCCCAGTTCCTGCTGAGCGCCGGGCGCGACCGCTACGCCCAAGGCGCCGAGCTGCTGCTGCGGGCCTGCCTGGCCCTGGGCGGCGTGGGGCTGCTTGTGGCGGTGCTCCAGGGGCCCCTGTGGCGCGCCCTGGCCCAGGGCAGCGACACGCGCGCGAGGCCCTGGCCGGCACGCCAGGGCCCGCGCGCGCCGGCCCAGGGGGCAGCTGGCTAGAATCGCGGGCTTTTTCCTGCACTGCCGCCCATGGCGCGCCGCCCGCGTGCGCCGTCGTGTGCGCTGCGCTCCCCGGCCCGAGGACCCCCTGCCGTGTTCATCTCCAACGCCTTCGCCCAAGCCGCCCCGGCCGCCGCCCCCAGCGGCACCGACACCCTCTTCAGCCTGCTGCCGCTGGTGCTGATGTTCGTGGTGCTGTACTTCATCATGATCCGCCCGCAGATGAAGAAGCAGAAGGAGCACAAGGCCATGATCGAGGCCCTGGCCAAGGGCGACGAGGTCGTCATCGCCGGTGGCGTGATGGGCAAGATCGCCAAGCTCGGCGACAGCTACCTGCACGTCGAGGTCTCCAGCGGCGTGGAGCTGCAGGTGCAGCGCGGCGCCGTCATCCAGGTGCTGCCCAAGGGCACTTTCTCGCCCGCCAAGTGATCGCAGCCCGGTGCCCGGCTGTCGGGCACCCTCGCCGGGCCGGCCCCGGCGGAGCTGACTGGCTTCGGCCAAGGACCTGCCCATGAACCGCTATCCCTGGTGGAAGTACGCGATCCTGCTGGTCGCGCTGCTGCTCGGCGCCCTGTACACCGCGCCCAACTTCTTCGGCGAGGCGCCGGCGGTGCAGGTCTCGGCGGGCAAGAGCACCGTCAAGGTCGACGAGACCACGCTCGAGCGCGTGCGCAGCACGCTGGCCGGCGCCAACATCCCGGTGGACGTGCTGGCGATCGAGGGCGCTTCGGTGCGCGCGCGCTTTGCCGACACCGACACGCAGATCAAGGCCAAGGACACCATCGCCAGGGCGCTCAACCCCGACCCGGCCGACGAGCGCTTCATCGTGGCGCTCAACCTCGTCTCGCGCACCCCGCAGTGGATGGCCAATCTGCGGGCGCTGCCCATGTACCTGGGCCTGGACCTTCGCGGTGGCGTGCACTTCCTGATGGAAGTCGACATGCGCGCGGCGCTTCGCCAGCAAGTCGACGGCTTTGCCAGCGACGCGCGCAATGCGCTGCGCGAGAAGCGCATCCGCTTTGCCGGCATCACGCGTGAGTCCGAAGGCCTCACGGTGGCCCTGCCCGAGGCCGCCGTGGCCGAAGAGGCGCGCAACCTGCTTGCCGACCGCATGCCCGCCGTGCAGTGGACGGTGCAGACCACGCCCGAGGGCACTCGCCTGGTGGGCCGCCTGCAGCCGCAGGCCATCGCCGAGATCCAGAAGCAGGCGCTCAGCCAGAACATCGAGACCCTGCACAAGCGGGTCAACGAGCTCGGCGTGTCCGAGCCTGTGATCCAGCAGCAGGGCCTCAACCGCGTGGTGGTGCAGCTGCCCGGCGTGCAGGACACGGCGCGCGCCAAGACCATCATCGGCCGCACGGCCACGCTGCAGATCCGCCTGGTCGAGACCGACATCTCCGCCGCTGCCGAGACCGTGCCCGAGCGCATGGGCCCCGGCGAGACCATGCCGCGCATGGTGGGCCTGAAGCGCGACGTCGTCGCCACGGGCGAGCAGTTGGTGCAGGCCAGCGCCACGATCGACCGTGACCAGCGCCCTGCCGTGAGCGTGCGCCTGAACGACGTCGCCGGCCGCGCCATGCGCCAGGTGACGCGCGAGAACCTCGGCAAGCCCATGGCCATCGTGCTCTATGAAAAGGGCAAGGGCGAGGCCATCTCGGTGGCCACCATCCAGGGCGAGTTCGGCAACGACTTCCAGATCACCGGCAATTTCACGCCCCAGGAAACCGCCGACATGGCGCTGCTCACGCGCGCCGGCGCGCTGGCCGCGCCCATGGAGATCATCGAGGAGCGCACCATCGGCCCCAGCCTGGGCGCCGAGAACATCGAGATGGGCTTCAACAGCGTGCTGTGGGGCTTCATCGCGATCGCGGTGTTCATGAGCGCGTACTACCTGCTGTTCGGCGTGTTCAGCAGCATCGCGCTGGCCTTCAACCTGCTGTGCCTGGTGGCGCTGCTGAGCCTGATGCAGGCCACGCTCACGCTGCCCGGCATCGCGGCCATCGCGCTGACGCTGGGCATGGCCATCGACGCGAACGTGCTGATCAACGAGCGTGTGCGCGAGGAGCTTCGCGCGGGCCTGGCGCCGCAGCAGGCCATCGCCAAGGGCTACGAGGCCGCCTGGGGCACCATCCTCGACGCCAACGTGACGACGCTGATCGCCGGCGTGGCGCTGCTGGCCTTTGGTTCCGGCCCCGTGCGCGGCTTTGCCGTCGTGCACTGCCTGGGCATCCTGACGAGCATGTTTTCGGCGGTGGTGTTCTCGCGTGGCCTGGTCAACCTCTGGTACGGCCGCCAGAAGCGGCTGAAGTCGGTGTCGATCGGCCAGGTCTGGAAGGGCGGCGAGGCGCGCCCCCAGCTCGACGAGAACAAGCTCTGAAGCGCGGGAGACACGAGCCATGGAATTCTTCCGCATCAACCGCGACATCCCGTTCATGCGCCACGTGCTGGCGCTCAACGCGGTGTCGTTCATCGCGTTCCTGCTGGCGGTCTTTTTCATCGCCACACGGGGCTTGAACCCGTCCATCGAGTTCACGGGCGGCACGCTCGTGGAGGTGGAGTACGCCGACACCGCGGACGTCAACCGCACGCGCGGCCTGGTGGAGCAGCTGGGCTTCGGCGAGGTGCAGGTGCAGAAGTTCGGCACCAGCCGCGACGTGCTGATCCGCCTGCCCGTGCGCGCCGACATGAAGCAGGACGAGGTCACGACCCTGGTTTTCGACACCCTGTGCAAGGCCGATCAGGGCAGCACCGGCACCAAGCAGTACACGACGCCCCAGGGCGAGCAGGTCAGCCGCCCCGCCTGCACGCGGGCCGACGGCACCGAGCCGGTGGTGCTCAAGCGCACCGAGTTCGTGGGCCCCAGCGTGGGTGCGGAGCTCTACACCAACGGCGCGCTGGCGCTGGTGTTCACCATCCTGGGGATCATGGCCTACCTGGCCATGCGCTTCGAGTGGAAGTTCGCGGTGGCCGGCATCGTGGCCAACCTGCACGACGTGGTCATCATCCTGGGCTTCTTCGCGTACTTCCAGTGGGAATTTTCACTGGCGGTGCTGGCGGCCATCCTGGCCGTGCTGGGTTATTCGGTGAACGAGAGCGTGGTCATCTTCGACCGCATCCGCGAGAGCTTCCGCCGCTACCGCAAGCTCGACACGCCGCAGACCATCGACCGCGCCATCACCAGCACCATCAGCCGCACCGTCATCACGCACGGCAGCACGCAGTTGATGGTGCTGAGCATGCTGATCTTCGGCGGCCCCACGCTGCACCACTTCTCGGTGGCGCTCACCATCGGCATCCTGTTCGGCATCTACTCGTCGATCTTCGTGGCCGCCGGCATCTGCATGTGGCTGGGCACCAAGCGCGAAGACCTGATCAAGGTAGGGACCAAGGACCAGGATCCGAACGACCCGAATGCCGGGGCCGTGGTGTAGAGTGAAACGCTTCACGTTTTGCTAGCGACACCCCTCCACACCCCATGGCTCTGGCCGCCTCGCCCGACTCCATTGCCGGACAGGCGCGGCGGCTCTACACCGAAGAGCTCGTCAAGGGCCTGACGCACGTCGTCCAGGCCACCATCGACCAGGCGCGCACGCTGCTCGACAAGCCGTCCGAGCACGGCACCATGATGCGCCGGCGCGATCTGGTGCAGGGCCTCATGAAGGGCGCCCAGGGCTGGCACCGCGGCATGGTGGCGGGCCTGCGCAGGGTGCTCACGCAGGGCGCCACGGCCTCGCGCCCGCTCGACCTGCCACCCCCCGGCGGCCGCGAGGCGCTGACGCTGGTGCCCGACGACACCATCGAGCTCGAGATCGTCACCTCCCGCCTGGCGTTGGCCGTGATGGACCGCGCGAGCTGGGAGTTCGCCGACCTGCGCTCGCGCGTGGCCCACCTCGAGGGCCGCACGGAGCTCGACCCGCACGACATGCTGCGCGCCCATGTGCTGGCGCGCATCGTGTTCGACGCCTGGCGCGGCGCCGGCCTCAACCTCGAGGGCTGGCGCGAGGTGCAAGGCACCTTGCACGACGAGATCGCGGGCCTCGTGGAAGAGGCCTACCACGAGACCAACCATTGGCTCGTGGAGCAGAAGGTGCTGCCTGAGGTGGACCTGCGGCCCTTCATCCGTCGTTCGCGTACCCATCCGAACGCGCACATGGGCTTCGGCGGCTGGGGCAGCAGCTTCGCGGGCGATGGCCACGCGTCGTCGGCCGCCATGGCGTTGGGCACGGCGTCCGAGTACCCCACCTCGGCCGGCTTCGCCGCGCCCGGCCGCGGGCCCGGTCCCTGGACGGGCAGCGGCTCGCGCCAGGTGGGCGACGAAACCCGCCTGATGACACGCGCCGCGCCCCTGGCGCGCAGCCGCGAGCACGCCGAGGCCGTGCTGGGCCGCCTGAACCGCCTGATCGGCCGCCACGTGCCGGGCTTTGCGCACAGCACGCACGAGGTGGGCCAGGAGCGCCCGGCGCCGGTGCTCTCGCCCGGGCTGGCACGCGCCATCGATTCCGCCGAGCAGGGCATCCGCCAGCGCGTGGCGCCCACCACGCAGCGCGGCGAGCCGGTGGTCACCACGCCGGTGCTGCTCGATGAGCTGCACCACCGCAAGCAGGCCCTCAAGAAGGCCGCTGCCTCGCCCGAGGAACGCGCCACCATCGAGATCGTGGCGCTGCTGTTCCAGAGCATCCTCACCGAAGACCGCATCCCGCCGGCCATCCGCGTGTGGTTTGCGCGCCTGCAGATGCCGGTGCTGCGCGTGGCCGTCACCGAGCCCGACTTCTTCGCCACCATCGACCACCCGGCGCGCCGCCTGATCGACCGCATGGGCGCCTGCGTGATGGGCTTCGACAGCGGCGGGGCTGGCGTGAGCGAGGCGCTCGAGAAGGAGATCAAGCGCATCGTGCAGGTCGTCGAGGCCTACCCCGACACCGGCCGGCGTGTCTTCCAGACCGTGCTGATCGAGTTCGAGAAGTTCCTCGAGCACTACTTCAAGAACGAAAACGAGCTCACCAAGCGCGGTGTCTCGCTGGCCCAGCAGGTGGAGCAGCGCGAGACCATGGCCATCCAGTACACCATCGAGCTGCGCCGCATGCTCAACGAGGTGCCGGTGCAGGAGGGTGTGCGCCAGTTCCTCTTCCATGTGTGGGCCGACGTGCTGGCCACCGCCGGCATGCGCCACGGCGCCCAGGGCGAGCAGACCAAGGCCATGAAGCGCGCCGCGGCCGATCTCATCTGGAGCGCCAGCGCGAAGGTCACGCGCGAGGAGCGCGCCGAGGTCATCCGCCGCCTGCCGCTGCTGCTGAAGAGCCTGCGCGAGGGCATGGCCAGCGCCGGCATGGACACCGCCAAGCAGGACGAGCACATCCAGCAGCTCAACAACTCGCTGGCCGCGGCCTTCACGGCCAAGGCCGCCGTCATCCCCGACGACCGCCTGCGCGAACTGATGGAGCGCCTCGAGACGCTGGAAGAGCTGCTGCCCGACGCGGCGGACGTCGAGATCGACGAGAGCATGGTGTTGGATCTCTCGGGCCACCAGAGCAGCGAGCTCGAGGTGGTGCTCGAGGGCGGCAGCATGCCCACGCCGGCCATGGTGGCCTGGGCGCGCGAGCTGCAGGTGGGCAGCTGGTACATGCTCGACCGCGGCGGCCACACCGAGCCCGTGCAGCTCAGCTGGCACGGCCTGCGCAAGCAGCTGAGCCTGTTCGTCACGCCCAAGGGCCGCTGCGTGCTGTTCCAGCAGCACCGGCTGGCCAGCTACCTGCAGGCCGGCCTCATCGTGCCGGCGCAGGACGAGGCGCTCACCGTGCGCGCCACGCGCAGCGCGCTGGCCAAGCTCGATGTCGACGCCTCGCGGCTGATGTCCTGAGCAAGCGGCCCTGCGCGGGCCGGTGTCAGTGGATGGTGCGTTCGTCGGAATCGACGAACAGCTCGTCGAGCACCAGCGCGTCGGGCTCCTCGCCCAGGCTCCAGAAAACCATCAGCACGATGATCTTGAGGTCGTCGAGCTCGAGCTGGCCGCTGCCGACGGCGAGCGCACGGTCGATGACCATTTCGCGCATGGCCGGCGCCATGACGCCGGCGCTCTCGAGGAAGCTGATGAAGCCGATGGAGGCGTCGCCGAGCACGTCACGCTCGTGCGCCGTGTAGATGCGCAGGCTGCCGGCCTGCGGCTGCAGCCGGGCGAGCGCCTCGGTACCGCCCTCGGCGGTGTGGGCCAGGCCGTCGAGCCACTTGAGGGCGTCGTTGATCTCCTCGGCCTCGAAGCCCACGGCGCTGAGCTTGCGTGACAGCTGCTTGGGCTCCGGGCAGGCATCGGGCCGCCAGTAGTTCTCGTAGAGGTAGACCAGCACGTCGAACATGCGATCCACTATAGCGTGCTTCAGCCGCTGACCAGGCGCTGGTAAAGGCCTCCCGGCAGGCGGGCGACACGGCCCTCGAGCTCCAGCTCGAGCAGGCGTGCCGAGAGCACGGCCGCGCTCTCGCCCGTGCGCGCGAGCAGGGCGTCGAGTGTCACGGGATCGTGGCCCAGCGCGGCGAGCAGCGGGTCCTCGCGGCCGGGCTCGGCGGTGTCCGCGGCCTCGGGCAGCGGCAGCGGTCGCTGGCCGCGCAGCTCCTCGACGATGTCCTCGGCCGTCTCCACGAGCTTGGCGCCCTGGCGGATGAGCGCGTGGCAGCCCCGAGCCTGCGGCGAGTGGATCGAGCCCGGGATGGCAAAGACCTCGCGCCCGGCCTCGCTGGCCAGCCGCGCCGTGATCAGCGAGCCCGAGGCCAGCGCTGCCTCCACCACCAGCGTGCCCTGGCTGAGGCCGGCGATGAGGCGGTTGCGCTCGGGGAAGTGCTCGCGCAGCGGCGGGCTGCCGGGCGCGTACTCGCTCAGCAGCGCGCCCGCGGCGGCGATGCGGTGAGCCAGCGCGCGGTGGCGGGCCGGAAACACACGGTCCAGACCGGTGCCGACCACGGCCACCGTGCCGGCGCCGCCGGCGGCCTCCAGCGCGCCCTCGTGCGCCGCGGCGTCGATGCCCAGTGCGAGGCCCGAGACGATGCACCAGCCCTGCGTGGCCAGCGCCTGCGCGAAGGCCCGTGCGTTGGCCAGGCCCTGCGGCGTGGCGTTGCGGCTGCCCACCACGGCCAGCGCGGGCCGCAGCAGCACGGCGGGGTCGCCCTGCAGGTACAGCAGCAGCGGCGGGTCGGCCGTCTGCAGCAGGGCGGTCGGGTAGTGCGGGTCGCCCGGGGTGAAGGCGTGGCGGTCGGCGCCGCCGGCCAGCCAGGCGCGGGCCACGGCCAGGCGGGCCTCGGTCTCGTCGTCGGGGGTCTTCAGCGCCTGCGCGGCCGCCTCGCCGGCCAGCTGGCGCAGCGTGGTCAGCGGGCTGGCCAGCACGGCCTCGGCGCTGCCGCAGGCGGCCAGCAGGCGGCGCGCCGTGCCGCGGCCCACGCCCGGGGCCTGCAGCAGCCGGAACCAGGCGTCGAAGTCAGACGGCGCCATGCGTGCCGCCGGGCCGTCAGGGCGTGCCCGGCACCCCGATCAGGGCTGGGTGAAGCGGTCGCCGGCGCGGATGGGTTCCTGCACGTTCAGCACCAGCGCGTAGGACACGCGGTCGAACACGCGGAACACGAACATCAGGCCCTGGCGCTCGTCGGGCAGGCGCATCGGCGCCTTGTCGGCCGAGGTGCGGTCGACCACGTCGCGGCCGGCGCGCCACAACGCCAGGATGTGCCCACGCTCGATGCCGTCGCGCTGGCCGCGGTTGATGGTGACGATGTGGTTCTGGCCCGCGCGCACGCCGTCGCCGTAGATCGAGACGATGCGGCCTTCCACCGGGTTGGCCGGCGAGCGCGGCACGTAGGCCACGAGCTCCTGCTGAGGCACCGGGCTCAGGCGGTCGCCCACCACGGCCTCGATGCGCGTGCTGGTGACGCGGAACGTGGCCGGCACCAGCGCCGGCCGGCCGTCGTTGCCCGTGGCGTTGCCGCCGGGCTGCGTGAGCTCGGCCGTGCCGACGTAGCGGCCCTCGAAGCCCAGCACCTCGCGCGTGACGGGGTCGGCCAGCGGCACGAGCTCGCGGAACAGGCGGAAGTCGCGCGCGCCTTTCAGGTCGCCGCGCACGTAGGCGGTCTCGCCGCGCGACACCATCACGCGGCCCTCCTGCGTGGCCACCACGCGGGGCGCGGGCTCGAGCTCGTTGGTGTTGAACACCACCGCCTCGTTGAGGAAGGGGCCGATCAGGTTGAGCGGGATGGCGGCGATGGCGCCGTTGTCGAGCAGCTCCGAGCGCACGCGCGGCGACAGCCGCACGG
>Ga0209278_1001751_pt1 | contig 12809 bp, 11 predicted proteins | sample JI81BgreenDNA_FD_187504 | JGI IMG/M metagenome (GOLD analysis project Ga0209278, IMG submission 187504) | Wastewater effluent complex algal communities from Wisconsin, to seasonally profile nutrient transformation and Carbon sequestration -... | ecosystem: Engineered > WWTP > Effluent > Algae... | reverse complement strand
CGGAGCCGCTGCCGGCCGTCTCGCGTCGTGCTCTTCAGCCCCCGCGCCGCGACTGGATGACGCGGTAGACGATGTAGCCGATGCCGATCAGCAGCAGGATCGGCAGCATCCTCCCGAGCCCCAGCCCGAGCTGGAAGGCGCCGGTGGATTCGACGTTCGGCTGGTGCTGCGCGGGGATTTCGCCCTGTCCCACGGTGATGAGCAGCCCTGCCGGCTGGACGCCCTTCGCGCTCTCGACGCTGACCAGCAGGATCGGATCACCCTGCGACAGCGGCGGCAGTTGGCGCACCGCCGTGCCATCGAGCATGCGCCCGGTGCCGGCATTCACCGCCACGTAGGCGTCGTACATGGTGTCGCCCCAGATGGAGCGCAGCTCCGATTCGCTGCGCTTGCCGAAGTTCTGCTCGAACTGCTGCTGGATGGTCCCGGCGGATTGGGTGACACGCAAGTCGCGGGGTTCGAACAGCACGGTGCCCGCGGTCGGGGAGGTCGGCTCGCGCTCGAACATGCCGGTGACCACGACCTGGCCCTCCGGATCCTTCGTGGGCGACACCGCGATCAAGGTGTATGAGACCCACGTGGGCTGTCTCGGATCGAAGGCGTCCGGAAGGTGGAGCTGGGTGGAACTTTCCATCTCCGGCGCCAGCGGCATCGGCAGCAGCTCGGTGGCGAGCACGCCGGCCTGGGCGAGGGGGACGATCGCCAAGGCGGCGGCGAGCACGGCGCCCCGTGCGGCGGCGTTGCGAAGCATCAGGAATCCTTTGTCGGGGGGAGGCAGGGCGGCGATCAAGCCGTCGCGACGCGGGTGCGGAAGGCCTCGACACGCGGGTGGATCACGCGGAACCACAGCGGCGGCACCAGCGCCAGGACGAACATCGACGCGTAACCGCCGGGCAACTGCGGGCTGTCGGCGTGGTGGCGCAGGATGGCGTAGGGCCGCTTCGGGAAGGCGTGGTGGTCGCTGTGGCGCTGCAGCTGGAACAGCATCAGATTCGACAGCCGGTAATCGCTGTTCCAGCTGTGCAGGTGCGTCGTGCGCTCGTAGCGGCCGTCGGGGAGCTTGCGGCGCTCGAGGCCGTAGTGCTCGATGTAGTTGATGATTTCCAGCGAGCTCGCGGCGAACAGGCCCTGCACCAAGAAGAAGCCAAGGCCGGCGACGCCGAGCCACGCCGTCATCGCCGCGGCCATCGCCAGCCACGCCAGGGTCCAGCCCACCAGCTCGTTGCGCCAGTGCAGGGCCGGCAGGCCGAGCTTCTGAAGCCGCGCTGCTTCGAGCCGCCAGGCGTTGCGCGTGTTGTGGAGGAGCGCGCGCGGCAGGAAGTGCCACAAGCTCTGGCCGTAGCGCGCGCTCGAGGCATCCTCGGGCGTCGAGACGTGCACGTGGTGGCCCCGGAGGTGTTCGACCTTGAAGCCGTGGTAGCCGACCGAGGCCAGCAGCAGGCCGCCGACCGTCTGTTCGAAGCGGCTGTCCTTGTGGATGAGTTCGTGGGCGGTGTTGATGGCGAGCACGCCGCCCACCACGCCTTGCGACAGCAGCCAGCCGGCCATGGCCGCCGGGGAGAGGTCGGCGCCGACGAACCACCACCCGCTCCACGCCAGCACGCCGAGGTGCACCGGCAGGGCCAGGACGGTGAGGCCGCGGAACCAGTGCGAGTGGGCGAAGGCACGTTCCTGCTCGAGCGGCACGTTCACGCTGTCGTGGCCCAGCGTGTAGTCGGCGAGCGGCAGCAGCACGAACAGCGCCACCAGCGGGAACCACGCGGCCACGGCAGGAGGCAATCCTTGCGCCGCCAGCCACGCCGCGAAGGGCAGGGTGGCGGGGATCAGGAAGACCAGCAGGAATCCGAAAGCCTTCAGGCGCGACATGGACGGGGCTCCGTGGGACGGCGCGGGAATCGGTCTCGAATCTACGCCGCGCACCGAGCCCGCACAACGGCGTGGGACGCGCCCGGCCGTCCTGCGGCTATGCTGCGCGCCGATGCCGAACGCCACCCTCGAATCCGCCCCTGCTAGCGCTATCGATCCCCGTGCGGATCGCCGACCGCTGGCCGTGGCCGTCATGGGCCCCACCGCGTCGGGCAAGACCGATTTCGCCGCCGACTGGGCCCAGCGCCTCGGCACCGAGGTCATCAGCGTCGATTCCGCCCTCGTCTACCGACGCTTGGACATCGGCAGCGCGAAGCCCGATGCCGCGACGCTCGCGCGCGCACCGCATCGGCTCATCGATATCCGCGATCCGCACGAACCCTATTCCGCCGCCGACTTCGCGCGCGATGCCCTGCGCGAGATGCAGGAATTCGCGGCACGCGGACGCGTGCCGCTGCTGGTCGGCGGGACGGGCCTGTACTTCAAGGCACTGCTCCACGGGCTGTCGGAGCTCCCCGAGTCGGATCCGATGATGCGGGGGCAGCTTCAGGCCGAACTGCTCGACCGTGGATTGCCGGCCCTGCATGCCGAACTGCAGCGGGTCGATCCAATCGCCGGCGCGCGCATCCGGCCCGGCGATACCCAGCGCACCCTGCGCGCGCTGGAGGTGTTTCGCCTGAGCGGCGTGCCGATCAGCACGTGGCAGGCCCGCAGCCCGGAGGCCCGGGCGCCGTTCCCGTTCCGCGTGCTGAAGCTGGTTCTGGCGCCCCTCGATCGCGCCGTGTTGCATGAGCGCATCGCGCGCCGCTTCCACGCCATGCTGGCGGCCGGCTTCCTCGACGAAGTGCGAGCGCTCCAATCCGATCCGCGCCTGCATCCCGACCTTCCGGCGATGCGCGCCGTGGGCTATCGGCAGGCCTGGCAGCACCTCGACGGCGCCACCGACACCGCGACCTTCGTCGAGCAGGGCATCGCCGCCACGCGCCACCTCGCCAAGCGCCAGCTCACGTGGCTGCGTGGTGAGCACGACGCGCGCTGGTTCGACCCGCTGCTCGCGCGCGGGGCACTGGACGGTGCGATGCGGGACTTCCTCGGTGCTCACGCCTGAATCGCCGCTGCGCCTCGCGCCGACCGCCACCTTCGCTCACTCGCACGTGACCGGCGCGCGGGCTACGATGCGTCTCCCGAGAAGAACAATCACGCCGGATTCCCCATGTCGAAAGGCCAAAGCCTTCAAGACCCGTTTCTGAACGCGCTGCGTCGCGAACGGATCCCGGTGTCGATCTACCTCGTCAACGGCATCAAGCTGCAGGGCACCATCGAGAGCTTCGACCAGTTCGTCGTCCTGCTGCGCAACACCGTCAGCCAGATGGTCTACAAGCACGCCATCTCCACCGTCGTGCCATCGCGCAACGTGCGCGTCGGTCCGGGCGGCGGGCAGGTGAATCCGGCCGGCGATGGCGGCGAGGGTGGCGACGAGCTGCCCGACGAAGGCAACGAGTGACGTTCGCGCGGCGCGTTTTCCGCCGCCTGCACCGATGAACAGTCCCCGCCGAGAGCGCGCCCTGCTGGTCCAGCCTGCGGCGCCTGGAAGACGCGACCCCGCCATCGCCGAGGAGTTCGCCGACCTGGCGCGCTCGGCCGGTGCCGAGGTGGTCGCCGTCATCGATGCCCGTCTCGAACGCCCGAGTGCCAGCCACTACCTCGGCAGCGGCAAGGTCGAGGAGCTCAAGGGCTACTGCGAGGCCGCCGACGTCGACGTCGTGCTGGTGAACGCCACCTTGAGCCCGGTGCAGGAACGCAACCTGAGCGACGACCTCGGGCGGCGCGTCATCGATCGCGTCGGCTTGATCCTCGACATCTTCGCGCTGCGCGCCGCGAGCGCCGACGGCAAGCTGCAGGTCGAGCTCGCGCAGTTGAAGCACTCCGCCACCCGCCTCACCGGCAAGGGCAAGGGCATGGATTCGCAGCGCGGTGGTTCGATCGGCCTGCGCGGTCCGGGCGAAACGGCGCTGGAGACCGACCGGCGACTGATCCGCGCGCGCATCGATGCCCTCGAGAAGCGCCTCTCGCGCATCGAGGTGCAGCGCACGCAGATGCGCCGCGCGCGGGCGCGCAACGAACTTCCGCGGGTCGCCATCGTCGGCTACACCAATGCGGGCAAGTCGACGTTGTTCAACGCCCTGACGGGCAGCGGCGTGTACGCGGCGGACCAGCTGTTCGCGACGCTGGACCCGACCGTCCGCCGCATCGACGGCCTCGCCTGCGGTCCCCTGCTGCTCTCCGACACCGTGGGCTTCGTCCGCGACCTGCCCCACGACCTCGTGGCGGCCTTCCGCTCGACCCTCGCCGAAGCGCGGGAAGCCGACCTGCTCCTGCACCTCGTCGACGCCTCCGATCCCGAGCGCGACACTCGGATCGCCGCAGTGAACACCGTGCTCGAGGAGATCGGTGCCGGCGACGTGCCGCAGTGGACGGTCTTCAACAAGATCGATCGCATCGAGGGCCTGGTGCCGCGGATCGACGTCCGCGAAGGCGACGCCGCCCAGGTTTGGGTGTCGGCGCGCGCCGGTGCCGGCCTCGACGCCCTGTTGGAGGCCTTGGGCACCCATTTCGCGGACGACCTGGTGGCAGGCCGGCTCGCGCTCGGGGCCGCCGACGGCCGACTCCGTGCCCAGCTCCACGCCATGGGGGCGGTGCGTGCCGAGACAGTCGACGAAGCGGGTTGGCAGCTCGAGGTCCGACTGTCGCGCAGCGCCGCCGAGCGTCTCGCCGCGGCGCCGGGAGGCCATCCGCTTCACGGCCTCTTGCTTGTTGGCCCTGTCACCCCTACCTAGAATCGTGAACTGATCGACGCCCGCGGCCTGTGGGCGTCCGTACGGAGCCCCCATGGCCTGGAACCAACCCGGAAACCGCAATAACGACCCTTGGCGCGGGAAAGACCCGAACCGCGAAGTGCAGGCGTTCGTCGACAAGCTGCGTGGCATGTTCGGCGGCGGCGCTGGCCGTGGCCGCGGGGGTGCGGATGGCTTCAATCCGCTCTACCTGATCGGCGGCCTCGTGCTCGTCTGGCTGGTCTTCAATTCCTTCAAGCTGATCGACGAGCGTGATCGCGGCGTCGTGCTGCGCTTCGGCGAGTACAGCCGGATGATGGAGCCGGGCGCGAACTTCAAGCTGCCCTGGCCGATCGAGCGTGTGATCGTGGTCCAAGCCCAGGATGTCGGCGCGGTCGAGGAGCAGATGCTGGCGCTGACGCGAGACGAGAATCTCGTCGAGATCGGCTACAACGTCCAGTACATCATCACCAACCCGGAAGACTTCCTGTTCGGTACGCGCACGCCGCGCGACCTGCTCCAGCAGTTCACGGAGAGTGCGGTTCGCGAGGCCATCGGCAACGCCGACCTCGAGACCGCGCTGAACAAGCGCGACGAGCTGACGGCCAACGTCCAGAAGGTCGTGCAGGATGCGCTCGACAAGTACCGTACCGGCCTGACGATCAACCAGCTCGTGCTTCCGGTGGCGGCCCCGCCGGCTGCGGTGAAAGCCGCGTTCGATGACGTGATCGCGGCCGAGCAGGACGCGCAGCGGTTCCAGAACGTGGCCCAGGCCTACGAAGGGCAGGTGGTCCCGCGCGCCCGAGGCCAGGCCTCGCGGACGCTTGCCGCCGCCAACGGCTACCGCGAAGCGGTCGTGGCGCGTGCCGAGGGTGAGGCGCAGCGCTTCGAGCTGCTGCTGGCCGAGTACCGCAAGGCGCCGGAAGTGACGCGCAAGCGCCTCTACCTCGAGACGGTGCAGCAGGTGCTGGCCACCAATCCGCGCATCATCGCGGGCGCCAGCGGCAACACCCTGCTGCTCCAGCCGACCGTGCCGTCGGGCGCCGCGGCCGCCGGCGACGGCAGCGCGACACCGCCCTTGCTGTCGCGGCCGGAGGTGCAGGCCGCCGCCATCGAGGCCAGTGAATCCGCCCGCCCGGCCCGCCCGACGGACCGTGAACTCCGCGAAGGAACCCGCTGACATGCGCCAGCTCCCCAATCTCCTCATCGCCGCTGCGCTCGCCATCCTCTTGCTGATGGGTTCGGTGTTCACCGTCGACCAGACCGACACGGCCATCGTGTTGCGCCTCGGCGAGGTCGTCCGCGAGGACGTGCAGCCCGGCCTGCGCTTCAAGGTGCCGCTGATCGAGACGGTGCGCACCTTCGATCGCCGCCTCCTCACGATGACGGCCGACAACAAGCGCTACCTCACCTCCGAGCAGCAGGACGTGCAGGTGGACTATTTCGTCGCCTGGCGCATCGAGAACGTGGCGCAGTACTACCGCGCCGCCGGCGGCGGCATCGAGAGCCAGGCCATCACCCGCCTGTCGCCGATCGTCGAAGGCGCCCTGCGCAGCCTGATCAACCGCAGCACGCTGCGTCAGTTGGCCGAAGCCGGCCGCCGGGATTCGACCGCCGGCCTGATCGACGAGATCAACAAGGGCGCCGCCACTTTGGGCATCAAGGTGTCCGATGTGCGCATCAAGCGCATCGATCTGCCGGACGACGGCGCCTCGGGCACGGAGTCGGTGCTGGATCGCGTGTTCAACCGCATGCGCGCCGATCGCGAGGAAGTCGCCACGCGCACCCGTGCGGAGGGCAACGAGCGCGCCGAGAAGATCCGTGCCGAGGCCGACCAGCAGGCGCAGGTGATCCTCGCCAACGCGGAGCGCGATGCCGCCAAGATCCGCGGCGAAGGCGACGCCAAGGCCGCGGAGATCTATGCCGGCGCCTACGGCAAGGACGCGGAGTTCTACGCCTTCCACCGCAGCCTCGAGGCCTACCGCGGCGCGCTCGCTGACGGCAAGACCACGCTCGTCCTCGATCCGGATTCGGAGTTCTTCGAGTACTTCGAGCAGGCCCGGCGCTGAGCCGTGGCCGCCCGCCGCCCTTCGGGGTGGCGGGGGGCGGAAAAAGGGCGGATAATTTCGCAAAGCCGGGGCGCCTCAAGCGCCACCGGCTTTTGTCTTGTCTGGGCCTGAGGAATGCCCGGCGCCCGCGGCGCCGCCCTCGCCCGGTCAAGGCCCGCCCGCAAGGGCCCGCATTCCATTGAAGAGGGGGCTTCGGCCATGGGTCAGTCGGTTGTCGTGTTGGGCGCCCAGTGGGGCGACGAAGGCAAGGGCAAGATCGTCGATCTGCTCACCGAGGAGATCGGCGCCGTCGTGCGCTTCCAGGGCGGCCACAACGCCGGCCACACGCTGGTCATCAACGGCAAGAAGACGGTGCTGCACCTCATCCCGTCCGGCATCCTGCGCGAAGGCGCGCTGTGCCTGATCGGCAACGGCGTGGTGCTGTCGCCGGCGGCGCTGCAGAAGGAGATCACCCAGCTCGAGGAGAGCGGCGTCGAGGTGCGTTCGCGGCTGAAGATCAGCCCGGCCACGCCGCTGATCATGCCGTACCACATCGCGCTGGATCAGGCCCGCGAGAAGGCGGCCGGCGGCAAGGCCATCGGCACGACCGGCCGCGGCATCGGCCCGGCCTACGAGGACAAGGTGGCGCGCCGCGGCATCCGCGTGGCCGACCTCGCTTACCCGAGGGAGCTGGCCGAGAAGCTGCGCACCACGATGGATTACCACAACTTCGTGCTGACGCAGTACCTCGGCGTCGAGGCGGTGGACTACCAGAAGACGCTCGACGAGGCGCTGGCGTTCGGTGCCTATGTCGATCCGATGAAGGCCGACGTGGCCGGCATCCTCCACGACCTGCGCAAGCAGGGGAAGCGCGTGATGTTCGAAGGCGCGCAGGGCTCGCTGCTCGACATCGACCACGGCACCTACCCGTACGTCACCTCGTCGAACACGACGGTGGGCGGCGCGATGGCCGGCACCGGCGTCGGTGCGGACGCCATCGACTACGTGCTCGGCATCGCCAAGGCCTACGCCACGCGCGTCGGCGGTGGCCCGTTCCCGACCGAGCTCAACGACGAGATCGGCCAGGGCATCCGCGACCGCGGCCAGGAATACGGCGCCACCACCGGCCGCCCTCGCCGCTGCGGCTGGATGGACATCGTGGCGCTGAAGCGCGCCGTGGCCATCAACGGCATCACCGGCCTGTGCATCACCAAGCTCGACATCCTCGACGGGATGGAGAAGCTGAAGATCTGCATCGCCTACGAGTATCGCGGCAAGCGCACCGAGTACGCGCCGCTCGACGCAGCGGGCTGGGAGGAGTGCACGCCGGTGTACCTCGAGTTCCCGGGCTGGAGCGAAAGCACCGCCGGCATCACCGAGTGGGACAAGCTGCCGCCCGCCGCCCGCGCCTACCTGCGCGCGCTTGAGGAACTGGCCGGCTGCCCGCTGTCCATCGTCTCGACCGGCCCGGGGCGCGAATCGACCATCGTGTTGCAGGACCCGTACGCCTGAGGGAGCGGGGCGGCGCGATGCCGCGCCGCCACATGTGCCGCCCCGCGGTGTCTGCCATGATCGGCGGGCACCTTCTTGGGGGAGCGACGCGGCATGGCGGAAGCGAGGCAGGGAGCCAGCGCAACACCCGTTCCGGCCCGTGTCCGGAGCGGGCCGTGCCGGGTCTGGCTCCGGCTCGTCGCGATCGTCCTCCTGCTGGCGTGCTTGGCCGAGGCGGCGTTTGCCGCGGCGGCAGGCCACGCCCCAACGCCGCCCGTCTTCCAGACCATCGCCGATGCGCGCGCCGTTCCGAATGGCGTGATCACCGCCCTTGCCGAAGACATCGACGGCCAGATCTGGGTGGGGTCGACCAACGGCCTGCTGCGCTTCGATGGCCAGCGCATCCTGCACGAAGCCGATCGTTCGCCCCTGCCGAGGGCCTTCGTGCAGAGCCTCCACGCGTCGCCGGAGGGTCGTTTGTGGGTGGGTTTGCAGGGCTTCGGCGTGTGGTGGCGCGATCCCGCGACCGGTGCCTTCGCCCGTATGCCGTCGCCCGAGGCCGATTCGCCGGACAGCGAGAGAGGGCTCACGCCGCTCGCCATCGCCTCGGACGGCGAGGGTGGCGTCTGGGTCGCCGATGCACGCGATGGGGCCCGGCGGATCGACGCCAAGGCGCGCTGGGTCGACGGCCGTCACCTGTTGCCCGGAGCGGCCGTCCGCACCCTGTTGGTGGACCGCCAAGGCACGCTCTGGCTCGGCCACCGGGGCGGCCTGATGCGTTTGAGGGCCGGCGCGGCGAGTCCGGAGCCGGTGCCGGATCTGGAGGGCCGCTACGTCTACGTGCTTTACGAGGCCCGCGATGGGCGCCTGTGGGTCGGTACCCAGGCCCATGGCGTGTCGATCGTCGAACGCGACGGGGCGGTTCGCCATTTGCCGCTCGGCGGGGAGGCCGGCGGCGTCGGGCACCCGTGGGTGGACGGGTTCGCCGAATGGGGGGAGGGCCGATTGTGGCTGTCGACCTTCGGAGGTGGCCTCGAGATCCGTGACGCCGCCAGTGGCGACCTGATCGAACGCTTGCGCCAGTCCCCCGGACGCGTGGGCAGTCTCGCGGTCGACCGCATCCAGTCGATCCTCGTCGACCGTGCCGACCAGCTCTGGGTGGCGACGTGGGGCGGCGGTCTCCAGCGTCTGCCGCACGGACTCCAGGCGCTCCGTTACCTGCCGGCCGGCCCCGGTGGCCTGCGCCATCCGACCATCAATGCGTCCGCACCGTTGCCGGACGGTCGTCTCTGGTTGGCCGTGGGTGACCTGGGCATCGATGAGGTGGACACCCGGACGATGACCGTCCGGCGTGCACTGACCGTCGGCGAGTCGTTGGCCGATGGGACGGTGCGCAGCCTGCTGCGGACGCCGGACGGCCAGTTCTGGGCCGCGATGCAGGAAGGCGGCCTGTGGCGCGCGGCCGACGATGCCGGTCGCTTCCAGTCACTCGCGGACGACTGGCCCGAGCGCCGCGTTCGGGTGCTGGCCTCGGCCGCATCGGGCGGCGTTTGGGCGGGGCTTGAGCGTGGATTGCGCCACGTGGCCTCGGAGGGCAGGGCCGGTCCGCTGCTGCGGCGGGATGACGGCATGCCGTTCGATGAACTGGTGTGGAGCGTGCTGGAGGACGATGCCGGGCGATTGTGGGTGGGCACGCCGCTCGGGCTCTGGTGGCAGCCGGCGGAGGGAGGCGGCTTGCGACGCGTCGAGCCCCCCGGCGCCCCCGGCACACCCTCGGCCCGCGTGGCTGCGGACTCGGGCGTGCTGCGGCTCGAGCAGGGTGGCGACGGCGGGCTGTGGATGCTCGCACGCGATGGGCTGTACCGCGTGCTGCCGTCGCCGGACGGAGTCGCGTTGCAGCGGCAGGTGGAAGCCGCCCTGGTGGCGCAGGGGCTCGGCGACCAGCTCGTGGTGGATCGGGAGGGGGTGGTCTGGACCGGACGCGTGCGCTTCGATCCGCGCTCCGGCCGCTGGCAGGCGTTGGGGCCGGCGGACGGCCTCGATGTGGCCAACCAGGTGTGGGGTGCCAGCCGCGCGACGGTGGATGGCCAGATCGTGCTTGGTACCAGTACCGGCCTGGTCCTGCTTGATCCGTCCCGTTTCCGACCTTGGACGTTCCATCCCCAGGTGGTGCTCGGGACGGTCGATGCCGATGGCGTGATCCTGCCGCGGGAGCCCGGCGGGTGGCGCGTGCCGGCCGGTACGCGACGCCTCGCCATCAGTTTCAGTGGGCTCGACTATTCCGACCCTGCGTCGGTGCGCTACCGCTATCGGCTCGAGGGGCAGTCGGGGCCATGGATCGAGACCGATGCCAGCCAGCCTTCCGCCGCCTTCGGTGGCTTGTGGCCGGGCGATTACGTGCTGGTGGTCGAAGCCACCAACCGCGCTGGCGACTGGAGCCCGAACGCGCTGGTGCTGCCGCTGATGGTCGAGGCGATGTTCTGGCAAACCCCAGCCTTCGTGCTTGCCGTCCTGCTGCTGGTGCTACTGCTGCTGGCGGGTGTGTTGCGCTGGCGCGAGGATCTCGCGGCGAAGCGCGCACTTCGATTGCAGGCGCTCGTCGATCTTCGCACCGCGGAACTGGTGCAGGCCCGCGACGAGGCCGAAGCCGCCCTGCAGGAATTGCGCGGGACGCAGGGCAAGCTCGTCGAAGCGGAGAAGATGGCGTCGCTCGGCCAGATGGTGGCGGGCGTGGCGCATGAACTGAATACCCCGCTCGGCAACGCGCTGGTGGTCAGCTCGACCTTGCACGAACAGGCCCAGGGCATCGCCCGCGCTGTCGAGGAGGGCCAGCTGCGTCGCAGCGACCTCGACGGGTTCCTGCGCGTGCTCGGCGAAGGCAGCCAGCTCGTCGTGCGCAGCATCGGCCGTGCGCATGAGCTGGTGTCGAGCTTCAAGCAGGTGGCCGTCGACCGCTCGAGCAGCAAGCGCCGCCGGTTCGATCTCGCCGCCGTCGTGCGCGAGGCGCTGGCGATGGAAAGCCCGGCGCTGCGCCATGCCCGCTTTGCCGTGGACCTGCAGGTGCCCGAAGGCATCGCCATGGACAGCTACCCGGGTGCCATCAGCCAGATCGTCGGCAACATGGTGAACAACGCGGCGATGCATGCCTTCGACGAGGACGCCGAGGGCACCCTGCGCATCGATGCGGTGCGGCAGGGCGACGAGGTGCTGCTGTCGTTCGCCGACGATGGCCGCGGGATGGACGAGGCGGTGCGGAAGAAGGTGTTCGAACCGTTCTTCACCACGAAGATGGGCCGCGGCGGCACGGGCCTCGGCTTGAATATCGTCTACAACCTGGTGGGCCAGTTGCTGGCGGGCAGCATCCGTATCGACAGCCAGCCGGGCGAGGGGACGCGCTTCGAACTACGGCTTCCCCTCGTTGCGCCGGCGTCGGAGCCCGACACGGCAGGCTGAGCGGCGCCTCAGGCGCGTTCGTTGAACAGGCTGCCGAGGGCGTCTTCGCGGGCGCGGAAGGCGGCGGCGTTGGCTTCGAAATCGCGCTGGCCCACGCGGGCGTCGATGGCGTCGCTGATCGCCGCCTGGTCGGTGTTGTTGGCTTCCGAGGTGCGGACGGTGCGGGCCTGCACGCCGCCGTTCGGCGCCTCGGACTGCTCGACGCGCAGGCGCTGGGCGCCTTCGGTCTGGCGGTTCGCGGTGTTGCTTGCAGCGGCGTCGACGCGCTGCAGCGCGACGGCCATGCCGGACTGGGAAGCGCTGGAGGAAATGCCGTTGATCATGGCGTGGCCCTCGGAGGTGTGCCGCGAAGCGTACGCCTCCCGTGCCGGGAAACCGTGAAGGCGCGCGGGGATTCGGGAGAGACGCGCCGACGCCGGCGCCGTGCGAAGACGCCTCAGGCGCGGGCGTCGAAACGCCCACCCAAACGGTCTTCACGGGCCTGCAGGGCCTCCGGAAGGGCCGCCATGCCGTTCGCCGCCCCGCCGTTCACGCGATTGGCCAGCGCATTCACGTCAGGCGTGACGGCCATTCCCGCGGGTGACATTCGGTCCACCGCCGCCCGGGGCGTTTCAAGCCGCGGGGCGTTCGCCGTCGCCGCCTGCACGAGGGCGAGGGCGGCGTAGGGCGTGGCGGAGCTGATGCGATCAAGGGGCATGGATCAACCCGCCGCCGGTTCCTCGGCGTCCTTGAAGGCGTCTACCGGGATGCATGCGCACATGATGTTGCGGTCGCCGTAGACGTTGTCGACGCGCGACACCGGCGGCCAGTACTTCACCTGCTTCAGCGACGGCAGCGGGAAGGCGGCCAGTTCGCGCGGGTAGCCGCGGGTCCACTCGCTGGCCGTCACGACCATGGCCGTGTGCGGGGCGTGCTTCAGCGGGTTGTCCTCGCGGTCGAGGCGGCCGTCCTCGATGGCGCGGATCTCGTCGCGGATCTGGATCATCGCGTCGACGAAGCGGTCGAGCTCGTGCAGTGATTCCGATTCGGTCGGCTCGACCATCAGCGTGCCGGCGACCGGGAAGCTCAGCGTGGGCGCGTGGAAGCCGAAGTCGATCAGCCGCTTGGCGACGTCCTC
>Ga0209278_1001750_pt1 | contig 12822 bp, 8 predicted proteins | sample JI81BgreenDNA_FD_187504 | JGI IMG/M metagenome (GOLD analysis project Ga0209278, IMG submission 187504) | Wastewater effluent complex algal communities from Wisconsin, to seasonally profile nutrient transformation and Carbon sequestration -... | ecosystem: Engineered > WWTP > Effluent > Algae... | reverse complement strand
CAGCGACTCTTATTCTAGGAATCTTATTGTTATGGGCTGGGCTGGGGCTTATGTGGTCTTTTGCACAAAGTCTTCTGAGTGACCCGCCTAAATTTTCAAATTCTTTTGAAATCACCGCATTGGTCACCGTGATCATCACATTGATGGTCAAAGAAGGACTGTTTCGTTATTTGAAACATCTTGCTCAACGCCATCGTTCGCAATTGTTGATGGCCAACGCCTGGCATTCTCGCTCTGACGCCGCCTCGTCACTGGTCGTGTTGCTGGGCTTGATTGGAGTGGCCGTCGGGTTTTCTTGGATGGACGCCTTAGCCGCCTTACTGGTAGGCGCCATGATTGTCAAAATGGGGGCTGATTTTTTTTGGGACGCTTTGCAGGATTTAATGGATCGCAGTAGCTCTCCTGAAACTTTAAAAGACATTGAAGCCTTACTTTTAAATGTTCCAGGAGTCCTTGGAGTGCACGCCCTCAAAACTCGAAAAATGGGAGACTCATGGTGGGTCGATGTGCACCTGGAAATTGACGGGCAATGGACAGTCCGGCAAGCCCATGAAGTGGGGGAACAGGCCAAAAAAATACTTTTGGATTCCAATCACTCGATCATGGAAGTGATGGTTCACATTGATCCCCATACACCTGCACCCCATTCGCATCTTGCTAAATGAGATGATCGACTTTAAAGGCGACGCTTCGCAACCACCGCAGACGTTGATGTTGAGTTCGCTTCCGCCAAAGAGTTTTTGAGGAACACTTGATTGAATCGAGCCTTGTCTGCCGAAGACAGAGATTTTAAGGCCTGATTGAGTAAAGTCTCTCGACTTCCCCAAGGTTTTTTCATGAATCGATCGGGGTGCTTGGCAAGCGCTCCATTCAACACCGCCTTGACCAAGGATTCATTTTTATGTTCTGGATGTGCAAAGAAAAAATGATGCATCAAAAACGTGGGAAGGTCTAAATGGACGGTCTTCGTGGTCTTGCTGGGAACCGAGGATTTCCCTTTATTTTTTTGATTTTTCTTGGTTTCTTTATTGGGGACCTTGATCTCCAACGACTCTTCGACCGCAGGCAGGCTGAGCAACATTTGAGAAACGATATTGGCCAATCCAGAATTTTTTGAAAAAAGCAATACAACAGGATTCCTCCCCATATTTGCCTGATTGTTCAAGAAAGGCTTCGCCCAGTCTTGAAAACCCAACACCCAAGCCTGCTTGATTTCAGGGTCTTCCCATGATGTTTTGATCCATTCTGGATGATTTAGAATATCTGCGAGATGCCAAAATTGAATCATGGGCAAGGCTTTGCCCAAATGAGAGAAGTGAGTCGGTCCTTGTAGCCATTCGAGCAATGATGAATGATTTAATATTTTGGCTTCCAGGGCAGGCCAATCCGGATCGGTTTTTTGCAAATGTTGAATGATTTTTTTAAGCTCGGTGGTTTCACGAGTATGACCGATGGTGTTTTTTGATAGGGCCAGATTTAAAAATTTAAACCCTTCTTCTTGACCTTTCAGATCGCCCCCCAACACTTTTTCAATAGCCGCCTTTACCAGCAACGCTCGAACCCCCACAGTCCACTGCTGATTTAAGCGATTATCGAAGTGATACCCATGATTCAACTCTTCCCACAACTGTTTGATATCTGCCGTGGCCAGTTTCTTCCACTCAGGAGAATGAGGCATCTTGCTTAAAATCCACAAAGGTAGCGCACAAACTTCGGGGCCATACAATCGACGAGACAGGCGACTGACAAACAAAGATAATTCTGCAGGGGTTTGGGGATGTTCAAAATAATCTTGAAACGCTTTTTTCCATTCTGGGGATAGCGACGAAACTGATTTTTTTAAATATTTTTCACTCCAATCCGCGTCACGATCCTGAATTAAAAGCGCATCAGAAATGGGGCAAATGGTATGAAAAAAGCGACCAAAATCATCATCAGGGGAGTGCATCTCAGACAGCGCATACTGATCTTTTGGCAATGCAACATCCAAAAATGCCATAGAAGCCCCCGCTAGCAACCATCCTTTTTCAGGGTAATCTTGCAACAGAGACTGAAGTGTGCTAAAAAATTCGCGAGCATCCTTATCTAAAATATCGTCTTTTTTCTTCATGGCTTGGACATTTTCTTTCCAAACCTCAGCCAATTCTCTTGCACTTTTAAAATGACCCTTTTTAAATTTCGCCACCCAATCTTGCTTTAATTTTTCAGCCTGTGTCATCACCTGGCTGGTTTCTTCTTCGTGAGAAAACAGATCGGCCAAATCATGATTCAAACTCACCGAAGGCGTAGCGGCTCGTTTGGCAGGCTTTGAATCCAAAATGGCTTTAGTCAGCCAATCACTTTTCCAAGAAGAGGTAGATTTAGAGGAGGGGCTCATATTTTTCCTAAAGATTGTCTTTGTTTATTTTAACAAAAAACATTGATTTGACAAACAGTCTTTGAGCTTTTAAAATCAATTTAAACAAATCAACTATGTATATGACCCAACCTAAAAAAAATTGGACCGAAGAACTGGCAGATTTATTAGAACAAATTGCAGAAGCCTCTGCCTCTCCTGAAGATATGGGCTTAGACGAAGACATTTTAGACCGTTTAGGGCATCCTCAGAATGAAGAGGGGAGGGTTCATGTCTTTAAAATCGATGCTGGGCGACTTAATGAATCCTTTTTACAGGATCTGAGATCACTCAAAGATAAAATCCCCCCTGAGGAACGTGGCGAAATTGAACAGTTGCTAGAGATTATTCAAGCTATTTTGCCTAACGCAGAACCTGCTCAAGAAGATTTGATTCACATCCCTGAAAAATTACAGCCCCGATCAATGAATGCTGAAGCTCGTGTGTTGTGGAATAATCAAAGCCAAATCGATGGCACCATTCCCGCCAAGCGAACCCTCCATTAAACATCCAACGAATCCTCATTCATTATTTATTCACAGAACGACAGGTTACAGCCGTTTTTTATTCGCACTTGGGCCACTTGCTTCCATTAAATGATCTTCAAACCATTTTTGATTCGCTCTTGATTTCAATGCTTTAAACCACTCAGACGAATACTTCAACTCCATCATTTTTTTCCACCAAGATTCATCGAGGTATTCTGGGAGCTCTAATGTTTCAATGTTTTCTACGACAGGCACCAATCGCTTCCACATGTCTGTTGTAATGTGTTCAGTGGACACCGACCACTTTAAACCCCTGTTAAAATCGAGCATTCTCAGCCCAAGACAGGCGTGTGTCACATTCATGACATCTGAAAAATGTTTTCCCTTCACTTTATTTTTTAAAACCGGATGAAACGCCATAGACGGTTTTACTTGATGCATACTTTTTTGCATATCTTGTTCAGCCCACTTCGCCACTTCATACATCCATGTTAACCACTCTTTAAAAGGCAACACTTGACGTTTTTGATCTTTTTCTGGGCACCGCACCGAAAACATAGTTTGAGCCAAAAAAGAATGCCAGTTCTCTTGATTTTTTTCCACCCCATGATGAGTGACACTAAATGATTTATCTTTGTTATCCCACGCTAAATTGAAATATATCCACTTCAGCACAGATTCATCAAACCATCCATGAAGTGCAGATAAGGATTCAGCAGCTTTATTGCTTTCCAGTTTTTTAAGACATTCGGATGCCCTATTTTTCCAATCCGGGAGAAACTCCACCTCATGGATCCAATCGTATAATTTTTTAAATTCTTCTTGACTTAACGCCATCGGAGATTTCTTGTTTCGACTGACCAGCAAATCCACCCACAATAATCGCTCCAATCCATTAAGATGATTAAAATCGTTCCTACAAAAACTATACTTAAAACTGGCAGGGCTTAACGGAGGATGCGTGTCTAAGACCTTTAAAAGTTCCTTCAAATCCAAAGGTCTAGAGTAACTGATATTGCTCCAGACATACTTTTGTAGAGCCGACCACTTGAATTGCTCTTCGATCGGTTTTTGATTGAGACTGCGAAGCCCCAAGACGTGCCCCTGCTCTTTGAGCTTTAAGTATTCAACCCATAGCGCGCCTGAATCATATCGATACAATGTAGGGTATTTGTCTAACCAATATTGAACCTTTGCCAGTCCCCCCATGGTTAAAAAAGCAGGGTTGCGGCGCTTTAAATGTTTAAATAATGCCTTTCCCAATTGAGGAAGATGACAAGGGAGCAATTCTTCATTTAAAGTATATACATCCTCATAACAAATCGGCTGATGCGCAGAACGAATGGGCTTGGAGCGGACAGCAGACATAAAAAGTCCTTTCAAATCAATCGATTAAAAATTTGCCAACCTAGATAAATCCTAGTATAATTGATTTTAACAGATAATCAAAGGAATACCATGAACCCGTCTCCTTCTGCCGATGAACAAGCTTTGCTGGATTCTTTCTTCGGACCCAGCGATCTTTCTGAGCATGAAAAAATCAGCTTAAAACAGCAATTAGACGAACAGTGGGAGGCTCAATTCCAACAAGACAGTGCCCTGCTTGATGAGTTGCACGAAGTCTTACAAACCGAATGGGATGAGGCCACCCCCACTTCATGAGCATGAAAAATTATTCTTCTTTTTTAAGCAAATCCTTTAAAAAGCAAATGGATCAACTGCCCGTGAGGATTCAGCAAGAGCTCCAACGCCATTACGAGATGTGGAAAGAAGATCCCAGTCGGGTGGACTTTAAAAAATTGAATGGCATGCGAGGAAACATGTATTCCGCTTCCATTGGCTTTTCATGGCGAGCGATTGCCCTCGTGGATCATGAACGCAAAGCTTGTTTATGGGTTTTTGCAGGATCGCACGAAACCTACAACAACTGGATTGAAAAAATGCGACAAACCAATGAAAAATACTGGATTCAAGAAATAGAACAACGCCTAGAAGCCTCCCTTCGATCTCGCCTTCCCAAAGCTAAAAACCCTGACGAAGACGAAAATCACGCATCTCGATTCAAAATTTAGTCTAAAGTTTGCTTAATGGGGGCTTGAAAAAAAACAATTCAGTCCTACAATTAGAATTTATTGATTCTAATGACTATGCATTTTTCAGACGAAGTCGCCCCCCTCCTTCAAAAAATTTTACATTATCAAACTGAACTGCAATCATTTTTAACTTATTTTTCCAGCCCTTCTTTTAACTTCTCATCCGATCAAACGCGTGCACATTATCAACGTCTGATGCACTCCTATGAACGTTTTGAGTCTGAACTTTCTAATCATTCGTATGATCATTCTTGGCATGATTTCATCGAACAATTAAAAGCACTGCATCAAGAAGCCGGTGTCTTTGTTGAACAATTTTCGTCTGGAGCAGAGTGGAGGCCTCGGCAACATCAAAAACTTCATGGAAGGCTGACTTCCCTGATGAACGATAATCCAGTATTAACCGATTATCGCATTTCTGAGTTTTTAAGTACGCCAGAGGCTTACTTACTGCTCAACTCTGATAGTTCTAAGCCCTTAGAACCAGAACAGCAAAGATTATTAGAACAGTTTTTAGGTGGGCTCTTAGGTATTCAATGGACCCATCACGTCAAAGCCAGTGTCAAAACCGAGCAGTTGGCTCAATTCATTGGATATGCTCGATCGGGATGGGTGGCACAAGATTTAAAACGTTGGCATGAACAGCCTTTTTTACGGCAACAATTTGAAACCGTGGAGGTGTTCCTGCTTGATTGTGTTCAGCAACACCAACAATCCATGCGCTATCATTTATTAGACCAACGAGATGCTACCGAATGTTTTCTCGAACAAAAACGAAAAAATTTATTCAACCATGAACCCACGTTAGCGCCGTCGTATTATTTGGATGTATGTTTTCAAAATCCTCATCGAGATCCTCCCATTTTTGTCATGGGAGGTGCCAGCTCAGCGTATCATGACGCACTTCTTGACCAATCGTTTACGCTATACAAGCAATACGTGGGCGCCAAAACACATCTTAAGATGAACTCAGAAAAACAACAGCATGAGCTGTCATGTTTTTGGATGCATGGCGGATGGCTTCCACTACATCTCTCCAAGGACACCCCTAACGATCAAATCAAAGGCAAACAGGCCGAATTGGTGGTTCAATTCCTAAAGAATAAGGCACACCTTGATGGTCATTCCAAATTGGCCAAAGAAGATCATCACCTTCAAGCCTTAGCGAAACTTCCTTATGTGTGCCTGTTTCAGTCCAAATTGGCGTATGAACAAGAAGGACTTGAGTTTTTGATGTCGGTTAATCCTCACATTGTGGGCGTCAGCACCCTCAAAGAATTTCAGCTGCTAGAAGATCTTAAAACACAAGTTCCTTTTGACCCTCAGCCTCTTTTGGCACACTTGTTTAAAATAGTATCTGAAGGCCTAGAGGCCATGGCCCATCCGGCAATGAGCCTCCACCAACCCGACCATGCCTCACTGAAACGACAGTGGATCAGTCACCTGGCTGAAGCTTGCCATCATTTACCTGAACTTTTTGAATGTCATCCCTCACGACTTTCCCCTGCTGTGCACAGTGCACAGCAACAGGTCTATCACGCTCTCCACAAATTACAGCAATCACTCGAAGAACATCCATTGGGAGGAGAATGGCTTGCTCTCAAAAAGCAAGTTAACGAACTGGAACGATTTTACTCCCCACAAGAGTGGCCTTCATTTTTACAAAAAAACCACAATCAATGCCAGTCCCTAAAATTGAAACACAAACCCTTGGTTTCTTGGTCTCCCAAACCCCATCAAGATCTCTTGAGTGCCCAAAGAGAGCAAAAAGCCATTTTGAAGATGCAACAATACGAATCGATTCCCAGCAAATACAGTGGGGCCTATGGATTTGATGTTCAAACCCTACTGACTCTGGCTTTTAAATTTCAAGAAGATGCAAAACAATCCTCCATTAGCAAAGAAATCACGGGTTGGCTGAGCTGGGCAGAGTCATACCTGAACCATCAATCCAGCCCTGCACTCATAAAAACACTTTTTGAAGCACAGAAAGAGCAGCTTCAGGGGATTTTTAAATCGCCCAACCAAGCTTTTGACCCGAAAACAATCCTTCGGCGATGGATGGAATTGTATCATGCTAACCCCGCCCATGTTCCTTTGGATGAAAAAACCGCCAAAAGATATCTAGAACAGTGGAGCAAAGCACAATCCGATCTTGGCTTGCAATCCATGTCTAAGCTCTTGCTCTGTGGCCTTCAACAAAAATCCAAAGGCCTATTGACTGACGAACCCACGCTTCACCATGCACAATGGGTTCAATGCTTTTTAGATGCTGCCAAACACTCTCAGTCCCCAGAACTGCATCGCGTCTATACCAGTGCTCGACAAATCGAAGAGCACATTGTGGCCATGCATCAACCCAAAAAACTCAAAAAAGCCAAATAATTTTAAAAACTATACCTTGAACCTCAAAGTCTTTTTTTGGGCGGCGTCGGCGCCTCATTTGAAGAGTCGACCCACTCGGCCTGCATCGACTGACCCCAATTGTGTTTTTCGGCACGCCAACGATACGCATCAAACAATTCTGAGGGGCCAGGAACCTCTTCAAAATCATCTTTTCGACGGAGGTCCAGACCCGCCTCGAGACAGCGCTCAATCCAACCATGTTGCATTTCTTTATTTGGATTTAGATGAATCAGATGGGGCCACGTGGTATAGTTCATTTTTTTACACTCTTGATTTGAATAGACTTCCACCTTGTCCGTAAAACTTTCTGGCCAATACTCCCACCACTCATTCCATTTCCACCTATCGGCAGACCCCCCGTTATCAAAGACTTGAACCATTGATGGTGATAATCCGTGGATGGGATTAAACACAGAAAACAGCTGAAAAGGCTCTTCGCTATGTTCTCGCACAACGATCGTTCTCGTTTTGTAGGTTCGATGATTAAAGGGGTCTCCTCGATTCAATGCTATTTTTTTTAGTCTATCGATCCATTTTTTGGCCAGTTCTTTATCTGATTTGAGGATGGATGCTGTAGGCTCCAGATAAATAACGCTGTTTGACTGAGAAAGACGATGAATATCAAGTTTTTCAATAAAAAAATTAGCCCAATCATTGATATTTTTCAGAGCATCGCAAATGGCAGCACCCTCGTTGGTTTTGCAAGAGGAGGACAGGCATCGATGCATTAATCGCTTGAGGGAGGTGTCTTCGTTTGAAAAAATTTGCTCAAGGGAGACTTGAATGAAAAAAGGCGGCCAAGATTCTTTTTTCAAAAAATACTCAAAAGCATGAGCTAGGATCGGCGCAGGCAAATCGTCAAGCAACCACCACCACTTTTTTTTGTCATCGTAACTGCCTTCAAGGACGGGGCCCAAAAGTTCAAAAACCACACAAATCACTTCTTTTTGTTGTTCTTTGGGATGATGGTCCAGCAAACGATTTATTTCTTTTGTTAAAACATAATTAAAAAACTTAAGCGCGGGTGGATCCTCCGCCCTTGCATTCAAAAAAGGACTGACTTGTTTTAGCAAAGGAGTCCACAGTCTTTTTTCTGTTTCCTTAACACTTAAACCTGATTTTAAGATCGAGCGCTTCCAATGCCAATGTTCTTGCCATTCTGCTTGTTTGGTTTGAACCCAAGAGACCAATGTTTTAAATGTTTTCATCGGCTTATTGTATCATTGATCTTGAAACTTTCAAAACAAGATGGATTGATGCTTTTTTGATTTGTGCTAAAATCATTCCATGAACAAAAAACCCAAAAACATCCTGTTTGACTACAAAAGCAATCCTTGGACTTCCAAAAAAATCAAAAAACCATTTGTGAAGTATTGCTTAAACTATTTGAAGGAACAGGACATTAGTCTAGAAAAAGTGAATCAGCTGGCTGACGATTTTTGTGCGCTGCATCAACAAGGGCAGCAGGCTCTTAAAAATCCAGACGTTAGTCAACGATTGACCACCTTTTTAAATTGCACAAAAGACGAACTCGCGACGCACTTAGTATGGGCCTCATCTAGCTACGAATCACGCAGGGATAAACCCAAGCAACCTTATTACCTGATAGATTCTTTTTTGTTCGAGCGTTTTTTTCATCATCTAGGCTTTCAAAGTCATACTTATACTGATTTTGATTCAACCATGAGCGCCGAACAAGAGCGCCAAAAAACGTCCATTTTTGTGCATTCAGCCGGTTTTTTCATAGAAATTAACGAGGCCATTTCTGATCTTGCAAGTCCTACCATTCTACGCTCCCAACAAATTATTTTTCATCAACATCAGCGTCAATCCATTCCGATCTCAGAGACTTATAAAGATCCTATGTCGAAATTCTTAGCGGGGCTACAAACAGGGAGCGGTCAAATGACCCAGCATGGGGCAGGAACTCCTCAATGGAGCCTTTCCAGCGAAGTGGCCAATCGAACGTTTGAATTTCAATCCACCTCGACCACATCAACCGGCCCTGTTTTTACTGATGCATGGATCTTCATTTGTCTTTATTTAAAAACCATGAAGCCCCAGCCCACTGTCGAACTGCTCATTTCCCCCTCCACAGAGCATCCGATAGATTATGTTATCAATGCACTTGCTGCTCACCCCAACATGCCCCGTTTGCAAGCATTGCAAGAACACTTGGTTTTGAGCAAACAAACCAAATCCCAAGAGCAAACCAACATCATCCATGACGAACGCTCTTTACTTTTTGAGCGGGCTTTAACAGAAGCATGGGATGCTGATCAAAAACATCTTTGCTTCACCTTACTCAGATATCTTTTTTTACACCATCGAATGATTGCCTTTAAAGGACCGAATGACCAAGATTGGCAGAAATATGATCTACATGCTGCTAAAAACAACTCTTTTGAATACCAAGAAGATTACGAACTGCAGATAGGATCCATAGAGCTTGCCTCTATTTGGCATCGACGATGGAAGGAACACCAACAAAAGGACTCACGATACTTAAATCATTTGCCGTATCCTTATAAATCAAGACTCTCAACGGCCTCTCACTTGATTCAGACCATTTTACAATCCCATTGGACTCCTGATCATTTGAAACAATATGGGTTTAACTTACCCATTGAACCCTTTCAAATCCCATGGATGGAGTCGTCACTGTTGTTTTTTGTCAAGCAGTATCCTTGTAAGAGCATTTTAAATCCGATTGACATGGAAGCCTTGGAAGAAAGATGCCAGGCCTCCTGGTCTAAATTAGAAGTCGTTCACCCCTTTAACAAAGGCATTACCTTAATTGACGCGATTCTGAACACTTTCCTTTCAGAAATTGACCCCCACTTAAACATTCAAGCCACCTTGAACATTTTTAAAAGCTTTTTGAATACCATCCCGCAAGAATGTTTTCAAACATGGGCCACTCAGCAAGGGGCAGATCACCTGACCGGCCCACAGCGGCTTTTATCGACTTTATTGGGAGGCACTGGCAAAGGCAAGTCACCGCCAGATGACCATTTAGAACTTTTATCCACGTCCCTCGAGCTTTTACATCAAAAAATAGATAGCCACCAGTGGGTTTGGGAAACCCCAGATGTTAATATCAATGGACTCATCAGTGCGAGCACCGGCATCTACCACCATCGATCGGGTATTTGGCAAGCCGGGCTTAAAGCCCTCTTGGAGAGTCCCCACTGCGTTTCTATCCAGCAACAACAGACTAGCTTAAAAATCCTTCAGTCCGATCCTCACCACCATATCTTTTACACGCAAGAATCTAATTTAGACCTGCAAATGTATAACAATCTTCCAGCCACCAGTGTCGGGCTGCATCATGGTGTAGAACGTGCCAAAACAGCCCATCACTATCAAACACTGAACGCCTCTTTGAAAGAAGTCTCAAACCATCCTCCCTCTTCTAAAAGAAGAATGTAGGCCAATTAAAAACGTTGTGTTTTACGAAGGGTTTGATATCATAAAGACATGAACAAAAAACCTAAGAATTTCGTATTTGATTTTGAAAAAGGAACCTGGCAATCCAGTCGAATTTCGACCAAGCCCATGATCAGGGCCATGCGACGGCATTTTAAAGCCAAAAAAGCAGATCAAGCCGAAGACATAAGCGAAGCCATGCATTTATTTTATCGTGAAGGCCCCAAAGTACTGGAAGACCCCAAGTGGTCAACAGTGCTGACGGATTTTTTTGAATGCAGTTTAGAAGAGCTGAAAGCAAATGTAAAACCTGCCCTCCATCGACAACGCGACTACCGAAGCCTTACTAGCACCCTTATTGAGACCTACACGTGGGAGTGGGATTTTTTTGAAAAATTTTTAAATCGAATTGGCTTTAAATCTCCCACCTACAGACCGGTTCAAACTGATTTTCAAAAACCTGATGCACACAGCCTTTCTTCTTTAAATTTTTATCATCCAGCTGGCTTTTGTTTTCAATTTTATAATCGTGTTGAAAAAGTCGAGGACAATCTTTATAAAGTGTCACCCACTTTGCATGAACAACAAAACCAGTTACAAACCTGCCCCGTGGATTATGCGGATAAACATGAGTTAAGCCTTTTGATTAAATCTGCGCAAGCCTCCAGTGGCAGTGTTCGCCTTCATTATTCGGGGCTCTCTCAATTGGATCGATACGAAACACACTCTCGAAACGAATCCTTGTGTTTTTCAACGCCCGTGGACCATGCTTCTCCTATTTTAGACTATAAACTGATTAATGCGTTGCTGCATGTTAAATTATATGGCAAAGAACCTGGCCAAGCGATTCCACCGCAGATTTTTTTAGACAGTTACGATGGGCAATTCGCCACTTTAATTGACTTGACGGATCATATTCAAGCCTCCCCCGCCTTGAATCGGTTAAAAAAATATTGGGCCAACGAACATGAGTTTTCTCGATTATCTCGCCATTATCTCATCGATGACGCCGGCAAACAAGCGTTTGAAAACCCGATTGATTCTCATGATTTAGAAAAAGCGCTCGATGAGATATGGGCCCTTGGAGAACATCAAGCCTGTTTTGACATCTTGTATTACTATTTGAGTCGACGCCTGACATGTAAATACATTGACCCTCAGAAACCTGATCAACCTGCCAAGGATCAACGCGTCATGGTGTCGCTGGACGCTGCTCCGACGTATTATAACATCGAATTGAAAACCAGAGACAATCACAGAGACAATCAATCTGTTTTCTTGTCTTCGCAGTGGCATCAACGATGGGCGTCTTATTTGCAACAAGACATGCGTTATTTTGAACATTTAAACCTAAATCAGCAACTCAAAAACGAATCAACGGGGGCTTTTATTGAAGAAATTCTTGCTTTTCACGCCCAATATTCAGATGTTCAACAGCAAGGCTTTTCGATGAAAACTCACCCTTTTCAATCGGCTTGGATGGAATCCAGTCTTCTTTCAACCTTTTTAGCCCCCCAAGAAATCGACGCCCATATTGGCTTTGATGTCAAAGCATTGGAACAACGTTGCCAGGCTTATTGGCAACAAGAAGAATTGGTTCATCCCTTTAAAAAGGGCATCACTCTGATTGACGCCATGATTCGAACCATGATCAAGCACATGGACAAACACAATCCTTCCCATATGCAATTATTGACTGAGCATTTCCAAGCCTTTATTCAAACCGTCCCACAATCTTGTGTAGAGGCCTGGGCCTGTCAAAAAGGAGTGGATCAATTGACCGGCCCCCAACGCTTAATTTTAGCCCTATTGGGAGATTGTCGATTTACTAATTCCACCCGAAGTAATGATGTTCAAGTGCTCCAAGACATGCTTGCGGCGATTGACGCGCGGGTCTCCAAAGCAGATTGGGTCTGGGAAACACAAACCGTTAATCTCAACGGATTATTTTCGGTTTGTCGCACTCGATTATTGGATCGCAACTATGTCTGGGAGGAAGGCTTAAATTGGC
>Ga0209278_1001749_pt1 | contig 12823 bp, 13 predicted proteins | sample JI81BgreenDNA_FD_187504 | JGI IMG/M metagenome (GOLD analysis project Ga0209278, IMG submission 187504) | Wastewater effluent complex algal communities from Wisconsin, to seasonally profile nutrient transformation and Carbon sequestration -... | ecosystem: Engineered > WWTP > Effluent > Algae... | reverse complement strand
GTGAATTATGGGCGATCACAAGTAAAAGCTAAAAAAGCAAACACATCGTAACTAATCGTTTTGAGGTGCAAGTGCGATCGCCTGTTCAAAAAAACTTCTATCAAATCCGCTGACATCGGAATTATAGTGGGAGGTTAAGAGTTCGCTATCCAAATCGCGAGTTCTTAACATCCCACTGAGATGATCTGAATATATTAGGGCTTGCTGAATAATCGATCGCATATTGCGTGGCGAAAGGTTTCGATCGCGCGAGCGAGAGTAAAGTCGCCGTGATAAACAGGTAAAATAGGTCAAAACCCGTGCATAGCCACCTGCGATCATGTACAGAAAAGCTGAGCTTGCTCCCCTCCAACCCTTAGACTTTGAACTAACCAACGGATGTAAATTGTCAGCCCTCAACCGTTGGGTAAAAATGGCCCAAATAATCCCGTGGGATGAATTTGAATCAGAATATGCGGCTAACTTCCCGACAGCGCATGGTGCACCAGCCAAATCTTTTCGGATGGCGTTGGGAGTATTAATCATTAAAAAAAAACTGGGAATTAGCGATCGTCCAAGAGTAGAACAGATTAGGGAAAACCCCTATCTACAATACTTTATTGGTCAATCAAGCTACAGTAACGAGCTACCCTTTGACCCCTCTCTATTAGTTCATTTTCGGCAACGAATTAGCCAGAATCTAATTAATAAACTTAACGAACGAATGGTTGAAAAAATCCGCTCCATCACCCCAGTTAAACCATAAAAAAAAAGGATTCGGACGCCAAAAATGAGTCACCCAATCGCGGAAAATTAATCATAGATGCTACCTGTGCCCCAGCCGACATTACCTATCCGACCGACTTAGGACTATTAAACAAAGCCAGAGTTCATACCGAAAAAATTATAGACATCCTGTATAAACAGATCAAATATCAAACCAGTAAAAAACCAACAACCTACCGTAATCTAGCAAGAAAAGACTACTTAGCAGTAGCTAAACAAAGACAGCCCACCCGAAACAAAAGAAAACAGGCACTAAAAAAACAGCTCCAATATATTAAAAGAAATCTACCTCATATTCAACAGCTAATCGATGCAGGTGCGACCATAGAATGCCTGAACAAAAAGCAATATAAAACCTTGCTAGTCCTTACAGATGTCTATCGCCAACAGCAATGGTTATTTGATAATAATAAACAGAGTATTGAGGATAGAATAGTAAGTTTAAGCCAACCCCACATCCGTCCGATAGTCAGAGGAAAAGCCGGAAAAAGCGTAGAGAGGCGAGCCAAACTATCAGCTAGTTGCTTTGAAGGGTATGTATTCTTAGATCGGATGAGCTGGGATAATTTTAACGAATCAGGAGACTTAAAACAATAGTTCGGACAGTTTTTGGCCCAATGGCTTATGCTCGCTTGACTTTGAGCCACTGTGGATAATTAAATCAATGTCAGCTCCACCCCTGACTTACATTTAATTCGACTTTTTTATGCTCCTTGCCCCGCGTAAGCTTGTAGTATAGTTCCAAAAACTGTCCGGACTATTGTTAAAGAATTTGGAGATAATTATGTAATTAATTTTGCTTGACTACTTAATTTTCATAAAAAATATAAATTAAAGTTAAAAAAGTTAGACTAAAAAAAGTTTGATGGCTTTGATTTTTGAAAAATACCAGTAATATCATCACATCTGCGGAATGTGGGTTTTAGCTTAACTTGTCAGTAATGACGGCGCACTCATGAGCGGGCTGGGCACTGATGGCGCACCTTACCCCAGATGGCGACTCAAAGAATTTGTTGGCCCTACTCCTATATATCTATTGTTCATATTTATAGTTGGTCGATCGTCCTTGACGCTACCCATACCTGCCGCTGCACCTCGGCCTCATCAGCTACACCCCTAACTTTTTCGTTGTTAACAGCCCCAGAGTTACCTCAAATGTAACGAAATATTACAAGATGACGCTAAAGCAGCATAGAGGCTTGACAGCAAAGAATTAAGCGGCTAATCTGATATACATACCCGGGTAAGTCAATTCACTGTCCTATGCAAGAAAAGCAAAAAGTTACATTGTATCTTCCACCAGAACTGCATCGCCAGCTCAAAATCCGAGCCGCAGTCGAAACTGAACCGATGTCATCAATTGCAGAAAGGGCAATTGTCTTCTACCTAGGAAATCCCGAACTGGTTGACGAAGTAGAAGCCTCCTACGGACAAACCCATCGGGTATACAACTGTCCAGAATGCACGGGTTCAGTAGTAATGCGAGATGGAGAACTGGCATCCGTAACAAGTCAGCCGAGCGTATTGGCTGAACAGGATCTTCCAGTAAAGCAGGTGTCGGGCGTCAGTGCCAGCACGGCAAAACCGGGAGAGGAAGAATTGGTTCCCTGCTAAGAATGCCTTGCTTCCCCAAAAAGCTAAAACTGAACATTTCAGTAAGAGGGCTAATGGCAGCATTGAGATTCAGCAAAGATAGCACCGTCTCTAGTGGGTCGAGGAATATGCAAGAAGAGATCAGTATTCTAATCCAAGCTCAATATCCTCTGATCTACCTCGTGACATCCGAGGAAGAGCGGTGTGAGCAAGCAATTTCGACAATAGCTCAAGCAAAACCACAGCGACGAGTATTTATCTGGACTGTAACTCACGGCATTGTGGAGTATGGTCAACCCCGCACCACCACCCAACACAACACCGTCTCGCCAGAGGCAGCAATTGAATGGGTGATCAGGCAGCGAGAACCCAACAGTAACGCTAGCATCTACATTTTCAAAGATTTGCATCCTTTTATAGATTCTCCTCCGGTAACGAGGTGGTTGCGCGATGCGATCGCCCACTTCAAAGGAACGCAAAAGACAATTATACTGATGTCTCCTTTGCAGCAAATTCCGATCGAGCTAGAAAAGGAAGTAGTGGTATTAGACTTCGCGTTGCCAGACATGAAGGAACTAAACCAAGTATTGTCTGGTCAGTTGGAACAAACGAAATCGCGACGCATTACCACAGAAGGGCGAGAAAAACTTTTAAAAGCAGCCTTGGGATTGACCAAGGACGAAGCTGAAAAAGTTTATCGCAAAGCTCAAGTTTCGACTGGGCGCCTCACAGAAGAAGAAGTAGACATAGTTCTTTCGGAGAAAAAGCAATTAATTCGGCGCAACGGCATTCTAGAGTTCATTGAAGAAGACGAAACCCTGGATGCAGTCGGCGGCTTAGAAGAGCTGAAGCGGTGGCTGAGACAGCGTTCCAACGCCTTTACAGAAAGGGCGAGAGAATACGGTCTGCCCCAACCAAAAGGGATGTTAATTCTCGGCGTACCGGGATGCGGGAAATCGCTGATTGCCAAGACCACCTCCCGCCTCTGGGGACTGCCCCTGCTGAGGCTAGATATGGGTAGAGTCTACGACGGCTCGATGGTGGGTCGATCGGAAGCCAACCTCCGCAATGCCCTCAAAACCGCAGAATCCATCTCTCCAGCCCTCCTCTTCATCGACGAACTAGACAAAGCGTTTGCAGGAGGCACTGGTTCGGCCGACTCAGACGGAGGCACCTCCAGCCGGATTTTCGGTTCGTTCCTCACTTGGATGCAAGAAAAGACTTCCCCAGTCTTCGTAATGGCAACAGCCAACCGAATCGAGCGGTTGCCGGGAGAATTCTTGAGGAAAGGCAGATTCGACGAACTCTTCTTTGTTGATCTGCCTACCAAAGAAGAACGCCAAGATATATTTAAGATTCACCTGTCAAAGCGCCGTCGGGAAATTACTCGCTTCGATTTAGAGCAACTTTCCAATGTTTCCGAGGGCTTTTCAGGTGCAGAGATTGAGCAAGCGCTAGTAGCCGCAATGTACGAAGCCTTCGCTCAAGATCGAGAGTTTACGCAGCTAGACATCATCGCGGCCATTAAATCCACAATGCCACTGTCTAAAACAATGACCGAACAGGTCACCGCCCTGCGAGATTGGGCTAGACAGCGTGCACGGCCCGCTGCGTCTTCCGTCGCTGAATATCAGCGAATGGAATTTTAAAAGCTTTCTCCTGGTCCAAACAGGAGCAAAGGCTAGCAACAGCTAGCAGTTCGATTCAAGAGCCGCCAAGCGGCACCGTTAAATCCAGACCGTTGTTGTTTCTCTCTCAGTTTTATTAGGAGGAAATCCAATGTCTCACTTTAGCACACTGCGTACCAAAATCACCGATGCCGAAATCCTGAAAGCTTCCCTGCGCGACTTGGGCATTTCAGTCAAGTCAGAAGCTGATGTTCGTGGCTATAACGGTCAGCGCGTTCGCTCCGACATCGTGGCGATTCTGGAAGGCGAATATGACCTGGGTTGGTCTCGCAATAGCGATGGTTCTTTTGACCTGATTGCCGACCTCTGGGGCGTCGCCAAAAAGCACAATCAAACTGAGTTAATCAACTCCATCAACCAGAAGTACGCAGTCAACAAGACCTTGGCAGCAGTCAAGCAGCGCGGTTTGCAAAATGCCAACGTTAAGCTGGTAGTGCAAAACTAATTGAACTGCATATTTCCAAGCTCGCGGGTTAACCAAACAAACGGGTTAACCCGTTTTTAGATCGCTAGGAGGTAGAGGGGGGTCTTTGGGCCGCCACATACTTTTTTAGCACTCCCAAGCAGCAGCTTTCAACCTGAAAGCTGCTGCTTTATCCTTTAATGGTCGGCTTCCTAATGCTTAGGACAATCGTCGATCGTTTGTTGAGAAATTTCAAGTATTCGATCGACTTTGCGTTCCCAATCAAAAGGCTGCCGGACTCGTTCCCGTCCCGCACAACCCATACTCTGCCGCAATTCTGGTGACTGAGCGAGCTTGAGCATCGCATCTGTCAGTCCCTTGACAAAGCCTTCTCTGGAAGCGGGTTCTACTAAAATACCGCAAGTGGAATTCAGATAAGGATCGCGAATTAAATAATTTACACTCTTGAAAGTGGGGAGTAGGGGATGGGCTGATAGCCCGCCCTTTCTGGACGGGCTATAAGAGCCCATCCCACAAGAACCATCACGCATTGTAAGTTATTTAATTCTCATTCCTAATCTGCCGGGCCGCCCCAGTTCGTTGCTATGACGGGCAAGCCCACTGCCATTGCCTCCATCACCACTGCCGGGCCGCATTCCCGCACACTGGGGAAAACCATTGCATGAGCTTGTTGCATTTTGAGGGCGCACTCCCCCTGAGACAGCCAGCCACTAAATACAACGCTGCTGTCGATGCCTAAGCGAGCTGTTTGAGCTTCGAGTTCCCCTCGGATTTGCCCATCACCGATGATTTCCAACCCACATTCGGCACTCTCAACTGGCACATAGGCGGATTGAGGGGGGAAATTTGATACTCCCCACCGATGAATCGGGGGGATTCTTGATTAAGACCACAAAGGGACTTTCAAAGGCGTTATCAATGCACCTCTACCCACTCAGCGATTGCACAAATCCAAGCCTTGCGTATATTTTGTTTGTTTGTTTATGCTTTCAGAGTCCATCACAACGCCAGATAGGTACGCTCAATAATTCACTATTGCTTGTTTGGTCAGGCTACAGTCAAGCTGAGACGAACCAAAGAAAGGAGTTTCACCTTATTAAATTATTTCAACACGTGGATGGTTATTCTTAATCACGTTATAATTATACCGCTTTGTATTAATACCAATTCACTATGAAGGTACACGCTCATGTAGGCTAAAAGTAGAGGAGATGCAATATGGGCAACAAATTTAAGGTAGAAATCCCGGAAACGGTTGAGGAACTAGAGCATCGACTCGAACGGGCTATAACCGCAGTAAGTAAAGAAAAATTACTGCTATTATACTGAATTGCCACCAAAAAAATCAAAACAAGAGAAGAATTAGCCACGATGCACCGATCGAGACGAATCAACAATATATCGTTGGTTAAGAGCTTACAAATAAGGTGGAATTACCTCATTACTCACAGTAAAAAAAAGCTCCCGGTAAGACTCCACATATACCGCCCGAAGTTAGATAAAAATTAATCAAAAAACTGCAAGAGCCAGAGGGGGAAACAAGTTATGGCAAATTACAGATATGGCTAGAAAAAGAATGCGGAATCAAAGTGAGCTATAAAGTCGTACATGACCTAGTTCATTATAAATTAAAATATTACCTCTCTCGTCCCAAGACCCCAAAGCAATAAGGTGAACGAAGTTGCACAGACAAACTTTTAAAAAAAAAACTGTGGGAGATTATCAAAGTAATGATTAAATATTTCGGAACAGGACAGCCTGTAAGGATATGGTGTCAGGACGAGAGTAGATTTGGATTGATTACTATGCAGGGCATGATGATTACATTGAAGGGGATAAAACCAGTCGGAAAAAAGCAATGGAAGCGAGGAAAATTCTATGTGTATGGAGTTGTATAGCCATAACAGGTGAACTATATTATCAATAATTTTCTCAGCTCAATCACAACTGCTTTCAAGAGTTTTTACATAAATTTGCTGAAAAATACTCAGACTATTTCAATCTAATTATCATGGATAATGGTAGCTTTCATAAAGCTCTCTTATTAGACTGGCATGACCATGTAATGCCAATATATTTACCTGCCTATAGTCCTGAATTGAATCCGATTGAAAGATTGTGGGAACATACAAAAAAAGACCTCAAGTGGGAAAATTATTCGAGTTTAGATAAACTCAAAGAACAGGTAGATATAATTATCAAATCTCTCACGAATGAAGAAGTTTTATCTCTCTGTGGTTGGGACTATATCCTTGAAGCTATATTAAGTGCAGGTTCATAGTGAATTGATATTAGTGAGAAAAACATTATCATTCTCGAAAAAGCTATAAAATCAGATCGGGGCAATCTGGAACGTCATCCACGAATATAACCAACAAGTCAGAAAAAAAATGGGGATTGCATAACAATATCGATTGTTTTTCTCTGTCCTTTACAAAAAAAAATACCAAAATATGTTCGATATTGTTGCCAATATTCCAAGGCGACTAAGACATCTTCTTCGAGAGTTAGGATGGTGCGAAGTCCTCTTCTGTCTTTATTATTTTCTACAGCAAAGTTCACCCTTGGCGTTAACTATTGCTTTGAGGGTTTGAATGTTGATACCAAATCAACGTGGAAATTGACAAGATTGCAAATTTATATAAGATTGATTTTTCGTGATTTACTTATTGTGTAATGACAACAGAACTTTCTAGCATCTTATCCTGTCTATGGCAAGACAAGAGTGAAAATAAGTTACGAGTTGGGATTCAATTAACTCAAGCAAAATGTTTCATTATATCATAAAATTATTTTACAATAGGTCTAAGCTGTTGGGCATCTAAATTGTATTTTTGGGGCGGGCTAAGAGTGCCAAACCCTACTCCCCACAAGACTTTTTTTAAATTTGACTATACAATTTAAATGCACTGGGAGCATCTCATATTTGTAAAAACACTTCTTCTGGGTCCTTCCTTCTTCCTCTTCCCTCTTCCCTCCTGCCTCAAAACTCCTGCCTCAAAACTCCAATTTCTAGCGGAGGCCTGCTTTCATTGAGATGCTCCCAATGCACTTCAGCTTAAGCTCAATGTAACGCAGGCACGGAACACCCTAACCAGGGTGATATGCGCCTGCGTTATCAAGAATCATCTCAATACAAATGAACCCTAACTATTCATCGGCAATCTACCAGATGCAGCCCGCTGCATGGTACTAACTCGCAGCGAGTTAGAGAATATTCCTTGACCTTGCAGTTCAGGGATAGCAGGTTTTACTTCTACTTTTACCACCCTGGCTGTGCAGATAAAAACCGTTTGATCGGCTAAATGGAAAGTCAACCAAGGTTGATTTAACAAATTCAGCAGTTCTTCTTGTAGTTCTTGTGCAGGTATCGGAATAGTGAAAGTTTCAGCCTGACCTTCCACATAATGAAATGTCACTTGAGTTGTGTTCTCTTTATCTTGAGTTAATTTGGCAAAAGAACCGGCGCGCATAAATTTTGCTCCCCAACTTTAGACTATAAAAAAAATCAGAATTAAATCTAAAAAATTTGAATTCTGAATTGTTTAACTTTAACCTGTGACAGGGCTGAGGCAGAACTCAGAAGACTGAAGGCAGAATTAAATCGAGTTCAGCCTTCTAGTTTATAGCTGATTCCTGCGATCGCCTATACGTTAGCAGAAGATGTTGGCATCGCACTCATTTTCTCTAAATCTAGAACTTTTGCCAAGTCTTCTGCACTCATTAAACCCCTTTCTAGCACAATTTGCCGCAAAGATTTGCCGGTTTCTAGAGATTCTTTGGCGACAGCGGCGGCGTTGAGATAGCCGATGTGAGTGTTGAGGGCGGTAACGAGGGCGAGACTGCCTTCTGCGTAGGCGAGACATCGATCGCCCTTAGCTTCAATTTTGGCGAGGCATTGTGTAGTCAAAGCGCTGATGGTATTGCCCAAAATTTCGATGCTGTGAATGAGATTGTAGGCAATCAGGGGCATCATCACGTTCAATTCTAATTGTCCCGCTTGGGCGGCAAGGGCGATCGCGCTATCGTAACCCATAACTTGAAAACAAACCATCGATGTCATTTCTGCCATCACAGGGTTGTATTTTCCCGGCATAATTGACGAACCAGGTTGCACAGGAGGCAGTTGAATTTCTTTCAAACCCGTTTTCGGCCCGGAGTCCATCAAACGCAAGTCATGGGACATTTTAACGCAATCCTGAGCGAGATTTCGCAGTGCACCGGAGACATTTACAAACGGTGCCATACTCTGCATAGCAGCCATTAAATGCTTTGCTGGTTTCAGGGGGTGGTCAATTAATTCGGAGAGAATTTCAGCAACTTTTTGACAGTATTCAGGATGAGTATTTAACCCGGTTCCTGCCGCACTTCCCCCCAATCCCAGGGATGTCAAATCATCGGATGCCCTGTCAATTCTCAAGGTATGTTCTTTCAGAATTTGCGCCCAAGCGCCGAAGGTGTCGCCGAGTCGAACCGGCACGGCATCTTGCAGGTGAGTGCGGCCGGATTTAACAATATCTTTGAATTCTTCGGCTTTGTTTTCTAGGGCGACTACGGCATCCGACAAAGCCGGAAACAGAGTTTTTTCTAACGCCAACAATCCGCCAATCCGAATCGCCGTCGGAATCACATCATTTGTCGATTGACCGTAGTTTACATGATCGTTAGGACTGACGCGCTTGTAGTTGCCTTTTTCATCGCCCATAATTTCCAAAGCGCGATTTGAAAGAACTTCATTAACGTTCATGTGGTGAGAAGTTCCGGCGCCGGCTTGGTAGACATCAACTACAAATTGATCGCGCAATTTGCCAGCTAGGATTTCATCTGCTGCTTGGACAATTGCTTGACTGATGTCTTGGGGAATGCAGCCTAGTTCACCATTGGCGATCGCCGTTGCTTTTTTAATTAAAACACAAGCATCAACGTATGTTGATAAAGGCTTAATGCCGCTAATCGGGAAATTTTCAATAGCCCTTAGAGTTTGGATGCCATAATAGACATTAGATGGGATTTGTTTGTCTCCCATCGAGTCGCTTTCGGTGCGATAGGTTGCGGTTGGCTTTTGAGTCATATCGTCTGGTTTGTGAGAATTAGGAATTGGGATTTTTTTTAAGAATGCTGACTGCCACTGCTGTTTTACCGCGTCGGCGGACTCAGTAAAATACAAGTCAATCGATTTTCGATTTTCGATTTTCGATTTTCGATTAAAGAATTGAAGCATTGACCCCACGGATAAACTGGGGGGGCAAGTTTATCGGATACAGGTTTTTTATTTCTCCACGGATGAATCCGGGGGCTTGTATCCTGGATGCTTTCGCTCACGATTGTAAATAATTATCTCACACTCCGAGTTAAATCTCAAATCTCAAATCTTAAATTAAGATTATTTACCTAAAAGTGTGCAAGAATAGTTGTGTAATTCCGAGTTGTTTAGAACGCCTCCTTCTGTACTTGAGCAGATAAATTTGCGTGCTTAAAAATAAATATTAAACCAGAATTTGAATTTTTGTCACAAAAATTCAAATTACAAATCGGGGAAAGTTGTTATATTTGGTAGCACAAACAATTTTGCAGCAGGCGAATTGCCAAAAATTATGCCGCGTTACCAAACCATAGATGATGTTCCTACCCTCCAAGAGGCACTGGAAGGAATAATTGTTGAAGATTTAAAAAAGCTGAATGCACTGTTGTCGGGCGATCGTAAATTAACCCGCAAAGCTGACCTGGTTGCTGGGATTAAACAGCAAATGCAGGGAGAAAAACTTAAGCAAGTTTGGGCGCAATTAGACGATTTGCAAAAAGCGGCCGTAGCGGAAGTTATACATGGGTCAGGTGGTGGCTATGATGCCGATGTATTTGTGGCGAAATACGGACAACAACCAAACTGGGGAACCAGCGATCGCTATGGATACAACCGAGAACCATCCCTACTATGCTTGTTCTTCTACGGCACTGTGATACCCTACGATCTTGAAGAAAAATTGCTGAAGTTTGTGCCAAAACCTCAAGGAATTTCCTTAAATCTGGTTGGTGATGTACTGCCAGATAATTTTATGGTTCGTGTAGAAAAACGTAACTTTCGTACATCTCAAAGAGAGGTATCCGAGTACGAACTTCCTTTGACTATTTGTGAAATGGAACGGGCAGCCCCAAAGGATTTGGAAGCAGTTTTGCGTCTGATTCAGTCGGGCAAAGTTGCCGTTAGTGAGAAAACCGCATTACCTGGTGCCGCAACTCTCAAAGCGATCGCCGCTGTATTGCAAGGGGGTGATTTTTATAACGACGAACAGCGCCAAGCTACCTTGGAAAAGGGCGATATATTCTACGAGGTTGGTAACATCAAATCCTTTGCTTGGGCAGCGATCGCCCAAGCAAGCAAATTCGCCGAACTATCGGGCAAAAAGCTAGCTTTGACCAAAGCGGGACAGAAAGCTTTGCAAGAATCACCTGCCAAAGGATTACAGACAGCATGGAAGCGCTGGTTAAAAACAAACACTTTTGATGAATTTCGCCGCATTGATGCGATTAAAGGACAAACCGGCAAGGGCGCGCGGGGCATGACAGCGGTGGCGGGGCGGAGAGAGGCGATCGCCTCAAGGCTAGCAGAATGTCCTGTCGGTAAATGGGTTCTGTTTAGCGAATTTAGCAGGTATATGTTGGCAACTGGGAATCGGTTTGAAGTAACGCGCGATCCCGACAATCTCTATATTTCTGAATTTGGGTATGGTAACTTAGGATATTCGGGCAGTCACGATTGGCATATTCTACAAGAAAGATATATGCGCTGCCTGTTGTTTGAATATGTTGCTACCCTCGGAATAATTGATGTTGCCTATGCCGATCCGTCCCTCATACCCAGCGATTTTGACGATCTTTGGGGAACGGACGATTTGAGATTTCTCAGTCGCTACGACGGCTTAATATCTTTTCGCCTGACAGCTTTGGGGGCTTACTGTTTGGGATTGACTCACAATTACACCCCGCCAGCAATTGAGTTCCGTCAAACACTCCGCGTACTGCCCAATTTAGATATTGTTGTAGCAGGAGAAGGCATTGCGGCATCAGATGCGATCGTCCTCGATCTCTATGCTAAAAAAGTTTCAGATGTCGTCTGGCAACTCGATCGACAAAAGCTATTTACCGCCATTGAAGCCGGATACCCGCTAGCAGAATTTAAAGAAGTTTTAGAGACAAGAAGTATCGAACCGCTACCGGAAACCGTACAGCAATTTCTGACGGATATTACAGAACGATCGAATAGTTTGCAAGATGCAGGAACTGTCAAGTTAATCGAATGTAAAAACGCCCATTTAGCAGTGTTGATTGCCAATGATTCCCGTACCAAAAAATTCTGTCAGCTAGCGGGCGATCGCACTTTAGCAGTTCCATTATTCCAGGAAACTAAGTTTCGCAACGCCCTGCGGCAAGTCGGCTACGTCTTACCCCAGCGGGATAAATAGTAATACCATTTCTCTAAAATCGTGCAACACTCTTCGACCCCCCCTAGCCCCCCCTTGCAAAGGGGGGGGACAAGAATACTGTTATTTCGTTTAAAATTGGTAGAAGATAGTGTCCGGTGGTATCGATCGCACTCGCGCCAGGGTGCAGCAGTCCGATACAAATCCTGAAATTTATTGCAGGGACAATCGCCCGACTGCTTCACCCTAAAAGTATCTAAAATAGTTTCCTTCTTCCCGATCGCATTTGAGACAAGCCTAATAATTAATCCGTGTATCCGTGTTAATCCGTGTAGTGCATTCCTTCTTCCCTCTTCCCTCTTCCTTCTTCCCTCTTCCCTCTTCCTTCTTCCTTCTTCCTTCTTCCTTCTTCTTATGAATTATGTTCCCGAAAATGCTTTGATCGTGCAAAGCGATCGATCGATCTTACTAGAAGTTCACGCCCCCACAGCACAACAGGCGCGAGAAGCGATCGCCCCCTTTGCCGAATTAATCAAAAGTCCCGAACACATCCACACCTATCGCATCACGCCCCTCAGCGTGTGGAATGCGCGGGCGGCGGGAATGCCAGTTGAAGACGCGATCGCAGCTTTGCGAAAGTATGCCAAGTATCCCATTCCTGAGTCCGTAGCGCAGGAAATTGAACTGTTGGGGGCGCGCTATGGATTAACTGTAATTGAAAGAATCGATGTGGCTAGCCCCGATTTACAACTGCGAATTGCCGATTTTCCTCTAGCGGAATTGCTGGTACGGGACGATCGCGTTAAACCAATGTTGGGGAAGCGCATCTCCGATCTTTGCTTTCAAGTCGATGCCGGGAATCGCGGCGTACTCAAGCAAGCTTTACTAGCGGTGGGCTATCCGGCAGAAGATTTGGCCGGATATGTTGAGGGTGC
>Ga0209278_1001747_pt1 | contig 12831 bp, 8 predicted proteins | sample JI81BgreenDNA_FD_187504 | JGI IMG/M metagenome (GOLD analysis project Ga0209278, IMG submission 187504) | Wastewater effluent complex algal communities from Wisconsin, to seasonally profile nutrient transformation and Carbon sequestration -... | ecosystem: Engineered > WWTP > Effluent > Algae... | reverse complement strand
GCGACACGTCCACCAGCACGCGCTGGTCCAGTGCGATGGCCGCCAGATCCGCCACATTGGCGGCCAGCGTCGCCTCGCCGTAACTGCCGCCATCGGTGTAATCGAACAGAAAGCGCGGCACGCGGCGGCGGCTCAGCGCGCGATAATCAGCGATGCTGGCGGGCTTCACGGCACGCTCGTTGCCTTCGCTGCTGCCACCTGGGCTTCCACGCTCCTCAGGATGGCGGGCACATCGTGGACGATACCATCGCGGATGGTCCAGCGGATGCCGCCCTTCACCACCGTTTTCTGCGTTGTCTCGTCCAGCCGGGCAAAGCCGGTGCCATAGAGCGTCTTCAGATTGTGCAACGGGTTTTCCGGCACCACGATCAGATCGGCGCGCATGCCCACCCGCACCAGCCCAAAGTCCGGCTCGCGGCCCTTGGGTTCTTCCAGCGTGGTGGCACCGTTGATGGTCGCGGCCTGGATCACCTCCAGCGGCGCAAAGCCGGCCTCGCGCAGCAGTTCCAGCTCCAGAATGTAGCCAAAGCCCCACGTCTGCCAGATGAAGCCGGGATCGCTCCCGGTCGTCACGCGCCCGCCCATGTTCTTGTAATCATTCACCAACTGCATGTAGCGCGTGTAGAAGCGCCGCCATTCATATTCGCGCTCGCTGGTCCAGTCGAAGAAGTAACTGCCGTGGTTGTCGCGGTTCGATTCGAAGAATCGCGTCAGGCTGGGCAGCGTGTAGCGATCATGCCATTCGGCGCGCTGCGCCCGCATCAGGTCGCGGCTGGCGCTGTAGATGTTGAAGGTGGGATCGAAGGCCACGCCGGTTGCCTTCTGCGCCTTCAGATAATCCACCCATTCCGGGCTGCCCGGCGGGTGGATCTGGTCCCAGATTTCGGCGATCCCGCCAAAGCGCTTCTGTTCATCGTTGAAATCATAATCGGCAGGCGTGTCCTGCACGCGCCGGCCATCCAGGATGCTTTCGAAATGGCCATAGAAGTGCGTGATGGTACCCAGACCGGCAGCAGCGGCATCGCGGCCATTGAATTCCGCGATGTTGGGCTGCGACAGGTGCGCCACCGTGCCCAGGCCCAGCTTCTTCGCTTCGTCCAGGGCGGCGCGATCGATGGCCGGCGTTTCGTCGCCCCGGTTGAAGAACTTGATGCCATCGATGCCCACGCTGGCGGCCCAGCGCACCCATTCGCGCGCCTTTTCAGGTGTTTGCACCCGCCCGCCCTTCCAGCCGGCGTTCTGCCCCGAACCCAGCGTCTGGTACACATACAGGCGCGGGCTCATGATCTCGCCTGCGGCCGCGCGCTTCTGATCGGCCAGCGCCCGTGCTGCGTCCCCGCCATAGAAGGACACGCCGCGCACCGTCGTCACCCCGTGCGCCAGCCACAGTTTCCACGCATAATCGGGATCGTTCATCTTGAAGATGTCACCCTGGTGGCCGTGCATGTCCACGAAACCGGGCAGCACATACATGCCGGTGGCGTCGATCTCGCGCGTTGCACCCGCAGGCGGGCGATTGGTCTTCATCGGCAGGCCCGGCGTGCCGGCGCTGCGGATATCGGTGATCCGCCCGCCGCTGATGATGATGTCGGCCGGGCCATAGGGCGGCCCGCCATTGCCGGTGATGATGGTAACGCCGCGGATCACCAGCGTTTCATACGGCCCTGCCGCCAGCGTGGTGTCGCGCGGCGCGCTGGCTTTCATCTGGCCGGCCATCTGGGCGCTGGCGGTGGTGGTGGCACTGGCAACGGCCATCAGGCAGGCGGCGGCGAACAGCAATGGTTTCATCATTTCCCCCATGTTGCGGGCAGCATAGACGGGCGCAGAGGCTGCGGCTAGGCTGCCAACATGAGTTGGGCAGCAGTGGCGATTGGCTATGTTCTGGGGTCGATTCCGTTCGGCCTCCTCCTCACCCGGCTGATCGGGATCGATATCCGGCAGGTGGGCAGCGGCAACATCGGCACCACCAACGTGCTGCGCACCGGCAACAAGGGGCTGGCGGCGGCGACGCTGCTATTGGATGCCGGCAAGGGCGCGGCCGCCGTGCTGATCGGGCGCGAGCTTTGGGGAGAGGCCGCCGCCATCATGGCCGGCACCGCCGCCTTCATCGGACATTGCTTCCCGATCTGGCTGAAGTTTCGCGGCGGCAAGGGCGTGGCCACCATCCTTGGCATCACCTTCGCCGCCGCGCCGCTGGCGGGGGTCATCGCGCTGGCCACCTGGCTTGGTGGCGCATTGGCCACGCGTTATTCCAGCGTGGGCGGCATGCTGGCCGCCATCGCCTGCCCGTTGGCGGCCTGGGCGGTGCGAGACAACATCGGCTGGGCCATCCATTTGGCCCCGCTCGCGGCGCTGCTGATCTTCCTGCACCGGGACAATATCGCCCGGCTGCGCGCCGGCACCGAATCGAAGATCGGGCAGAAAGCCAAGTGACTCTGCCGCCCGACGCTGTCGCAAGATTGCGCCTGATCCGGACGGACAGCATCGGGCCGGTGACGTATCGGCAACTCGTCGCCCGCTTCGGCACCGCGCAGGCCGCATTGGATGCGCTGCCCGATCTCGCCCGGCGCGGCAACCGCACGCTCTCCATCTTTCCGGTAGATACCGCACAGGCCGAACTCGCCGCCGCAGCACGGCTGGGCGCGCAATTGCTGTTCATCGGCACGCCCGATTATCCGGCGCTCCTCGCGCACAGCGAAACCGCGCCGCCGGTGCTCTATGCCCGGGGAGACACCGGCCTGCTCGAACGGCCCGCCGTTGCCATCGTCGGCGCCCGCAACGCCAGCGCGGCCGGCGTGCGCTTTGCGCGCCAACTGGCGATGGATCTTGGCGCAGCGGAACAGGTGATCGTCTCGGGCCTGGCGCGCGGCATCGATGCGGCGGCGCACGCGGCGGCGCTGGAAAGCGGCACCATCGCCGTGGTGGCGGGCGGGGTGGACGTCGCCTATCCCCCCGATCACGCCGATCTGATGGCGAAGATTGCCGATCAGGGCCTGATCATCGCCGAACAACCGCCGGGTACGGAGCCGCAGGCACGGCACTTCCCCCGCCGCAACCGCATCATCGCCGGGCTATCGGCCGGCACCATCGTGGTGGAGGGCGCGGCAAAATCCGGCAGCCTGATCACAGCGCGGCTGGCGGCGGAACTGGGGCGGGAGGTGATGGCCGTCCCCGGCTCCCCCCTCGATCCGCGCGCCGGTGGCTGCAACCAGCTGATCCGCGATGGCGCCACCCTGGTGCGGGACGCAGGTGATGTGCTGGAGGCGCTCACCAGCCTCTCCGGCGATCCCCGCCTGCCTGCGGGCGTCGGCGGCGGCGTCGCCGAGCCATCCCCGCCAGCCCTCACCACGCCCGAAGCGGCCCGCACCACCCTGCTCGCGCTCCTATCCCCCACGCCCGTGCCCATGGACGATCTCGTCCGCCAATCCGCCCTGCCCGCCGCGCAAGTGGCGAGCGTGCTGCTTGATCTGGAACTGGAAGGCGCGCTGGTGCGCCATGCGGGGGCGCGGGTGGCGTTGGGGTGAGGGGGGCAGATCGCCCGCCAATCCCTACAATCAGCATCTCGCCGAAATAAGCTTGATGATTTCTACATTCGCACAGTTAGTAAGTGTTCGCGAGGCAGAAACCGGCTGCCAAGAGTAATTGAGACCATACCAAAGGCTTCCTTTGCCGCTGCCGATTCATCAAGACTGGCGTTCGATGTATGCTTACGCTAAGCTATGCGGATGATTAGAAGGTTTTTTGGGGAGCGCTCGAACGAGCCGAAGCCGACGCCTCAAGGCGGTGAGGCATCCACGCCTCCCGCGGATGCCGAGCAAGTGCTTGGCAGGCCGATACAGAGAGTTCCTGTCTCACTGAAAAGATACGAGAAAATGGATCTGCGGCATCGTCGCTTTGATGACATGAATGCGAACAAAGCCGAATTTGTTGACTGCGACTTCTCATATTCGGTGTTTGATCGTGCTTATTTTCATGGAGCAATATTTAGAAATTGTAATTTTATTGGCTGCAAATTTTATGACTCTAATTTTCGCGGTGCATCGTTTCCGGGTTCAGATTTCAAGTATGCGACCTTCCATAGAACTCTCTTGGATGCAGAAGAAATGATCGCTCTTCTTCCACAAGAGCCAAACCTGAAACGCGATGCGCTGCAGAATCTGCGTGCCAACGCGGCTGAAATCGGAAATTTTTCAAGCGAGCGTCAATTCGTTCTTGCCGAAATAGAGGCTGCAGTTGACCATGAATTAAGAATACTTAGAGGTAAAGAAGATTATTATCGTAGGAAGTATCAAGGATTAATTCCAAAATTATTGGCATTTATAAAATATGTAAGTCTGAAATTCAGTGGACTGCTTTGGGGTCACGGCGAGCGTCCTTTACTGCTTTTGGTGAGCGGAACATTTTTTGTACTCATGCTGAGTTTAGTGAATTTTTGGGCAGTCATGCCGAAAATTGGATGGAATTCGGCCGATTCTGGATTTCAAATTCTCAAATACTGATTTGACTTGTTCTGGGATGCTGGGCCCGATAAAAGGTTCAGTGGCTTTTCGTTTGTAGATTATACTCTGATTGGACTACGATATCTCTATATCGGACTATTTATCTCTGTTCTCTTTAAAGCGATTTCTCACCGCTGATGGGCGAACTGGTCGCCGTTTATTTGTTTGGCTCGGTCGCTCGTGGCGATCGTGATGCTAAGAGTGATCTCGATATTCTTGCGGTGGTGAGTGACGGCAAAGGAAAGGTAGAGGAAGAGCAGATATTGGTTAGGATACCAACCGAACTATCTGTCTTGGAGACATCAATATCTTGGTATGGGCGGCAGCGGCTAGGTTCAATGTTCCGCAATGGGGAGCTGTTTGGCTGGCATCTTTACCAGGAAGCGATCCCGCTTTTCGAGGTTGAAACTGTTATCAGAGAATTAGGGAGACCAGCGCCATATCGAGATGCAGTCGCTGATGTGGTATCGTTTCAAAAGGTATTAGCAGATATCCCAGAGCAGATTTTATTATCGCCAGACAATGCAGTATATGAGCTTGGACTTGTATATGTGTGTTTACGCAACATATGTATGGCAGCATCTTATAAGCTCTGCGGTGAGCCAGATTTTTCTCGCTATTCTCCTTTCCGATCGAACGAGGTTGCTGCAGTTACAATTACACGAGATGAGTACGATCTAGCGATGAGTTGCAGGATGGCTGGTCAGCGCGGGCTCTTGCCTCCGTCACAAGTATCACGGTCTCTGGTGGTGGATATCCATGCTAGACTACTACCTTGGATAGCCGAGTTGCTACAGCGGTTGGAGGCAAATTGATGGACGCGTTAACGAGAAGGACACGTTTCGAGGAGCGTGTGAGGCTAGAGCGGGATTTTCTTGCTCCTGTAAATCGACGGTTCGGCGGGGTGGCCCCGCTCGCAGGGATGACCGCTGGCGCTATCAATTCTTGGCGAAGCCGGGCATCTGGCTTGAATGTCGGAGTAGACGTTCAGCGCGTTGCAACGTTGCTGATTGAGGCGGCCGCTAGAGCTGAGTTGTTGGCCGACAACTCGCGTGACGTGTTCGAAGCTGGCCGCCACATTGCTCCTGATGGACTCGGCGAACTCAAAGGGCTTCTTGAAAGTGCCTTGAATGCCCCTAGCGCGGCTTGAATTCGCTCAATCCCCATAGGGTCTTTCATGACCACAAATAATGGGGGGTGCTCTTGCGTCCGGTTGCCCGGCCGCCACTATCCTTCGAGTGGCTCAGCTCAATTGCAGCCTGCGACCCTCCACCCCTTGACGCCCCCGCCAACCCCACCCCACCCTCGCGCGTACACGTGAGGGATTAGATGCAACTCGTTATCGTTGAATCGCCGGCCAAGGCGAAGACCATCAACAAATATCTGGGCAGCGGCTATGAGGTGCTGGCCAGTTTTGGCCATGTGCGCGATCTGCCGCCGAAGGATGGCTCGGTCGATCCGGAGCATGATTTCGCCATGGCGTGGGAGGTTTCGGCCGATCGCACAAGGCAGCTTGCCGCCATCCGCGAGGCCGCCAAGCGTGCCGACAGCGTGATCCTGGCGACCGACCCGGATCGCGAGGGGGAGGCGATCAGCTGGCACCTGCTGGAATGGCTGAAAGACAAGCGCGCCCTGCCCAAGGGCGGCGCCAGCCGCGTGACCTTCAACGAGATCACCAAGGCCGCCGTGACCAAGGCCATGCAGGCGCCGCGCGATCTCGATCAGCCGCTCATCGATGCCTATCTGGCGCGCCGGGCGCTGGATTATCTGGTGGGCTTCACGCTTTCGCCGGTGCTGTGGCGCAAGCTGCCCGGCGCCAAGAGCGCTGGCCGCGTGCAATCGGTGGCGCTGCGCCTGGTGGTGGAGCGCGAGCGCGAGATCGAGGCCCACGTCGCCCGCGAATATTGGCGCGTCGATGCCGAGATGATTGCCCCCAACGGCGCCACCTTCAAGGCGCGGCTGGCGGTGCTGAACGGCAAGAAGCTGGCGCAGTTTGACCTCGACAATGCTGCAGCCCATGCTGCGCGGGAAGCCATTGAGAAGAATGGATTTACCGTTCGCACGGTGGAGACCAAACCGGTCTCCCGCAACCCCGCGCCGCCGTTCACCACATCCACCCTGCAACAGGAGGCCGCGCGGCGGCTGGGCTTCACCGCCAGCCACACGATGCGGGTGGCGCAGAACCTCTATGAGGAAGGCCACATCACCTACATGCGGACGGACGGCGTGCAGATTGCCGGCGAGGCGCTGAACGCGGTGCGCGATCTGATCGCCCGCGACTATGGCACCAAGCCCGACGTGCTGCCGGAAAAGCCGCGTTTCTATGCCACCAAGGCCAAGAACGCCCAGGAAGCGCACGAAGCCATCCGCCCCACCGATTTCTCGCGCCGGCCCGGCCGCGCGGACAGCGATGCGGACCGCCTCTATGCGCTGATCTGGAACCGCACGGTGGCCAGCCAGATGGCCAGCGCCAAGCTGGAGCGCACCACGGTTGAACTGTTCGACGATGATGGCAGCCACGGCCTGAAGGCCACCGGCCAGGTGGTGATCACACCGGGCTTCCTCGCGCTCTACACCGAGGGGCGGGATGAGCCAGCGGAGGACGATGAAGACGGGATGCGCCTGCCGCGCCTGGCCGGTGGCGATCGCTGCGCCTCCAAGACCGTGGAGGCCATCCAGAGCTTCACCGAACCACCCGCGCGGTTCAGCGAAGCCACGCTGGTCAAGAAGCTGGAGGAGTTGGGCATTGGCCGCCCGTCCACCTATGCCAGCATCCTGCAGACGCTGCGCGACCGGTCGTACGTGCGGGTGGAGAAGAACCGCTTCTTCGCCGAGGAAAAGGGCCGGCTGGTGACAGCGTTCCTCGAACGCTTCTTCGCGCGCTACGTTGAGTATGATTTCACCGCGGGCCTTGAAACGCAGCTGGACGATGTGTCGGCCGGCGACGCCAGCTATCTGGAGCTGCTGCGCGCCTTCTGGGCCGATTTCCAGCCCAAGACCGCCGAAGTGATGGAGCAGCGCCCGTCGGACATCACCGTGGCGCTGGACGAATATCTGGCGCCCTATCTGTTCCCCGACAAGGGCGACGGCGTGGACCCACGCGTGTGCCCGCGCTGTGCGGCGGGGCGGCTTTCGCTGAAAACGGGGCGCTTCGGCGCGTTCGTGGCGTGCTCCAACTATCCCGAATGCAAATACACGCGGCCCTTTGCCAGCGAAGGCGGCGCCAGTGATGGCCCGCTCGACCTGGGGGCAGACCCGGAGACGGGCGAGATGATCAGCGTGCGTTCGGGGCGCTTTGGCCGCTTCGTGCAGCGCGGCGATGGCGACAAGCCGGCCCGCGCCTCCATCCCGAAGGATGTGAGCATTTCAGGCCCGGAAGACCTCGACTGGGCGGTGAAGCTGCTCAACCTGCCGCGCACCATCGGGCTCCATCCGGAAAGCGGCGATCCGATCACCGCCAGCATCGGGCGTTACGGGCCCTATCTGGCGCACAACGGCAGCTATGCCCGGCTGACGAGCACGGCGGAGGTGTTTGAAACCGGCATGAACGCCGCCGTGGTGAAACTGGCCGAAGCCGCCGCCGCCAAGGCCAACGGCGGCCGCCCGGTGCGGGGCCAGGCCACCGCGCTGGCCGAACTGGGCGCGCACCCGGAAAGCGGTGCGGCCGTGCGCGTGCTGTCGGGCCGCTATGGCCCCTACATCAGCGATGGGACAACCAACGCCAACGTGCCCAAGGGCACCGAGCCCACCGCCGTGACGCTGGAGGAAGCCGTGGCGCTGCTGGCGGCGCGCGCGGCAGCCGCACCAGCCAGGAAGGGCAAGAAGGCGCCGGCGAAGAAGGCACCTGCCAAGAAAGCGGCGGCGAAGAAGCCCGCCGCGAAGAAGGCGCCGGCAAAGAAGAAGGCAGAATGAGCGGGCCTCCGGCGGGCAGGGACTCCGTCCCTGCACCCGGTGGATTTAGCGTGCGCAAGCTTCACATGCGCTCACCAGCGCCGCAGGCAAGGACAACATAGCCTGCGGCGCTGCTTGAACGGCGGAAGCGCCACCCAAACAAGAGGGTGCAGGGTCCTCGACCCTGCCCGCCGGAGGCCCTTCTTGCTTCCCTGTCAGCGCGCCAGTGCCGCGCTGATTTCCGCGCCCTTGGCCGCCTTCAGCGCCGCGCACTGGCCGATGCGTTCCTTGGTCTGCGCCAGTTCCAGCTCCCCGCCGCCCAGCACGGCGAGGTTGGGCCGGATCAGGCCTTCGACGCGATCGATGGCGTCGCGGCTGCAATAGCCATCGAAGAAGCCGATGATCCCGGCGCGGCCAAAGCCTGGGAAGCTTTCCACCACCATCTTGAAATTGTTGGCGACATAGGCGGTGGTGGCATCACGGCTGCCCCGATTGAAGGTGAGCGAGGCCAGGATGGTGGTGCGTTCGCGGCTGATCAGGCCTTCGCCCATCGCCAGTTTCTGCACGTGAGGGACTGCGTCGGCGCTTTCCACCGCGCCCAGCGCGCTGGCGGCCTGGGCGCGGAACAGGGGATCCTGGCTGGCCTTCAGCGCGCCGAACAATGTGTTGGCCGTGGCGATGCCGCCATCCTGCACGGCCACCGCCAGCGCGGTGCGGCGATAGACGGGCGCCAGCGCCGCCGTGTCACCGGCCAGATAACGCGTGGCGGCGTCTTTCAGGCGGGTGCGCAGCGCCGGATCACGCGCCTGCAGCGCCAGCAGCGGCACCAGCGATTCGCGCCAGCCCTGGGTGCGGGCATCCTGCACCGGCACGGCCGGATCAAAACCCTGCATTTCGGCGCGATTGCCATAAAGCCGCTGCATCAGCGCGCGATAGGCCGGCAGTTCGCCATCAGACAGGATGGTATCGGCAATGCCAGCCAGCTTGCCGGCCAGTTCCAGCGCCGGCAGGCGGGAGGCATGGCCGGACAGCGCCTCGGCGGCCTTCACCACGCGGGCGAAATCGGTGCGTCCGGCGGCAAATTCGGCCCAAAGGCTGTCTGCCACCACCATAGCTTCGCGTTCCGGCAGGTTACGCGCCGCGGCGATCAGGCGATCCCAGCCGGCCTCATCCAGACTGAAGCGATAGTAACCGGCGCCGCCCGCATTGGGCACCAGCGCCGGCGACGTGCCAACCAGCGGCGGCAGCGTGGTGCTGGCCTCCTTCAGCAGGGTGCAGGCCTTGCCCTCCCCACGCGACAGGCACACCGGGATCTGCCAGCGCCGCAGCATGCGATCGGTGGCGATACCCAGCGGCACATAGCGCGACTGGCTGAGCGTGATGCCGCTCTCGCTGTCGCGCACCGTCACCAGCGGCACGCCGGTCTGATCGGTAAAGCTTTTCAGCGCCGGCACCACATCGGGATTGCCGCTGGCTTCGGCCACGCTGGCGAAGAAATCATCGGCGCTGGCATTCTTGAAGGCATAGCGATTGAGGTGCAGCTGCACGCCCTTGCGGAAGTTTGCTTCGCCCACGAAGCTTTCGAACATCGAGACGGTTTGCGCGCCCTTCAGGTAGGTGATCGAATCAAAGGCGCTGATCACCTGATCGTTGCGGGTGATCGGCTGGCGGATGGGACGGCCGCGGCCCAGCGAATCCGTTTCCATGGCGTTGAAGGCATCGGCCACCTCGCCCGACGCGATGTCGAGGCTGGGGTTCCAGCGGTGGGCCGCCTTGTTGCCCATCCATTCGGCGAAGCTTTCGTTCAGCCAGATGTCGGTCCACCATGTGGGGGTGACGAGATCGCCGAACCACTGGTGCGCCAGTTCATGCGCCGCCACCACGCCAAAGCGCCGCAGCTGCGACGGCGGCGGGGCATCACCCAGCAGGATCAGCGTGTCCTGATAGAGGATCAGCCCGGCATTCTCCATGGCGCCGCCCATCACCGGCGAGGCGATGAAGTCCAGCTTTTCATAGGGGTAGGGGATGCCGAAATAATCCTCCAGGATGCCGACGATCTTCGGTGTCTCCTTCAGGGTCGTTTCCATGCGCGGGGCCTGGCCCTTGGTGGCGATCACCCGGAAGGCCAGCGGAGACTTGCGCACTGCATTGGCGGGAATGGTGGCTTCGCGCACGTCGAAATCGCCCACGCCCACCGCCACCAGATAGGTGGGCAGCGGCTTGGAGGGCGCGAACTTGTGCGTGGTCCAGCCGGCCCTGGTTTCGGTGGCGATCTCCGGCGTGTTGGCAAAGGCTTTCAGCCGGCTCGGCACGGTGAGGGAGACGGTGAAGGGCACCTTGAAGCCCGGCTCATCGAAACCGGGGAACATGCGGCGCGCGTCCAGCGGCTCCATCTGCGTCCAGGCATACCAGTCCTCGCCCACCTTGGCGCGGAACAGGCCTTCGGCGCCCTGGCGGAAACCGGTGCTGTAATCGAAACGGAAGCTGACCTTTCCGGCCGGCAGGTTCGCCGGCAGATCAAGCCGTGCAACGCCGGAGGGATCAACGTCGGTCCACCTGGCCGTCATCACCTTGCCGCCGGCCACAACCTCGGCCTTTGCCACCTCCAGGCCAAGCCCGTGCAGGAACACGGTGCGGGTGGGTGCCTTCACCTCGGCATCGATTTCGACATGGCCGCTGTAATTGGCCTGCGCCGGATCAACCTTCAGATCGATGCGATAGGCGGTGGGCTTCACCGTGTCGGGCAGGCGGCCAATCGGCACCTCCTGCGCGAAGGCGGGTGTTGCAATCAGGGGTGCGGCGAGCAGGGTGGTGAGCAGCAGAACGGAACGGCGCAGCATCTGGTTTCCCCTCCAGGAATGATGCGCCGTCGTGCCGTGTCAGGCCGGCCAAGACAAGTCAGAGAATATATTTCGAAAGGTCGGTGTTGCCGGCAATCTCGCCCAGTTCGCGGGCCACGAAGGCGGCATCCACGTTCACCGTTTCGCCGCCCTTTTCGCTGGCCTCGAAGCTGATGGTTTCCAGCAGCTTTTCCATCACCGTGTGCAGGCGGCGGGCGCCGATGTTCTCCACCGTCTCGTTCACCTGGGCGGCGGTGCGGGCGATGGCGTCGATGCCGTCATCCGCGATGGTCAGCGTCACGCCCTCGGTGGCCAAAAGCGCTGCATATTGGCGGATCAGGCTGGCATCGGTGTCCGACAGGATGCGGCGGAAATCCGCCTCGGTGAGGCCTTTCAGCTCCACCCGGATCGGCAGGCGGCCCTGCAGTTCGGGCAGCAGATCGGATGGCTTGGCCACGTGGAAGGCGCCGGACGCGATGAACAGCACATGGTCCGTCTTCACCGGGCCATATTTGGTGGCAACGGTGGTGCCTTCGATCAGCGGCAGCAGATCGCGCTGCACGCCTTCGCGGCTCACGCTGCCGCCGCGCACGTCAGACACCGCGATCTTGTCCACCTCGTCCAGGAACACGATGCCCTGGCTTTCCGCATTGCGGATGGCTTCGCGCTGGATTTCCTCGTCATCAAGGCGCTTGTCGCTTTCCTCGGCCAGCAGTGCGTCCCAGGCAGCCTCCACCTTCATCTTGCGGCGCTTTGTGCGGCCGCCCATCGCTTTCGCCATCATGTCCGAAAGGTTGATCATGCCCACCTGCCCGGGCTGCATGCCGGGCAGATCGAAGCTGGGGGCGCTTTCGGCCACCTCGATCTCCACCTCGCGGCCCTTCAGGTCGCCGGCCTCGAAGCGCTGGCGGAAGGCGATGCGCGTTGCCTCGCTGGCGTCCTTCCCCACCAGCGCGTCCAGCAGCCGGGCCATGGCGGCATCGGCGGCCTTGTCCTTCACGGCAGCGCGGCGGGTTTCGCGCACCAGCCGGATCGATTCCTCGACAAGATCGCGGATGATGCTGTCCACATCGCGGCCCACGTAACCCACTTCCGTGAACTTGGTGGCCTCCACCTTGATGAACGGTGCATTGGCCAGTTTCGCCAGCCGCCGGCTGATCTCGGTCTTGCCGCAACCGGTGGGGCCGATCATCAATATGTTCTTGGGCACCACCTCATCGCGCAGATCGTCCGGCAATTGCTGCCGGCGCCAGCGGTTGCGCAGCGCCACGGCCACGGCGCGCTTGGCATCATCCTGCCCGATGATGTGGCGATCGAGCGCCGAAACAATCTCGCGCGGAGTCAGGTCGGCACTCACAGTTCAATCGCCTCCAGGGTCAATTCCTCGTTGGTGTAGACGCACAGATCGGCGGCGATCTTCATCGCCTTGCGCGCGATCGTCTCGGCGCTGTGCTCGCTGTCGGCCAGCGCGCGGGCGGCGGCCAATGCGAAATTGCCGCCCGAACCGATGGCGGCAATGCCGCCCATCGGCTCCAGCACATCGCCATTTCCAGTGATCACCAGCGTCACCTGCTTGTCGGCCACGATCATCATGGCTTCCA